>Ga0316622_100001371_pt1 | contig 15802 bp, 12 predicted proteins | sample OWC_Aug_OW2_C1_D_FD_207646 | JGI IMG/M metagenome (GOLD analysis project Ga0316622, IMG submission 207646) | Wetland soil microbial communities from Old Woman Creek delta, Ohio, United States - OWC_Aug_OW2_C1_D5_C | ecosystem: Environmental > Terrestrial > Soil > Wetlands | place: USA: Ohio... | reverse complement strand
GGGAGCGAAGATCCATCCGCGAGAAAAAACGGCGGACGTTCAGCATCCAGTACTCGGGATTCTGGGGGTTGATGAACCCGATGCGAACAAAGAGATCCTTGATCTGGGTGTACATCCCCTCCAGTTCTACCGACGTGGCCAGGCGGGGCTTGAACCGATCGGGCACGGCCGTCGAGGCGAGAAAGATTTCGTAACAGACGATCAGGGCGGCGTGCGACAAGTTGAGGGATCGGAGTTTTTCCGACGTGGGAATGGTGATGAGGGCTTGACAGCGCCGCAGTTCATTGTTCGTGAGGCCGATGTCCTCGGGGCCGAAGAGAATGGCCACTTTGTTCTTCTGCGAAACGTCCACGAGGGTTCTGGCGACCTCCCGTGGATTTCCCGAGGGCTGGCGCATGGAGCCGGTCCTGGCGGTGGTCCCCGCAATAAAGTGAAAACTTCCGAGTGCCTCATCGAGACTATCGACAAACCGGATCCGTTCGACGACATCGAGGGCCAGATGGGTCGACATCTGACGGATCTTTTCCATGTCGGGCTCCTCACGGGTTACGACGACGATATCCCCGAACCCCATGTTCTTTGCGCAGCGGGCGACAGAACCAACATTTCCCGCGTGTTTGGGTCTGTTGAACACAAGGGTGATGTTCTTTTTTCTGGCCTTTAGCGATTCCATGTTTTTCATTGCCCTCCCGTATCGCCTCTGCTATTCATCCTCATAATAGACCGTCGAGGAAATCCGGCATTCATGTCCCCGCCCGAAAAAGAAAAGGGTCTTGCAGAACTTCTTTCCGGCGCTTCCGCCCTTACCGGCCTTGTGCCCGGCAAGAGGGAAGTCTTACTCTTCGAATCATACAGGAAGGAGATCCTTTTCTGGAACAATAAAATGAACCTCGTCTCCGTCAAGTCCCCTCTCGATCTGCCGGTCAAGCACTTCATCGATTCTCTCACGGCCGCGCCCTATTTTCCCCGGAAAGACGCCACGGTGCTGGACATCGGCGCCGGCGCCGGATTTCCGGGAATCCCGCTGAAAATCTGCATAGGCGCTCTGAAACTATACCTGCTGGAGTCCCAGCGGAAAAAAGCATCCTTTCTCAAGCACATCGTCCGCAAACTCGATCTCCGTGATGCCACCGTTATTCACAGAAGGACGGAGGACCTCATCCGCGAAGGGTCTTACAGGGAGTTCTTCGACACGGTCATCTCGCGGGCCACAGTGAAACTGCCGAAGCTCCTCGAGATGGGCGGCTACTTCCTCTCCCCGGACGGCATTCTCATCGCGATGAAGGGTGCCGCCGTTGAGAAGGAACTGCGGGACGCTCTGGATTCCCTCCCCTTGAACCGCATGGTCTTTCTCGACGCCCGCGACCTCTCTCTACCCGAAACAGCCATAGGGAGAAAAATTTTCGTTTTTAAAAAAATTGGCCGCCGGGTATCTCCGGGACCCCCCTTCTAATCGGTCGATTTTGCTCTGCTTTCCCCATCCCGGTAGCCTGTGGATAACTCGGGTTTTGCCGTATTGCAAAATTTTATTTAAGTATCTGTAATTATTAGATATAATTTTTTAAATTTCCCTTTGACAAAACCCTTTTTTGTGCTAGCATCGCCGCAAATTAGACCCAGCCTGAGTCAATTCCCGATCAGAAAAATTCATGAGCAAAATTATCACGATTGCCAACCAGAAGGGTGGAGTGGGCAAAACTACGACGGCTATTAATCTGTCGGCCTCCCTTGCCACATCGGAAAAAAAGGTTCTTCTCATCGACTGCGATCCACAGGGGAACACGACAAGCGGTATCGGCATCGACAAAGCCGTCTCCAAGGAAAGAAATCTGTACCGGGCCCTGATCGGGGAGATTTCACTGGAAAAAGTCATCACGAAGACACAAATCGCGACACTCGACGTAGTGCCGTCGAACCAGGACCTCATCGGCGTCGAGGTAGAATTTGTCACGATGGAGGACAGGGAAAGAAAGCTTAAGGGTGTCCTGAAAGGTCTGCGAAGCCCGTACGATTTCATCATCATCGATTGTCCGCCCTCTCTGGGGTTCCTGACCATCAATTCTCTCGTGGCGGCGGATTTTCTCATCATCCCGCTTCAGTGTGAATACTTCGCCATGGAGGGGCTGGGGCAGCTTTTGAACACGGTCAGGCTGGTGAAAGCGAGGCTCAACCCGTCGCTGTCGCTGCAGGGAATACTCCTTACCATGTTCGACGTGAGAAACCGTCTGTCGCACAGGGTGGCCGAAGAGGTAAGAAAGCACTTCGGCGAAAGAGTCTTCAGGACGATGATCCCGAGAAATGTGCGCCTCTCGGAAAGTCCGAGTCACGGCATGCCCGTTCTTCTTTACGACGTCAACTCGCGCGGTGCCATATCCTATATGGAGCTGGCCCACGAAATCCTATCAAACGGGAGGGTTTAAATGCCGGCAAAAGAATCTCTGGGAAAGGGGCTGGGAGCCATTCTTCCCGATATTTTCGCCGAGGCTAAAGAACGGGCAAACTACCTCGTCTGCGGGATCGAAGAGCTCGTTCCGAACCGTTATCAGTCCAGAAAGGAATTCGACGGCGAAGAGCAGAGGAATCTCGTGACCTCCATCAGGAAAAGCGGGATCATACAGCCCATCGTCGTCAGGAGACTTCAGAATGGCTACGAGATCATCGCCGGTGAACGCCGATGGCGCGCAGCGCAGGAGGCGGGGCTGAAAGAGGTTCCCATCCTTGTCCGTGAAGCCGAGGACCTGGATATGGCGGAGATTTCTCTCATCGAAAACATCCAGCGCTCGGACCTGAACCCTATCGAGGAAGCCGAGGCCTTCCTGATGCTCATGGAGAAATTCGGTCTGTCCCATGAGGATATCTCGGTGCGTGTGGGGAAAGACCGGACGACCGTCACCAACGCCGTCCGGCTGCTGAAACTGTCCTCGGAGGTTCGGGAGGCCCTTTCAAAGAAACAACTCACGGCCGGCCATGCCAGGGCGCTCCTGTCTCTTTCCTCCGCGGCGGAACAGGTCCGGCTTCTTCGGGATATCCTGAAGAAAGGCCTCAACGTCCGGGAAACGGAGCTTCTGGTCCGTGGGTTGAGAAAAAAGGCCTCTCTAACCCGGAAACAGATCAAGGATGAGCAACTGGCCTATCTGGAGGGGAAACTTTCAAGGAGCCTCATGACGAACGTCCGGATCCGGACTGTCAAGAGCGGCGGCACCATCGAGATCCGGTTCTCCTCGCCCGACGAACTTGACAGGCTTCTCAAGACTCTTCTCGGGTGACAGCGAAAGGCGGGGCCTCGTGCTTTCAGAAGCGATGTTTCATGATTTTTCACAATTAAATTGTAAAGTTATGTTTAGGCCGGCTGTATCGGGTACATAATCTATCAACAAATGTTCATAACTTTGTGTATAGGGTAGGCGTCATTGGAACATTTCTGGGAAAAAAGCCTTATATTCATTAAGGAAAAAGTAACGCAGCAGAATTTCGATACCTGGATAAGCCCGCTCAGGATCTGTTCGCTCGAGGGTTCAAACTGCCAGCTGTCGGTGCCCAATAAGTTTTTCAAGGATTGGTTAACAGAGAATTTCGCGGATATTATTAAAAATTCAGTGTCCAGGGCTGCCGGTCTGGACATGAAGGTCGCATTCGTTGTGGATAAGTCACCCCTCGAAAAGGGCGCGGTATCCGAAGAAAGAGAGGCGGAAACACAGAAAAAACCCCCAAAAAAGAGCGAGACGACGAGAATCCGTATTCACCATTCCCTGAAGCCGAATTACAGTTTCGATAGGTTCGTCGTGGGACCGAGCAACCAGTTCGCCCATGCGGCGGCGCTCGCGGTCGCAGAGCAGCCGGCCAATAACTACAACCCCCTGTTTATTTACGGCGGTGTAGGTCTCGGCAAGACCCACCTGCTCAACGCCATCGGCATTCAAACCCTCGCCCTCCACTCGGACAAGAACGTCCTTTATGTATCTGCCGAGGAGTTCATGAACGAGATGATCAACTCCATCCGCTATGACAGGATGCCAAAGTTCCGGGAAAAATACCGGAACATTGATTCGCTTCTGATCGATGACATCCAGTTCATCGCGGGGAAGGAAAGAACGCAGGAGGAATTTTTTCACACGTTCAACACGCTCCATGACTCCGGTAAACAGATCGTCGTCACGAGCGACCGTTTCCCGAAGGATATCCCTAACTTGGAGGGGAGGCTGAGATCCCGCTTCGAGTGGGGGCTCATTGCAGATATCCAAACCCCCGATGTGGAAACAAAAATTGCTATCGTGATGAAAAAGGCACAGGAAAACAATATCGCCATTCCCCAGAACGTGGCCTACTACATTGCCTCGAAATCGGAGTCCAACATCCGTGAACTAGAGGGATTCCTTATTCGAATCGGAGCCTATGCCTCGCTGACGGGTAGAGAAATCAACATGGACCTCGTGAAAGAGGTTCTGAAAAAGTTCTTTAAACAGGGCGAAAAACGCGAGATTACCGTCGACGAGATCGTCAAGACCGTGGCCGGCAAATTCAACATCAAGATATCGGACCTCAAGTCACAGAAGAAAAATAAGAATCTCGTCATTCCCAGGCAGATTGCCATGTATCTGTCACGAAAGCTGACAAACCTCTCTTTCCCGGATATCGGCGCCAAGATCGGCGGTAAGGATCACTCCACCGTCATATACGCGACAAACAAGGTCAGGGAGCTTCTGGACAAGGATCCGAAGATGTCGGCCTCCGTTAGAGAGATTGAAGACATACTCAACAGGGACTAACAACATATTGAAATGCTCTATCCACATTTTGTTTGCTCGTAGAGCTATAAAACCTTTGGGAAAAACTTCTTATGAACAAGATTCACAGGTCCTATTACTATCTCTAATATTTTCTTAATTAATATATAATAATATAAGAAGAGACTGTGGAGTAAACATTTCAAGAAAAGGAAGGGATCGAGATGGAATTCAATCTGAAGAGGGAAGTTTTCCTGGGGGGCGTGCAGAGAACGCTGGGGGTTGTGGATCGAAGGACGACCATGCCTATCCTCAATAACGTTCTCATCAAGACGGATGACGATAAGATTAAAATTGTGGCGACGGACCGTGAAATCGGCCTCATTGCCGACTACGAGGCCAAGGTTGTCACAGCGGGTGAAATAACGGTAGCAGCGAGAAAACTATTTGAGATATTGAGAGAAATGCAGGGGGAGGTCGTTCATTTCAAGATGGATGGTTCTAACTGGATCCGAATGACCTGCGGTAAGTCGAGTTTCAGAATTGCGGGGATGCCTGCGGACGAGTATCCCAAGGTCCTGGATGACGAGGGGATTCTGTATGTCAAGATGAAAGGGCAGGTGTTTTCCGACATGATCAGTCAGACCTTCTTTGCCATGTCGGTGGATGAGACGCGTATCAACCTCAACGGTGTTTTTCTGAAAACGGAGCGCGAGGGGAACAAGATCGATCTGAATATGGTGGCCACTGACGGCCATCGTCTTGCCATGGTGAGCATACAGCCAGGCATAGAGTCCTCACCGGAGATGGAACAGGGCATTATTATCCCGAGAAAAGGTATCAATGAGATCAGGAAACTCGTGGATGACGGCGAGGAGGAGATCGAGTTCGGCGCGAAAAAGGGTGTCTGCGTCCTCAAGAAAAGCAACGTCGTTCTGAAGGTGAGCCTCATCGACGCGGAGTATCCTGACTACAAACGCGTCATCCCGAAGGACAAGGGGGTGACCGTGGAGCTGGAAAAGGACGCTATGATTCACGCGCTTCGACGGATGAACGTCATGTCGAGCGAGCGTTACAGTGGCGTCAAGATGAAACTATTCGAAAACAAGATGATGCTGAATTCCACCAACCCCGACGTGGGGGAAGCGCAGGATGAGATCGAGGTGACCTATAACGACAAGGAAGCTGAGGTGGGTTTCAATGTCAGGTACCTGTTGGAAGGCATCGAAGCTGTTCATGAAAAGAAGTTCACGCTCGAGGTGCGAAACGGCCTGAGGCCCGCTGTTGTGAAACCCCTGGAAGAGCAGAGGTACATGTGTGTTATCATGCCCCTCAAGATATGAAAGGAATAAAGAGTTTTTTCGACCATGACTGATACGACTTACAGCGCAGACAGCATAAAAGTGTTGGACGGCCTTGAGGCCGTCCGAAGACGGCCGGCCATGTATATCGGGACAACCGGCAAGGACGGCCTCCATCATCTCGTCTACGAGGTGGTGGACAACAGCATCGATGAAGCCTCGGCCGGTTACTGCGATAGTATCCTGGTGAGGATCCGGGTGGATAACAGCGTCATGGTGGATGATAACGGCAGGGGCATCCCCGTGGATATCCACAAGGACGAAGGGGTGTCGGCCGCCGAGGTCGTGATGACGAAGCTCCACGCCGGCGCTAAGTTCTCGCGGGAGAGTTACAAGATATCGGGTGGCCTCCATGGTGTGGGGGTGTCCGTCGTAAACGCCCTGTCCAGCCACCTGGAGCTGGAGGTCCGCCGTGACGGGAAGGTCTACCGGCAGTCCTACGAGAGAGGCGTGCCCACGGGACCCTTGAAGAAGGTCGGAACCACCAAGGGCAAGGGCACCCGAGTGACCTTCAAACCCGATGAGGAAATCTTTGAGGACATCGAATTCAGTCTGGATGTCCTCTCCAATCGGATGCGCGAACTTGCCTTCCTCAACCGGGGGGCCAAGATCACGGTGATCGATGACCGGGTCGATGAAACAAGGGTTTTCCAGTACACCGGGGGAATTGTTTCCTTCGTGGACTACATCAACAAGAACAAGGGTGTTCTTCACAAGAAGCCTATCCACATCGAGGGCGAGAAGGAAGACACCGTCGTCGAAGTGGCCCTCCAGTACAATGACACCTATGTCGAACATACCTTCTCTTACGCCAACAGCATCAACACCGTGGAGGGCGGGACCCACCTGAGCGGCTTCCGCTCGGCGCTGACGCGGGTCATCAATAACTACGGCGTTGCCAGCAACATCATCAAGGGCGACAAGGAGTCCATCAAGGGTGAGGATGTCCGGGAAGGACTTGCTTCCGTCGTCAGCGTGAAACTCCGGGAGCCCCAGTTCGAAGGGCAGACCAAGACCAAACTCGGAAACAGCGAGATCAAGGGCCTGGTGGAGGGCATCATCTACGAGAAGCTCTCCAGTTATTTCGAGGAGAACCCCTCCGTTGCCAAGACCATCGTCAACAAGTCCCTTGAAGCCTCCCGGGCCCGAGATGCCGCAAGGCGGGCCAAGGAACTCACGCGGCGGAAGAGCGCCCTCGAGGTGGGCGCCCTGCCCGGGAAGCTGGCAGACTGTCAGGAGAAAGACCCGGCCAGGAGCGAGATTTATCTCGTCGAGGGAGATTCCGCCGGCGGTTCGGCCAAACAGGGGAGAGACCGGCGCTTCCAGGCCATCCTGCCCTTGCGCGGGAAGGTCCTGAACGTCGAGAAAGCCCGCTTTGACAAGATGCTCCAGAACGAGGAGATCAAGGTCATCATCACCGCCCTGGGAACGGGTATCGGCGATGACGAGTTCGATGTGAGTAAAGTTCGCTATCACAAAGTGATCATCATGACCGATGCGGACATCGACGGGTCTCACATCCGGACGCTTCTGCTGACCTTCTTTTTCAGGCAGATGAAGGAACTCATCGAGCGTGGCTACCTGTACATTGCGCAGCCGCCGCTTTACAAGATTGCGGACAAAAAGAAGGAGCTCTACATCGGCACGGAAGAAGAGATGAAGAAATTCATTCTCGAAAACGGCGTCAACCGTGTCCAGCTCATCACCGGCGACGGGAGCACCATTACGGGAAACCGCCTCTTCGGTCTGATCAACCGGGCGGTTCGGCTGGAGACCATCCTCGACAAGTTTGAGCGGGAGGACAAGGACAAGGAGATCATGCGGATTTTGGCCGGAGACCCGGCCTTTTCGCCGTCGGACTTCAACACCGAAGGCGCCCTGATGAAAATCGGCAAGCGCACGCGAAAGGCCTTCGGGGAAAAGAGCGTCGATTACGACACCCAGGTCAACCAGGAGCACGGCGGGTACAGTCTGGTGTTCAATATCAAGTCGAACGGCATCGAGAAGGCCACGTACATCGAGGAAGATATCTTCCACGAACCCACCTTTGCCGAGGCAAAGACGCTCATCAACCAACTGACGGCCCTGGGAGAGAGACCCTTCATGCTTATCGTGAACGACGAGGACGAGAAGGGCAAGAAAGCCCTCGAGAGCCTGCCGGCGCTCATCGAGTATCTGATCGGCCTGGGGAAAAAAGGGCTGACGCTGCAGCGCTACAAAGGTCTCGGCGAGATGAACCCCGAGCAGCTGTGGGAGACGACCATGAACCCCGAGAAAAGGACGCTTCTCCAGGTCAGGGTCGAGGATGCTCTCCTCGCCGACGAAATTTTCACAACCCTGATGGGTGATCAGGTGGAACCCCGGAGGGACTTCATATACAAAAACGCCCGGTATGCGACCAATCTCGATATATAGGTATAGCCTCACGATCCCATCCAGACGCGGGACGCAGTAACGTTCATCCCCAGCCTCCAGGATCATCGCAGGAAAGGAAATTTCCCGAGGGACATTCAGACAGAAGAGGAGCACTTGCACAGACATGGAACAGCTGTACCAGAAAAATCTCCCGGTAAACATCGAAGATGAGATGAAAAAATCGTACATGGATTACGCCATGAGCGTGATCATCGGCCGGGCTATCCCTGACGTCCGGGACGGGCTCAAGCCCGTGCACCGAAGGGTGCTCTATGCCATGTACGAGATGGGGAACCGGTATAACAGGCCTTACAAGAAATCCGCGCGCATCGTCGGAGACATCATCGGAAAGTATCATCCCCATGGGGATGCCGCCGCCTATGACACTATCGTCAGGATGGCCCAGGATTTCTCCATGCGCTATGTCCTGGTTGACGGCCAGGGCAATTTCGGTTCCGTCGACGGCGACCCGCCGGCGGCGATGCGTTACACCGAAATCCGGATGTCCCGGATTGCCGAGGAGCTCCTCGCCGATCTGGAGAAGGAAACCGTCAATTTCGCGCCCAACTATGACGAATCCCTCACTGAACCGACGGTCCTTCCGGCGAAAGCGCCCTTCCTCCTCCTGAATGGCACGTCCGGCATTGCCGTGGGCGTGACGACGAACATCCCGCCCCACAACCTGCGCGAGGTTGTGGACGGGACGATCGCCCTTGTTCGAAATCCCGAGATCACCCTTCAGCAGCTACTCAAGCACGTCCAGGGACCGGATTTCCCGACGGCGGGCTTCATCAACGGCCGCGAAGGCATCATCCAGGCCTACACGACGGGCCGGGGTTCGATTCGGATGAGGGCCCGGGCGTCCATCGAGCGTAACGCCCGAAGCGACCGGGAGAGCATTATCATCACGGAGATTCCATACCAGGTCAACAAGGCCAATCTCATCGAAAAGATCTCCGACCTTGTCAGGAACAAGAAGATCACGGGGATCGCCGACCTTCGGGACGAATCGGACCGCGACGGCATCCGGGTCGTCGTCGACCTGCGGAAAGACGAGGTGGCGGGTGTCGTGCTGAACCAGCTTTTCAAGCACACCCAGATGGAGTCCACCTTCGGGATCATCATGCTGGCCATCGACAACGGTCAACCCAGGATTTTCAATCTTAAGGAACTCCTCCAGCGTTTCATCGATTTCCGGAAAGAGGTGGTGACCAAGCGGACGATCTTCGAGCTGGCAAAGGCGAACGAGCGGGCCCATATCCTCGAAGGGCTGATCAAGGCGCTCGAAAACATCGACCGAGTGATCGCCGTCATCAAGGCTTCGAAGAACCCCGAGGAGGCCGCAACTTCCCTGATGGCAAAGTTCGGTCTCACGGAAGTTCAGGCAAAGGCCATCCTGGACATGAGACTCCAGAGGCTCACGGGGCTCGAGCGGGAAAAGATCATCTCCGAGCACGACGATCTGGTCAAGCTGATCAAGAAACTCAAGGGAATCCTCGCCGATCCTCAGAAAGTCCTCGACATCATCGTGGAAGAGCTGGAAGACATCAAGAAGCGCTACGGCGATGATCGCCGGACCGAGATTGTCGCCTCCATCGAAGACATCGACATCGAGGATCTCATCGTCGAGGAAGACATGGTCGTGACCGTCTCCCACCAGAGCTACATCAAGAGAAACGCCGCCAGCCTCTACCGCATCCAGAGGAGGGGAGGCCGGGGCAAGGTCGGCATGGGGACCAAGGAAGAGGATTTTGTCGAGCGTATTTTCATCGCCTCGACCCATAGCTATATTCTCATCTTCACCGACCAGGGCCGGGTCCACTGGCTGAAGGTGTACCAGGTTCCGCAGGCGGGCCGGGCCGCGAAGGGGAAGGCCATCGTCAACCTCATCAATATCGGTGAAAAGGAGAAGGTCGCCGCCCTCCTTCCGGTGAGGGAATTCGAAGCCGGAAAGTACGTTGTCATGGTCACGAGAAAGGGGATCATCAAGAAGACGGAGCTGGAGGCTTACTCGAACCCCCGATCCGGCGGCATCATCGCCATCACGATCGACGAGGGAGATGCCCTGATCGACGTCAAACAGACCCTCGGTGACCAGGAGATATTCCTCGGAACCAAAAAGGGGATGGCCATTCGCTTCAAGGAGGACGATGTGAGGTCCATGGGAAGAACGGCGATGGGGGTCATCGGCATCCGGATGGACGAGGACGACGAGCTCGTGGGCATGGAAATCCTCACCGAAGGGAATACCATCCTGACGGCCTCCGAGCGCGGCTACGGCAAGCGCACCGAGGTGGACGAGTACAGGCTCCAGTCCAGGGGCGGCAAGGGCATCATCAACATCAGGACGACAGAAAGGATCGGCTTCGTCGCCGGCATCAAGCAGGTGACCGGCGAGGAGGATATCATGCTGATCAGCAGCACCGGCAACATCATCCGGCTGCGGGTCGCCGACCTTCCTATCCTCCACCGCAGCACGCAGGGCGTCCGCCTCATCGAACTGGGGTCCGAGGAGAGTCTCGTGGGCATCGCCCGCGTCGAGCGAGAGACGGAAAGCAAGGAAGAAGAGACCGCCGAGGAGGCGGTTCCGGAGGAAGCGGAAGGTGAAGAGAGTTGAGGCGGAGGGGTTTTTCTCCGCTTGTTTCGGTTCATGAAGACATACAAGCCAATAGATCACACCGCCGACCTGCGCATCGAGATCTCCGGGAAAGACGAAAAAGAGGTCTATCAAAACGCGGGGATGGCGGTGCATGACCTGATCGCCGATCTCCGTCACGTCAAGCCGAAAGAGGTCCGGAAGGTCACCGTTGAAGGACGGGACAGGGAAGACCTTCTGGTCAATTTTTTGAGGGAAATCCTCTACCTCTACAACGGCGAGCACTGGCTCCTGAAAAAGCTCACCATCGTAAAATTCGGTCGAGGGAAGATCGAGGCGATGCTAACGGGTGAACCCTTCGACAGGTCGAGGCATGGCCTCAAGCACGAGATCAAGGCGGTGACCTACCACCAGGCCGAGGTGAAAGAAACGCAGGAGGGGTGGAAGGCGAGGGTGATATTCGATGTCTGAGATCAGGCTGAAACGGATCGATGATTACCGCTGGGAGATCCCGCCCTTCGGGGGTATGAGGGTCCCGGGGGTCATCTATTCCAGCGAAAGGCTCATGAAAGGTCTCGAAAAAGATGAAAGCCCCAAACAGGTGGCGAACGTCGCCCATCTGCCCGGCATCGTCCGGTACTCCCTTGCCATGCCCGATATCCACTGGGGTTACGGCTTTCCCATCGGTGGTGTGGCTGCCTTCGACCTTGAGAAGGGTGTTATTTCTCCGGGTGGTGTCGGGTATGACATCAACTGCGGATGCAGGCTTGTAGCCACGAAGCTGAAATACGACGATATCAAGGACAGGTTGGAGAAGCTCGTCACGGCGCTCTTCAGGGATATCCCCACCGGCGTCGGCTCCACGGGCGTGCTCAAGCTTCCGCCCAAAGAGGAAAAAAGGGTCCTTGTTGAAGGCGCCGAGTGGGCCGTGAAAAACGGGTACGGTACGGCGGAGGATCTGGAAGCCACGGAGGACGGCGGCCGGATCGGGGGTGCCGATCCCGACAGGGTCAGCGCACGGGCCATAGAGAGAGGGCGGGAGCAGGTCGGCACCCTGGGCTCCGGCAATCACTTTCTGGAAATCGAGATCGTCAGGGATATCTACGACGACAAGGTGGCGGCCGCTTTCGGTCTCGAGAAGGACCAGGTGGCCATCATGATACACTGCGGCTCCCGGGGCCTCGGTCACCAGATCTGTGACGATTATTTAGCCCGGATGACGAAGCAGGTCAACAAACTGGGCATTGAGCTTCCGGACAGGCAGCTTGCCTGCGCCTATGTGCGATCGGGGGAAGGGCAGGATTACCTCGCCGCCATGGCCTGCGCGGCCAATTACGCCTGGGCGAATCGGCAGATGCTCATGCACTGGACGGGGGAGATCCTTCAGAGAGCCCTTCAGATAAGCCCCCGCGATCTCGGCATGAGGCTCGTCTATGATGTCTGCCACAACATTGCCAAGATCGAGGAATTCGATGTCGATGGCGCGAAGAAGAAGCTCTGCGTCCATCGAAAAGGCGCGACGAGGGCCTTTCCGGCGAATCACCCGGCCCTGTCGGAGAAATACAGGCGTGTGGGGCAGCCGGTCCTCATTCCCGGCGATATGGGGACGGGCTCCTATGTCCTGGTGGGGACAGAGAGGGCCATGGAGGAGACCTTCGGGAGCACCTGCCACGGCGCAGGGAGAGTCCTGAGCCGCACACAGGCCATCAAGGCCGGCAAAGGGAGGTCTATCAGGAAGGAGATGGCCGAGCGGGGCGTCATCGTCATCGCAACCGGCAAAGGGACCCTGTCTGAGGAGATGCCCGAGGCCTACAAGGACATCGATGAGGTTGTCGAGGCGGTCCACGGGGCAGGCATCTCGCGGAAAGTGGCTCGCTTGAAGGCTGTCGGTTGCATTAAGGGTTGAAAAGGTCAGAAGATTATAAAGACGAGGAACCACAATGGGATTGACATCTGCGAGAATGAGATTTTACCTCATGGGCCTGGCGATTCTGTGGGTCGCTTTGTCCCTCGGCGGCTGCACGGCGGCCATCAAGAGCTGGTCGGAAGAGTCCTACCGCAGTCCGGGATTTACGAAACAAGACCTTCAGCGTGACGGTGCGGCCATCCTTCCCGTCATCATCCTTCCCGAGACGAAAGGCGGCAGAAGAGATTACTCGGGCCAGATCTCCTCTGCACCCTATACACCGCAGAGTACGCTCACGGCTTCTCCTGCAGAATCGAATATTGAAAGCCCGGATGCAAACCGGTTGATGATGAGTGAGATTCTGCTCAGCCAGATGAAGGCCCAGTTGCCTGACATCAATATCCTCTCCCCGGGGGATACCCTGAAGCGGATCAATGACGAAAAACTTGCGGAAACCTACACCCGTTTCAATGACAACTTCTCTAAGACGGGGCTGGACAGCGCAACCTTGAAGAGTTTTGAAAGGGCCTTGCGTGTGCGGTATCTGTTTGTCAGCCAGGGTTTCGTGTCAGAGACGAAACCGGATTCCCTTGTGACGTTCATCTGGGGTTTCGGGCGGAAAACGGTCATTCGGACAGTTAAGATCTCGGCTCAAATATGGGATACGGCAAAGGGCAGTCAGGTCTGGGAAGGAACGGGTGTCGGGTACAGCAGCCTTGGTGCCTATGAACAGTCCCCCTTGCTCGAGGAGCTCACCATTGAGGCCGTCGAAAGCCTCCTTAAGAAAATCCCGTAGCGGATACAGACGGGTTGGTATGCCTCCGGGCAGACTGCCCGGTTGTCATACCCCTCAGGTGCCGCCGTAGCCGATCGTCACCTTGTCCCCCTCGACAATGACGGGTACCTGGCGTTTACCGCCGGAGGCTTTCAGCATCTCCTGAAGTTTCGAAGAATTCGCCTTGACGTCATAATATTCAGCCCTGCTGCCGTAAGCCGACCTGGCCTCATCCGTATAGGGTCAGCCTGCCTTCCCGTAAATAATCACTTTTCCTGCCATGGTTTCTATCCCTCCTTGATATTCACCTATCAGGGTGTGAAAAATTATTTATGATGCATTGGACTGAGCTATCAGAGGTAAAAAAAGCCTCAAGAGGCTTTGCATTATTGCAACACCTTGTTGTTTTTCGCACATGATAACAGAAAAGAGAGGCATTTGGAATGCCCAAACACATGCATCGATTTTTGGAGGGTCCGCTTTCACCGTCTCTACCCAGTTATTGCGAGTTGATAGATGTGTTAAAATATTTTTTTAAATCAATTGAACGTTTCTTTAAAAAAAGAATCCGTCCCTGGAAGGGTTCAAAATTGCGAAACAGAAATAACATATATAAATCCAAATATTTAGGAAAAAATTTTCATTGTAATCACTCTGGCATGCTTTTCTCAGTAGTAAGAAGGCAAATAGGAAATAAACACTCTCAGGAGGATTAAGGATATGAAGAAGACACTTTCGATGATAGGCTTGGTAGCGTTCATAGTTCTTGCGACGGGAACCTTCTGCTTGGCTGAATTCGCCGCAGGCGGCGCGGATAACTTCCCATACTTCCATCTCGGTGCGCTCATCGTCGGCGGGCTCACGATCATCTCCCTGAAGCAGAGATACGGCAAGATCTATCTGAGCGAGGCAATCGGCTCCTTCGCCATGTACACCCTGCTCGTGGCCCTCTTCACCGCCCCGGTTGTGGACGCCGTCAGAAACCTCATCGGCTAAACAGGATCAGCTTAACAATAAAAACCCTCCGTCAGATTTGGCGGGGGGTTTTTATTGTTTCGAAGCGGGTCAGTCAAGCTTCCATGTTCGAAAAGTTAACATTCCTCACAGGAATCGTCCGTCTTTTTGGCCAATCAGGGCCCGACGCCGAACTAAACCCACCGCTCATTCATACCGTATACCCCTTCCTGTTCAGATAGACCCTGGTCCGGGGGCAAACGACAATGCAGATTCCGCAGATCGTCCCGGTGATCCCCACTTTAGAGGAGAGTTCCGTCGCCATGTTGCAACAGGCACGAGCTTTGAAAAAAGCATCGCGGTCCTTCCCGGCAGACCAAATTTCCCCCGAAGGCGCCCTCCCGGGGCACGAATCAACACAGGTAAAACATTGCTCACACCTCGAGACAGTCACCGGCCGGGCTGCCTCGAATGCCGCATCGGTGAGGACTGATGTGAGTCTCAGCGCCGAGCCGTAGGTTTCGGTGATGAGAAGGGCATTTTTCCCGATCCAGCCGAGCCCCGCCTTCGTGGCCACCGTCTTGTGGGGAAGGGCCGTCCGGAGGGTCTCCCGGTCGAAATCCTCCGTCGTCGTCTGCAGTGCGAGACCGCGGAAACCTTCCTTGTTGAGAAGGTCCAGGGCATATTGCCCGAGCTGGTCCAGAAGTGCGTTTACGCGGCAATATTCCTGAAAATATTCCTTTGTGGGTCCCCAGGTTATCTTCGATACGATACCCGGGTCCAGCGCCACGGCGATTGAGATGCCTGCAGGGAAGGACCGCCGCGCATCTTCGGGCAGGTCCCGCAGGTCCGCAAAACCCACGAGTGAAGCGCCCCTGTCCTTGAGGTTCTGTTCGAGCTCTTCCTGAAAGGCTTTCATGATTTCTCCTTGCTGCTTCCCGCGAACTGCTGGATGACTACCCCGCTTATGATCAAGATAAGCCCGACCACCGTGGATAGCAAGATCTCCTCCCCCACGATGAAGTGGATGAAGAAAAGCGACAGGAACGGCGCGGCATAGACGAGATTACT
>Ga0316622_100001370_pt1 | contig 15804 bp, 33 predicted proteins | sample OWC_Aug_OW2_C1_D_FD_207646 | JGI IMG/M metagenome (GOLD analysis project Ga0316622, IMG submission 207646) | Wetland soil microbial communities from Old Woman Creek delta, Ohio, United States - OWC_Aug_OW2_C1_D5_C | ecosystem: Environmental > Terrestrial > Soil > Wetlands | place: USA: Ohio... | reverse complement strand
TGAGCCCCAGGCCCCCCAGGCGCAGCCCCAGGTGGAGGCGCAGCAAGGCCCGTCACCCTGGGTGCAGAACGTGCTCAGGTTGAACCTGAGGGAGGCGCAGGACTCCGTTGACACGTGCACGGATCCGATGCTCCTGATCGAGCTGGCCAAGGCTGAGACCAGAAAGGGTGTGCTTGCCCACATTGGGAAACGCCTCCAGGGAGGAGCAAAGCACAGGGAGGAGGTGGCCAAGGCAAACACCATGTTTCCGGGCCAGCCTCGGACAGCCCAGGCCCCAGGCGTCAACGTGATCAACCCTGACGGCTCGATCGCGGTGTCCGAGCAAATCCTGACGGGCAGCGCTGATGATGCTGGTGAGCCAACAGAGCCTGAGGCATACACCCCTGAGGCCTTCTCCGTGCCCGTGGTTCTGGAGATGGTGCGCGCAGCCATCAGCCTGCACCAGCTCATGGAGCTGGAGCGTGATGAGACCAGGCCTGAGGTGCTGGAGGCCATCGGGCAGCGCTGCCAGGAGCTGGATAGGAGCGTGAGCGCACCGCAGGCGCCACAGCCCACCCAGCCCACCCAACCCCCCCAACCCCAGGCGCAGCCGCAGGAGGAGCCCATGCCCTGGGACAAGTACACCAAGCGAAACCTTGCACCTGACAAGGGCTCCAGGTAGCCTCTGAGGAGGCCTTGTCATGAGGAGGCAGATCGTGCAAGCGCAAGCGATGAGCGCGGCACCTGCCAGTTTCCAGAGGGGCTGGGCTGCGTGCACGGGTGGACAGAGGGCAAGTTCCCCTCCCTCCCTCTATCCTAGCTGGCCTTGGGTTTCATCGCGTTTCCCTCAGGCCGTGCGATGCACCAGCTCAGCTCCTCTGGTTATCCTCACCACCCCAACCCCACCCCACCGATGAGATCCACGGTCAACAGCATGGGCTGTGGATCCAGCTTGCACGGCAACCTCATTGCGTGTATAACACGTGGAGCAACACCAACAGGAGGATCGTGATGGGCAGGACAACGCAGTGCCCCCAGTGCGGATCGCACTTCCAAGGCCCATGGTTCAAGCGTTTCTGTTCCAGCGCTTGCCGCGTGGCCTACCACACGGAAAGGCGCAAGCAAGGCCTCAGGTTGCTGGAACAGGTGCAAGGCCCAGAGCCCCTCCCATGCACACCTGACACAGGCGAGATCACCGACACCACCAACAGAGTAGAGGGCCAGGAGGAGGTCCGCCGTGGCATGGTCCCGTCTAGATGATTCGATCGCGTTCCATGCCAAGATTGTTCGGGCTGGGAATGAATGCACAGGGGCCTGGGTGAGGATGATCGCCTGGAGCAATTCGCAGCTCACGGATGGCCACATCACCCAGGAGGTTGCCCTCCAGATCGCACGCAGGAAGAAAATCATTTCACGGTTAATTGAAACCGACTTGCTCGAACAAATTCCGACCGGATATCTCATCCATGATTTTCTGAAATACCAAATGTCCTCACAGGAAGTGAAAGAAAGAAGGGAGCGCGTTGGCGCAGCCCGTGCGCAGGCTGGACGCGCAGGTGCCCAAAAACGCTGGGCTCAGCATGGCAAACCAGATGGCAATGACATGGCAAACGTATCCCAAACCAATGGCAAACCGGATGGCAATTTGCCATCTGAAAGCGTGCAAGATCCTGTATGGCAAAACATGGCAATTGCCATTTTCGAGAATGGCAAAACTATGGCCCCATGCACAGCACATAGAGATGAAGAGAAGCAAAGCATAGCTAAGCAAGGCCAGCCAGCGTTTTCCACAGATCAGAAAATTGGCGTGCAGGATTTTGGTGGCTTCATGGTGGCCAACGGTTCCCAGCCCCCAGAGCCAAAGTGGAGCAAGCTCCTCAACACCCTGGCACCCTTCACCCAGGGGGAGCTGTTGCAGGCCCTGGCCAAGGCGCGCCTGGAGGGAAAGAATGGCAAGGTCCTCCCCGGGCTGGTGCTCAGGATCGTGGAGCGCAGGAGGTCCGAGGCCCCAGCCGCACCCATGCACCCCCAGCCTGGATCCGAATGGCACGCGTCCAGGCAGAGGGAGGCCGAGCTGATGGCCCTGGAGGGGGGCATGGTGCCGCGCATCCCAGAACCACCCGTGGAGGTATCTCCCAACGGGGCAGAGCACGCGCGGGCAATCGTGGACAGCCTGGCACGCAAGCTCTCCCTAGAAAAAACCTGAGGCTCCACCCGTGGGCTGGGCAGGGCAGTCACGCTCACCCAGCCCTGGTGCCACCCTGGCCCACGGGCAGAGCCCCTTGACATCAGGAGGCAGTCAGAATGAACGGAAGGGAAGGATTTGACGGGCAGTGCATGAATGGCAGGACGCGTGAGGAGCCTGGGACAGCCAAGGAGTGCAGGAGCTGCAAGGCGCTCATTGTGTGGGCCAAGTCCGCGCGCGGATCCAACATGCCAATGGATGTGAGCCCAGATCCCAAGGGTGACTTTTTCCTGTTCCGCAAGGAGGACAGGATCGAGGCCGTGCACTATGCTGAGCGCTCCACGCGCGCGGAGGCAGCGCGAAACCGTGGGGACAAAAAGTATACCTGCCATTTTGCCACTTGCCCGAATGCCAGCAAGCATAGGGGGCAGCGATGAAGGCACGGGATGATGATCTGGAAAAGCGCGTGCTCACCCTCCTGGAGGAGGACAGCCCGAGGACAAACAAGGAGCTGCGTGAGGTCCTTTTCCCAAAGCTCAAGAAAGGGCACTATGCCCCAGAGCTTGACCGTGCACTCCAGCTCCTGAGGAAAGGTGGCTACATCAGGCCCACCAGCAAGGGCTGGGTGCCCACCAATCGGGAACAGTGCCCCACCTGTGGGGGCATGGGATGGGTGGAGCTGCCTATCCGCAGAGCGCAGAAATGATGGTGTCCAGCAACAGGCGTGATGATGAGTGGATGGGCAACCCTATCCCCATCGTGGAAGTGAAGGCACAGGCGCCTCAGGCTGCGCTTGTCCGCGTGGCAAACCTGAGCATCCCCCTCCTGGTGTGGGAGCAAATCGGGGATTACATCCACCTGGGCCATCCCCCAGGGCCATTCCTGCACGCGGTGCTCTGCAATGATCTCCAGAGCACCTGCGCTCACGCAGATGATCTGCAAATGAAGCACCTGCGTGAGCTGGTGCTGTTCATCTACAATTTCTGCCCAGCCCCGTCCTGGGGCTCACCTGAAAGCGTGGCATCCTGGCTGGAGGATCGGGCTGCTTTCTTTCGGAGGCACACGTCATGAGCGGACTGGGGAACAAAGAATCAGACGGACTGGGTAACAAGGTCCACGTGGAAGGCATCGGGGAGGTTGACCTGGGCCTGGCAAGTCCTCGGTGCACGGTATGCTCTGGGACTGGGCGCAGTGGATCCATAACGCGCGGGGAGGACATCACCGTCATGGTTTGCCCCTGCGTTCTGAATGAGCACGCAAGGCGCAAGGCAGCCCACCAGGAGGTGGCCAGGCGGATCGTCAGCCTCAAGGGTGTGGCCAAGCTCACCCAGCTCCCCCTTGCAGGCCTTGCCCCCACGGAAGTGCAGGACGCGTGCACCCAGGGTGCAGCTCTAGAGGGAGCGCTCAAGGATGGTGTGAAGTGAAAGGCCAATATCCAAAGCTAGTGGAAGCTGGCAGGGTGACCGTGGGCAACCTTGCCTCTGAGCCAGGCAAGCCTCATGGGTTTTTCTATGTGCCGCACCCCCAGTCAGGCCAGCTGTTCAAGGTGATGGCCAGCGCTGGGATGGGCTGGGAGCACGTGTCAGTCAGCCGTCCTGACAGGTGCCCAACCTGGGAGGAGATGTGCTGGGTCAAAGGATTGTTCTGGAACCCCGAGGAAACCGTGGTGCAATACCACCCACCTGAAAGCCAGGCTGTCAACATCTGCCCAACGTGCCTACACCTCTGGAGGCCCACCACGCAGGCCTTGCCCCTGCCCCCCAGGGAGTGCGTGTGATGGCACGCTCACGCACGCTCAAGGCTGCCCTGAGGATCGGCACGGTGATCATCCTTGTCCTGGCTGCGCTCATCATCTGCGCCCAGTCCGCGTGGCTGGTGGAGCGCATCGCTGAGGTGGCCGTGGGAGGTGCACGATGATGATCGGCTGGTATGATCCAGACCCAAGGCGCACCGAGCGCAGGCTGAGGTATCTGATGGTAGCCATCATCTGCACTGCGGCTGCGGCTGGAGCTGCGCTGTTTTCAGCCGTGGCCTACCTGATGGGGTGGTTCTGATGTCCTGGGTGAGGGTGAGAGGGAAATGGAATTGCGATCAATGTGGACGCTTTGCCTATGCTGCGGACTTTGATCCTCCTGGATCCGAATACCAGGAGATGTGGGCTGCACGGTGCATCCAGCACCTGCCTGGGACGGATAGCGATCGGTCACGTCTGGAGCTGCCCCCAGGCAAAACATGCGTGGACTGCGCAAATTTTGCAGATGGGTATCTGTATTGCAGCCTCAATGACAAGGTGAAAGGCACAGGCAAGGACGGCACGCGGTGTGAGTGGTATCCCAGCCGATTCACACCTAAGGAGGCCAGCCATGGCTGAGCATTACAGGGAGCGCTGCGGGGAGTGCAGGCTGTTTGTGGAAAGTCCCCATAAGCACTTTGACGGTGCACGCTGCGTGCGTGAGGGTTGGGTGGATGAGGCGCGCCCAGCGTGCAAGCACTTTGTGCCCATGCCCAGGGAGCGGAGGCGCGTGCTCTGGAGCAAGGAGGGCAGGGTGGAACAACAAACCAGGAAAGGATCGGTGCGCTGATGGAACAGTCCAAACTGCAAGGAAGGATCACCGTGGAGGAGCTACAGAACCGATTTCGATACCACGATCCCCAGGGCAAGGAGGAGGTGGAACAGCTGTACCGCGCGGTGAGGAGCGCCTGCCTGAGCCTGGCCTTCCTGATCGCTGAGCTGTGCCCTGACTCCAGGGAGCGCAGCGTGGCCCTCACCAAGCTGGATGAAGTGATGATGTGGAGCAACGCCTCCATAGCGCGCTCCAGCTCTGGGAACTAGGGGAGGGCCTCGGTGAACAAGGTGATCCTCGCATTCATCCTGGGCTGCGCTCTGGGTGTTTCCTTGACGATCGCCTGCGTGAGGTGCACCACGTGGCTGGATTGCGTGGTGCCCAAGGTGTACGTGATAGAGCACATGATCGGAGAATAGCTGTGACGTGGGTTTGCACCGAGGTGGTGGGCCTGGACTATTGGGGCAGGCCCATCTATCGCAACCTGGAGGCAGAGATGTCAACGCACGTTTGTCAATGGATGCAATGGCACCCTCGCAGCAAGGAGGAGGCTGATGCACAGCGCAGGGTTCTGGGATACCTGTTGCAGGTTACCAAACCCAAGGAGCTGGGGCCTGAGATCTCAGAGGCTCAGCGCCACGTCCTGGAGGTCACCAGCCTGGGCAGGGAACAGGTGAGGGATGAGGCCCAGGCCCTGGTGCGGTACATTGAGGAGCAATTCCCGTGAGCGCGCTGAAAGTGGAGTGGAGATTTTGGGATCCTTCCCCAGAGGACAGAGCATCCACGCTCGATCGCATGTTGGAAATCGCAAGGGAGCTGGGAGCCAGGTGCACGTGCAAACCGCACAGTTATCCTCGGTTCCAGGGCAGGATCTGGGTGCTAAGGCAGGAGCACGTTTTCCCATCGATCTGGATGTTGGATCACGATCGTCTGGTAGGGATAGACTACCTGCACCAACCTGTTGTTGCATTGGGTGATCAGGTGTGGAGAGCAAGGCGCAGAGCTAGATGGGTTTATATCGGCTGTCAGTGCACGGCCTCAGCTGAATGCCAGGAGAAAATGATGGGTCTGTTCCTGCCAATCACGCGCACGGTCAAGCGCAGTGCGCTAAATGACGATCTGGAGCTGGGGCTGAGGGCCACAGATCACTGGAGGAGGAAAGCGCGCGAGGGTGTCAATGACATGTTGCAGGCATTCAGAAGGCACCCCAATGAGCGCTGACTGGGTGTGCGGATCGTGCTGGCATAAACACTCAGACGGGTGGAATGACTGCCCAAGGTGCGGCAAGTTTGAACCGAGGCCGATCATCCTCACCATCCATGGGAACCCAGTCACCCAGAAAAACAGCCGTCAGCTGGTGCGTATCCCAGGCAAGCACGGGGAGCGCTTGATGAGCGTGGCCCCCCCAGAGGTCAAGCAATGGCACCGTGCCGCGCTCCTCCAGCTCAAGGCCCAGGCTGCGCAGCTGGGGGCCTCTGGCCTGGGGGATGAAAAGCACCTCCTGGGCACCACGGTGATCGCCTACCTGGGCAAGGGCCAGCACCTGGACGCGGACAACATTGCAGCCGCACCCCTTGACGCGCTCCAAAAGGCTGGCATCATCCTCAATGATTACTGGTGCTGTCCGCTCCACATCTACAGGGAGCGTGATCCTGTTCGGCCACGGGTGGACATCGGACTGGCACCCTACAGGGAGGGCAGGGAATGAACAAGGGCACCCCCCTTGAGGTGTTTGCGCACTGGCTCCAGGAGGAGAAGCTGAGCACGATTTGCCACAAGCTGGGCCTACAGTCCTGCGCGTTCTGCGATGATCTGGCCTGCGTGGACAACACCAGCGCAGAGGCCAAGGAGTGGAGGGAACAGCTTGACAGGGCCAAGGCCCAGGAGGATGAAAGGCCATGTTGAACCGTGCAGCTGTTGCGGCTGGGATGCTGAGGTGCGCATTCTCCTGGGACATGAATGCACGCCTGATCGGAAACCTGACGGCTGCGGAAATCGCCTCTGTGGCTGCGGCATACCTGACAAGCTGTCCGCGCTGCGGTTCCGAGGCCTGGGTCAACATTGACTGTTGGGTTTGCCTTGCGTGCTCCCAGCTCCTGGAGGGCAATGAGCCCAACCCCCACCCACGGCAAGGGCTGACTCCGCACGATTGGATCCACATGTTTTGAGGGCCTGCACATGCACACCACCAAACGATCACGGAAGTATCGCAAGGAGCGCAGGAACAGGGGAGGCCCAAAGTTCAATCCAGAGGTGGCTGGGCTCAGGCGCAAGGAGCGTGAGGAGCACCTGCGCAGTGCCCGCGTGGTGATGAACCACCCGAGCGATCCAGACATGCTGGACGTGTCCAACAATGAGGACTTTGACTGATGGCTCTGCCCGTGCCCTACTATGATCGAGCTGGGATCACCATCTACCATGGGGATTGCAGGGAACTCCTCCGTGACCTAGCAGGGGCTGAGGTTGACTTGGTGCTCACCGATCCACCATACGGGATAGGCCAAGCGGAATGGGACAAGGACCTCCTCCTGGGCTGGTTTGGCCTGGCCAGGGATGCCATTGCCATCGATGGGGCTGCCTACGTGTTTGGTAACAGCCTCACCCTGTCACGGTTCCAGGCGCACTGGGAGCAACAGGGCATTGAGTGGGCTGCACGGATCTGTTGGGTGTATGAGTCAGGGCCAAGGCATGACAACGCGTGGACCTCCAAACATGAGGACTGCCTTTTCTGGAAAGCGGAGGACCACAAGCTCAAGGTGATCAGGGAGCCCAGCCTCTGCAAGGATAAGCGCTGGGGGGATGAGCGTTTCATGGGTGACGTGTGGGCTGTGCCCAGGATCCTGGGGAACTATGTGGAGCGCACTGAGCACCCAACCCAGAAGCCAGTCAAGCTCATGGAGATCCCAATCCTGGCCAGCACGCGCAGGGGAGGCACCATCCTTGACCCTTTCATGGGGAGTGGTTCCACGCTCCGTGCCGCAAAGGATCTGCACCGCAAGGCGATCGGTATTGACATCGATGAGCGCTGGTGTGAGGTTGCAGCAAAGCGCATGGCTCAGGAGGTTTTCCAATTCTAGCCCAGGAAACAAAGGTGCCCGCACGCTCTAAAAATCAGGTGCAGGCTGTAGGCGTGACTCAGATCGCTAGGATGCGATCAGCTCATCAGAGGAAGGATGAGGTGCGGGATAATGGATGAGCCAGGCAGCAAAGTCAAGCGCAAAATCGCGCGTGTGTTCCCTCGCAGAACCAAGGCCAGCCCCACCGATGAGCTGGCATTCTATGGGCCTCCTGGGCTGTTCCCTCCCCAGGTGGATGAGGTGCACGTGTCCGTCACCTTCACCTGGGACATGGCCCTTGCTGAGCACCTGGCTGTCCAGTGGCAGCGCGTGGCCCCAGTCATAGTGGGAGGCCCAGCAACAGACATGCCTGGGGGCCAATTCACGCCTGGCCTCTACCTTGCGCCTGGCTATGTAATCACGTCCAGGGGCTGCCCCAATAGGTGTTGGTTCTGCAACGTGTGGCGCAGGGAGGGCAACGTCCATGAGCTGGATGTGGTGGACGGATGGAACGTCCTGGATGACAACCTCCTGGCCTGCACGGGGCAGCATATCTGTGACGTGTTTGCCATGCTGCGCAGGCAGAAACAGCCCATCCAATTCACGGGTGGGCTGGAGGCTGCGCGCCTCCTGGACTGGCACGTGGAACTCCTGAGGCGGATCAGGCTGGGCCAGATGTTTTTTGCCTATGATACACCAGACGATTATGAGCCCCTGGTGGAGGCAGGGAAAAAGCTGATGCGCGCTGGGTTCCCCTACGCTGGGCACAGGCTGCGCGCCTACGTGCTCATCGGACATCCCAAGGACACGTTTGAGGCAGCCGAGCGCAGGCTGATTGACACGATCCGCGCTCGATTCTTTCCCATGGCTATGCTGTGGCGCGGACAAGATGGGAAGCGCAGTGCTGAGTGGGTCACATTCCAAAGGCACTGGGCCAGGCCCGAGATAGTCAACACCAAATCGCGTGAACTCTGGGGAGATCTCGCAGGAGGAAACGATCCATGAAAATCGATGAACTCATGGAGGTGTGCCAGGATGCTGTCATACGCAAGGCAGGCAAGGAGGGTCACGCAAAAGTCCGTCTTGTCATCCCGCGCCTGCCTTATGGAAAGTTCATCAGGATGGCAGGGGCAGGAACACCGCTGGGTGAGGTCCTCTGCGCTCATGATGAGGGGTGGGGCAAGGGCACCACTGTTGCGCAGTTTGACGCGCTGGACGTGATGGCCTTCCTGTGCGCGCTCCAGGGCCTGGGCCTGGCTCCTGCCAGCACGGAGGAGGCGCACACGTGACCTTATCCGATGATCTGGGACTCAGGCTCCTCACCATCGCAGCGTCCTTGCCAATGGACGGGCCTGAATATGACAGGTTTCTGCACGCTCTGGCTGATTATGTGCAGGCCATCAGGATGGAAACACTGGGCAGGGTGCGTGAATGGGCACACGCAAGGAAAAAGGAAATGGAGTCCAGGCGTCCACAGGGGCAACACCCCTCCTGGGATCCGTCACATTGGCAGCAAGTAATCACCATGATTGACTTGCTTGCAGAGGGAGAAAATCAGATGACAGAGCTTTTTTGCTTTGGAACCGCGTTGGGACTTCTCAAGAGTGGATGCAAGGTTGCCCGTGATGGGTGGAATGGCAAAGGCATGTTTCTCATCCACATGCCAGCGCGCAACATCCCCCTGGCAAACGATGAGGTGGTTTCCGTGTTGCCTCACATCCTCATGAAAACCGTACAGGGATCCTATGTGCCCTGGCTGGCCAGTCAGACGGATCTGCTGTCCACGGACTGGAGGCTGGTGCAGTGATGGAAGGCTGCAATGGGTGGACATGGGACACGCGCGCCAAGCTGTACCGCAAGGCCATCGATGCCTGGGGCCTGGGTGCCCAGCTCCTCATGGTGGTGGAGGAGATGTCAGAGCTGGCAAAGGCGATCCTCAAACTGGCACGGGCTGAGGACAAGGCCCAGGCCATCATATCCGTCATGGAGGAAACCGCAGATGTGGAGATCATGCTGGAACAGCTGCGCATCATCCTCATGGACATGTCCGAGGTGGCCAGGCCAGCGCGCACGGACACCACACCAGTGATCGGGGTTGACTCTATCAAGGCCCAGAAATTGGCGCGCCTGGCAGAGCGCCTGGGTATTCCGCTGGGTCCGTCAGTTTACGTGGAGGTGGCTGATGGGTGAGGACAGTGCAAAGCTCCTGGCCCTCAGAGCCGTGGTGGTGGCCCTGATGTCTTTCGGGCCTGTCAGAAATCAGCACGTCCTGGAGGAGGCTCTGGACGAGTATCTCCACGCAGCGCTGGATGAGTTCCGCGCGCGTGGTCTCACGTGCCCTCACTGTGAGCGGAGGATCGAAGAATGGCCGATACAGGATCGAGCGTGAAGCCAAACTGTCACGATTGCAAACACCGCAGGCGCTCCACCCTCAGCGGTGCTCATTCATCATGTGCCCATCCCAAGTCAGGCCTGGAGGAGGATGATGGGATGGGAGGCCTTGTGGGGGTGGCAAGGATGATGCTGGGGATCTCGCCTCCCACGTTTCTTGCTCTGGGAATCAGGGCACACCCTCACGGGGTGATGAATGGCTGGTTTTCCTGGCCAGCCGATTTCGATCCGTGCTGGCTCCTGAGCTGCAATGGGTTCGAACCCAAGGAGGTGTCCGATGGCAGCGCTCCACGTCCAGGCGCCACAGCCTGACTTGGTGATCGAGCGAAACGGGCACTGCCCAAAGTGCAAGACGATCACGCGGTTCATCATGGCCTGCGTGCCATGGTATGGGCCACAGGAAACCTGCCTCAAGTGCGGCACCGTCTGGAATGATGGGTGGCCAACAAACCAGCCGCACACACCCAGCTGGAGATGCCAAAACATCAGAGCTGCCCGTGAGAGCCTGGAACGGTTCCACAAGCTCCAGGGCCAAACGAACCAAGGAACCAAGGGGCAAAGCCATGGTGGAAATTGCCAATGTCGAAAAGAGGAGGATGGGGCTGGTGATCGAGTTCAAGCTGGAGGACACCGCAAAGGGAGGGCAGATCGTGACGGGGGTTGATACCATCAAGGATTTCAGCGGTGCGGATCCCTTGTGGGCATCCATCGTGCGGGGAGCCTATGAACTCCTGAGGCTGGCCCAGGAGCGCGCGCACGCATCCTGGCCTGGCACGCTGGGTGAACAGAAGATCCGCGCGCTGGCTGACTTTCTGTCCGAGGCCTCCCCGCAGTGGGGCCATGAGCTGCACACGCCTGGGGAGCCAAACGTGCGCCTGGGCCTGGCCTGGGAGCGCCTGCCCGAGGATGAGGACAAAACAGATCCTGGGTTCAAGCGCCTGGACGTGGCCAGGGCCTGGGCTGGAGGAGGTGGTGGAAATGGCTGAGCTGCCCATCATCGGGGAACGCAAGTTCAAGCTCACGGATGAGGAGGCGCAATTTCTGGTGGACATGCTGCGCAGAAATTTCCTCTACCAGAGGATCGAAAAGGTGGACAGCACCAGCCCCCCCAGGGTGCGCCTCCAGATGTTTGGCCCTGATTGGGTCACCATGCTCCACCTCTGCCAGAAGGCCGGAGGCTGGGACCTCAGCCCTGATCAGCGTGCCCAGCTCCAAAAGGCGCACGCAGAGGGCAAGCTCACAGGGGCCACCCCCACCCCCGCGTCAGAGTCCGCAGAGGCCCAAGAGGTTATCAGGGGCACCCAGATCCACCAGCTCCAGAGCAAACCCGTCACCCACTAGACATCCCCAGTGATCTTGATGTAGTACATGGGGGAGCGCGTGGACTGCGCGTGGATCGCGTGGATCCCATGCGTGCACATTATGTGGACACGTGCCGCGCTTGCTTGTAAGGTGGAGAGATAAAACGCGATTGCGCCAAGGCGTGCACGCGCAGGCGCTCAGCCCGGGGAGTCCTCCTGATGGAACCCAGCGCACCGAGGTTTTCACAAGTTATAAATACAGGCATAGGGTGTGCAGGTGAGCCATGAAAAGCAAGCGCAAGGCTGACAAGCCTACCAAGAAAACCAAGGTCACCCCAGCGCGCGCGCGGGGGAGGCGCACGGGGAGTGCACGCTCCAGGGCCAAGGCCAAGGACAGAGGCGCTCCAGCTCCAGACCTCGATCTGGAGGTGGATGACGTTGGGGGTGATGAGGAGGAGCTGCCCGATGAGCTGAGGATGCCCTGGGACAAGGCGCCTGGGGAAGGTGACATTGCCTTTGCAGCTTTCAAGGTGTATCGGGACATGGGGCTGGAGAGGAGTCACGTCAAGGTATCTGCGCAGCTGCACAAACACGTCAGGCTGATCCACAGGTGGAGCGCAACCTGGAGGTGGAGGGAGCGGGTGGAGGCCTTTGACGTGGAGATGGATCGGATCGAGGTCCAGCGCAACATGATCGAAGTCCGAAAGATGCGCAAGCGCCACGCTGACATTGCAATGGAGGTTTTAGAAAAGGCGCTCAAACAGCTTGCCGTTTTGAAACCGTCCGAGCTGTACCCTGGCAGCGTGCTCAAGTTCATTGAGCTGGGAACCAAGCTGGAGGCGCGCGCGCGCGGGGAGCCTGAGGAGCACACCCAAACCGATCAGGTTATCCTGCCCCAGAAGCCAATCCAGACGATCACGATCTGCGGCAAAAGGATAGAGTTCTAGCGATGGACGGACCACTGGACCTCAGGCTGTTTGAAAAACAAGATGAATACGCGCAGGCTGTCCTCAGTGGAAGGTTCAATTATTTGCTCTATGGTGGAGCGATCCGTGGTGGCAAGTCCATTGTGGTGCTGGTGCTCCTCATCTTGTTTGCGCGCCTATTCAAGGGATCACGCTGGGCCATAGTCAGGCGAGATCTCCCCACCCTCCGCAGGAACACGATCCCCACGATCGAGCGCATCAGGCCCTCCAGCTTCATGGGCTCCCTCAACAAATCAACCTGGAGCTATCGATGCACAAACGGCTCTGAGGTGTTGCTGTTCCCAGAGACCCTGACTCACGATCCAGACCTCGATCGGTGGAAGGGCCTGGAGGTAAATGGATTTGTGCTGGAGGAGGCAAACGAGCTGGGGGAGGCCTCATTCAACAAAGCGATCGAGCGCGCTGGAACCTGGATCTTGACTGAGGGGGAACAGCCTCCCCCACTGATCATGCTCACGTGCAACCCTGCAAAGAATTGGATCAAGCGGATCTTCTATGACCCATGGAAAACACGCGCTCTGGCCCCTCCCTTTTTCTATCTGCCAGCCCGGGTGACGGACAACCCCCACATCCCCCAGAGCTACCTCCTCAGCCTGGAGCAAATGAAGCAAACCGATCCCCGCGCCTACAAGCGCTTTGTGCTGGGTGACTGGGATCAGGCTGACGATCCCACCCAGCTGATCAGGTTTGAGTGGATCGAGCAAGCGCGCTCCGTGGAGCCTGTGCATGGCAAGAAAGGCCTGGGGGTGGACGTGGCTAGATACGGGGATGATGACACGGTGATCGCTCACAGGGATGGGAACGCGCTCACGCGCGTGGAATACCACCACGGGCTGAGCACCGATCGCGTGGCTGACTTGGTGATGGCCAGGATGAATGACGGGCCTGTGGACGCGGATCGTGTCAACGTGGACGTGGTGGGCCTGGGGGCTGGGGTGGTGGATTCTTGCAGGCGTGCGGGATTCAACGTGCAGGAAGTGCAGAGCGGAGGCAAGGCCATCCAGCGCGGTATCGATCAGACGGACGGGGCTGGGGACTCCAGCGTGTACAGGTTCCACAATTTGCGCTCCCAGCTTTGGTGGGAATACCGTGAGGCCGTGCGCCTGGGGCAGACGTGCTTTGACGTGGAAGATCACAGGCTGGTGGAGGACTTGACAGCTCCCAGGTATTCGGTGTCTGGTGAAAAGGTTATCAAGGTTGAAAGCAAGGACGAGATCCGAAAAAGGATAGGCAGGAGCACCGATGCTGGAGATGCTGTGGTGTACGCATGGGCTGATCTTGGGAACACCCTCGATCTGTTCTCATGGAGCGTGTCCACAGCTGGAGCGCAAGCCAGCCCAGCGATATTCTAAATCAGCGGAGGCAAGGATATGGCAAAGCCAGCGGACAGCATGACGATCCTGGGAACGTCTGGATTGAAGCAAAGCGGGGGAGTGGTAGAGGAGGAGTTCCACCCCAAACTGCGCAAGCCAGGCGGATTCAAAACGATCCAGCAATTCGCGGACAACAGCTCTGTGATCGGTGCTGTTCGGTTCCTGATCCGCGCCTATTTTGGAGGCGTGGAGTTCCGCGTGGAGCCATCCTCTGAGGATGCGCGCGCCAAGGAGCAAGCTGAATTTGTGGAGTCCTGCCTGGAGGACATGAGCCACACGTTTGAGGAGTGGCTGTCTGAGGCGCTCACTTTCCTGGATTTCGGCTGGGCATATTTTGAGGTTGTTTACAAGCTGCGCAAGGGGCAGCGCAATGATCCGCGCCTGCGTTCCAAGTATTCTGACGGGGCCTGGGGCTGGAGGAAAATCAAGCTGCGTGGCCAGGACACCCTTGACCGTTGGCAATTCGATCCTGATGGGGGCCTGCGAGGGATGCACCAGTCAGACACCTACGCTGGGAAAACAGCTTTCATCCCCATTGAAAAAGCCCTCCTGTTCCGCACGGAAAACGTCAAGGACAACCCAGAAGGCAGGAGCCTCTGGAGGAATTGCATCATGGATGCCTACAAGCTCACGCGGATCGAGGAATTTGAGGTGGTGGGGATCGAGCGTGACGCGCTGGGGCTCCTCCACATGCAAGTCCCGATCGAGCTGTTGCAGGGCAAGACGGGTGAAAACCAGAGGCTCAAGGCCGAGCTGGAAACCATGCTCAGCCAGCTCAAACGGGATGAGCGGGAATTTGCCCTCACCCCCACCGAGCTGGATCGCCAAGGCAAGCCAACAGGCTACAAGCTGGGCACCGTGCAGGGAGCCAGCCGCAAACCCGTTGACATCAATGAGACCAAAAATTACTACCGCAAGGCAATCCTCCAGGCAGTGCTTGCTCAATTCCTGGAGCTGGGATCCACCAACGTGGGGAGCTGGGCTCTGGCTAACAGCTTCACAAACACCTTTGCCGTGGCCCTGGGTGGAATCCTGGACAACATAGTGGGGGTGTGGAACAGGTTTGCCATCCCGCGCCTGATGGAACTCAACAGCGTGGATCAGGAGTTCTGGCCCACCATGGTGCATGGTGATCTTGAGACCCCCGCGCTTGATGAGATTGCACAGTACATCACCGCGCTGGCTGGCTCTGGTATGCTGCCCACGGGTGACAAGCCCCTGCAACGCAAGCTCCTGGAAATCGCCTCCCTGCCTCAGCCCGAGGAACAGGAGGCCTCAGAGCCAGAGCCAGATGAGGATGGCAATCAGAGCGATGCGCAGGCCATGGCCCAGGCAAACAAACGGGCCAAGCAACGTGAGCGTGTGCGCAAGTCAGCCCGTGGAGTCCGTCAGCTGAGGCTGCCCATCCCTGGAGTATACTGATGCCTCTGGTGCTCATTCATAAGGCTGAGCGCCTGTGGAAGGAACGCCAGAAAAAGGCAGGACGTGACGCCAACGCGATCCGCACGGCCAACAGGATCGCAGATGAGCACGTGGGCCAATTCTCCCGGGCCTTCCTGGAGGTGCAGCGCAACCTCATCGATGATGAGACAGCCGCGCGCCTCCGCTCCGTGCTCCGTGACAGCACCTCGATCGATGAGGCCCTGGCAGCGATCCCGTGGCATGTAGAGGGTGAACCGTCCGAGCTGTGGGACAAGATCATCAGCCGCGTGTCCAGAGCTTATGCTGAGGTGGTGTCAGCTTCTGGTGAGCACCAGGCGCGCACCATCAATGACAAGCTGGGGGCAAAGGGCAAGCTGGAGTTCACGATGGACCCAGGCCAGCCCGTGGACGTGGCAAAGGCCAAGCGAAAGAAACCGGAGGCAGGCGCAGCCGTGGAGGTCAAGCCTGTGGTTCCGATTGCACCTGTCAACCCCTGGGCGCAGGAGTGGATCAAGACATCTGCGGGCAGGCTGATTGCCCAGTATAT
>Ga0316622_100001369_pt1 | contig 15806 bp, 10 predicted proteins | sample OWC_Aug_OW2_C1_D_FD_207646 | JGI IMG/M metagenome (GOLD analysis project Ga0316622, IMG submission 207646) | Wetland soil microbial communities from Old Woman Creek delta, Ohio, United States - OWC_Aug_OW2_C1_D5_C | ecosystem: Environmental > Terrestrial > Soil > Wetlands | place: USA: Ohio... | reverse complement strand
CCACTTCGGCGATGCCTGGCGGGACCTGGCCGCTTCGGACGAGGCAGAGGGCCGCGCCTTCGTGGATCGCTTCGTGGACAGCGAGCCCAACGCCCTGGACGAACGGTTCCGAGACTCGCTCTACGGCCGGACGCGCGGCCACGCGCTGTTCACCGTCGAGCTGCTGCGGGCGATGCAGGGGCGGGGGGACCTGGTGCGGGATGGGGAGGGGCGCTGGACCGAGGGCGAGCGGCTGGAGTGGGACGCGCTGCCGGCGCGGGCAGAGGCGGCCATTGCCGAGCGGGTCGACCGGCTGGCGGAGGAGCTGCGCGAGCTGCTGGTCGCCGCCAGTGTGGAAGGGGAAGAGTTCACGGCGCAGGCGGTGGCACGGGTACAGGGGATGGACGAGCTTCACACAATGCGCCTGCTGCGGGGGCAGTTGGCAGTGCGGCACCGGCTGGTGAGGGAGCAGGGGGAGGTGAGGCTCGACGGGCGGAGCCTGTCGCGCTACCGGTTCACCCACTTTCTCGTGCAGCAGCACTTGTACCAGGGCTTGGGGGAAGGGGAGCGGCGGTTGCTGCACCGGCGGGTGGGTGAGGCGCTGGAAGGGCTGTACGAGGGGCGGCTGGAGGAGGCGGCGGTGCAGTTGGTGCGGCACTTTGCCGGCGACCTGGAGCGGGAGCGGCGCTACGCCCGGTTGGCCGGCGAGCGGGCCGCAACACAGTACGCCAACGAGGAAGCGTTGCGCTACCTGGGCCGGGCACTGGAGCTCACGCCGGCCGGTGCGTGCGGGCACCGGTACGAGCTGCTGGTGGCCCGCGAAAGTGTGTATCATCTTGTTGGGCAGCGCGACGCTCAACGGAAGGATCTGCTCGAGCTGGAGACGCTGGCCGGAACGCTGGGGTTGGAGCAGCAGGCCGAGGTGGCCATGCGAATGGCTCGCCTTGCCATCATGACCTGTGACCACCGTGCGGCGATGGCTGCCGCTGAGACGGCTGTGGAACGAGCCCAGGCAACCGGGCAGGCCGGAGTGCAGGCGGAGGCTCACCATTTCTGGGCGGCGGGCCTCCATCACCTTGGAGACGTTACTGCGGCCCAGACGCACTGGGCGGAGGCACTGGCCCTCGCGCGAACATGCGGCCAGCGCAACCTGGAAGCGCTGGCGCTGAGTTGGCTGGCGGAGTGTGCCGCAGATCCCGCCCAGGAGCTTCGCTACTGGGAGGAGGCACTGTGCGTCGCCGTGGAGGCAGGAGACCGGCGTATCGCGTGCGATATCCGGGACGGCTTGTCGGCTTCAAGAGTCGCGGCAGGCGACCTCGCTCGGGGGAGGACTGGCCTCGAGCAGTGCCTGCGCGACGCCCTCCAGCAGGGGAACCGTTTGGAAGAAGGGTACGCCCTTCGCAACTTGGCTTCTTACTACGAGGCCGTCGGAGACTATGCCCGCAGCAAAGGCTGCTGTCGCCGCGCCCTGTGTATCGCCGGCGAGGTAGAAAACCCGCGCCTCACGGCACTCGTGCTAGGCTGCCGTGCGAGCGCAAGCTTGGCGCTAGGCGATCTGGTGGGAGCACGGCAGGATGCAGAGCAGTGTCTGCAACTCGCCTGCAACGCGGGGCTCGCGCAGTTACAGGGCTTGGCCCACCAGGAGCTTGGCGATGTCTGTCGGCAAGAGGGCGACCCTGCCGCGGCCCGTGCACACTACGCGCAGGCCTTCCAGCTCTTGATCGCGCTTGGCCTGCCTGGGCTCACGCTGGGAGCGCTGTCAGGGTTGGCCTGGACGGAGCTGGCCCAGGGCCGCATCCGCGAGGCGCAGGACCGCGCAGCCGAGATCCTCGCCCTCCTCGACGGCGGCTATCGGCCAGGCGCGGACGACAAGCTCTTTTTGATCTACCTAACCTGTTACCAGGTGCTCACCGCCGCCGGCGACCTCCGCGCCGCTGAGCTTCTCACGTGGGCCCATTTCTTACTCCAGGAGTGGGCAGCCAACGCCCCCGACGAAGAGACGCGGCGCTCCTTCCTGGAGAACGTGGCCGAGAACCGGGAGATCGCGCGCGAGTGGCAGCGCGCGCATCCTGGAATACTAGCCTAGTGCAACAGACATTCTGGTCAGCCATGTATGAGGGCCGGAAGGCAGCGGGTGCAGACCCACAGGCTGTGGCCCTTGGTGCGCACAGGGATCAGGACGGCGCGGTCTTCGCTGGCACCGCAGTTGAGGCAGGTCTGGGCGATGTAGAGTGGACCGCGCTCCTGCTCGCGGGCGTGGGCGGCGGCCTGGCTGAAGGGCTGCGCCTCGCGGGTTTCGACGGTCAGGGCACCGGTGGGGCAGACGGCGAGGCAAAAGCCGGCCCCATCGCACAGCTCTTCGCTGATGACGTGGGCTTTGCCGTTCACGAGCTCGATGGCCCCTTCGGCGCAGGGGGTCACACACAAACCACAGCCGTTGCACAGGCTTTCATCGATTTTTACGATGGTCCGAACCGTTTTTTGCATGAAAAGAACCTCTTTTTGATGGCTAGTATAGCGCAGGGCGGTTGTTTTGTCCATGATATTTGTCAGGTTCAGGGGAAACTTGCGCGGAGGGCGGCGCTGTGGTATAGTTGGGGGCGAGAGACCTGGGATAGATGGCCCAACTAGCTGCAATCGACTACAACCAGGCTGCCGGGAGTTACGCTGTGCACCGCCGGGTCCATCCTGGCGTATTCCGAGAGCTGTGCGAACGAGGCCGGATAGAATCCAGGTCGACCGTCCTGGAAGTTGGCTGCGGTACCGGCAACTATGTCAACGCCCTGGTTGGTTACACCGGCTGCACGGCTTGGGGCCTGGACCCGTCGGCGGAGATGCTGGCCTATGCTCGCGCCCGGCTGGAACGCGTCGGGTGGCTGGTGGGCCGGGCGGAGCAGTTGGAGTTTGCCGCCGAGGTGATGGATCTGGTCTTTTCCGTGGATGTGATCCACCACGTTTCAGACAAGGCGGCGTTCTACCGGGAGGCAGCACGCGTCCTGCGGTCTGACGGGCATGTCTGCACCGTGACCGACTCGGAGGAGATCATCCGCCGGCGCGAGGTGTTGTCTGGCTATTTCCCAGAGACGGTGGAGGTCGAGCTGGCCCGCTACCCACGCCTGGCTGACCTGGAGGGGTGGATGGCGGAGGCCGGCCTGGCGAGCCTGGGCGCCGTCGTGGTCGAGGAGCCGTTCGAAGTCTCTGACGCACAGCCGTACCGCGACAAGGCGTTCTCTTCGCTCCATCTGATCTCGGAGGAAGCCTGGCGGGCCGGGCTGGAGCGGTTGGAGCAAGCACTGGCCCGCGGGCCAATCCGGGGCGCATCGCGCTATGCCTGTCTGTGGGGGCGCAAGCAGGGGTAGGGAGTCGTTATGCCCGGCATGACACCACGAGGCATGGAAATGCCGGGCATGGCCGCCATCCCCTGACGGGGATCTGCGTGAATCAGGCGGCACAGGTGAGCCCGGCCAGCTAATTCATAGGGGGGATCTTATGGAGTTTCACATCTCACGCCAGGCACGGGACCGTTATCAGTTCGACGAAAGCATCTTTTCGTCGAGCGGCAACGTGATCCTGGCCAACTTTCACGCGGCACGTATCTTTGCCCAGAGGATGAACCAGCGCCGTGACCTGGTGCGCTTGCCCGAGCAGGCGGTCAAGGCAGGGCAGATCAATGCCCTGGGGCTGATCGACGAGATTTTGCACCTGGCTGTCGGCTCGTATCGCCGGCAGAAGAACCCGGAAGCGATGGGCCAGGCGCTCGACTGGCTGAACGACCGGTTGGGCCAGGATGCGGTGGACGCTACATTGCGGCGTTTTACCGAGGAATTTCCGCCGGTGGCCGTCTATCGCCGGGAACTGACCACAGAAGCTTACCTGGCAGGCGAGACCGGCGGCATGCCCAACCGCCAGGTCGCCCTGGAAGAGATGTTGATGCTGTGGCTGGCCAACGTCAATCCGGCCTGCTCGCCCTTCTTTGAGCTGTTCGACGACACGGCGCTGGAAAAGGAGACGGCCTATACTCAGATGATGGCCGGCTTGCACGCCTTCTTTGAGACGCAGCCCCGCTTTGGCCCTGATAACCAGAATCTGGTGGATATGCTGCGCAGCCCGGCGATCGCCGTTCCCCACTCACTGCAGGGGCAACTGGAGTATATCCGCGAACGATGGACTTATGTGTTGGGCAGATATATCTACCGTCTGCTCGGAGGCCTGGACCTGATCAGCGAGGAGGAAAAGGCGGTTTTCGCCGGGCCAGGCCCGGCGCAGGTATACGATTTCGCCGCCGCAGGGTTGGGGTTCGAGGCGGAGCAGTTCAGCCCCGACCGCGACTGGATGCCCAACCTGGTCCTGATGGCCAAGAACAGCTATGTCTGGCTCGACCAACTGTCGAGAAAGTACAAGCGGCTCATCACCCGCCTGGATCAGATCCCCGACGAGGAGCTGGACAGGCTGGCCCGCTGGGGCATCAGCGGCCTGTGGCTGATCGGGCTGTGGGAGCGCAGCCCGGCCTCGCAGCGGATCAAGCAGTTGTGCGGCAACCCCGACGCGGTGGCGTCGGCGTATTCGGTGTTCGACTATCAGATCGCCGCCGACCTGGGCGGCCCAGCCTCCTATCAAAACTTGCGAGAGCGGGCCTGGCGGCGGGGCATCCGGCTGGCCAGCGACATGGTGCCCAACCACGTCGGCACCTATTCGCGGTGGGTGGTCGAGCATCCCGACTGGTTCGTGTCGCTCGATTACAGCCCATTTCCTGCCTACAGCTTCAACGGGCCAGACCTATCGCTGGACGAGCGGGTCGGCATCCATGTCGAAGACCATTATTACGACCACACCGACGCCGCCGTTGTTTTCAAGCGGGTGGACCGCTGGACCGGCAGCGAAAAGTATATCTACCACGGCAATGACGGCACGAGCATGCCGTGGAACGACACGGCGCAGCTTAACTATCTCAACCCCGAGGTGCGGGAGGCAGTGATCCAGACGATCCTGCACGTCGCCCGCCAGTTCCCGGTCATCCGCTTTGACGCGGCAATGACCCTGACCAAGAAGCACTACCAGCGGCTGTGGTATCCTGAGCCGGGCAGCGGGGGGGCGATCCCTACCCGGGCGGAACACGGCCTGACCAAGGAGCAGTTCGACGCGGCTATGCCCAACGAGTTCTGGCGCGAGGTGGTGGACCGGGTGGCGGCCGAAGCGCCTGATACGCTGCTCCTGGCCGAGGCTTTTTGGCTGCTGGAGGGCTATTTTGTCCGCACGCTCGGCATGCACCGGGTCTATAACAGCGCCTTTATGCACATGCTGCGCGACGAGGACAACGCCAAGTACCGCTCGGTGATCAAGAATACGATCGAATTCGAGCCCGAGATCCTGAAGCGGTATGTGAATTTCATGAACAACCCCGACGAGCGAACGGCGGTGGACCAGTTCGGCAAGGATGACAAGTATATCGGCGTGTGCGTCATGCTGGCCACGATGCCCGGCCTGCCGATGTTCGGCCATGGCCAGGTTGAAGGTTTCACAGAAAAGTATGGCATGGAGTACCGGCGGGCCTATTGGGATGAGCAGCCGGACGAGCACCTGGTGGCCCGCCACGAGCGGGAGGTGTTCCCGCTGCTGCACCGCCGGCACCTGTTCGCCGGGGTGGACAATTTCCTGCTGTACGATTTCTTTACCCCAGATGGCGGCGTGAACGAGGATGTGTTTGCCTACTCGAACCGTGACGGCAACGAGATGGCGTTGGTGGTCTATCACAATAAGTATGCCACGGCCCGCGGCTGGGTGCGCACTTCGGCAGCCTATTCGGTCAAGGGCGAGGATGGCGAGCGGGTCCTGATGCAAAAGAACCTGGGGGAAGGCCTGGGACTGCGGCCTGACCCCAACTATTTCTGCATCTTTCGCGACCAGATCACCGGCCTGGAGTATATCCGCAACAACCAGGAGATGTGCGACAAGGGACTGTATATTGAGCTGGATGCCTACAAGTGCCACGTCTTTAGCGACGTGCGCCAGGTGAAGGACAACGAGTGGCACCAGTACGCCGAGCTGGCGGCCTACCTGGGTGGACGGGGCGTGCCGGGCATCGACGAGGCGCTGTGGGAGATCTTGATGCAGCCGGTCCACCAGCCGTTCAAGGAGCTGGTGAACGCCAAGACCTTCCGCCGGATCATGGCTGCCCGCAGCGGCGAAGGGGATGAACTGCCGGACGAGATCGAGGAGAAGATGCTACGCCTGCTGCGGCAGGTCAAGCATCTGGCCCAGGGCTCGGGCGATGAAGTAGCGATTGCCCACGAGGTCCGGCGCAAGCTGGAGGTGATCCTGCGCTGGCCGGTGATCGACGGCCACCCGCTGGTGGCCGGCAAGTCACGGCACCAACGGACGGCTCAATACCTGCAGGCGCGGCTCGACGGCGATCCGCAGGCGTGGGGCATCCTGCTCGGCTGGCTGTTCACCCACGCGCTGGGCAAGGTCGCCGGCGAGGAGGGGTACGAGCAGCAGAGCCGGAGCTGGCTGGACGAGTGGCTGTTGGGCCGGATCGTGGCCGGCGCGCTGCAAGACTTAGGCCTGGACGAGGGCGCGGCCTGGTGGGGGCTGGCCGCGATCAAGGTGCTGATCAGCCACCAGCGCTGCTACGAGACGTGCGCCGCCGAGGGCCAGCCTGAGCGAGCCAAAGGTCATCCCAAGCGAAGCGAAGCGCCCGCGGTCGAGCTGAAGCGGGCCGGCCGCCTGCTGGAATCATGGTTCCAGGACAGCGACGTGCAGCAGTTCGTGCGGGTGAACCGCCACCACGACGTGCTGTGGTTCAACAAAGAAGCGTTCGACCAAATGCTGGGCTGGACGCTGACGGTGGCCGTGATCGAGATCGCCGCCAACCCGCTGTGCGGTGCGGACGAGGTCGCCGAAGAGATCGTCGGCTGCTACGAGATCGTCCAGCAGTTGCAGCAGGCGGAGGAGGCGTCCGGCTACCAGATTGAGAACCTGTTGGAGCTGGTTCGGGGCCAGGCGACAGAATGAGGCTGACCATAGGGAGGTGACTGTGAACAGGAACAGTGTGCGGCAGGTTGTCAACGTGCTGGCTACCCTGTTGACCATCGTCGTCAACGGCCTGGCCAACGCCCTTCCCCTGAATGGGAAGACGACCGGCGAGATCTCGGATGGGCTCAAGAACTACTTTACGCCCGCCGGGTACGTCTTTTCCATCTGGGGCCTGATCTACCTGGCGCTGATCGCCTTTGCGATCTACCAGGCGCTGCCCGGTCAGCGGGACAACCCGCTCCTCAAACGGATCGGCTACCTGTATGCCCTGAGCTGCCTGGCCAACAGCGCGTGGATCTTTTTGTGGCATTACAAGCAGTTTGCCTGGACCCTGGTGGTGATGGCCGTGCTGCTGCTGTCGCTGATCGCCATCTACCTCCGGGTGGGCATCGGCCGCCGGCGTGTGTCCAATTTCGACAAGTGGTTCATACAGGTCCCGTTCAGCATCTACCTGGGCTGGATCACGGTGGCGACCGTGGCCAATGCCACCGCTTTGTTGTCTGCCCTGCAATGGGATGGCTGGGGGCTCGACCCACGGGCCTGGGCGGTCATCATGATCATCGCCGCCGCTGCCATCGCGTCAGCGGTCAGCATCACCCGGGGCGACATCGGCTATGTGGCGGTTGTCGTGTGGGCCTTTATCGGGATCGCCGTCAAGCAGTCAGCCACGACGTCGGTGGCGGTCACTGCCGGGCTGATGGCTGTCGTCGTGGCCCTGACGCTGTTGATCGGCGTGCCCCGCACCCGGGCGCGGATGCGGGGTCTCGAGCGCTAAATCTGGTCGCATTCGGGAGTATGCCAATGTGTGCTGAGCAACTGCCCTTGTTTCCTGGGGACCGGCCCCAGAGCGTGCCCGGCCCGGCCGCGACCCCGCAGACCGGGCTGACGGCCCGATCGCCCCTGAGCGCGGCGATGGAGCGGTTTCGCCGCCACATGGTCGAGCAGGAGTTTGCCGAAAACACGGTCAAGTCGTTCCTGGGCGACCTGAAGCTGCTGCGGCGCTACTTGAAGGGCGATCCGCCCATCGGCCAGCTCGGCACGCCGGACCTGGAGCACTTCTTGCACTGGCTGCGGAGCGAGCGCGGGACGCCGTGCAGCCCGAAGTCGTACGCCCGACGGCTGACCACGCTGAAGGTGTTCTTTGCCTGGCTGGCCGAAGCGGGGGTGCTGCCCGCCGACCCGGCGGCCCCGATCGTCCACAAGCCGGTCAAGACGCCGATGCCGCTTATCCTGCACGACGACCAGGTCGAGCAGGTGCTGGCCGTGACCCGACGGATGATGGCCGGCGACAAACCCGACCCCCGGCCCTACCTGCTGGTCAGCCTGGTGCTGCACACCGGCATCAAGAAGCAGGAGTGCATGGCCATCAAGCTGTCACACCTCGACCTGGCGGACCGGGACGGGCCGGCCCTGTCGGTGCGCTACGACCGGCCGCGGATGCAGTACAAGGAGCGGCGGCTGCGGCTGCCCCCCGACTGGCCCCGAGCGCTGGCCCTGTACCGGGAGGTGTACAAGCCCGAGGAGTACCTTTTCCCCTGCACGCCGCGCAACCTGGAGTATGTCCTGGCCGACGTGGCCAAGCTGGCCGGCCTGAAGGAAGGGCTGTCGTTCGAGATGCTGCGCTGGACCTGCGCGGTGCGTGACTACCGGGCGCGGATGGACCCCGACCGGCTGCGGCGCAAGCTGGGGCTATCGCAGATCAGCTGGCACGAGACGGAGCCCAAGATTGTGAAGCTGGCCGAGCCGCCACTGTGACGATTCTGGATTTTTGATTGACTCCCGCAGGTGTCGCTCTGAGGCTTCCGATAGAAGGGGGGGACTGGCGACTGACGGGGTGGTTTTGACGGGGCTTGACTAGCGGCTGGTTTCGACCTATAATAGAGCAAATCGACGGAGGAGAGAGGGAACATGGGCGATAGTGCGCCGTCTTACAACATCGCTGCCATCCGTCGCCTGCTGCTGGAAGCGTTCACCGCCAAAGACCTATACCGCCTGTGCAGGGATCACCCCGATCTGGGCCCCATCGTCACCCGGACTAGCCCTGAACAGGGGCTGGACGACATGGCCGACGAGGTGATCGAGTACTGCCGGACCCACCTGCTGTTCGACGCTCTGCTGGCTGCGGTAGCACAGGAGAATCCCCGGCAGTATGCCCGCTTTGAGCCTGAGCTGCGCCTGGTGCTGCCGCAAAGGAAAGTGCCGCCACCCTCAACCGTGCCACCTGTCCAGCCCCAGGCTGCCTCCGTCCCTGCTGCGACGGCAGCGCAGCCCTCCCCGCTACTAATGGTGGTACAGCGGTTCTGGCTACTGATCGGGGCGGCGGGGGTGCTGCTGGTAGTTCTGCTGATTGTCATTGTCATGAGCCTGGGCGGTGGCGGGGGTGGCCAGGGAACAGCCACATCCACTGTGACACCACCGTTGGGTCCTCAATCTACTCCTGGCTTGACCAGTTCCGCCGTCATCGCCGTCGTGACCGGCACGCCCACCAATACACCCATGCCCACGCCCACACCCTTCAATACATCCACGCCCACACCCACTAATACGCCCACGCCCACACCCTTCAATCCATCCACGGCCACACCCACCAATACACCCACACCCACACCCACCAGTACACCCACGCCCACGCCCATCAATACACCTCCGCTGCAGGCCGGCGCCACACGGACACGGGACAAGGATGGCATGGTCATGGTCTACGTCCCGGCTGGCGAGTTCTTCATGGGCAGCACGGATGCTGATGGTGTTGCCAGCGACGACGAAAAGCCGCAGCACACAGTCTATCTAGATGCCTTCTGGATCGACCGCACCGAGGTGACCAATGCCCAATACCAAAAGTGCATGGTGGCTGGAGTATGTAGCACTCCTGCCTATGCCGACGATAGCCGGTACTATGGCTCTCAGCAGCCGGTGGTTGGGGTCGGCTGGGATGACGCTCGCGTGTACTGTCAGTGGGCCGGGGCGCGACTGCTGACTGAGGCCGAGTGGGAAAAGGCGGCGCGTGGTCCTGATGGGCGCATCTACCCGTGGGGAGACACCTTCGACAGCAGTAGGCTGAACTTTTGTGACAAGAACTGCGAGTATAGCCTCAAAGACGCACAGGCGAACGATGGCTACGCCCTGACGGCGCCGGTGGGTAGCTATCGGGCTGGGGCCAGCTTGTACGGGGCGCTGGACATGGCCGGAAATGTCTGGGAATGGGTGAACGACTGGTACGACCTTGGCTACTATGCCCGTTCGCCGAGTCGCAACCCCAAGGGGCCAGATTCGGGGGAATATCGGATTCAGCGCGGTGGTGGGTGGCGTGACATTTGGAACTACATGCGCGCCGCAAATCGCGGCTACGACGCTCCGGCGGACCGTCACCGCAACCTTGGGATCCGGTGTGCCGCCTCGTCGCCAGGAGGATGAGCTTCTGGCTTCTGGGTTTCTGGGAGGTGGGCCTGGGCAGGTGCTGTGCCCCCGCCCAGGATCCGCCGCGGTAGGTCTTGGGGGCAAGGCGGTGTCATGCCTCGCTTGGCTGGGTGCCGGGTCATAGGGTGCTGAGCGGCGGCTCGCCGAGCATCAATAATTGAGCCATTCTCTGTCGAGGGGGACGACAATGAGATCGCGTCTGGTTATCCTGATGGCCACCATCGCCTTGTGCTTGGCGCTGCCGACGCAGGTCTGGGCGCAAGGCGAGCCGGAGGGGCTGTGCGTTTATGAGGTGGGGCCGGATGATGCCGTGCACCGGGCAGTGGGGCTGATGCCTGGGGTGCAGGTTGCCGCCGATCCGGCCGGGGCCGAGGTGATCGTGGTGCACAACGCGCCGCTGACGGAAGCGCAGGCCCAGGCAGTGGTCAACAGCGGGAAGCCGGTGGTGCTGTTCCTGGGACCGGATCTGCCCCCCGCGGTAGCCAGCCTACTCCTGGGCCAGGTCGACATCCCCGCGCCAACGCTTATCACCGAGCCGGCGACTCTGATCCGTTCTCCCGGGGCTGACGACCCGCTGCTGCGCGACGTAAATTGGAACTCGGCGCCGCAGGTGCGCGAGAGAGCGACGCTGCCCAGCAGTGGGCTGGAGCCGCTGGTCGAGACGGAGGACGGCCAGGTGGTGACCGGGCGACAGGGTCGGGTCATGGTTGTCACTGCCTGGCTAACGGGCGACTATAACAGCGACCTCCAGGAGTGGCCCTATTTTAACTACCTGGTCTATCACCTGGCCACGACCGCCGCCGACCGCACGCCCGTGGCCTACGCCGACTATCCCGCTGCGCCAGTACCCCACAACGCGGAAAAGGTTGGCGTGGTGGTGCTGCTGGCCGTGCTACTGGCCGGCACCACCACCGCCTTTATCCTGGTCCGGCGCTATAGCCTACGCCACCCCGAGATCCTGGATCACCTGGTGGCCGACGCCAGCCGCTTCCGCCGCTCGGAGGAGGCCGGCTGGGAGGATGTCGGCTTTCACCGGCCGCTGGCCGGCTTTCTGTTCCTGCTGGCGATCGGGCTGGTGCTGTTCATCGTGCTGATGATCTACCAGCAGGTGGTGCTGTACGGCATCCTGCTGCCCTCGGCCCAGGCGCGCGGGGTGTGGTCGCTGATCGTCAGCTTTTTCAATACGTTCTGGGTGCTGTTCGACTGGGGGACCAGCACCGCCTTTGTCAAGTATTTTGCCCAGTACCGGGTGGGCGACCCGGCGCGGGGCATCAAGTATGGCCAGTTCTTTGTGTGGTGGCAGGCGATCACCGGCACGCTGCAACTGGGAGCTGTGGCCCTGATCGCTGCCTTTCTGCTGCCGGGCACGGCCAGCGCCTTTATGAGCTATTACCTGGTCGTCCATGCGCTGATCCAGTTTCCCGGCTTTCTGGCCGTGTTCCAGTACGCCTTTCGCGGGCTGCAGCGCCAGGACTATGACCAGGTGCTCAACCTGGTGTTGTACCTAGCCCCGGTGGTTCTACAGTCGGGTGCGGTGCTGCTGCTGAGCCAGTGGGGGGCAGCCAACCCGGCTTTTGGCCGGTCGATGGGTGGTGTGCTGGGCCTGGGGATCGGCGCCTATGCCGCCCAACTGCTTGCTTTCGTCGTCGGCTATTGGCTGCTCAGGCGGATCGGAATGCGCAGCATTGTCCTGTTCCTGGCCCACTTTGACCGCGCGACGGTGGTCAGCGCGCTCAAGTTTGGCGCGCCGGTGACGATCGCCGGCGTGGCGGGCGGGATCGGCTACACGGTGCAGTCGGCTCTGACCGCGGGCAATATCCGCAATTGGACCGAGGTCCAGGGCAACTGGGATGTGGTCAGCCCCAACGGGCTGCTGCTGGCCTACAGCGCCGTGGCCGGCCTGTATTACGGCCTGATGCCGGCCATCTCTGAGGCGTTCAGCCATGGCCGGCTGCAGCTCACGCGCTACTATATCGCCCAGGGCTTTAAGTACGGCGGGTTCATCAGCCTGTTCGTCGCATCGGCGCTGCTGGGCGTGGGCGACCGTTTCATCCTGGGCGCATTGGGGCCGGGCTACCAGCGGGCCGCCGAGCTGATGCTGATTATGGGCCTGTGGGGTGCGGTCCAGTTCCCGGCCTGGTTCGCCGACCGGGTGCAGGAGGGCACCGGCCGGCCTGACCTGGAGATGTGGCTGTTGATCGGCGAGCAGACGGTGCGCATCGTGCTGATGTTCCTGTTGGTGCCACGCTTCCAGTTGGTGGGGTTGATCGTCGCCTACTGTGTGGCCCTGCCGCTGAAAGACCTGGCGGCCTGGCTGGTCAACCGGGCGGTCCTGTTCCGCTATCGGATCTACTGGTGGCAGTCGGCGGCAGCACCGCTGTTGGCCGGCGGCGTCAACTATCTCCTGCTGCGGTTATTGGGCAACGTGATGTGGGGCGGCGCCGGAGACCAGGTGAGCAGCGTGCTGCTCTTCTTTATCGCCCTCCTGCCCAGCCTGGCGGTCTTTTGCTTCTTCGACGGCCTGTTCGGCGGCTGGGACGACGACAGCCTGGCCGAGCTGCGCCGCGCGGCGGGCATGAGCAGCCTGGGGAAGCCGGTCGCCTGGGGCATCTATCACACCTCCCGCTGGGGAGCGCGGCTGAGCCCGCTGCATGGCCGGTTTCCGATAGACCTGTACGCGGCAGCTCAGGAGGAGGGGGAGAGCCTGACGAAGGAGAAGGTTGCGCTGGTCTGAGCGGCAGAGAGGTTGGCATTTCAGCCGAAGGCGTGGTATACTTTATCGGGTATTGACAGGAGAAGACTATGGATTTCCTGGCCGTATGGCGTGACATTTCTCTGCTGTGGCTGATCTTTCTGACCTTGATCCCCGCGCTGATTGCCAGCGTCATCCTCTTTTTCTGCGTCAAGGGCATGCACCGGCTGAGGCAAATGACCGAAAAGGGTCTGTCCGTTGCCAAGGACAAAGCCCAGCAGGTTGCCAACGGGACCGAAAGGGCGAGTCAAAAGGTCGTGCGGCCATTCATCGCCGCCCATGCTGCGGGGGCGCGGATCGGTACGATGGCCAGAACAACGGTGACAAGGAGAAAACAACCATGAACGCACAACGGAAAAGCATGCTCATCGGAGCACTGCTTGGCGCTGCCCTCGGCGCTGTAGGCGGATACCTGTTCAGCCGGGGACTGGAGATGCCCCGTGAGGAAGAGGGCGCTCAACGGCTGTCCCTGCGCTCGGTACCGCCGGGCGAAATGGCCAAGCTGGGCCTGGGCATCATGGGGGTTCTGCGCGGCATTGCCGAGCTGGGTGAGCGGCTGTAAAACCCCCGTTTCCTCTCAAGACAGCGCCGCGCTGTCCAAGTGATGTTTGCCTGGATGCAAGGAGGCGTCAGCGTGTATGAAATCCTGCTAAGGGAGGACCTGGCTCCGGTGACCAAACTGCTTGAGGCCCAGGCCCCCGTCGTGGCCAGCAAGGGGCGGGCCGGCCAGTTCGTCATCGTACGCATCTGCCCTGAGGGCGAGCGCGTTCCCTTGACGATCGCCGATTATGACCGGGAGCGCGGGACCATCACTCTCGTCTTCCAGGAGGTGGGCAAGACGACGATGCAGATGGGCACGATGCAGCCCGGCGACCATCTCGCCAGCGTGACCGGCCCCCTCGGCCGGCCCACCGAGATCGAGAAGTATGGCACGGTGCTGTGCGTAGGCGGCGGCGTGGGCATCGCCCCCATCTATCCCATCGCCCGGGACCTGCGGGCCGCCGGCAACACGGTCATCTCGATCATCGGCGCCCGGACCAAGGAGCTGCTCTTCTGGGAAGAGAAGATGCGCACCGTCAGCGACGAGCTGATCGTGTGCACCGACGACGGCTCCTACGCGCGCAAGGCGCTGGTCACTATCCCGATGAAAGAGCTGCTCGAATCCGGAAGGTCGATCGACCGCATTTGGGCCATCGGGCCGGCGATCATGATGAAGTTCTGCGCCCTGACCACCCGGCCGTTCGGCGTGCCGACCATCGTCAGCCTGAACTCGATCATGGTCGACGGCACGGGCATGTGCGGCGCCTGCCGGGTCGAGGTCGGCGGCCAGACGCGCTTTGTGTGCGTCGACGGCCCCGAGTTCGACGGCCACCAGGTGGACTGGGACCAGCTGCTGGCCCGCCAGCGGATCTACCCCGAGCAGGAGAAACAGGCCGTCGAAAGGTGGAAGGGCCAGCACCAGCCGTGTGGCTAGCAAGGAGACGATGATGTCAGAACAAACCCAGGGCGTGCCCAAGCACGAGCGGATGCAGATCCCCCGCCAGGGGATGCCGACCCAAGACGCCCAGGCGCGGTCCAGGAATTTCAACGAGGTGGCGCTGGGCTATCCCGACGAGACCGCCATGCTCGAGGCCAGCCGCTGCCTGCAGTGCAAGCGGCCCAAGTGTATCGAAGGCTGCCCGGTGAACGTCCAGATCCCGGCTTTTATCGGCTATCTGCGCGAGGGCGACCTGCCGGGCGCGGTGCGCTCGCTAAAGGGCGACAACAACCTGCCGGCCATCTGCGGCCGGGTTTGCCCCCAGGAAACGCAGTGCGAGGCCCTGTGCGTGGTCGGCAAAAAGCACGAGCCGGTGGCCATCGGCCGGTTGGAGCGGTACGTGGCCGACTGGGACCTGGCCCACCCCTCACCCCCACCTGCTGTGACGCCGTCCGCTCAACGGGGTCGGGTGGCGATCATTGGCAGCGGCCCGGCCGGGCTGACCTGCGCCGGCGACCTGGCCCGCTACGGCCACCAGGTGACCATCTTTGAATCGCTCCACGCCCCCGGCGGCGTGCTGATCTATGGCATCCCCGAGTTCCGGCTGCCGAAGCAGATCGTCCACGCCGAGGTCAATTACGTGCGCAGCCTGGGCGTCGAGATCCAGATGGACACGGTCATCGGCAAGACCTACACCCTGAACGAGCTGCTGAACGAGCAGGGCTACGACGCCGTGTTCCTGGGGACCGGTGCCGGCCTGCCGATGTTCATGCACATCCCCGGCGAGAACTATAACGGCGTCTATTCGGCCAACGAGTTCCTGACCCGGGTCAACCTGATGAAGGCGTACCTGTTTCCCGACTGGGACACGCCGGTCAAGATCGGCCGGCGGGTGGCAGTGGTCGGCGCAGGGAACGTGGCGATGGATTCTTCGCGCTGCTCGCTGCGGCTCGGCGCCGAGGAGGTGCACATCGTGTACCGCCGCTCGCGCGACGAGGTGCCGGCCCGCGCCGAAGAGGTGCACCACGCCGAGGAAGAAGGGATCATCTTTGATTTCCTGACCAACCCGATCGAGATCTATGGCAACGACAAGGGGTGGGTGCGGGGTATGCGCTGCATCCGCATGGAGCTGGGTGAGCCGGACGCCAG
>Ga0316622_100001368_pt1 | contig 15810 bp, 7 predicted proteins | sample OWC_Aug_OW2_C1_D_FD_207646 | JGI IMG/M metagenome (GOLD analysis project Ga0316622, IMG submission 207646) | Wetland soil microbial communities from Old Woman Creek delta, Ohio, United States - OWC_Aug_OW2_C1_D5_C | ecosystem: Environmental > Terrestrial > Soil > Wetlands | place: USA: Ohio... | reverse complement strand
CCGATCGAAGTGGACGCAAACGACGTCGAGAGGCATGGGTCCATGCCCCGGTGCTCTCATCGCCGCCGCGTCTACGATTCCAGCGGAAGACTCGCGTCCGGCCACCTCTAGAAGCGCCGTTCGAGGACTACATCGAGAAACGTGCCTCCGTACCAGCCGGTGGCCGGCCGGGCATCCGGATTCTCGGGGCCAGGGATCGAGGCGCGCCGGTGATCGTCGAAATGGACGAATTGGTGCAGGCCCACCTGGAACGAGACGTCCGCCCACACCCATTCGGCGCCCAACGAGACCGCGGCCAGCGAATAGCGATCGGACGCAAGCGTCCAGCGCTCATAATCCTCCCTGATGAAGACGACCTTGATCCAGGATTCGGCTTCCAGCCGCGGGCGGATTTCGTACCAGGTCACGCCGCCGCGCAGCCGCCCCCATGAGCGGCTTGTCTCTGCGGCAAGGCGCAGCCGGCGGGACACTCCATCCCCGCCCCCCTGAAGAACCTTCTTTCCGGCCAGGAAATCGGAGAGATCGAAGCGCCACCCTTCGACATCCGCGCGGCCGGAGCAGGCGAAATCCGACGTCTCGAAGTCCGCCAGCACGCGCGTTCGCCCGAGGTGGACTTGCGCTGCGGCGAGCCAGTCGTCGATTTCCCCGCGTCCGCGAGTCAGCCGCAAGTAACGCTGGCCTCCCCAGTAGCCCTCGGCACTTGCCTGGAGATCGAAATCCGTATGGCGCACGAGCAGGTCGCAGCGGGAGGCGAGCCGCCGCCATTCCAGGGAGACCTGGCGGAGGTATGCGCGCGCCGCGGGAAGGAACTCATCGTGGAACTCGCCGGTCAGGCCGGCATCCTGGCGGAACCTCTCCTCATGGTATGAGGCCTCCAGAGAGAGTCCGTGCCACAACCGCGCCCGCGCGGCGGAGCGCAGGGCCGTCTCCCGAGAATTCAGGGACGCGTGAACGAACTCCTCTTCGACCGTCGTGTCGAAGGGCACTTCGTAGCCCGCGGACCGCCACTCTCCGCTGAGCCAGAACCGCTGCCCGAAAGCCCCCAGGACTCCGCAGACGAAGGGCGCCCGACCGCAGCGCTCGCCCGCCTGTCCGAAGGGAATCTCGATTCTCGCCCTCAGGTCCGGACGGAAGACTCGCGCTTCGAGGCGAGCGGCAGCGAGCGTTCCCTCCTCCTCGACGCGCAGCTCGCTCTTCTCGTCGACCAGGAGATGGTCGCGCAGGCGGCGTCCGACGGAAAGCTCGCCATGCAGCCGCCAGGTCTGGAAGTCGTACCCCTCCCGCAAGGACAGCCGGCTTTCATGCGAGACCAGTTCGCCCCGCCTGCCGGAGAGCCGCTGGGTGATGGGGGCCTGCTGGTGCATGCTGAAGCGGACTGCGCGCCCGCCCGGCACCTGCCACCCGCCGGTTTCGGCAAGGCAGACGGAGAGAAATGGATCTCCGCCCAATCCCAGATCGGCGCGACTCCCGATCTGCAGCGCGTCGAGCAAGGCCCCCGTCAACTCGGCCCGGGCGGGTCCGGCCCACGAGCTCACGAGAAGCGCGAGGGCGCACCCGCTGGCCACATGTCCGGCACGGCGCACTCGCTGGATGAGCGGCCGGACGTCCGAATCCGATCGCCGAACCGCTCGTCTCAGTCCACCCAATCGATTCTCACCACCTTCTCCCAATCGTTCGCGCGCATGCCGAAGACGTCCAGCAGCTCCGCCGCCGACGTGAATTCAGGGAACATGCCGCTGATCGTGGGGTCGGGGAAACCCGCGGTCCATTCCTGATAGGTGTCGGCCTCGAAGGTGACGACCGGGATCGTCACCCATGTCTCCGCCAGGCCGTATCCGAGATCGACATGGATCTGGATCGTGTGGGTGCCCGCTTGCAGCATCCCGCCCGTGAAGTAGGCGTTGCACCACAGGTCTCCCACCCAATCGGGGTCCGCCTGGAGCGCGGCCAATTCGAGGTCGATCGCTTCATCGATCGCGTCTCTGAGCCAGACCGGCTCATCATCGCAGTATTCGTAGTCGAGTTCGAAGTCCTCGTAGTACCGTGAGCAGTACGTGCTGTAGACGTACCCCGTCTCCGGAACATCGACCGTGATCTCGTGCACCGGCTCCCGGTACGTCCAATCCTCTTCATAGGGGACCGTCTCGGTGGAAAGCTCGTAGGGAGGCAGAAGAGCCTTGAAATCCTGCACGGGATCGATGAAGAAGCCCCGCAAGTTGACGGTCATGCTCACCTCGGGCGTCGATTCATCGCCATCCCAGTCGTACACCTCCTGCGTGGGACCGGCGAGCGACCGCCGGATCCGCGGCAGTTCGTCGTCCTGGAACTCCTCGATGTCTGCGCGCGAGGGCAGGTCGGGACCGATCTTGATGATCTCGTCATCCTGGTTGTCGCCGGCATCGATCTCGGCGAACAGGGCGGATATCGCCTGATCCAGATGGTCGGCGGCGGCCAGCAGATCGGCGGGAACCGCTTCCATCTGGGCGCCGCCTCCCGGCCTCAGCCTCAGCCAGGTGCCCGTCTCCTGATCGAGTGCCGCGTATACGTTTGCCTCGTCGTACTGCGGCATGCTCGCTTCATAGGCGATCGCCACCCGGCATGCGGCGCGCAGGCCACAGAGGGCCCCCCGCGTGGCCAGGAAGTCCGTCCGATCGGCCTGCAGCGACTCTTCGTCGAGATCCCCCTGCATCTTCGGAGTGATCGTGAACTCGTAGGTGGGCGCCTGTTCGATCACCTCGTCCAGGTGATCGATCGCGCGGGTGACGGCGGGAATGACCTTGGCCTGGAGAATCGCCTGCAGGCCGGATATCTGCGGGACCTCGTCCTCGAATCGCCCGAGACGCAGCAACCCGAGGACGCTGCCCTTCACGACCTCGGTCGGAAGAGAGAAGATCTCGCTGCCGTCGGCGAGGCCGAAGCGACCGAAGCGACTCATCGTCGGGGGATCCGTCTCGAAGGGCACCGCCTCATCCAGGTAGGCCTTCCACTCGTCGAACGCCTGATTCACCTCGGCGTCCGCGCTCAGCACCGCGAGCTCGAGCAGGCTCAGGGCGAAGTGCGCTTCGATGTTGTCCGGGTCGCACGCGAGGACCTCTTCGTACAAGTCTCTCGGCCTCCGAAAGTCGATATCCGCCGGCCGGTCCGGCTCGTCCGCGTTGATTTCCTCGTAGAGCACGTCTTCCAACTCGTCGTGGGCGACCGCGAGCAAGGTCGGGCAGTCCACGACCAGAGGGTCGATGATCACGGTGCCCCACAGGTCATCGGTTCCGGCCGCCTCCTCGGCCGCATCGACCAGAGCGGTCACGCCGGCCGCGTCCATCGCTGGTAGAGGCTCGCCGCCGACCAGGACTTCGCTTCCCGCCGGACCCCGCGCATCGAGCTTGCCGTCGCTCAAGTCCTCGCTCAAGGCGGCCACGACATCGAAGGCGTTCCCGCCCAGCCCGGCGAGCTGGGGATCCTGGGCCAAGGTGCAGAAGCCGGCCAGGAAAGCGGCGTACCTCTCCTCCGCGGCACTTCCGGCTGCGCCTGGAACCGTGGTCAACGGGTCGAAGGCCAGATCTTCGAACGCCTCGCACCGCGCATCCCATGCCGCTCCGACACCCATGTCCTGATCGCCGATGAGCCGAGCGGCCCCGAGGTGGATGGCGTGGGTGAGCGGCGTGACGATCGCGATGTCGGCGACCGCGGTGTTCAGGTACCCGACCAACTCCTGCTCCGAGGTCAGCTCCACGGTCGCTTCAGTCGCCTCATCGGTGTATTCCCCGCCGCGCGCCACGACCAGCAGACGCTTGTCCTGTCCGTCCGGGATCGTGGCGGACCAGCTTCCGTTCGCAGCGGTTTGCACGGGGCCCGCGACGAGCGCGTCGGGACGGCCGTCGGGCCCGATCGTGCGAATCTCCACGCTCGCCCCGCCAACCGGCCCTTTGATGACGTAGCCCGAAACGTCTTTCGGCTGCAACTCCGGCCCCTGGTCGTCGCTGCACCCGCAGGCGAGCAAGGTGATGAGCAGCACCGGGAGAATCCGTGAAGTCGTCATCGCTCCTCTCTCCTTTCCCAAAGCCGCCACTCACGAGTGACTTTCACAAGCGCGATTCCGCGTCTCGCGCCCCTCACAGCCGCCCGGCAGGCCGAGCGCGGAACGAGATCCCGGGCAGCCGGGACAATTCGCGGATCGACCCGGACGCTCGGGCCCGTTTCACCGGGATGCCGTCTGCCTTTGTAGAAAATGATCCCGGATGCGCGCACGCTTCCTTCCATGGAAGCCCGTCCGGAGATCGGCTCCAGCTCCCCTCTCGTTCTTTGCCCGATGCACTTTTCTGCGGGGAGCAATGCCGCGTTCCGGCGGATTGTACTCTCCTCACCGGTCATTGTCGACAGGCGGCGGCCGAATAGCCGTGCGACCGGACAGCGGAGGGGCCGCACAGCCGTGCGACCGAATGGCGGAGGAGCCGCATAGCCGTGGGACCGAACGGCGGAGGCGCACCACAGCCGAGGGGCGGCTGCAAGCGGCCGCCCCTCGGAGATCGACGTCGCCCGGGCCTCTCCCCGATCGACTTCTACTCGATTCGCACGATGCGGGCCCGGGTCTGCTCGTCGCCGGTCTTGACGAGGATCCAGTAGGTCCCCGCGGGCGCGGGGTGGCCGTCGCTGCGCGCGCCGTCCCACACGATGCGATGCGCGCCCGCATCGCGGACTTCGTCGACGAGCCGCCGCACGAGGCGGCCCTGGAGATCGACGACCGCGACGCGCGCCTTGCCGGCCGACGGTTGCGTCCAGGCGATGGTCGCATCCGAGCGGAATGGATTGGGGCGGCACGAGAGCATGAGGGCTCCCGTCTCTGAATCTGTCTCGGCGTCTGCCACCGCCGAAGGAGGCTCCGGCGTGCGCAGGTCCGTCTCCATCGCGCCGTTGCCGGTCGCGCGCAGCCAGGGCGTCCTGGGGAAGTAGGGATTGCGCGAAGCGATGCGCATCCGCCAGCACCACCCTTGCGGTCCGAAGTAGCCGGCGGCCGCTTCCTGGATCGCGACCGCGCTGCCGAGATCCGGATCGGGGATGCCCGTGTCATGGGTCGAACCGGAGAAGATGAATCGCCCGTCGAAGGCCGTGCCGAAGCGCTGGGCCTCCCACTCCAGCCAGACTGCATCCCGCCCCGCCGCCGTCCGGCCGAGAGCGCGCAGTCCGAAGCCGCCGTAACTGTCGCTGATTCCGAGCAGGCCGATCGGTGCGGTCTGGTCGTAGCGCCACTGGTCGGGAGAACGCCGCATCCCGCGGCTGCGGTTGCCGTAGTACACGAATCCCCGGCCTTCGTCCACCTGGCCCTGATCGTGCAGCGGGGCGCCGACCAGGACGTCGCTGAACCCGTCGCCGTTCACGTCCGCCGCGGCGACGCTCGCGCCGAACTGCGCGCCGGCCTGCGCGCCGCCGATCGTCGCCGCGACGACCACGATGCCATCCGGCGTGCCGCGCTCCCAACCCACGATGCCGCAGTCGTCGACGCCTTCCCAGGGCGCATGCGGGCCGGCGACGAGAACGTCCGAATAGCCGTCGCCGTCGACATCGCCGGCGGAGGCGACGGAGAAGCCGACCTGATCGCCATCATCGATGCCGATCACCCGCCAGTCGGCGTCGGCGGGGGTGCCGCCACTCAATCCCGCCGCCGATCCGTACCAGCTCATCGCCAACCCGCGCCGCTCGGCCGCGAAGAGATATTCGGGCATCCCGACGAGAAGATCGCTGTAGCTGTCGCCGTTGACATCGCCCGCCGGAGCCACGCACCAGCCGAGATGACCGTCCGTCTGCGTACCTTCGGCCGTCCAGGAAGGCGTGACCGCAGGACCGCCCTCCGCGCCGTCGTACAAGTAGACAGCGCCCTCATCGATGTGGCCGTTGTCGAAGTACGGAGCGCCCACGGCGATATCCGAAAACAGGTCGCCGTTCACGTCGCCGGCGCTCGAGACGCTGAAGCCGTAACTCGCGTTGGCCTGCCCACCCTCGGTCACCCAGTCGGGGACCGGCGGAGGTCCGGTCGCGGAGCTGAGGTAGAGGACCGCCGCTCCCTCGCCGGCCGCCGTGCGCGTGTGGCCGGGGACGCCGATCAGGAGATCCGCGTAGCCGTTGCCGTCGACGTCGCCCGCGCAGGCGACCGACGTGCCGAAGTAGGCGTTCGTCTGCAAGCGCTGGCCTGTCCAGTAGGCGTTGGCGGGATCGCCCGACGGCGCGCCCGCGGGCGTGCCGCACCAGGCGAATGCTTTGCCGCTGTTCGGGTAGGTGACGCTGTAGTCGTACGCAGGAGCGCCGACCACGACATCGTCGTAGCCGTCGCCATTGATATCGCCCGCGCAGGCGACGGCTGCGCCGAGGCGCGCGCCGGCCTGGTCGCTCTCCGCGTACCAGTCGGGGAGCACGCTCGGCCCGGCACCGTGGCCGAGGAACAGGAAGGCGGCGCCTTCATCCACCTGTCCGAGATCGTAGCCCGGAGCGCCGACCAGGATCTCCTCGCATCCGTCGCCGTTCACGTCTCCGCCGCTCGCCATGGCCTGGCCGAAGAGCGCGCCCGCCTGATTGGTCTCCACGACCCAGCCCGGCGTCGCGCGCGGGCCTTCGCCGCAACCGAGGAAGAGGTAGGCGCACCCCTCCCGCTCGAAGGCGCCGGAGTACAGCGAGGCGCCCGCGAGGAAATCACTGAACCCGTCGCCGTTCACGTCGCCCGCGGTGGCGAGCATCTCTCCCAGCCGCGTCTCCGCTTGATCCGAGACGAAGACCCAGTCGGGATCGGTTGAAATCGTGAGCCGGCTGCCGTAGTAGAGATCGACCTGGCCGATGCCGCCCACTTCCATGCTCCACGGTTCGCCGACCAGGAAGTCGGCCAGCCCGTCGCCGTTGACATCGCCCGCCGTTCCGAGCCCGGTGCCGAGATACGTCGTGGGCTCGACGCCCACGCGCGACCAGATCTCCTCGCCGGGGCCGGCGGCGCTGCCGGGATAGAGGTGGGCGGAATTGAGCGAGCCGACGAGGATGTCTCCGTATCCGTCGCCGTTCACATCCCCAGCCAGGGAAACCGTGTTTCCGAAGCGGCCCCAACTGGTCCCTTCCTGCACCCACGAGGGCGTGGAGGAGAGGCCGCGCGCGGAACCGTTGTACAAGTAGCCGCGGCCGATGTCCGCCGCCCCATAGCGCGGGGCGCCGACCAGGAGGTCGTCGTAGCCGTCCGCGTCCACATCGCCGGCCGTGTGCACGGCGACGCCGTAGTAGCCGGTCTCGTCCTCCCCTTCGGTCACCCAGGCCGGAGAGTCTGCCAGGCCGGACGGGGACCCGTGATAGACCCACGCCGCTCCCGCGTCCGGCACGGTTCCATCGTGGTGGTAGTCGCCGATCACGACGTCGCTGAACCCGTCGCCGTTCACGTCGCCAGCCAAGGCGACATAGAGGCCGAACGCCCAGCTCGTGTCGGGCGGGAATGCGCGCACGCTCCATTCGGGACCGGTCAATCCGGACGGCGATCCATGAAACACGTAGACGGTCCCCTGCGACCCGTCTCCGTGGTCGTGCCGCGGAGCGCTGACGATGAGGTCGTCGTAGCCGTCGCCGTTCACGTCGCCCGCCGTCGATACCGCGGCCCCGAACGAGCAGGAGTCCGTCTCTCCCTCCGCGAACCAGTCCGGGGTCGCGGCCGGGCCGGCCGGGGCGCCGTGGAAGACGAGAACGCGCCCTTGGTTGCCGCCGAGCGGTCCGTCGTAACTGCTGATTCCGATCGCGAAGTCGCTGAAGCCGTCGCCGTTCACGTCGCCGGCGGTCGAGAGCATCCTCCCGGCCAGGGCATGCGCCTGGCCGCCGGGGTATTCCCAGGCGGGAGTCGTGATCAAGGGATCGATCAGCAGCGGATAGCGCGCCTCCCGATCGTCGACCACGATGCGCACCCGATTCTCCGCGAACAGGATTTCTCCCGGAAGCTCGCGTCCTCGCGCATCGATCGCGAGCAGGCCGCCGTAGCGCAGCGCGCCCTCGCCTTCCGCCTCGCGGAAGGTCACGCTGCCGCACGGCTCGTCTTCACCGGCGCCGCCGGCGCTGCCCCGGAGCGCGCCGCCGATCGCTCCTTCGATGCAGATGCGTCCCTCTCCGGCGGGGCGCTCGGCAATCGCGAAGCCTTGCTCCAGGCCCGACTCCGCGTTCTCGTACCACTCCGACCACCCTGGGCGCCGGTACTCGACGCGCGCGAGCGTGGGGACGGGTTGCACCGGCGCGACTGCGGTGGCGCAGTGCTCGCGCCCGAACGCGCACGTCGACCAACTCCAGCTCCACGGGGCGGCTTGCGTCTTTCGCGGAGTGACTTCCACGCGATCGGCATGGAACCACGTCCGGAAGCCCTGAGCCCGATTGGGCGCTTGCAGTCCGCCGGGCGTGAGGGATGGACGGTACTCCATCGCTTCCAAAGCGGCGGAGGCTTCGGCCCACCATCCTCCGCTGGGACCGGCCGCCTCTCGAGCGCCGGCCGCGTGCCCGCCCCCACCCTGGACCGGCTCCGGGATGGCGAGATCCATCCTGTCGCCGGACATGAACGCGATGCCGGCGAGGGCGATTGCAGTCAGGGAAAGAGCGACGACGCATGACCTTGCGATGCAGCGTGAACGCGACATGGTTTCACCTCCGGGAAGATGCCTCTCCCTTGGTGGGACGCGCGTTCCGGCGTCGTGTCACAAGGAATCGGGATCTTTGCGAGGCGAGGGGAAGGCGATGGGAAGGCCGTGGAACGAGCCGGCGCTTCCTTGTATGATCACGCTCGGCTCAGATGAGGATTTCGCCGATCGCGAGCCTCGGACGCTCCGGGGCTCGTCGTCTGTCGCTCGGGTGGCCGCCACCTCCACGAGGAGATTCGAGATGCGCATGCTCCCTCGTTCTCGCGCGTTCGCCTGGATGCTCGCGACCGGCTGCGCCTGGCTGTTCGGAAGCGCGGCGGAATGCGCCCAGAGCTATCTCCAGCCGCCCGAGCCGGCGGCGATCGAAACCTTCGTCACGCGCCTGACCGCCGCGCGCGCCGCGTTGGACTCGGACAGCACGGAGGCGGCCGTCGCCCGTTTCGCCGAGCTGGCCGCTCTCGTGCCCGACAGTCCCGTCGCTCCCTACTATCTCGCTGCCGCGCACCTGCGCCAGGACAAGCCGGCCGCTGCCCGGGCGGCGCTCGCGCGCGCGGTCGAGCTGGGATTTGCCGAGGCCGAGCAGGCGGCGAGCGATCCCACCCTCGAAGCTCTGCGCACGGATCCCGGCTGGCAGGATCTCCTCGGGCGGATGCGCGCGAATCGCGAGCAAGGCCGCGAAGCGCTCCGCCGTCTGGTGGCCGACCCGCCGCGCGGAGCTGAGCCGGAGTTCGGCACGCTCGATTCGCTGCGGGTCCACTACGCCAATCAGGAGCGGCGAGCCTACGCCAGCTCGCGGATCTACGGCACGCCGGCGATGGAACAGATGTTGGCCGGCGTCACACTGCGCAAGATCGCGGCGCTCGAGCGCTTCCGCAAGGCGCATCCGGAAGCTCCCCTCGCCTACCCTGCCGCGATGGAGGAGCTGACCACGCGGGCGAGCTTCGCCGAAATGGTGGAGCGGCCCTGGACGCTCGGCCGGGAGGGGACCGCCGAGTTCGCCTCGCAAATCCTGGCGCTGTACCCGGACAGCGCCGGCGCCGCGCTGGCTGCTCTCTGGCGTGTGCGCGCCGATCTCTACGCGAAGATGCACGGCGACCCTCCCGACCTGCCGGCGGCCGAGTGCGATGGCGCGATCGCCCGGCTGCAGGAGGTCGCCGGCGCGTATCCCCGCACGCCCGGCGGCTGCCAGGCTCTCGCCGAGGCGATCGCCGTGACGGCGCAGTGCAGCGGGCAGGACCCGGAACGCATGCAGCCGCTTTTCGCGCAGCTCGAGGCCGGCTGCCCGTTGGACCGGGAGACCCTCGCCGACTTCTTCTATCGCTTGAACGAGTTCCGTCTGATGATCCGCGGAGTGCCCGACTTCTCGGCTGCCGACATCGATGGCCGCACCTGGCGTCTCGGCGATCTGCGCGGCAGAGTCGTCTTGCTCGACTTCTGGGCGACCTGGTGCGGGCCCTGCCTCGCCGAGATGCCGAACGTCATCCGGTTGCGCGAGCGGTATCCCGAGGACCGGCTGGTCATCCTCGGGATCTCGCTCGACCGCTCCGACCGGCTTTCCGTCGATGCGTTCCGTGCCTGGCTCCTCAAGCGCCGCATGCCGTGGCCGCAGATCTACGACGGCAAAGCGTGGCAGGCCGAGATCGCCCGGCTCTACGACGTGAAGTCGATTCCCTTCCCGGTGCTGATCGACGCGGACGGGGCGGTGGTCGCCGCGGGCGAAGGGGCGCGCGGAAAGAATCTCGAGGCGAAGCTCGCGGAGCTGCTCGCGAGCTGATCGGCTGGCAAGACGTTCGTCCAGGGGGAGGCCGGAGCTCGCGCGGCGCCGATGTCCCGCGGGACCCCATCACGCCCCGGCCGCCATCCCACGAAACTCGCTCTCAGCGCACGAGAGTCACCGCAATCGATCGCGCTCGCCCTTCAGCGAACCACGCTCCCATTTCCCCCGCCTTCGGCGGCGAGATCCAATAGAGTCCCGCCGCCGCATCGCGGCCCTGGCCGTCCTTGCCGTTCCAGACGAGCGGATATGCACCCGGGACGAGTGGGGGCGAGGAGAGACGGGCGAGGGCGCGGCCGGTCACGTCCGTGACGACAAAACGCGCCGCGCCGCGAAGCGCCGACGAAGCATCGCTGCACCCTCTCAAGGCGCCGCGGGCCTCCGGCCAGCGGAGCGCACCCGCTTGGACGCTCTGTTCTTCGTCCTCGACGAGCAGCAGCAGCTTGACTTCCCCGATGGCCGGATTCGGACCAGCGAGGGTGAGCGCCCAGCACACCTCCGCCGCGCGCGGCCCGGGAGTCGATTCCGCCGCGGCGGGAACGAAATCGACGAACACGGGCAGGTGATCCGAAGCGGTGCCCGTGTCGTGGGCCTGCAACGCGGAGGCTTCCAGATACTCTGCAGGAAGCGCCTCCGTCCGCAAGACGACATCGAGCAGCGAGCGCGTATGGACGGCGTCATGGAGGATGAAGTCCAGACGCCCGGGCGTGTAGCCGTCGCCTGCCGGAATCCAGGTGCACGCCGAAGGGACGGCCGGCTCGCGGGGCACGCGCTCGCTGAGGCCGAGCTCACCGGACAGGAGCGTGTCCAGCGGGCCGGATGTGCCGACGAGGTTCAGATCGCCCGCGAGAACGATCGCGCTTGCCGAGGGAAGGCCGGCCGTCCCGGCGCGCACCGCGCGGATGAAATCGCCGATGGCGCCGGCTTGCTCCCGGCGCTCGCCGTCGTGATCGCAGCAGCTCAGGTGGGCGTCGATCACGACGAGATCCTGCTTCCAACCCTCGCCGGGCTCGACGAGAAATGCCGCCGCGCGATCGCCGGCGAGCGCGTGGGCCGAGGCGATCGTGCCGCGGGCGACGAGGATGAGATCGGCGACTTCGCGCGCCTGCCAATCGCCGCCGAGCCAGCTCGCGATTCGGGCCCGGGTCGTCTCGGCATCGTGAAGGTATACCTCCTGGAAGGCGATCACGTCGGGATCGATCGCGCGCAGGAGGCGACGGAAGGACGCTTCCCGGACCGGATCGAAGAGCCCGTCACGGCGGACGTTGTACGAGAGCAGGCGGCAGGCGCGCGCGGCGGGTCTCGGCAACGACAGGATCTCGAGCGGGGCGATCGCCTCGCCCTCGTCGAATGCGTAGGCGAGCGCGCCTCCCCGATCGGGTGCCCGGTCGCCGCCCGCCGTGGGGTCCCTGAGGAGAAGGCGCACGGTCGCGGCCGGGAACAGGAGGTGTCCATCCGCAGTGCGCGCGCGGCGATCGAAGCACACCTCGAACTGCTCTGCGCTGCAGGTGGGCAGAGCCGTGAACCCGGCCTCCCGCCAGGAAACATCGGCGGCGAGACCGTCGTGGTAGGACACGCCGCGGCAGCGCCCGAAATCCCAGCAGAAATCGACTCCCAGGGGCCAGACGAGCAATCCCGTCGCGGGATCGTCATCGGTGTCCAGACAAAGGCGGAGATCGCAATCCGATTGGAGAAGCGCGTCTCGCCCCGTCTCGAAATGCAGGAACAAGCGCTCGTGGTCCTCGGCGAGCCAGATGCGGCCGAGGTCGAATGCGCCCGCGCCGCCGTCGCCGCGAGCGTCTGCGCACGCGGGAGCAAGGGCCGCCCAGTCATCGAAGCGGCCGTCGAGAACGATCCGCCGGCGGTCGGCGGAAACCGGCGCGGGAAGAAGCCCGAGAACGAGCGGCAGTATGCAGGCCTCGCGCGCCGCGAGGCGGCGAGTGCGACGATTCTCCGAGCCCGGCACGATCCTCCTGCCTCCGCCAATACCCGACGCCAGTCGTCAGGCAGGAACCACGTAGCCACGCGCATGCCGGGTCAGGCGAGCCAACCTCGGGGAGCCAATCGTTCCAGGATTCAACCGCGCCACGGTTTGGTGACGCATACCAGACCTCGACGGTGAGGCGATCCCTTACGTCTCGAGGAGGATCGCCTCCACGCTCAGTGCTTGACTGAGCGGTTGTTCCATACCTAAGGAACGATCACACGTTTCCGTACGCGGGCTTCCCCGTCCACGCGGGCGTGGACCAGATAGACTCCCGCCGCTGCCCGCTCCCCGGATCGAGTCCGTCCGTCCCACGTCAGGACGTAGGACCCCACCGGGTAGAACTCATCTTCCACCAGATCCGCCACCCTGCGGCCGGAAGCGTCAAGGACCTCCACCCGCAAGCGGCCGGGATGGCCCAGAACCAGTCGCACGCTGCACGCCTGACGCGCAGGGTTCGGGCCGGCCGCACGGAGTTCGAAGAGCGCCGGGTCATCGAGCGGGGGCTCTACACCGCTGGGCGAGCCGGCCGAGCCGTGATAGACGCAAGCCCGCCCCTCGTCGCTCTCGCCGTTGTCGTAGTCAAGGGCCCCGACGATCATGTCGCTGTAGCCGTCGTCGTTGGCATCGCCCGCCGTGGCCACGGAAAGGCCGAAGCCGGCATCGGGCTGCTCGCTCTCCGCCGTCCAGCCAGGCGCAGCCGAGAGCCCCGCCGCCGAGCCGTGATAGACGCAGGCCCGCCCCTCGTTACTCTGGCCGTTGTCGTAGTAGGGAGCCCCGACGATCACGTCGCCGTAGCCGTCGGCGTTGACGTCCCCCGCCGTGGCCGCGGAAAAGCCGAAGCCGGCGTCGGCCTGATCGCTCTCCGCCGTCCAGCCTGGCGCAGTTGAGAGCCCCGCCGCCGAGCCGTGATAGACGCAGGCCCGCCCCTCGTCGGTCTGGCCGTTGGCGTAGTAGGGGGCCCCGACGACAACGTCGCCGTAGCCGTCCCCGTTGACGTCCCCCGCCGTGGCCACGGAAAGGCCGAAGCCGGCATCGGCCTGATCGCTCTCCGCCGTCCAGCCCGGCGCAGCCGAGAGCCCCGCCCCCGAGCCGTGATAGACATAGACCCGCCCCTCGTCGGTCTGTCCGTTGTAGTAGAAGGGGGCCCCGACGATCACGTCGCTGTAGCCGTCCCAGTTGACGTCCCCCGCCGTGGCCACGCACTCGCCGAACCCGGCGTAGAACTGATCGCTCTCCGCAGTCCAGTCCGCCGTGGTCGAGAGCCCCCCCCCTGGCCGCGATAGACGTAGGCCCGCCCCTCGTTGGGGGCCCCGACGATCACGTCGCTGTAGCCGTCCCAGTTGACGTCCCCCGCCGTGGCCACGGAGTGGCCGAAGGACGAACCCCCGTGGCCCACCGCGGTCCAGCCTTCCGTGGACGAGAGCCCGGTCGCGAAGCCGTAGTAGACGTAGGCCTTCCCGTCATCAGTGCCATACCCATCGGCCCCGACGATCACGTCGCTGTAGCCGTCGCCGTTGACGTCCCCCGCCGTGGCCACGGAGTGGCCGAAGCGCGCGCCGCCGTGATTGCTCTCCGCCGTCCAGTTTGCCGTGATCGAAAGCCCCGCCGCCGACCCGTGATAGACGTAAGCCCGTCCCTCGTCCCCCTGCCCGTTATCGTACTCAGGGGCTCCGACGATCACGTCGCTGTAGTGGTCGCCGTTGACGTCCCCCGCGGTGGCCACGGAGTGGCCGAAGCGCGCGCCGCCTTGATTGCTCTCCGCCGTCCAGTTCGGATTCGTCGCCAGCGGGTCGATCGCGATCGGATAGGCCGCGCAGCGATCATCGACGACGATCGACATCAAGCCGCCTTGGACCTCGAACCAGGCCGGGAGCCCTGTTCCCGTCGCATCAGCCGCCCGCAGCTCGCCGAAGTGAACGGCCCGCGTTCCACCCGGGGCAAGGAACTCCACCGCGTCGCACCCATCCGTCATGGCTGCATGCACGTTTCCGCAGACCTCGAACTCGAGTCGCAATGGTAAAGGGGAATTCGCACGTGCGCGGGCGGTCTCTGCATGGCCCGGCCCGAGCGAAACGCTCGGTGCCTGCTGGATCGTGAACCCCTGTTCCAGTCCCCGCGGGTCGTTTATGTACCATTCCAGGAACTCACCCCGGCGGTACTCCACCCGGTTGCCGCTTGTGCCGATGACCGCCTCTGGGACCGGCTCCATCAGGGCGCCCCGCCCCAAGGCGCGCCACTCAAGCCCCCACTCCCACGCCGGCGCTTCGTCCTGCCGTGTATCCCGAGGGATCGACCGAATCCCCTCCGGCGTGAAGTAGGTCCGGAAGTCCTGCGCACGGTTGGGCGCTTGATACCCCCGCGGCACGGCACCGAGCAGCGTGTGATCCTGCCAGGTGACCTCATACTCCTGGGCAGCGATGTCCTGTCTCACCGCGGACAGCCAGTCCGCCGGGATGTTCTCGGGCAGGCCGGCCAAGGCCCGAGAAGGAACCGGAAGAAACAACGCAATGGCAAGCAGCCGAGAGCCGAAGAAACCGACAGAACTCAAGAGGGCGGGTAGGTGACGCGCGCACATGAAGCGACCCTCCTCCCACGTCTCCAGACCATCCGACCGCCGAGTTGTGACGCGACCAGTATACTCCAGCGAGGCCGTCCAGCATGCTGGGACGCCTTCGGGGGCGCTCGAAATCAGAGGGCAATGCACTCGGGGCGTACGGCCGTCCGCCATGAAGACGATCGGGCGTTGGCGGCGTTCACGACCCGGTCGGCGGTGACGTGCCGCGTCAGGGTGCCCAAACTCCCGTTCTCGAAGGCTCCTTTGGGTCCCAGGGCGATCTCGACCGTTTGTTCGAGCAACTCTGCCTCGGCAATGGCGTTGTGGCCGCTCGGGGCGACGTGTAGAATCCGGAACCAGACCTCAGGCGGCGCCCCCCGGCGGGATCTAAAGCTGGTACGTTTGGGGAGCCGTCGCTCTCCGGCCGCATCGCCGCATGGCTCGGCCGCCCCGGGTGGTCTGCCGTCCCCTGGCGGATGCCGTCCGCGAGGACTGGCAAATCGCGCCACTGGTGCCGCGGCTCGTACCCCGTAGGTTGTGGTCTGAAGATCGGGATTCCATCGACTCAACTCTTTGACCCGCCTCTCACTGCGACCCCATTGCGGCTCGAATGCGCATCTCCCTCGAAGTCTGGCCCGATCCACGCTTGTCCCTCCTCTGTGCGAACCAGGCGTCGACATCCCCACCGTGGACAGCGGAGGCGCGGAGGCTTTCAGCCCCCTCACTGTCCGAATCCCAATTGCCCCCATCACTTCTCCGCCGAAGATTGGCATTTCGTCCGTAATGGCTCCTTTCTCCGTCCCTCCGACGGCCGCCGCTTTCCCCCGTTCCGCTGCGCCACCTGTCGCCGTGGCTTCTCCTC
>Ga0316622_100001367_pt1 | contig 15812 bp, 15 predicted proteins | sample OWC_Aug_OW2_C1_D_FD_207646 | JGI IMG/M metagenome (GOLD analysis project Ga0316622, IMG submission 207646) | Wetland soil microbial communities from Old Woman Creek delta, Ohio, United States - OWC_Aug_OW2_C1_D5_C | ecosystem: Environmental > Terrestrial > Soil > Wetlands | place: USA: Ohio... | reverse complement strand
TTTTCCCCGCGCGTCCCGCGCAGCGGCTTGTACGTGCACAGCCTCGAACATCTTGAATCGCTGGACAGCCCGACACCACGCCGCGGCCGAGGCGATACCGGCGCCGAGCGCTGATGCCGTCTGCGCAAGAACCGGGCGGCCGCATACTGGCTTTCGTGGCCCGGGCCGCTGCGACATCGCGCGGCCTGCTGCCCAGACCAGCGATGCGGCTCGCCACACTTAACCTCGTCGTCGCGGTGGCCCTGGTCTCGGCGGCGAATCTTCCGTTCTGGAAGACCGTCCTTTCCACTCACCCTCAGACGGGCTTCGTCGCGGGCGTCGCCTCGCTCGTCGTCATCCTGGTCAATTTGCTGCTGACGGGATTGACTTGGGGACGCATGGCCAAGCCCGCGCTGTTCCTCGTGCTGCTGACCAGCGCGGTGGCGACCTACTTCATGCATCGGTTTGGCATTGTGTTCGACCGCGACATGATCGCTAACGTTTTCCAAACGGACCTGCACGAAGCACTGGAACTGCTCAATCCGGCTTTCGTCGTGTGGATGCTCGCGTTCGGCGTGCTGCCGTGCTTCGCGGTTCAGCGTGTGCGCATCGTCCGCGGCAGTTGGAAATCCCGTCTGGCCGAAACGGCTGCGGTGGTGCTGGTGTCCGCGCTGGTGGTCGGTACGGCGGCCGCAACGGTGTACCAGCCGCTCGCCTCCCTGGCCCGGAATCATCGCGAACTGCGCTTTCAGCTGGTGCCGCTCAACATCGCCGGTGCGCTCGGCAAGTACGTCGTCCGCAGCCTGGACACGCCCCACGGAATCGAAGTTGTCGGCGCCGATGCCAGGCGCGCAGTCCCTGCCGCGCTCTCAGCGCGACGCCGGGTGACGATCGTCGTCGTGGGCGAGACCGCGCGCGCAGCGAACTTCTCGCTGCTTGGCTACGCGCGCGACACCAACCCGCGCCTTGCGCGCAGCGACGTGATCGCCCTGAGCAACGTGCACTCGTGCGGCACTGCAACGGCGGCATCCGTGCCCTGCATGTTCCAGGACGTCGGGCGCGACGGATATCGCGCTTCGATGGCGAAGTCGCGCGAGAACCTGCTCGACGTGTTGCAACGTGCGGGGATCGCGGTGCTTTGGCGCGACAACAACAGCGGTTGCAAGCACGTGTGCGATCGCGTCCCCCAGGAAGACCTGGCACACCTGGAGCTACCCGAGCTGTGCCGCGCTGGGCACTGCTACGATGAAGTGCTGCTGCACGGACTGCAGCAGCGCATTGACCAGCTTTCCGGGGACGGCGTCATCGTCCTGCACATGCTGGGCAGTCATGGACCGACTTACTACAAGCGCTACCCGCCGACACAGGCCGCATTCAAACCGGCGTGCGATTCCGGTGAGTTCGAACACTGCAGCCGCGACGCGATCGTCAACGCCTACGACAATACCATCCGCTACACGGACCGCGTGCTCAGCGCGGTGATCGACCTGCTCGCGCGCAACGCGCAGAGCCTCGACAGCGCATTCCTGTATGTGTCGGACCATGGCGAGTCGCTGGGCGAACACGGCCTCTATCTGCACGGCCTGCCCTACGCGATCGCACCGGACGAACAGACGCACGTCCCGATGGTGGTGTGGTTGTCCGAGGGCTATCGCGAGCGCATCGACATGCGTTGCATGCGCGACTTGGCAAACCGGCCGTTTTCGCACGACAACGTGTTCCACTCGGTGCTCGGCCTGATGCATGTCAGCACGACCGCCTATAAAGAGGAACGCGACTTGTTCTCACCCTGCAGACGCGTGGCGGGATAGCGCGCATATTCGGAGCATTCTGTCTGCGTGCGGCAACAGCATGTACCCGGGCATCATCATTTCTTGTCAGTTGGTTAAGGTGCGCTTAAGTTAATGCCTCTAGAGTCGGGGGCATCCACCAGAAACAGGTTTCACGATGCTCGCCGATGCGCTCGCCTTCTTCTCCCCCGCCTCCCCCGATGCGCGTCTGGCGGCAAGCGTCCACCAATCCCGCCGCGCTGCGCACGTACGCATGTCCGCGCATGGCACTGAGTGTCCGGAGCGCGCGCGCGTCGAGGAATTCATTCGCGCGGTGTACCGCGAGCACTATGACGCGCGGCTGTCCATCCTGGCCCCGACGTTGGTCGCCCTGCGCTCGGGGGACGAGATACTGGCCGCAGCCGGTTATCGCAGCGCCACGGAGCGGCTTTTCCTGGAACGCTATCTCGATGCGCCGGTCGAGGTGTGCCTTGCCCGGTCAGCCCGCGACGCACCCGATCGGCCCGCGATCGTCGAAGTGGGCCACCTCGCCGCCGCGCGCAATGGGGCGGGACGCCTGCTGATGCCATTGCTGGGCGCGCATCTGGCCGCAGCGGGATTCGAGTGGGTCGTATCGACCGCGACGGAGGAACTGCGGCATCTGTTCCGGCGCCTCGGGCTATCCCCCCTGGTGCTCGGGTCCGCCGATCCCTCGGTGCTGGGCGCCGACGCCGCCAACTGGGGCAGCTACTACGACCATCGCCCTCACGTCGTTGCAGGCAGCATTGCATCGGGGATGTCGCAACTGACGCGAGCGCGGATCTGATGGCGAGCACCACCGGCGACGTGTTGTTCGAGGCATTGCGTGCGCACGCTGACGCGAACCTGCGGCCGGCTCTGATCCTGCGCCACGAGGAGTGGTCGTATCGCCGCCTGCTGGATACGGTGGAGGCGACGGCCCGAGAGCTGTCCGGCAGCGGCACGCGCGTGCTCGCAACCTTGCTGGACAACGGGGCGGACTGGATCGTCGCCGATCTGGCTGCGATGCGGGCCGGCCTCGTGCACGTGCCGCTGCCCGGTTTCTTCACCCCCGAGCAGATTGCCCATGCATGCACGGTTGCGCATGTGGATTCGATCCTCCTGCCGGAACAGTTCACGCCTGCTCTGGAGCGACTGGGGTTCACGCCGCAGCCCGATGAATGGGGCGCGGGCGGCAGCCGCCTGTGCCGGCGCCGCATCGAACCGCCGCAGTTGCCGGCGCAAACCGGAAAGATCAGTTTCACATCCGGCACGACCGGCACGCCGAAAGGCGTGTGCCTCGACGACGCCGGGATGCTCGAGGTGGCAGCGTCGATCGTGCGCGCCACCGAGGGCCTGGGCATCACCCGGCACCTGTGCGCGCTGCCGTTCGCGGTGCTGCTCGAGAATGTCGCCGGCGTGCTCGCGCCGCTCCTGCGCGGGGCCAGCTGCGTGGTGCTTCCTAGCCGCGAAGTCGGCCTGCTCGGATCGTCGAACTTCGACCCGGCGCTACTGCAGCAGATCACCCTGCGGCATGCGGCACACAGCCTGATCCTGCTTCCTCAAATGCTGCGCGCCTGGACCGGATGGCTGCAGGCGACTGCGCGTGCAGCCCCGCGCAGCCTGGAACTATTGGCGGTGGGGGGTGCCGCGGTGGGCGCGCGCACACTTGCGGCCGCGCGTGCGCTCGGGCTTCCGGCCTACGAGGGCTACGGCCTCACCGAGGGCGTATCCGTGCAGACGCTCAATCTGCCCGGGGCCGACTGCCCGGGCAGCGCGGGGCGGCCGCTTGCGCACGCACGCGTGCGCATCGCCGCTGACGGCGAGATCGAAATCGGCGGCACGCTGTGCCTGGGCTACCTCGGAGAGCCTGCGGACACGCGCCCGTGGCGGCCCACCGGCGATATCGGCCACCTCGACGCCGCTGGCTACCTGCATGTGAGCGGACGCAAGAAGCATGTGCTGATCACAGGCTTCGGCCGGAACGTTTCGCCCGAATGGGTCGAGACCTCTCTGCGCAGCGAACCGGCCATCGCGCAGGCGGTGGTGTTCGGCGATGGGGCGCCGGCGTTGAGCGCGGTGGTGTGGGCCAGCACGCCAGAGCTCACCGACGACGACCTCTCTCACGCGATCGCCTCGGCCAACGACCACTTGCCCGACTACGCTCGCATCAGACACTGGACGCGGGCACAGCTCCCCTTTAGCCCGGAGCATGGCATGGCGACCGGAAACGGTCGTCCGCGGCGCGGCGCGATTTCCGACCTGCATGCCAATGCGCAGTATCGCGTGCTGACCATTCCGCAGGCCATCGCCTGAATGCTTCACCGAAGTACGAGAACGTACCCATGAGCTTTTTTCAGGAATTGCAGAGTGCCACGCATGCGGACCGCCAGGCGCTGGTGAGTGTTCCCATCGTCCAAGCCTGCCTAAGCGGGCAGGTCTCGCTGCCGAGCTACATTGCCTTCCTCACCCAGGCCTACCACCACGTGCGCCACACCGCCACCCTGCTCGCGGCGTGCCGCGACCAGCTGCCCGGGCGGCTCGACTGGCTGCGGCCGGCAATGGACGAGTACATCGAAGAGGAGATCGGCCATGACGAATGGATCCTGGACGACATCGCCGCCTGCGGAGCAGACGCTGGTGCAGCCCGACACGGTCAGCCGGGCTTCGCCGCCGAGGTGATGGTTGCTTACGCCTACGATCTCATCGCACGCAAGAACCCGGTGGGCTTCTTCGGCATGGTGCACGTGCTCGAAGGCACCAGCGTCGCACTGGCCTTGATGGCCGCCGATCGCATCCAGGCGGGACTGCGCCTTCCGGATGCCGCCTTTAGCTACCTGCGCTCGCACGGGACGCTGGACCGCGAGCACATCGCGCACTTCGCCCTGCTCATGGACCGGCTCGACGATCCCGGCGACCGGCAAGCAGTGGTGCACGCCGCACGATCGTTCTTCCGCCTGTACGCGAATGTCTTCCGCGACCTGCCCATGCCAGTCCCGGCGCAGCCGTCGCAAGAAGCACAGCAGGCACCATGAACCCCCAGGACATGCGCGTCGTACTTACTGGAGCCTCCGGCGGCATCGGAACCGCGACCGCAACGGCGCTGGTTTGCGCCGGCGCGCGCGTGCTGCTGGTCGGCCGCTCTCGCGCACCGCTGGAGGAACTCGCGCGTGGGCTGGGCAGCGCCGCCATCGCGGTGGCCGCGGACATCACTCGTGAGGAAGGACGCGCGGCGATCGTTGCCGCCGCGAGGAACATGAACGCGAACGTGCTGATCAACAACGCCGGGGTGGCGAGCTTCGGGTCATTCCATGTGCTGGAGGAGTCACACATCCGCGAGGTGCTCGAGACCAACCTGCTCGCGCCCGTGCTGCTGACGCGCGGACTACTCGCGCACCTCGGAACACAAACGGCTGCATCCATCTTGAACATCGGTTCCGCCCTCGGCAGTCTGGGAGTCCCCGGCTTCGTCGTGTACGGCGCAGCCAAGTCCGGCCTGCACGGGTTCTCGGAAGCGCTGCGGCGCGAACTGCAGGGCACGCGCGTACGCGTGCAATATCTGGCGCCCCGCACCACGACGACCCAGTTCAACGACGCGCGGGTCGACGCCTACAACCGTGCCACGGGTGCGCAGTCCGACACCCCGGAGCGGGTTGCCATGGCCATCCTCGACGTACTCACACGCGGCACTCCGGAGCGATTCATCGGTTTCCCGGAGAAGTACGCCGTGCGGCTCAACGGGTTGATCCCGCGCTGGCTCGATGGGGCGTTCAAGCGTCATCGCAGCGCACTGTTATCGCATTCCATCGGCAACTGAAGGGAGGAGCAATGCTCGCAATCAGACTCGTCTTCGTCTTCGTCACCACGATGCTGGCCGGCTTTCAGGCGCCGTTCGTGCTGGCCGCCAGCAGCGTGGAAGACGCCGTGAAGGAACTGCAGCACGAGTGGGAAACGATCAAGTACACACTTCCCCAAGCACAACAGGAGAAGATGTTCGAGCAGCTCGCCGCCAAGGCCCATGCGGCGAGCGAAGCGCATCCCGGCCGGGCCGAACCGCTGGTCTGGGAAGGGATCATCATGAGCTCGTGGGCGGGTGCCAAGGGCGGCATCGGTGCGCTCGGAATCGCCAAGAAAGCCAAGGCGCGCTACGAAGCGGCCATGAAGATCAAGCCAGACGTCCTCGACGGCTCCGCCTACAACAGTCTGGGGGTGTTGTACTACAAGGTTCCCGGATGGCCGGTCGGCTTCGGTGACGACAAGAAGGCGCAGGAACTGCTGCAGAAGGCATTGGCGATCAACCCCCAGGGAATCGATCCCAACTTTTTCTACGGTGAGTACCTGATGGAGCAGGGTAAGCCGGCCGAGGCCGTGGCCTACCTCACGCGCGCGCTGCAGGCACCACCGCGGCCCGGGCGCGAGATCGCCGACACCGGGCGACGTGAAGAGGCGCGCAAGCTGCTCGAGGAAGCGAAGCGCAAAGCGGGCTGATCGCGCGACCGGATCAAGCCCTGCGCAGCGCCACGGTCACGCAGAATCCCCGTTCTGAATCGAAATTGCCGAAACCGACCTGCAGACCGTGCAGGTCGGCGATGCGCTTGACGATGGACAGGCCCAGACCGCTTCCGGCCTGCGCATTTCCGGGTGGACGGTGGAAGCGCTCGCCAAGGTGCGTCAATTCGTCTCTCGCAACGCCGGGCCCGTTGTCCTGCACGCGCAGGCCATCGCGCCCGAACACCACCTCGATCTGTGCGCCCGGCCCGGCGTAGCGCACGGCGTTGTCCACCAGGTTGCGCAGCATCACGGCAAGGAGGTCTTCGTCGCCGGTAAGCGGAAAGACCTCGCCCTGCTCCGGCCAGACGCACCCGACTTCGCTCCCCTGCGCATCAGCCTGCGGCAGACAGTCGGACAGAACTCGCTCCATCACGCGATCCCACCGCACCACGACGGCATTGGGCAGCGCGCGCAGGTTCTCCATGCGTTCTAGTGTCAGCAGCTGGTTCACCAAGCCGCTGAGCCGCTTCACCCCGACCGTCAGGTTGTTCATCGCCGTGCTGCGAGCACCGTCGGACTTGGCTATCTGCGCCACTTCGATCTGCGCCTGCAGCGCGGCGATAGGCGTGCGCAACTCGTGCGCGGCATCCGCCGTGAGCCGTCGCTCGTTCTCGATGGCGCGCCCGACGCGGGCGAACAGGCGGTTCATCGCGGTGACCAGGGCGCGCAGGTCGCTCGGCACGCCTTCGTCGAGCGGGCGCAGGTCCTCGGCGGAGCGCCGCTCGACCTCGGAGGCGAGCGATTGCAGCGGCCTAGTCGCGTGCCGGATCGCGGCGAACATAACCACCACCAGGATCGGCAACGCGATCAGCCAAAGCGACAGCTGGCTCAGCACCATGTCGAGGATCACTTCGCGGCGCTCGCCCATGCGTTGACCCACGGCAACCGTCCATCCGCTGACATCGCCGTGCTGATAGTAGACGCGCCAGGCCTCGCCGACGATGTGTAGGTTGTCGAACCCGTCGTACCCGCGCGACCTGGGCAGCCGGACCCCCTCCTGATCCACCATCACCAACTGCCCGCTGCGCCCCCAGACCGCGATGGACATATCTTCGAGCTCTGCCTCGCCCTCGCGCTCCGGCGGGACCGCATCGTGATCGCCCATATCCGGAGCAACGGACGCCGGTGCAGGCAACGCGGAAAGTATCTGCCGCGCCAGCTGCACCTGCTGGGTATCGAACAACTCGTTGATCTCGTATCGCGCGTGCAGGAAGCTGCCCACCAGCGTGGCGACCCAAAGCACGCTTGCAGCAGGCAGCAGCCACCCCAGCAACCGCCGGCGCAGGCTCACGATTCGCCCTGGGATCTGCCGAGCATGTAGCCGACTCCGCGCACGGTGCGCACGATGGTCGAATCGAGCTTGCGTCGCAGATGATGGATGTGTACTTCCAGGCTGTTGCTCTCGACCTCGTCGCTCCAGTCGTAGAGCTTCTCCTGGATGTGCGCCTTGGACAGCACGCGATTCGGATTGGCGAGCAGCAGCTCGAGCACCGCCAATTCGCGCGCGGTCAGGTCTACCGGATTGCCGTGCCAGCGCACGGTACGGGCCGCAGGGTTGTACTCCAGCGGTCCATGCCGCCAGATCGGCTCGACCTTGCCCTGGCTGCGACGCACCAGCGCGCGCAGGCGTGCGCCCAATTCGGCAATTACCACTGGCTTGATCAGATAATCGTCGGCACCGGTATCCAGGCCCGCCACGCGCGCATCGACCGCATCGCGCGCGGTAAGGATGAGGACCGGGATGGAGATGCCGCGTGCGCGCCAGCGTGCCAGTAACGTCATGCCGTCCAGGCCTGGCAGGCCGAGATCGAGAACGGCAGCATCGTAGGGAACGGCCCCCAGAACGTGCTCCGCCTGCTTACCGTCGCGCAGCCAGTCCACGGCCAATCCAAGCTCGCGCAGACCGGCCACCAGGCCATCGCCGAGCAGCGGGTCGTCCTCGACGAGCAGGATGCGCAAGTCAGCCGCGCCTGGAGAGCGGACTCTCTACCGCGACTTCCCGGTACGACCCAGCTCGGGCTTGAAGAAGATCGTGTCGCTCGGGCCGATGCCGGCGATCTGCAGGATCACTTCCTCGTCCTTCGCGCCGTCGAAATGCGCTTCCTTTGCCGGGTGCTTCATGAAACTACCCGCCGGCAAGGCCTCGGTCGTGCCCGGATCGAAGGATTCGCCCTTGCCGGTCCACCAGGTCCCCTTGAGAACGGTGACCAGGCGATCTTCGGGATGGTAGTGCGGCATGCTCATGGTCCCGGGCGAGAACTTGACCCGGATCACATAGGGTCCCGGCTGCTTGGGATTGCCTTCGACCACCATCATCTTGATACCGGGGATGCCCGGGTAGTCGCTCCACTCCTCCTGGCCGAGTTTGAGGGTGACGAACCCCTTTTCGTCGATCGCGCGCTGGGCGTGGACCACGGCGGCGGGCAGAGCAACGGCAAGCACCAGGCCTGCGGCGATGCGGCGCATCTTCATGTCATCTCCGGAAGATCGATGTGGTGAAGAGGCCGATTGTAGCCGAGCACGCTGACCCGGGCCGATGCCGGTCAGCCCTCGAGATAATCGAGCGCGAGCTGGGCGAGCGACTGCACCCCCAGGCGCAGGGCCGACTCATCCACGAAGAACCGCGGCGAATGATTGGGTGCGGCCTTGCCGCTACCCGCTGGCGTGATGCCGACGAAGTAGAAGAATCCAGGGATGCGCTGCTGGTAGTACGAGAAGTCCTCGTAGCCGGTGATCTTCTGTCCGAGCAGGACATTTTGCGCTCCGGCGACGCGCTTGAGCGTCGGCAACATGCGCTGGGTCAGCGGCTCGTCGTTGTGCGTGACCGGGTAGGCGTTGTCGAAGAACACCTCCGCGCTCGCGCCCATGCTGAGCGAAGTATGTTCCACGATGGTGCGGATACGTCGATGGATGTCGCGCCGCATGTCCTCGTTGAAGGTGCGCAATGTACCCAGCATCTCCACCTGGTCGGGAATGATGTTGTCGCGCACCCCGCCATGGATGCTGCCGATGCTGAGCACTGCCGGCTCCAGGCTCACATCCACTTGGCGGCTGACGATGGTCTGCAGCGCCATCACCATCTGCGAGGAAGCGACGATCGGATCCACGCCGCGCCACGGCAGAGCGCCGTGGGTCTGGGCGCCGCGCACGACGATGCGGATGCGATCCGCACTGGCCAGCGCCGGGCCTGGGCGGTAGGCGATCTTGCCGGCCTCGATGCCCGCGAACACGTGCAGTCCAAAGATTACATCCGGCGTCGGGCGCTCGAGCACACCCTGCTTGATCATAAGCGCAGCGCCGCCCTCCTCGCCCGGTGGTGGGCCTTCCTCGGCCGGCTGGAAGATGAACTTGATCTTCCCGTGCAGGCGCTCGCGCATGCCCGTGAGCAGTTCGGCCACGCCCATCAGGATGGCGACGTGGCAATCGTGACCGCACGCGTGCATCACGCCCACGTCCTGCCCGTTGAAGCTGACGCGCGCCTTGGACGCGAACGGGAGATCGACCTCCTCGGTCACCGGCAGCGCGTCCATGTCCGCGCGCAGTGCGACGACCGGGCCGGGCCGCCCAGTGTCGAGCAGCGCCACCACCCCGGTGTAGGCCACCTGCGTCTGCGGCTGCAACCCGATCCGCGCGAGGTGCGTGGCCACCACTGCGGCGGTGCGCGTTTCCCGATTCGACAACTCCGGGTGCCGGTGGAGGTCGCGGCGCCAGGCGATGACCGACGGCTCCAGCGCCAGCGCACGCTTGGCGGCTTCGTCGAACAAGGGCGAACCGGCCATCCCGCTCTCGGATCCTGACTGCTCAGGGCTTGACGAACTTGAGCGTCATGCGATCGCTCTCGCCGATCGCCAGGTACTTCTCACGATCCTTGTCGCCCAGGCGCAGGGTCGGCGGCAGGGTCCACACGCCGCCTTCGTAATCCTTGGTGTCCTTGGGGTTGGCGTTGGCCTCCGAGGATGCGACGAAGCGGAAGCCGGCCATCTCCGCCGTCTCGATGACGTAGGCCTCGGTCATGTAGCCACTGTCAATTTGCTGCTTGAACGGCGTGCCCGGCGCGGCACGGTGGTCCTTGACGCCGAGAATGCCGCCGGACTTGAGCGTGTCGTAGAAAGTCTTGAACATCATCTCCGCCGAGCCCGCCTTGGCCCAGTTGTGCACGTTGCGGAAGGTGAGCACCATGTCGGCCGAGCCCTTGGGCGCAATGTCCACGAAATCGGGCGGCAGCAGCTTGGTCTTGATCACCTTGCCGTACAACTCGGGCTTGCCCGCGATCATCGCGTCGAAGTCCTTCTCGCGCTCCTTCAGGAACCCCGGCGTGTTCTTCCACTCGGTGGCGAACCAGGCCGCGTAGTACTTGCCCTCGTCTTTCAGGTACGGCGCGAGGATTTCGGTCCACCAACCGGCACTGGGCCAGATTTCCACTACGGTCATTCCAGGCTTGATCCCGAAGAACTCCAGCGTCTCCTTGGGATGGCGGTACTGGTCGCGCGCGGCGTTCTTCGGATCGCGGTGCTTGCCGGCCAGGATCTGCTCCAGCGCGGCATCGGCCGAATATGCCGGCATTGCGGCGACGAGGTTAAGCGCAGCCGCGCAGGCCAGACTCAATGCACGAAACATCGATTTCATCGGGATCTCCTCGGTTTGGGATAGGCCGGCGGGAACACCTCCGACCGGGACATGGGATGCGCGCTAGCGGCGCAGCGCACGTTCGGAATTGCGCATTATCTCCGAGCGCAGCCGCTCGGCCTGAAGTTCACGCTCGAATTGTAGCTGCTGTGCGCCCAGGCTCTGGCGCCGCTGGGCGTCGGGAAGTGTTCGCGTCTGGGCCTGCAGGCTCTGCTGGCGCCGGCGCTGATCGCCGATCACGGCCGGCACGCCGACGCTGTCGATCGGGCCGGCCACCGCGCCGGCCTTCCCGGCCTCGGACACACGCGGCAGCACGTCGAGAATTCCCGTACCGGGCGTCGGGGGAACGACCGAGCGGCGTAACTCGGCCTCGGGCAACGGTGCCGGAACAGGCCCCGGGTCGAGGTCCATCTGCAACTCGAAGGCGCGGGCACGCTGCGCCTGGCGGCTGCGGTCGATGTCGTCCTGGATGCGCGGATCGACCGCCAGCGCAGCGGCCGCGACCAGCAGGCTCAACAGTGCAGCGGCGGCAATCGAAGACGATCGAGAGTGCAGTGGGCGCGGGGTCATAGCAATTCGACCGCCATTGTGCCCCGGAGTGCCAGGCAGCGCCTGGCGTCCCCCCCGCGTGCGCAGGCAGAAGGCTTGTGCACAAAAAAAAAGCCTGCGGGACGCGAAGTCAACCGCAGGCCAACCCTGGCAGACACCGGTGAGCGGTCGTCGAATGCGGTATCGACTTCGGCTCGATGGCTGTCTGTTTGCAATCGCTGTGCCACCGCGCTCGCATGCACCCGCTGCGATCGGCATCCTGCGACTGCCCATGCACTTAGCAGCGCAGTTCATGCCCGGGGCATGCCAGGACGCAGGCCCGGCGGCGCACAGCCGAAGTGCAAAACCGCGCACGAGCGCACCGCGAGCATGCGCGCCGATGATGTGAAGCGGTGCTAGACGATCAGGTAACTGCGCAGGGAATCCGCGTCCATCTCCTCGCGGACGCCGCGCTTGACGATCTCGCCTCTGCGCAGGATCACGAACTGATCGGCCAGTTCGCGGGCGAAATCGAAGTACTGCTCGACCAGGAGGATCGCCATGTCTCCCCGCTGCGAGAGCGCGCGGATCACGCGTTCGATCTCCTTGATGATCGAGGGCTGGATGCCTTCGGTCGGCTCGTCCAAGATCAGCACCTTGGGCTTCATCGCCAGGGCGCGCCCGATGGCGAGCTGCTGCTGCTGCCCGCCGGACAGGTCGCCTCCGCGCCGCCTCAGCATGCTCTTGAGGACCGGGAACATGTCGAAGATCTCGCTGGGAATGTCGCGCGCACTGCCTTTGGGCAGGCTCGCCATGCCCATCAGGAGATTCTCCTCGACGGTGAGACGCGGAAAAATCTCGCGGCCCTGGGGAACGTAGCCGATGCCGCGCCGCACGCGCAGGTGCGGGGATGCCGTGGTGATGTCCTCGCCCAGGAAGTCGATCTTGCCGCTGCGCACGGGTACCACGCCCATGAGGCATTTGAGCAACGTGGTCTTGCCGACCCCGTTGCGGCCGAGGAGCGCGGTGACCTTGCCCGTCGGCACGTCGAAGGACACGTCGCGCAGCGTATGGCTGGAGCCGTAGAACTGGTTCAGTTGGGTGATGTTCAGCATATCGATCAGCGCCCGAGGTAGACCTCGATGACCCGCTCGTCGTTCTTGACCTTGTCGAGCGAGCCCTCTGCCAGCACGCTGCCTTCGTGCAGCACAGTGACGACGTTAGCGATGCTGGCGATGAACTCCATGTCGTGCTCGACTACGATCACCGTGTGATCGCCGGCCAGGGTCTTGAACAGCTCGGCGGTGCGCTCGGTCTCCTCGTCGGTCATGCCCGCAACGGGCTCGTCGAGCAGCAGCAACTGCGGCTCCTGCATCAGCAGCATTCCGATCTCCAGCCACTGCTTCTGGCCGTGCGATAGCAGCCCTGCGAGCTTGTCCGCTTCGCCGGAGAGGCGGATGAGCTCGATCGTCTGCGCGATACGGTCGATCTGTGCGGAGTCGAGGCGCGCGCGCAGACTGGCGCGCACACGCTTGTCGGTCTTCATCGCCAGTTCCAGATTCTCGAACACGCTGTGGTTCTCGAACACCGTGGGCTTCTGGAACTTGCGGCCGATGCCCGCGTGCGCGATCTGCGCCTCGGTCAGGCGGGTGAGATCGATGGTCTGCCCGAAGAAGGCGCTGCCGGAATCGGGCCGCGTCTTGCCGGTGATCACGTCCATCATGGTGGTCTTGCCCGCGCCATTGGGACCGATCACGCAGCGCAGCTCGCCGCTGTCGATGGTGAGCGTGAGCTTGTTCAGCGCGCGGAACCCATCGAAGCTGACGGTTATGTCCTCCAGATACAGAATGGCCTTGTGCGAGGTGTCGACCACACCTTCGCGCACCACCCGCCCGGCCGAGGCCGCGCTGGTATCGGACGGACTGACGGTCGGCATCGTGCTCATGGCTTCTTCCTCCGGAGCATCTGCGGGATCCCGATCACGCCCTTGGGCAGGAATAAGGTGACCAGGATGAACAGCAGGCCGAGGAAGAACAGCCAGTACTCGGGGAAGGACTGGGTGAAGAAGCTCTTGGCACCGTTCACCAGCCCGGCGCCGAGCAGCGGCCCGAGCAGCGTCCCGCGGCCGCCCACCGCAACCCAGATGGCGATCTCGATGGAGTTCGCCGCAGACATCTCGCTTGGGTTGATGATGCCGACCTGGGGCACGTACAAAGCCCCTGCGATCCCGCACAGCACCGCCGAGAGCGTCCAGATGAAGAGCTTGTACCAGAGCGGGTTGTAGCCGGAGAACATGAGCCGGCTCTCGGAGTCGCGGATCGCGGTGAGGATGCGCCCGACTTTCGAGCGCACGATCACGCGCGTGAGGATCAGCACGCCGGCCAGATAAATGCCGGTGAGCGCGAAGAGCGTGGCACGCGTCGACGGCTCGGAGATGCGGTAGCCGAGGATGCGCTTGAAGTCGGTGAAGCCGTTGTTGCCGCCGAATCCCGTGTCGTTGCGAAAGAACAGGAGCATGAAGGCGAAGGTGAGCGCCTGCGTGATGATGGAGAAGTACACGCCCTTGATGCGCGAGCGGAACGCGAAGAAACCGAACACGAACGCGAGCAGGCCCGGCGCGACCACCACCAGCAGGCAGGCATACCAGAACTGATCGGTGAAGGACCAGTACCACGGGTAGGCCTTCCAGTCGAGGAACACCATGAAGTCCGGCAGTTCGCTCTGGTACTGGCCTTCCTTGCCGATCATGCGCATCAGGTACATGCCAAAGGCGTAGCCGCCGAGCGCGAAGAACACGCCGTGCCCGAGGCTGAGGATGCCGGTATAGCCCCAGATCAGATTCATTGCGAGTGCCACCACGCAGTAGCACATGATCTTGCCCACCAGCGTGACGAAGTAGGCCGACAGGTGGAACGGGCTGCTCTCGGGAACGGCCACGAACAACACCGGGACGAGGATCGTCACGGTGAGGACGAAGGCCAGCATCGCCGCCCAGCCCCTCGCACCGAAGAGCGGCGGACGCTGTCCATAGCGTTGCGCCAGGGCGCCCGCGGTGGCGCCAGGAAGGTGGAGTGCCTGGTCCATGATCGCCTCAGGCCTCCACTGCGCGGCCCTTGAGGGCGAACAGGCCCTGCGGGCGTTTCTGGATGAAGGCGATGATCAGCACCAGGATGAGAATCTTGGTCGGCACCGCCCCGATGTAGGGCTCCATGAACTTCATCGCCACGCCCAGGCCGAGCGCCGCGTATACGGTGCCGGCCAGTTGCCCCACCCCGCCGAGCACGACGACCATGAACGAGTCGATGATGTAGCTCTGGCCGAGATCGGGACCGACGTTGCCCACCTGCGCCAGCGCGCAGCCGGCCAGGCCGGCGATGCCCGAACCCAGCCCGAAGGCCATCAGGTCCACTCGCGCGGTCGGCACGCCGACACAGGCAGCCATCGTGCGGTTCTGCGTCACCCCGCGCACGAACAGTCCCAGCCGCGTGCGCGATAGCACCAGCCACATCGCCACCAGCACGGCGAAGGCGAAGAGGATGATCGCGATGCGGTTGTACGGCAGCGTGAGGTTGGTGAACTCGATGCCGCCGGACATCCACGACGGGTTGGCGACTTCCACGTTCTGCGCGCCGAAGATCTGGCGAACCAGCTGGATCAGGAACAGGCTGATGCCCCAGGTCGCCAGCAGGGTTTCCAGGGGCCGGCCGTACAGCCAGCGGATGACGGTCCGCTCCAATGCCATGCCGACCAGCGCCGCCGCCAGGAACGCCACCGGCAACGCGAACAGCGGATACCACTCGATCCATCCGGGCGCATGGCTGCGCATCAGCTGCTGCGTCACGAAGGTGGCGTAGGCGCCGATCATGATCATCTCGCCGTGCGCCATGTTGATGACGCCGAGCAGGCCGTAGGTGATGGCCAGCCCGAGTGCGGCGAGCAGCAGGATGCTGCCCAGGCTGATGCCGGAGAAAAGGCGCCCGGCGTAATCGCTGATCGTCAGGCGGCGATCGATCATGCCGATGGCGAACTCCGCCTCCTCGCGCACCTTCGCATCGGGCTCGAGGAACTGACCGTTGCCGTCCTTCTCCAGCAGGGCGAACAACAGCGTCTTGGTGCGCTGCGAGTTGCTCTCGCCGAGCGCCTTGACCGCGGCGAGCCGCACCTGCACATCCTCGCTCTTGAGATCGATGGCCGCCTTGACCTGCGCGAGCAGTTCCTTGATCTCCGGATCGGTCTCCGTCTGCACCACCTTCGCCAGGATCGGCCCGATCGAAGTGGGCGTCGAGTTCGCCAGCTGCTTAGCCGCTTCCAGACGCGCGGCGCGCTCGGGCGCGAACAGCT
>Ga0316622_100001366_pt1 | contig 15819 bp, 12 predicted proteins | sample OWC_Aug_OW2_C1_D_FD_207646 | JGI IMG/M metagenome (GOLD analysis project Ga0316622, IMG submission 207646) | Wetland soil microbial communities from Old Woman Creek delta, Ohio, United States - OWC_Aug_OW2_C1_D5_C | ecosystem: Environmental > Terrestrial > Soil > Wetlands | place: USA: Ohio... | reverse complement strand
TCAAAATCCAGGCGCTTCCGCTGGTCAGACAGACCCGCGCGCACTCCCAGGGCCACGGCCAAAGTGCCCAAGCGATGACACCGTCTTCCGATAATCGGCTGTCATTCCGGCGAAAGCCGGAATCCATACCCGTGCGAGCTGTCGCGTCCCTCTGGATGCCGGCTTTCGCCGGCATGACGGACCTTCGACTGAGGTCCTGCCGACGCTGATACCCCCGTGGACGACTTTGCATGGCCCTGGGCGCACTCCGACTCGCCCTTGCCGAATCCTGGCGATGCGAGTAAGTCCCGCTTGCGTGCGCGTTGGAATTCCGACCCCTGATCGAGCCGCCCGGCGGTCACAGAGCCCCGCACCTGTGCCCTTCGACACGGAGCTCTTCCTGGCCGGCCCGCTGCGGGAGCCGAAGCAGATGCTTGCCACGCAGGAGTACGGCGGGCATCTCTCGATCCACGATGACGAGACCGCCGCGAAGCTCGGCTTCGCCGCCGGCCCGATCGAGGGGCCCACACACTTCAGTCAGTTCGTGCCGTTGCTCGTCGACGTCTGGGGAACCGACTTCCTCGAGCGCGGTTGTCTCTCGGCGCACTACCAGAACGTCTGCACCGAGGGGGATCGCGTCCGCGCTTTCGTCGCGCGGCCGCTGAGCGACGGCGACCGGTGCGTGCGTATCTGGGCGGAGAAAGCCGACGGGAAACCGGTTCTGACGGGTACCGCCACGATCGGTCCCGATCACGAGGCGTCCGAGCTCGACGGCCGGATGGCGCGCCTGCGCCCGACTGAGAGGCTCCTGATCCTGGAGCATCTGCGCGTGGGGATGAAGGGCGCGGGTGTCGAGCGGGTCGCCATGGACTTCGACCAGAACATGGGCGCCCTGTATCCCTTCAGCCTGGAACAGAAGCTGGCGGTGATCACCGAGCCCTCTCCCTGGTACACGCGGGAGCATGGGGCGGAGTCGCCCTGGGGCCGAGCCATCATCCCGTGGGAGATGGTCAGCGTCCTGGCCGAGCACTCGAGCACCCAGGCGCAGTTCCCCGTGAAAGGGCCGGCCGTCGGCCTCTTCGCCGATCAGGAGATCAAGATGATCAAGGGGCCGCTGTTCGTCGGGCATCCGTACGCGCTCGAGCGCGAGGTGGTCGCCCTCTCCGAGAGCCGGCGAACCGAGTCCTACTGGGTTCGAACGCGCATTCTCGACGGCGAGACGAACGACCTGGTCGCCGAGATGCTCCTCAACCACGCGACGCTGAAGGAATCGTACGCCGGATATCGCGACCGAGGCCAAATGTAGCATCCACCGCGCCCCCCTCTGTATCTCCCCCCGTGCCACTTGGGGCACGGGGGGAGATACAGAGGGGGGCCCCTGAGGAGATTCCATGCAACCGTCGATCGCTGAAGTGACCGCCCTGCTGACGCAGCCAGGGGCGATGTTCGAGATTGAGGAGCGAGTGATCCGCGGCATTCCGACAAGAACCTGGAAAAATGCAGCGCCCTCGTTGCAGGCCGTGCTCACGATGAGCCGGGAGCACGGCGACAAGCCGTTCCTCGTGTACGAGGACGAGCGCACCTCGTTCGAGCAGCACTTTCGCCAGTGCGCGCGGCTGGCACGTTGCATGGTCGACGACCATCCCGACGTGATCGATGCCGCGGTCGTGGGGATCCCGCACAAGGTGCTGGGGGAGGAGGTTGCCGCGGTCGTCCAGGTGCGCAGTGGCTCCCGCGTGACGCAGGAGGACTTGCAGCGCCACGTGGCGCTGCACCTGGCGACCTTCAAGGTTCCCGTGCGAATCGACCTGCGCGCCGAGCCGCTGCCGCGCAACCCGAACGGCAAGATCCTCAAAGCGGTGCTGAAGAAGGAAATGATGGGCTGAACCTATGAACCTGACACTGAACGGCAAGACCGCCATCGTCACCGGTGGCTCGAAGGGTATCGGAAGGGCAATCGCCGCCGCGTTCGCCGCCGCCGGCGCCAACGTGATGCTCTCGTCCCGTAAGGCGGAGCAGCTGCAGCGAGCGGTCGAGGAGATCGGCGGCTCGGCGGCATGGTTCGCGGCCAACGTCGGCGACCCGGAGCAGGCGGAAGCCTGCGTGCGCGCCACCGTGGAGCGCTTCGGGCGGCTCGACATCCTGGTGAACAACGCCGCGGCGAACCCGTACGCCGGGCCGCTCATCGACGTCGATCTGCCGCGCTTCGACAAGACCGTGCAGGTGAACCTCCGCGGCCCGTTGGTGTGGACGCAGCTCGCCTGGCGGCTGTGGATGCGGGAGCACGGCGGTGTGGTGATCAACATCTCCTCCGTCGGGGGGCTGGACACCAGCCCGCTCCTCGGCGTCTACAACGTGACCAAGGCGGCTCTCATTCACCTGACGAAGCAGCTGGCGGCGGAGCTGGGTCCGAAGGTGCGGGTGAACGCCATCGCCCCCGGCCTGATTCGCACCGACTTCGCCAAGGTCCTCTGGGAAGACGGGCGCGGCGAGCAAATCGCACAAGCCTACCCGTTGAAGCGGCTGGGTGAGCCCGAAGACGTGGCGGCGGCGGCCGTCTACCTTGCCGCCGACAGCGCCTCCTGGATCACCGGCCACACCCTCGTCCTCGACGGCGGCAGCCTCGTCGCGATAGGCGTGTAGCGTCAGCGTCGCCCGTTCCCGTTTGGTTCGCTTTGGACGTGATACGAGTTGGTTCAACTCGTTGCCGCGCACCACCAAGACCGCAGAGGTTGTCGGCCGGAAGCTGCTGCGGTCGGCGACGTTAGGGACGAGGCTGCACTCTACGCAACGCCCCGATGAAATACGGTCAGCGCCGCGCGGTTCTCATCTGCCCTGTCTTGCCGCCGAGCGGCTCAATGCCTCGATCACCAGCCGCACATCAGTGCTCCTGCGTAGGCGAATCGCCAGCAGTCCCGTGCTCAGCAGCCGGCCCGCATGTTGAATCAACCGGCCCAGCGCCGCGATTTGTCGATCCAATTGCTGTAGCTCGGCGCCCCATTGCGCCGCAGGCAGTGGGCCGTGTCGCCTCGCCGACCGCCCGCACCGGCCCCCAGGGTCAGCCGTGTTGACGCCGCAGGCGGCGCAGGGCGCCGAGGCCGATCAGCGACAGCAAAACGAAGGCGATCGTCGCCGCCGTCGGTGAGAGCACCGGCGCCTTCAAGCCGCAGGGCGTGAAAGTGATACAGTCAGGGTCGCGGCAATCGATGAAACCGTCGTTGTCGTTGTCGATCCCATCGTTGCAGGTCGTCTCCAGAGGCGGCGTCCCGAACGTACCGATGATTTGGAGCCGCGTATCGCCAGCGACCTGTGGGTCGAGGGCCACCTCGATGCTGAACAAATCGGACGGATCGACCCCGGCAAACGCGCTGAAGAGGTAGTCGAGAGCCAGAGGGGCCGAGGCCAACACGGGCACGAGGAGCGTCTGCGTCTGGGAGGCGGAAGCCATGCTGCCATCGGTGAGCGTGACGGTCACGGCCATTCCCGGCAGTGATACCGCGGCAGCGTCGGCCTCGCGGATCAGGACCCGGATGCCCTGTGCGAAAGCGAGATAAGCGTTGAGGCCGCTGCCGTTGCCGTCGTACCGGAGCGAGGTGGACCCATCGGCACCGGACCTCGAGTTGTACTCGAAGAAGGTGTCCGGCGTGAGGTTCGCGCCGACGACGATGTAGTCCAGCCCCGGCACGGCGAGCGCCGTCGCGGTGACGGTCAGCTCGCGCGCCCCGCCGATCACGTTGTTGAGCCCGGGATCGACGCGCACGGTCGAGCCGAGGGAATTCCTCAGGACATTCGTGTCGGGGACGAACGCCGTCAAATTGGAGGCATCGCTGAATTCGTCGACGATCGCTTCCGCCGCCCACGCAGCGGGGTGGTGCCATGTCCCCAGAGCCGCCCACGCGGCCGCCGAAAGCACCCACCATCGCATCCTCGCCATGACCGCCTCCCAACCACCGTTCGGCGGGCCTACCGAACATCTCGCCGCTCGCGGCCCGTTCGCGGCGGCGCTCCCCTATACCACGGCGTCGGGGTGCCGCCAACGCGATAGTTCGATTGCGAGAGTTCGATCGAGGGGCGCGGCCCGCCTCGATCGTATCGGCCGGTCGGGACAGGAGGAGCCCGCGGTGCAGGAGCTCACATCGACGCCGGGTCACATGGGAGGCGTCGTCTCACAACGGTCAAACAGACGGAATCGCCCTTCGTTCCGGCGCCGTTGGTCGAGGGATCACATCGTCGTGCGGGTCGGGTTACTGGTCAGTGTGCTCGTCGGCGTCCGGGTTGGCGGGTAGGGCGGCCTGCGTTGGGCTAGCGATCTGGGTGTGGGCCGGATCGCAGTCGCGCTCCGGGTTGGCGTGTAGGCTTGGGTGCGCGCGGGCGCGCCCGTTGAGGCGACCATGCCGGTCTTCCTCTGAGTCGCCGTGCGGGTCGGGAACGGTGTGTTAGGCCGCGTACTGGTCCGTGTCGCCGTGCCTGCCAGCGAAGGGGGCAGCGGAGGCTCGCAGCCCGGTGACGTGACTCGACACGAGCCGGAATCGGCATTCTCGCCCCTGCCGCCGAGGTAGTTGACGTAGTCGATCAGCTCCTGCGTCTGGGAGGCGGTCGAGGCTGCGAGATGGTTGATCTCTTCAACCGTGAGGCCGTCCAACGAACTCCCCGGGCTGTGGTAGATCGCCGAACCGAGCGGGCCGCCCGTCCCGGCGCCCGCTCCGGTGAGGCCATTCCACACCGCATTGATCTCGGCTGACAGCAAGTAGCGATGAAACTGATCGGAGGTATCGTTGAGGATCGCCAGTGCCTGTGCGACAGTGAGGGTGGAGTAATCCTGCGTCGCACTGATGAGTGACTGGAATTGCGCGGCGGTCATGTGATTCTGGTAGTTCTTCCAGAACCCGGGACTGCGAATGAATGAGCAGAGATTTTCGTCGCATTCGCTCGGTGTGGCCGTTGAGGTTGCCGTCGCGGTCGGCGTGCGCGTGAGGGTGGGCGTCCGAGTCCGGGTTGCGGTCGCCGTCGGGGTGGCCGTTGGCTTTGGCGTCTGAGTTGGCGTCACCGTTGGCGTGACCGTCACGGTAGAGGTGTGGGTGCGGTTCCAGGTCGCGATCCGAGTGGGCGTCGCGGTGTCGGTCGAGGTGGCGGTCGGCGTCGGGGTCGAGGCGACCAGCTCGACGCGGTAGTCCTCGACCTCGCCATCGCTGGCCTCGCCCGTGGTGCCCAGGCCCCCGGCGGTGCTGCAGCGAAAGCGCGCGTAGGTGGGCCCGGCGCTGGCCCCGCTCGGAATCGACAGCAGCAGGAGATTGGCGCCGCTGCTGAGCGCCTGATCCGTGAAGATCTGCTCGCCCGCATCGCTCCAGTCGCCATCGGCGTTGAAGTCCATCCAGGCGCTCAGCAGGCAGGCGCTGTTCGCCGTCACCGTGACGCTGGCCGTGCCCCCGATCACCAGTGTCCCGAAGACGACACCGTCTTCGTCGTCGCCTGCGGTGGCGCACGTCCCCACGGTCAGCGGGCCGTTGGCCGCGTCATCGCCCGAGGCGTTCACGGATGGCTGCCCGTTGCTCTCCCCGTCCACGCAGCTGCCCAGATAGACGGGACCGCCGAGCACGTGGTAGGCACCGTTACTGCTCAGCAGTGTGACGTACGTGGGATCGGGGGCGTCGCCGAAGTCAACCACCGTCGGTGTTGCCGTCGGGGTGTGGGTGCGTGTCGGCATCGCGGTCTGCGTCGGCGTGTCCGTCGGGGTGTAAGTCGGCGTCGGTGTGCGCATCACGGTGTGGATCGGGGTGTGGGTGCGTGTCGGCGTTGCGGTCTGCGTCGGCGTGTCCGTCGGGGTTTGGGTTGACGTGGCCGTCGAGGTTGCCGTCGCGGTCCGCGTCGGGGTGTGGGTGCGCGTCGGCGTTGCGGTCTGCGTCGGCGTGGCCGTCGGGGTGTGGGTTGACGTGGCCGTCGAGGTTGCCGTCGCGGTCCGCGTCGAAGTGTGGGTGCGCGTCGGCGTGCGGGTGGGCGTGTGAGTCGGGGGGCGTGCCGGCGTGTGGGTCAGCGTCGCCGTGTGGGGCGGCGTGTGAGTATGGGTTCTGGTTGGCGTCGTCGTGACGGCTTGCGTGCGCGTCGGTGTGGGGCTGGGAGCGGTGAAGGTCTCGATCGAATCGAGACGCACATCGCCGGCGAGGTTCGGGTCAATGGTCAACAGCATCACGTTGACGTGGTGCAGATCGACCGTGGCGAACTCGCCATCGTGAATTGGCAGGTCGACGCTCTGCGGACCGCTGACGGCGATCGTGCGGCTCACGAACGCAGTGTTCCCGAGCGTATCGGTCAGCGTCATACGGACGGTCATCGGCACCGCTGCGGCATCGACGGCCAGGAACCGGATCGCAACACCGCCCGACCCATCGAGATCGACGTTCAGTCCGGATCCGCCAGCATTGTATCTGAGCGCGAGGCTGCCATTGGCACCAACGGTGGAGGCGTAGTCGAGGAGCGTGGAGGGCGTAAAGACACCGGCACTGACCGAATCGCCAGGACCAAGGCTCGCGGCGGTCACCTGCATCTCGCGGATGCCGCCGACGATGCCCGGAAGCGGCGCCAGCTCGATCGCAGTCGTCGTGCCGACGGCGGTCCACGTGACGCCGGGAGGGAAGACCGTCGCACTGGCGGCGGAGAAGTCGTCGACCACAAGGGCGCCAGTGCGGCCGGCGACAAGCACGACCGCACCGCCAAGCAGCGCGGTGAGAGCGCAGCGGAGACGGGCGACGCGTCTGCGAGCCGCGATCAGGCGATGTCCGACGCGGCCGCTGCCACGCCCAGCTGCCGCTGTGCAAGTTGGCCGGTCACCTGCTGATGCCAGCACGAAGTGAAAGCTACAGTGCGACGAGCTACTGCCCTGAGTTGAGACACTCAACGTCATCTTGCCCCTAGCCGGTTATGTATTGTGTTGGATTGCGTCCTAGGTGCACGGTCACTTTCACCTAGGACAAGGATGGCGGACGCTCTCGTCCGAACGTTGCCAAACAGCAACTTCGAACCTGAGCCGTAACGAAGACAAATTCAATTGTGGGTTGTAATTCTTGAATACACGACCAAATATAGTTTTCCAAGCCAGAAATTAGTTACGTGTTGGGGCGCGGGGCACAGGCTGACACCTGGCCTAGATCTTTACCGATGCCATCACGTTCTTCTCGTGTTCGCGCGCAGCGAAGCGGTGCTCGTACTGGTACGGTCTCTTTGGGTTCGCTGCCGCGCAACCGGAACGACACGATCCTGAAGGCGTGCTGAAGACGGAAATGCGCTCCAGCGGATCCAGCGAAGCGTCGAACCATCCGCGCCGCGTTCAAATCCGCGCACGGTACTCCGCGAAATACCGGCACAGCTCTTCTTCCGTGTAGCCGAATTCCTCCAGCGTGTACTGGTGCGGGGCGCGACTGTCCCGCGCGTTTTCGGCCAGCCAGGACCGCATGCGTGCCTCGGCGTCCGGGGCGAGTTGCCGGCCGATCCAGGCGTAGATGCGCCGCACCTGGGCCAGGGGGTCGCGCTGGACGTCGCGGTAGTCGACGTCGAGGAAGCGATCCGCGGCAATCCGCTCGCGCGAGCGCAGGCAGCGCCCCAGTGCCCAGGCGTAGCGCTCGCGCACCTGGCGTCCGACCTCGCGCGAGTCCACCGTCTCGCTGTTCAACTCCCACAGGGACCGGTACATGCTGGCCGCCGAGGGGATCGTCTGCAGCGGGTCGCGGTGGGTCTGGATCACCCGCGCGCCCGGAAAGACCGCGAACAGGGTGTCGATGTAACCCAGGTGGAAAGGGGCCTTGAGCACCCAGCGCCCTCCGCCGCGGCCGGACTCCTTCTTCTGCCACTGCAGGAAGCGCAACTGGCGCTCCAGGTAGCGATAGGCGGGGGTGAGATCCTGCGTGTCGAGCCAGGCCCGATAAGACGGCACGTTCGCGGCCGACTCCGGGACGTGGCTGAGGAAGCTGTGTTCGAGGAGCATGATCTCCTCGTCCGCGCCCTCCGCGTCCCACGGGTGAATCGAGGCGAGCACCGGGACCATCTCGAGCGTGATGCGCACCTCCTCGCGGGCGGCGGCAATGCGGGGATCGTTCCGCCGCCAGTCGGTGCCCGGAAACGGGGCTGGATAGCGGACCTCCCACCAGCGGGCCACCTGGAAATCGCCGCCGCTGCCGAGTAGGCGGTGGAGCATCGTGGTGCCGGTGCGCGCCAGGCCAACGATCACCAGCGGCGCCTCGATGACCTCGGCCAGGATCTCCGGGTAGCGGCGGATGTAATCCTCGGTCATGAGGCGGGTGACCAGGCTCTCCACCAGGCGGGCGTGCTGGGTGGCGCGGCCGACGGGACTGAGGCGGGCCTCCTCCGCGAGCGAGCGCAGCAAGCGGCACAGCGGTTCCCGAAAGGACTCATCGCCGAAATTATCGAGGCCCGCTTTCTCACGCGCCTCGGCGAGGATGGTTGCCTCGTCGAGCGAGGTTGCGGCCGCGGCCGTCCGTTCTTCCCGTATCATCTCCGTCCTCTCTCAGCCGCGCAGCGGCAGCTCCGGGTGGCGCGCCGCAATCATGCGGCGCAGGCCGTCCCGCCAGTGCACGCGGCAGCGCCCGGTGAGTTCCGTGCGCCGCGTCGGGTCCAGGCGATACTGGTGGATGCCGTCCGGAGTCTCGACGAACGCCAACTGCTTTCCCACGAGGTCCGCCATGTGGCGGCAGAGCTCGGGGATCTCCACCGCCTCGTCCCCGCCCCAGTTCGTGATCGTCGCCGGGACCGATGCCGCCGCCAGCAGCCCGGGGGTGTGGTCGAAGATGTCATCATCGTGGATCGGGCTGCAGACGGCGGCGCGCCCGGCGAGGAGCGGGACCGGCTGGTCGGCCAGGATCATCTCGAGCAGGAAGGCGGGCAAGCCGCCGTTGCCGCCGTAGGCCACGTTCATGCGGGCGATCGTCGTCGGCAACCCGAATTCCCGCGCCGCGAAGCGGGCGACCGCCTCCTCGCCGATCTTCGAGACGCAGTAGGTGGGTGCATAGGGCTGCGGCGTTCCGCCCAACGGGTCGCTCTCGACGATCGCGCGGCGGGGGTCCTCGGGCGACGCGTAGACGCCGCACGTCGACATCACGAGGCAGGCCCGGGCCCCGCGAACGCGGCTCATCAGGTGCCCCGTGCCCTCGGCATTCACGCGCAGCGATGCGTCGTAGTCGTAGCCCCCCGTGATGGCCGCCGCCAAGTGCAGCACGATACTGAAGTCGTCCGGGAGATCGGCCCAGTCGGGCGCGGCGAGGTCGACGACGCGGGTGCGGATGCCGGCAGCCTCGACCCGGTTCCGGCTGTCACGATCGCGGAAGCGGGCAATGCCCCAGACCTCGTTGTCGGCGGCGAGCCGAGCGGCCAAGGGAAAGGCGATCTGACCGGCCGGGCCGGTGACCAGAATCTTCTCCCCGCGCAGGCTGTCCATGTCGCTCTCCTTCCGGTTACTACCCATCCTGCCTGCGCCCGAAGCGCCCCGCGGACTAGCTCGCGACCTCGAGCACTCCTGCGTCGACGAGTCGCGCGATCTCGTTCTCTGGGAGGTGCAGGATCTCGCGGCAGATCTCCACCGTGTGTTCGGCAAAGAGTGGTGCCGGCCGGCTCTCCGAGAACGTCATGCCGGTGATTTTGAACGGGATCGCCGGGTAGAGCTTCTTGCCAACTACCGGGTGGTCGACTTCGACGAACGCCTGCAGGTGCTCGAGCTGCGGATCGGCCAGCGCGTCCGCCGACCGGGCGGCAACTCCCGCAGCGACACCAGCGGCTTGCAGCGTGTTCATCACCTCCGTCGCCTCGCGCTGCGAGGTCCACTCCTCGATCAGCGCATCCAGCGCATCGACGTTTCTCAACCGACTGGCCGTGTCGGCGAAGCGGGCATCGCGCGTCCACTCGTCATGGCCGACGGCGCCGCAGAAGGCGCGCCACTCCTCCTCCGTGAAGACGCTGATGGCGCACCACTGGTCGTCCCCTTTGCAGCGATAGATGCCGTACGGCGCCGCGTACGGACTGCGATTGCCCAGCGGTTGCGGCTGACGGCAGTTCACCGTGTACTCCAGGTAGGAGGCGCCGATGAGGTTGGCGCCCACCTCCACGAGGGACAGGTCGATGAACTGCCCCTTGCCGGTGCGGCGCCGGTAGTCCAGCGCAGCCAGAATTGCGAGGACGGCGTGCTTGCTGGCGAAGTGGTCGGGGATCGGTACGGTCGAACCGACGGGATAGGGATCGTCCGGATGAGCCCAGAGCCGGAGCATCCCGGAGGCCGCCGCCATGAGCGGTCCATAGGCCTTGTGCCCGCTGTAGGGACCCGTCTTTCCGAACCCCTGGCTGCTCAGGTAGACGATGTCCGGCCTGATCCGGCGGACACTCTCGTAATCGAGCCCCAGCCGCTCGACGGCTCCGGCCCGGAAGTTTTCGGTGACGATGTCCGACCGCTCGACGAGTGCCTTGACGAGATCGCCGCCCGCCGCGTTCTTGAGATTCACGCCGAAACTGCGCGCGTTGCGGTTGATCTCGTTGAAGCCGGGGACGGCGTTGATGTCCCAGCCGATGGTGCGCACGAAATCGAGGTTCTGCTTCGACTCGATCTTGATGACATCGGCGCCCATCTCACCCAGGATCTTGACGCAGTCCGGAACCACGCCGCCGGTGCCGAGACTGACCACTCTGATTCCGTCGAGAGGAACCTTCTTCATCGCTGCTCCTACACGACGCCGGCAAGGCGCAGCGCGGCGAGTTCCGTCCGCGACAATCCGAGGCGATCGCAGAGAATGGCCACGTTGTGCTCGCCCAGGCACGGCGCCGCGCGGTTGACGGCGGCGGGCGTCTCCGTCCACTTGTACGGCGGGCCCGGATACTGGAACTTCCCGACCGCGGGATGGTGCATGTCGAGGAAGAACCCGCGCGCCTTGGTCTGGGGGCTGTCGACGAAATCGGATAGGTCGGCAACGGGAGCAATCGGTACGCCCGCCCGGTGTCCCGCCTCGAACAGCTCCATCATCGTGTAGTGCTTCGTGAACTCGACCATGATGTCGTACAGCGCGGCGGCGTTGGCGACGCGGTGCAGGAACTCACGCCATTCGGGCTGCCGCAGGACCTCCGGCTCGCCGATGACCTTCACGAGTGCGTCCCACTGCCACGGGGTCAGCGTGACCACCCGAACGTACCCGTCCTTGCAGGGATACACGGGATAGACGGCCGCTCCCATACGGATCTCGGGTGCTGGTTCCGGGCCGCCGGGAGTCCGGTTGTACGAGTGCAGCGTGACCATCCAGGGGTAGATGGCCAGGCGTGCGTTCTGGTGCACCGACACATCGATGTAGTGCCCCTCGCCGGTGCTCCCGCGCTCGAAGAGGGCGAGGATGATCGAGATGGCGGCCATCACGGAGGTCGCGTCGTACGCGGGCATCCCGGGCAGACTGCAGGGTGCTCCCTCGGTAAAGCCGGCCTCGATGAGGTCGGTGCTCAGCGCGATGTCGACGATCGGCGAACCTTTCCAGTTGTGATACGGTCCACTTTGCCCGAACTCGGTGATGCTGGCCGTGATCAAGCCCGGGTTGATTTCGCGGAGCGCATCGTAGCCCAGCCCCAGGCCCGTCATGAATCCCGGCGCGAAGCTCTCGACCAGCACGTCGGCGGACTGCACAAGCTGCCTGAAAATGCCTTTGCCGGATTCCGTGTCGAGATTCAGGGTGATGCCGAGCTTGTTGGCGTTCCTGAAAAGAAACGGGAGACTCCGCTCGAGGTCGGGTATGTCCCCGGCAAACGGAGGCAGCCTCCGGCTCGGATCACCCTCGGGACTCTCCACCTTGATGACTTCCGCCCCGAGGTCCGCCAGCAGCTTGGTGCAGTAGGCCCCCTTGACGTCGGCCAGATCGAGCACGCGATACCCGGCCAGCGCCCCTTCACATTCCGTTTCCATCCGCTGAGCGCCTCCACGCCAGTTGCAGTCAAGTAAGGAGCAATCCCGTGTTTGGTCTCACAGCCAAGCGAGGTTTCCTCTCCCCGCATCTTCGCGCGGAGAGGATTAAGGTGAGGGGTCCATTGCTCCAAGCCCTATCTTCCCACATCCACCTCGATCCCGCGGGAGGCAACGAGCTTCTCGAGTTGCTCGATCCGCTCCTCACTGATCGTCGGAACTTCCTTCCAGGGATACGTCCTGCCCAGGGCCGCGTACTTCGCCTCGCCGAACCTGTGGTAGGGGAGCAGGGAGATCTTCTCCACGGCTGGCTTCAGTGGGAGCACGAGTTCGCACAGTTGTCCCACCGCCTCCTCCGAGTCGTTGAATTGCGGGATGACCGGATAGCGCACCCACACCTTGAGTCCCGGTTTGGCCGCCGTCCGGCGCAGGTTGTCCACGATGCGCTCGTTGGGCACACCGGTGCCGTCCTGGTGGCGCGCAGAATTCGGGTGCTTGACGTCGTAGAGGACGAGATCGGTGAAGCGCAGTACCTCGTCGAGTATTGCCCAGTCGCCATACCCCGTCGTATCGAGAGCGGTGTGCAGTTCCATCCTCTTTGCCTCGCGCAGCAGCTGCAAGGTGAACTGCCACTGCACCAGAGGTTCGCCGCCGGAAACGGTCATGCCGCCACCGCTGCGCCGGTAATAGCCGGTATCCCGCCCCACGGGATCCATCACTTCGGCAACTGTCATGTACCGCCCGGTCGCCTCGATCGCTCCCGACGGGCACACCTCGGCGCATTGCATACAGGAGTTGCACTTCTCCCACTCGATCGTCCGTTTGTTCTCCGCGATGGCGATCGCCTGTTCCGGGCAGGCCTCGACGCACTTGCCGGAGCGGATGCACTTGGCGTCGCGAGTGATGATCTGCGGCTCCGCTTGCAGCGCCTCCGGGTTGCTGCACCAGACGCAGCGCAGGGGGCAGCCCTTGAGAAACACCGTCGTTCGTATGCCCGGCCCGTCGTGAACGGAGAAGCGCTGGATGTTGAATACCACGCCCCGGGCGTCGGCGTCGTCGTCCTGCATGATCCCGTTACGGGTCTCGCGATCCGATGAACGGTCCGTCGAAGAAGGGAATCCACTCGCCCTTCGAGAGCCTCAGGGTGAGCGCATTCCCTTCTCTCGCAAGGAAGTCACCGTTCATGCTGAGGCTCTCGAAGCATGAACGGTGACTTCGACGGACCGTCAAGCGGGACTCCTCATCCACGATCCCCTAACGACCCAACGACTGCGCGGTCCGGGCGATGATGCTGTCCTGGCACTCCCTGGACAGATCGATCCAGAAGGCGCTGTACCCGGCAACCCGGACCTGGAGGTCGGTGTACTTCTCCGGATGCTCTTGCGCGTCGCGCAGCACCTTGCTGTCGACCACATTGAACTGGATGTGCGGGATCGTCCCCTTGGCATGCCACTCCTGCAGGTAGGCGGCGAACAGCTTCCTGTTCTCCCCTTCGAGGAACTGCGGCATGAATCGCTGGTTCAGCAACTGGCTGTGCATGTACGGGATCTTGCCGACCGAGTTGAGCACCGCGGTCGGCCCCTGCTTGTCGGCGCCGCACATGGGGGACAGCGTGCCGTCGCTCAGCGGCGTGCCGGCCAGCCGGCCGTCCGGAGTGGGGCCGCAGGCCAGACCGACCGATTGGAAGCCGGCGGCCGTACTGCCGTCGATGGTGACGGTATACCCCCAGGCATCCTTCACCTGGTTGAGCGTTCCGTCGTGGACCTTGGTCAGGGTCTTCACCGCCCAGGCGTCGGCGTAGTCGTCGTCGTTGCCGTACTTGGGGGCGCGCAGGAACTCCTGGTGCATGACGTCGTGTCCCTGCCAGTTCGCCGCCAGCGCCTCGATCAGCTGATCCATCGTGTACTTGCCGTCATCGAAGATCAGCTTCTGAATCGCCGCCAGCGAATCGGCGACGTTGATCCCGCCCAGGAAGACCATGAACGGCCAGGTGTCGTGCTCCTTGTGCAGCTTGGTCAGGTCGACACCCCTCTCCACGGCCTCGTCGAGGAGGAACGAGTTGCACGGGTCCGGGCTGTATTCGATGATGACCTGTTGCCCGACGTTCCACGAATTGATCCCGACCTTCATGTAGAAGAGCAGCCGCTCGCAGAAGGCATCGAGAATCTCGTCGGCCGACCGCATCTGCCGCGGGTCCTTGAGCGTGGGCTTTCCCGGTATGTCCGGGGCTTCGAACAACCCGAGGACCTCCAAGAATAGCTTGGGAGAGAAAATCGCCCCGATGGTGGCAATCCCCGATGCCGTCACGGCCCGGCCGCGGATGTGCGGGTTGACGCAACAGCCCAGCTGCACCCGCTTGGCATCCGCTTCGGACCAGCCCCGGGTGTAGCACCACTTCTCCAGCAGTTCCTGATGGTGGAAGGCCGGTTGGCCGCTGCCCATCCGGTTCAGGTCGATGGCTCTTTCCACGACCTCGGGATTGATGTTGCGGTGGTAGAGCAGGCAGATCGGAGGCTGGCAGACGTGGAGGTTGGCCAACGCCTCCATGGCCATGCAGCCCAGATCGTTGGAAACGTCCTTGCCGTTCTCGTCAGCTCCGCAGATGTTGGGCGCCCAGCCGACGTCGAAGCCCGCGGTGGCGCTGAAGATCGCGGGCCACTCGAGGGGAGAGCCGATCTCCTGCGCCTTGAGGAACAGACACTCGACCAGCTCCATCGCGTCCTCGCGGGTGATCTTCCCGGACTTCATGTCGGCCTCGTAGAAGGGCCACCACACCCGGTCGATGCGGACGCCGCTGCCGTTGCCGCACATCGCCATGAAGTGGCCGACGATCTCGACGATCCACATGAACTGCAGGGCCTCATGAAAGGTGCGCGGCGGATTCGCCGGAACCCACTCGAGGATGTCGGCCAGTTCCTCCAACTCCTTCTTGCGCACCCGGTCCGTCTCCACCGCGGCCTGCTGTCGGGCCAGTTCGGCGTGTCTCCGCGCATAGCGGATGATAGCCTTGCCGCACATGAGCATGGCTTGCCACTGGTGTTTCTTCTCCAGGTACTCCGTCGGGGGCACCTCCCCGATGTTCTCGTCCAGTTCCCTCAGCTTGGCCTCGATCGTGTCGATTCTCGCCTGCAGTCCGCCGGCATAGAGCGTCTCGTAGTCGTAGCCGGGCAAGCCGCGGCTCTCTTCCCAGGTCTGCGGGTAGACGCTGACGAACGTCGGATCGCTGCCGACGATGGGCCGCAGGAAATCGGGCATCTCGGCGTAGATCCGATCGCGCACGCAGCGGTCCTTCCAGTACGCGCAGATGTCTTCGATGATCTCCTTGCGCTCCTCGTCGGTCACCATTTCGGAATAGCCGCCCGAGGTCACCCCGTCGGGCATCCACCACATGCTCGCCTCGGGGTACCAGCGGATCTCGTCCGGCGCGCCGTTGGCGTCGCCGACGATGAGTTCACCGGGTTTGATGAAGATCGGCATCTCGTCGCACATCTTCTCCACCGATCTCGCCTTGCGGATCACCCACGGCTGTCCCTCCGTCTCCCTATACGCCTGGGTAACCAGCCGTGCCCGGTCGAGGTCGACCCGTATCCCCTTGCGGAATTCGCACTTGCCGAAGCCGACCGCAACGTTCATCCACTCCTTGGTCACCGCCGCCTTCCAGCCCACGGCCTCCCTGAGCTTGGCGGTGCGGGGCGTAGAACCGAAGCCCCAGTCGAAGGGCACGCTCTTGGTCACCCTGTCCGCGAAGGAGATACTGCCCGGCTGCGGAATCTCCGACCCTAGCTTGAGAGTCTGGTGCATGACTTCGTTCCTCCCCCGTTTTGACCGGGACCAGTGGACGACCTTTGCGAAGCTTCACCGCCGATTGGAAAATCTGTTCGCGGAGTTTTTGCCCATACCTACCCCATCAT
>Ga0316622_100001365_pt1 | contig 15820 bp, 14 predicted proteins | sample OWC_Aug_OW2_C1_D_FD_207646 | JGI IMG/M metagenome (GOLD analysis project Ga0316622, IMG submission 207646) | Wetland soil microbial communities from Old Woman Creek delta, Ohio, United States - OWC_Aug_OW2_C1_D5_C | ecosystem: Environmental > Terrestrial > Soil > Wetlands | place: USA: Ohio... | reverse complement strand
CAGACCGGCATCTACGGGACCGACTATCTGAACCGCGCGCTCGTGACGGCGATCGGCCTGGGCGCCAACCGCGTGCAGGATGCCGTGTATCCGACCTCGCTCAAGGACGCGGATGGCAAGGACTACAGCGGCGCCCACAAGTACGTCATCCACTTCCCGAAGGGCCAGCTGCCGCCGGCGCACGGGTTCTGGTCGGTGACGATGTACAACGCCCAATATTTCTTCGTGGACAACCCGATCAACCGCTATTCCATCAGCCCACGGCAGAACCTGCAGGCGAACCCGGACGGCTCAATCGACCTCTACATCCAGCACGAGTCGCCGGGCAAGGACAAGGAGTCGAACTGGCTGCCCGCCCCGCCCGACAAGTTCGTGCTCATGATGCGCATGTACTGGCCGAGCGAGGAGACGCCGTCGATCATCAATGGAACCTGGTCGCCCCCCGCCGCGAAACGCGTGAGCTGAGCCTGCGCGCCGTGCATCCAGCTGATCCCCCCACCCCCACGGGGTGGGGGCGGCGCAGCGATGCCTGCGCCCGCATCTTCCCGCTAGCGGTGCAACGCAGACGGCTTGGCAGGGCCTGTTGCCGAGTCACGGCCCTTCGTCTTGAGTATCTGGTACAGAATCCCGACACTCTGCGACGGTATCGCCACCGGTCACCGCGAGCCCTCGTGTCTCTTCCTTTCGCGCTCGTACGCAGCCTGCCGATCGTCCCTGAGGGCCACATTCGGATCGGCGGCCCGCTGGCGATTCCCGAGGTCCTGCTGGGCCTTGGCGTCGAGCCGCGCGAGGTGCTGGCAAGCGTTGGCCTCGACGCGAGCATCTTTTGCGATCCCGACACCCCCCTGCCTTGCACCACGCTGGGTCGCCTGGTAAACGCCTGCGTCGCCCGTACCGCCTGCCGGCACTTTGGTCTGCTGGTCGGGGCGCGGGGCGGCCCGTCCTCGCTGGGCCTTGTCGGGCTGCTCATTCACCAGGCCGCAGATGTCGGCACCGCTCTCCGTCAAGCCGTGCTGTACCTGCATCTACACGACCGTGGTGCCGTGGCTCTGCTGTCGTCGCAGGGTGACATAGCGCGTCTCACCTACGCGATCTACGCGCCGGGGGTCGAGGGTAGCGAGCAGATCGGCGAAGGCGCGATCGCCATTTCCTGCAACGTCATCCGTTCGCTGTGCGGGGCCGCCTGGGCTCCAAGCGCAGTGCTGCTCGCCGGTCACCGCCCGGCGGACGTGCGCCCCTACAGGCGCTTCTTCAGGGCGCCGGTGCGTTTCGACGCCGATCAGAACGCTCTAGTCTTTCCAGCCGCCCTGCTCAACCAACGGTTGCCCAGGGCCAAGCTGGAGCTACAGCAGGCGGTGATCAAGGCAGTTCAGCAGCTGGACCACGAGCTGGCGCTCGATTTCTCGACCAAGGTGAGACGCGTGGTGCGCGCCGGACTCATTGTCGGACAGTACTCGGCCGACCAGACTGCAGCGCTGTTCGGCATGCAGCGCCGCACGCTGAGTCGGCGGTTGCGCGAGGAGGGAACGACGTTCGAGGCACTGCGCGCCGAGATTCGCTACGAGACTGCACGCCAGCTGCTGACCGACACCCGGATGCCGATGCATAACATCGCCGAGGCCATCGGCTATGCGGAAGTGAGCGTCTTCACGCGTGCCTTCAAGCGCTGGTCGGGCACGACGCCCTCCGTGTGGCGCTCGTCGCTTCCCGTGCGATCGTACGGACCCGCGTAGACGCGTTGTCTAATCGCAGTCCGCTGCCCGGCAAAGCGCGTGAACTGATGGAGCCTTGAACGACATTCGATGGACCAGAAGTAGAATCGACAGCCTCGCAGTGAGGCGGCTCTGCCACCCCTGACCGCCAGGCAGAAAGCTCGGGAATTAGCTGCGACCAACAAACAACCCCGGCCTTTTGCCGGTGTCGTTATTTCTGACGTCCGGAACGTCCGCTCTTGGAGGAAACGAAGGTCTCTGTGTGGCGTTCTCGAGATGCTCGCCGCACCCCGCCTGAGTTTGCGCTTGGGGTCGTCACGAGCCGGCCGAGGCCGCCGGACCGGCGAACGATCTGTAAAGAATTCCAACGCCCGGCAGGGCCAAGGCGGTCCCTGCGCCACCCGAAGGCTGCGCCCCGCGTGCTGGGCCCCAATGGCCGGTTTCAGGATTCAAGAGACATCGGCCCCGGCGGTCAGGTGCTGCGCGGCGCCTGGGAGCGGCCAACGGACGCACCCCAACTCGCGCTGATGGCGAACTGCGAGGATGCGCACCTCATCGTGCCAACCGCGACCGAGGGGTTCTGAAGCTGTTGGCGGCGCCGGTCTGAGTGACCTTCGCAGCGTACAGCGTTCCGGCCGAGAGATCCTTTGCCGCGTCGGCGACGAACATGAACAGGCCGGTGTTCTTGCCGTCGTCGCCGCCGATGACGGTGCGGTGGTCGGCGGCCAGCTCGACCATCTCGCGGGCATAGCGGCCCGGGGCATAGTGCTTGACCACTTTGGCCTTGCCGTCCTTGTCCACGCTGATCTCGGGCAGCACGCCGTAGTGGTAGGCGTTGGCCGTGGCAGCATTGCCGAAGAAGTGCCTGCTGAAGCTCGCGATGTCGGTGGTGTCGTCGGAATCGCGGGCTCGGGGCAGGCCCTCGCGCGTCTTGGCGTCCGGCTCGTAATTCTTCGGAGCCGAGGTGGGTGTTCCACGCGGACGTGGTGGCGCCGCAGTGGCTCCAGCCGCCGTTCACGGCCCTGAAGCTGATCGGACTGTAGTCCACAACCCTGAGAGTGCCGGTCCGATTGTCCTGGTCCAGCTTGGCGAGGCCCGGGGTGACGGGCAGCTTGCTCCAGAAGCTGCCGCTGCTCACTCCATCCGTGGGCGGCAGCTCCTTGAATTCGAACTGGATCACCAGGGCGAGGGGATGATTCCTGGCGGTGTCGGCGGCTCGGATGCCGGGGATGCCGAGCAGCGACGTCCCATCGGCGGCGTCGGAGGCCATCTGACCATTGTTGTCGATCAACGGAGCCTCTTTCTGATCAAACAGGCCACCGACCATGTTTCCGTTGATCACCTCGGTGGTGGCCATGATCTGGTGGTACGCGAGGTCGTAAGTCTTTGTCTTCCCGTCGGTGTACCGATAGATCACCCGGGCCCTGGTGTAGACGTCGGTCTTTTCGTCGACGGTCGCGGGCGCAGCCATCCCGACAAACTCAACCGCCTCGACAGTGGGATCGGCGCAGGCGGACGCGGACAGGACCGCAACACCGAGTGCGGCCAACACGGCCTCGACCAGGGGCTTCACTTGCATGGTGCCTCCTGGGGACGACGCGAAGAGCGCCGGACGATATGTGGTTGCAGGGCCTTTCATTACTCCCGGAAATGGCCGGCAGCCGACTTTACGTTGGATCACGATAGGGCGGGTGCGGGTTGCTCAGTCTGCTAGCGACCGGACGTCCGCGACGGCCGGGTTGATTGCATACCCGCCCGTTTCCGACTCGACAAACTCGATCCGATCGCTAGCGTCCAGCCCAGCCGCTGGCGCACAGCCAGCGGGATCGTCACCTGCCCTTTGGTAGTCATCGTCGCGGTTGCCATGAGTACCCTTTGTCATTGGTAGCATCCTCACTGATGGCAGGCCGTTTCCGAGCGCAACCGAGTGTTTGGAGCAGTGGTTTGTCACGAGCGCGGTGGCCGCCCTACCGGTGCCGTGCGCCTTCAACCTCTGCCGCCTGTGACACCACGGTGACCAAGCAGCAGCGAGCCAATCGCGCCGAGGAGTGCCACGCCGGCGGCCAGCAGCATCGCCGGCCCCAGTGAGCCGGCCGCGTCCGCCACTGCGCCCGCAGCACTGGGGCCAAGCGCCTGGCCGATGCCGAAGAACAACGTCACAAAGCCGAGGCCTGCGGGGGCGAGCCGGGCGCCCAACAGGTCCCCACACATGGCCGCCACGATCGCGGGAATGCTCCAGGCCGTCAGCCCGAACAGAACCGCCGAGAGGGTGAGTCCGGTGGGCGACGGCCAGAGCGCGAACAGACCGAAGGCGATGCTCTGGACGAGATAGACGATGATCAACGCGCCCTTGCGGCCGATGTGGTCGGAGATCCATCCCCAGATCAGCCCGCACAGCAGGCTGACCCACCCCATGGTCATGAACAGCCGGCCCGCCGCGGCCGGCGTATAGTGCGCTTCGGCGACGAGGTACTTGGTGAAGAACGTCATGTAGATGATGTACGAAAAGCCGAAGGCAACGTAGATCAGGCCGACGTGCCACATGACGCCGGCCCGATAGACTCTGCCCCAGTGGAGGCCGTCCGCCGCCGGGACGTTCCGCGCCACCTCGCCCGAGGCCCCCAGCGGGCGGAGGCCAACGTCCGCCGGCCGGTTGCGAAGGACGATCAATGCCAGGATCGCCAGCGCCAGGGTCGTGCCAGCAAAACCGAACCAGCAGATGCGCCACCCTTCCTGGCCGTAGTAGGCCAGCAGGCGAGGGACCAGCGGACCCAACAGGATGAGCGCCAGCGAAGACCCGGTCACGCCGATGCCGGCGGCGAGTCCGCGGCGGCGCTGCGCGAACCAGGCGGAGAGCAGCGCCATTACCGGCACGTTGCTGGCGCCGCTGCCAATGCCCGTCAGGGCCCGCCAGGTCAGCGCCGCTCCAAAACTTTCGGCGAGCCCGGTGAGCAGCATGCCCACGGCCGCCACTGCCAGCCCCACGGTGATCACGATCCGGGGTCCGAAATGGGACGCCAGCGCGCCGCCGATCACGGTCAACGCCAGGTATCCGGCCAGATTCGCCGTGGCCAAAGCACCAGCCTGCGTGTTGTCCAGGCCCAGGTCGCCCTGCATCGGCGGCAGCAGCATCGTGTAGCCGAAGCGCGCCAGCCCGAGCGCACCGAACACGACCAGAGCGCCAACCGCGAGGATCACCCACGCGTAATGGAGCCGATCAGGGGCTGGGTCTGGCTGGAGTGGCCGCTCGCTCATGCGCATGCTGGCCCGAAGATGCTTTGCTTCCGCGAACGCCCCTGGGAGAGCGACAGGCGCCCTCGAAACGAGGACACGTCAAGGCACCTATCCCGCGGTCTCGTTGCCCTTGCGGGGCAGGTTCTCGGTGATCAGCTCGTAGCCCAGGTCCCGCAGCCGGCGGTCGATGGCCTGCGGCTCGTCGGCGCGAAAGCGCACGATCGCCATCCGCATGCCGGTGTGGTCCGGGTGCTGGGGCGAGACCACGGTCGCGATGTAGCCTCCACCCGCGTTGATGACGGCGAGCAGCTTTGCCAGCTCGCCCGCGCGGTCCGTGAGGTGGACCGCGATGCGCGCGGTGTCCTCGGAGCCGCAGCCGGTGATCTCGAGGAAGAAATCGAGCACGTCCTCGATGGTGACGATGCCGACCAGGCGCCCGTTGCGCGTGACCGGCAGGCAGCCCACGCCCTCCTTGCGCATCAGGTGGGCGGCGTCCTCGATCAGCGTGTCCGGCGAGCAGGTCACGATCTCCGTCTGCATGATCTTGCCGGCCGTGAGCTTGCCGAGGAGGTAGTTGGCCTCGCCCACCGAGAGCGTGGTCGCCGGCGAGGGGGAGAGGCGCTGGAGGTCGCGGAAGGACACGAGCCCCACCAGCGTGTCCTCGCCCCGCACCACCGGCAGGTGGCTCACGCAGCGCCCGTGCATCAGGCCGGCCAGGTGGGTCACGCGGGTGTCCTCGGTCACGCTGGTCACCTCACGGCTCATGATCTGCTCGACGTACATGGTCCGCCCTCCGATCTCGACATTCAGTCCCGCGCCCCGCGCCGACGCCCTTGCGCCCTGCCGGACTCCCTCAATGCCCGAGGTAGGCCTTGCGCACCGCCTCGTCAGCGAGCAGCTCCCGGGCGCTCGCCGACATCACCACCCGTCCCGTCTCGAGCACGTAGCCGTGGTGCGCGATGCGCAGCGCCGCTCGCGCGTTCTGCTCGACCAGCAGCACGGTCACCCCGGCCCGGTTCAGCTCCTGCACGACGCGGAAGATCTCCTCCACCAGCAGCGGCGCCAGGCCCATGGAGGGCTCGTCCAGCAGCAGCAGGCGGGGCCGGCCCAGGAGGGCCCGACCGATGGACAGCATCTGCTGCTGGCCGCCGGAGAGCGTGCCAGCCAGCTGCGTGCGGCGCTCCCTCAGGATGGGAAAGATCTCGTAGACCCGCTCGATCTCGCGCTCGAGCCAGATCCTGTCGCGCCTGTGGGGGTAGGCACCCAGCCGCAGGTTGTCTTCGACGCTCAGTGGCGCGAACACCTGGCGCCCCTCGGGCGCATGGCAGATGCCGTGCGCCACCACCTTGTGGGGCGGCAGGCGCGTGATGTCGGTGCCGGCGAATCGCACGGTGCCGGCACTCTTGGGCTGCACCGCCGAGAGGCTCCGGAGGAGGGTGCTCTTGCCGGCGCCGTTGGCACCGACAATGGCGACGAGCTCGCCCTGGCGCACGGTCAGGGAGACGTCGCTCAGGGCGCGAATGGGGCCGTAGTGGCTGGCGAGCCCTTCGACCACGAGCAGCGCCTCATCAGTCGACGGCATACTGGATCTTGCCTCCGAGGTAGGCGTCGATGACCCGCCGGTCCGACTGGATCTGCGCCGGCGTCCCTTCGGCGAGCACGCTGCCGTACTCCAGAACCAGCACGCGGTCGGACACCTGCATCACCAGCTCCATGTTGTGCTCGACCAGCAGCACGCCGACGCCCGAGTCGCAGATGCGCCGGATGAGTCCGCGCATCTCGACGGTCTCGGTGTCGTTCAGGCCGGCCGCCGGCTCGTCCATCAGCAGCAGCCTCGGCCGGGACGCGAGCGCACGCGCCACCTCGACGCGCTTCAGCACGCCATACGGCAGCGCGCTCGTGGGTCGTTCATCGAGGTGGTCCAGACCGCAGAAGGCGAGCGCCTCCCGCGCCCATTCGCGCACCTGCCGCTCCTCGCGCAGGACCGGCGGCAGGCGCAGGGCGGCCGTCACCAGGCCCGTTCGGGAGCGCAGGTGGCAGCCTACCATCACGTTCTCCAGCACCGTCATGTTGAAGAAGACCTGCAGGTTCTGAAAGGTGCGGGAGATGCCGTGAGCGGCGACAGCGTGGGGCGCGAGCCCGACGAGCGGCTCGCCACCGAAGTGGATGGCGCCCTCATCGGGACGGTAGAAGCCGCACAGGATGTTGAAGAGCGTGGTCTTGCCGGCACCGTTGGGGCCGATGACCGCGTATACCACGCCGGCCGGGACCCGAAAGTGCACGTCGGCGAGCGCGGCTACCCCGCCGAAGGACTTCGCCAGGCCGGCGACGTCAAGCAACCTCGTCACCGGAGGCTGCGGCCGGCTCGCGCCGCCGCGTCAGGGCGAGGCGCAGGCCCCGCGCCAAGCCGACGAACAGGCCCTGGGGCAGAAAGATCATGATGGCCATCAGGATCGCGCCAAGGATCACCATCTCGTAGTCGTGGAACACTACGAGGCCCGCTCGCAGGAGGATCAAGGCGGCCGCGCCGAAGATCGCGCCGTAGGTCGAGGCCATCCCCCCCAGCACCACCATGGTCACGAGCTCGATCGAGACGAAGAAGCTGAAGGAATCGGGACTGACGAAGCCTTGCTGGTGGGCGAAAAGACTGCCTGCCAAGGCGCTGATCAGGGCGGACAGCACGAAGACCTGGGCCTTCGTGCGGGTGGTATCGATTCCCATCATCTCGGCCGCGAACTCCGACCCATGCACCGCGCGCAGGGCCCGGCCGGTGCGTGAGTCGACGATGTTCAGCGAGAGCCAGACGACGGCGAGCATGACGCCCGCCACGACCCAGTACCAGTGGAGGTCGGTCCTCACGCTCCAGCCGAGCAAGGCCAGACCCGGGATGCCCGAGACGCCGTCCGGCCCGCCGGTGAAAGTCACCGCCTGCACCATGACGATGTGCACGATGATGCCGAAGCCGAGCGTGGCCATCGCCAGGTAATGGCCCCTGAGCCGGAGGATGGGGCGGGAGATCAGGCTCGCGATGAGGAACACGGCCGCCAGGCCGGCGAGCATCGCGAGCCACGGATTCCAATCGTAGCGGGTCGTAAGAATGGCGGAGCTGTAGGCGCCCAGGCCGAAGAAGGCGGCGTGGCCGAGGGAGATCTGGCCGGCATAGCCGATCAGCAGGTTCAGGCTGACCGCCAGGATCACGTGGAACCCCACCGAGACGCCGACCACGGTGACAAAGTAGTTCTTCGGGAAGAGCAGCGGCAGCGCCACGACGACCGCCGCGAGCAGCAACAGGCCGAGCAGACCGGGCCGGGCACCGCCTCTCCAGAGGGCCACGCCGCCCTGCAAGGCCTGCACCGATCGGCTCACACGCGCTCCGAGGAGCCGCGCCCGAACAGCCCGCTGGGCTTGAAGAACAGAACCAGCAGGATCACCACGAAGGCGATGGCGTCCTTGTAGCCCGAGGAGACGAAGCCGGCGCCCAGGGACTCCAGGATGCCGAGAAGCAGGCCGCCGGCAACCGCGCCCATGGAGTTGCCCATGCCGCCCAGGATGGCGGCTGAGAACCCCTTCAACCCCAGCATCACGCCGGCGTCGTACGAGGTGAACGTGATGGGGGCGACCAGCATGCCCGCGACCGCCCCCAGCAGCGCGGAGAGCCCGTAGGCCAGCAACAACATCCGGCGGACGTTGATCCCCATGAGCTGGGCCGCGGTGGGGTTGCAGGAACAGGCGAGCAGCGCCTTGCCGACCGACGTGCGGCCGAAGAACCAGCGCACCGCAATCACCAGGACCGCGGTGCCCCCCATCACCCAGAGGTTCTGGGGCAGCAGCGTCGCGCTGCCGAGGTGCAGCGGCGTCTCGCCAGAGAAGTGGGGCATGGCGTGGAAGTTCTTGCCCCAGACGAGCAGGGCGATCCCCCGCAGCAGGATCGAGGCCCCGATGGTGATGATGATGAGAGTGACCACCGAGGCCCCGCGAGCCGGCTCCACCGCGAACTTCTCCAGCGCCAGGCCGACCGCGACGGTGCAGACGGCCGCCAGCACCAGGGCGATCAGGAACGGTGCCCCCGCGGTCAGCAGGCTGATCGCCATCATGGCCCCGATCATCACGAACTCCCCCTGCGCGAAGTTCACCACGTCGGAGGCGTTGTAGATGATGGCGAAGCCGAGCCCGACCAGCGCGTAGATCGAGCCGACGGTGACGCCGGTGATGAGGAATTGCGGCAGCTGGTCGAGCATGGCGAGCGCGGCCGGGGCCCGCGGCCTCCGCGTGCGCGCGGCGTCAGTCGATGATGACCCAGCTGCCCTTGCGGACCTCCAGCAGCTTGAACGCGTCCACGCTCAGGCCCATGTGGTCCTCGGCGGTCATGTTGAAGACCCCCGCGGTGCCGACGAGCCCCTTGGTCCGCTCGATCTCGTCCCGGACCTTCGCCTTGTCGGTGCCCTTGGCCCGCTTGATGGCCTCGACCGCGATGAGCAGACCATCGTAGGCGTGGCCGCCGAAGGTCGACACCTCGCCGTGCTTCGCCTCGAACTTGGTCTTGTAGTCGAGCAGGACCTTCTTCTGCGGGTCGGTCGCGGGAAGCTGCTCGGCCACGACCAGGGCGGCCGCGGGCAGCCGCACGCCCTCGGCGGCCTCGCCCGCCATCTCGATGAACTTCTTGGAGGCGACACCGTGGGACTGGTAGACCGGCAACGCGATGCCGAGCTGCCGGACGTTGCGGGTGACGATCGCCGGGGCCGCGCCGAAGCCGAAGTTCAGGATCGCCTGGGCGTCGGTCGCCCGGATCTTGGTCAGCTGGGTGGTCATGTCCGTGTCCTTGTTGCCGTAGGACTCGTCGGCCACGACCTCCAGCCCGTACTTCGGGGCCAGCTCGAGCACCTGCTTGCGGCCGGACTTGTCAAAGCCGCCGTCGCCCGTGATCAGCGCCAGCTTCCTGATCCCGCGCTTCTTCATGTCCTCGAAGATGCGGATGGCTGCCATGCGATCCGTGTGGGGGGTCTTGAAGACCCATTTCTTGACCGGCTCGACGATCTCGACGCCGCCCGCCAGCGAGATGAGGGGGATCTCGGCCTTCTCCACCTCGGGGATCGCGGCCATCGTGTCACCGGTGCTCGAGCCGCCGACGATGACGTCGACCCCGTCGTTCTGGATCAGCCGCTTGACGAACGTAACCGCCTCTTTCGCCTGGCCGGCAGTGTCGTAGTGCACCAGCTCGAGCTTCTTGCCGAGAATGCCGCCCCCGGCGTTCAGCTCCTCCACGTACATCTGGAGCGTGCGCAGTTCGGGGTCTCCAAGAAACGAGGCCGGCCCCGTCACGGAGAGAAAGGTCCCGATCTTGATGGTGTCACCCGCGTGCACCCCGCCGGTAGCGAGCATTGCGGCACCCAGCGCGAACGCGAACAGCCCGATGCGTGTCTTCATGGAGCCCCCCCAACCCTATTAGTGAAGCGTCGCCCTGCCGAACTTTCGACGCGGGACGTCGCTGCCAGCGCACCGCAGGGTGTTTCTCGACGCCCTGCCAGGACCAGCCGGCATTCTATCCCTGGCGACCGCGTCCCAGGTACCGAAGGCATGCCCAGCCAGCCACTCGCCCCTCGACCCGGGGCAACCCCTGCTCGCCGCGCATCGCGCGGCGCCGCTGCAGCGCGCCGACCCGAGGCCGGCGACCGGATGGCGCCTTGCCGAGACAGAGCAGACGTTCGCGCAGCCGCGCCGGCGCATCGCCGGTGCGTCCATGGCGCGGGCCCGCCACGGTCGGCAGTGAGTTTTTGCTGATTTACTGTCATAGGTCTATGAAAGCCCCGAATCCCCGGGGGTATCCTCCCGCGAACCGCTTGCAGTCGTTACGGCGGCAAACCGAATGACCGACTGGAGACGGGGAATGCTTGGCATCAACGATCCGCTGGTCTGGCTCGCATACGTAGGCTGCATCGCCATGGCCGCCGTGTGCGTCATCTACGGCATGGTTCGCCGCAACGCTGCCGCCGACGTGGTCACGCAGGAAGACCGCGCGTGGGCTCTCGAAGAGAAAAAGGTGGAAGATGAAATCTGAGCTCTGCAAGTTGGCCTGCGCCGCGCTCGTTGGCGCGGCATCGATCTCCACGGCCTCGGCACAGGAGGCGAAGGAGCCGTTCACCTGGGGCGCCGACCTGAGGCTGCGGTGGGAGTTCCTGGACAACGCAACCACCCTGAACGACGACCTGCCAGGCGCCGAGCGCAGCTTCGCGCGGTATCGCGGCCGGCTCTGGGGACAGGTGGCGCCGAACGAGAGCTTCGAGGCCTATGCCCGGCTGATGTGGGAAGGTCGGTACTACGCCAACCCGGACGAGTTCGTGGTGCCCGGGCTCGGAAACATCCTCGATACGACCTATTCCGGCGCGCTGATGTTCGACAACCTGTTCGTCAAGCTCAACAGCGTCGGCGGCGCCCCGCTGACGCTCAAGCTGGGCCGGCAGGACGTCTTCCTCGGCAACGGCTGGCTCGTCGCCGACGGCACGCCGCTCGACGGCTCGCGCACGTTCTACTTCGACGCCATCCGTGCGACCTATGTGGCCGAGTCCATCGGCACGACCTTCGATCTGATCCTTCTCGATCAGAGCAACGACACGAACCGTTTCCCCAGCACCCTGAACGACAAGACCGAGGACCAGACCGAGCAGGACGAGCAGGGCGTCATTCTGTACGCGCGCAACAAGAGCCTGATGACGGACACCGACCTCGACGGTTTCTTCATCTACAAGGGCGACGACCCGGCGCAGCCCCTGCTGCGGGTCAACAACGGGTTCGACCCCTTCCCGTCGCGAACCCGCGAAGGGGAGACCTACGCGCTCGGCGCGCGGATCGACAGCAAGCTGACGCCGAACTGGAGTCTGCGGGCCGAGGCGGCGTTCGAGTGGGGCGACAGGTTCGATCAGAATCTTCAGGCGCTCGGTTTCAACGGTCGCGGGATCTATAACTTCGGTGACGCCCTGAGCAACCGGGTCCATCTGGGCTACGAGTACCTGTCCGGAGACGACCCGGGCTCCAACGAGGTCGAGGCCTTCGACCCGCTGTGGGGCCGCTGGCCGCAGTGGAGCGAGCTGTACCAGCCATACACCTATGCCCTCGATTCGCGGACGGGCGAAGCCACCAACCTGCAGCGCATCAACCTTGGCTGGGGCATGAAGCCGCACCCGACCACCGAGGTAACCCTCGACTACCACGCCCTGTTCGCCAACGAGAACACGCTGGGCGACCTCGGAGCTCCGGGATTCAGCAGCAACGGGGATTTCCGGGGCCACCTGTTCACAGGCTGGGTCAAGACGAAGCTGGACAAGCACGTCGCCGGCCACCTCGTCGCCGAATACTTCGACCCGGGCGACTACTACACCGACCTTCGGGACCAGTCCGCCTGGTACCTGCGGGCGGAGGTCTTCCTGACCTATTGACCCACCCTGGCCGCCGCGCCCGCCCGGGCGCGGCGTGCCTCGTCCTTGCGCCGACGCAACACGCACCGTTGCTGCGCCGCAGCAGGCGGGCGGATAATCCGGCCTCACGATTCTGCCGACCGGAGGCACCTCCGCATGAGCGCTGACCGCCAGCTCCTGAGTGGCGACGAGGCCGTCGCCCTCGCCGCCCTGCACGCCGGGGTCCGGCTCGGCACCGGCTACCCCGGCACGCCCTCGACCGAGATCCTCGAATACTTCGACCGGCTCGGCGGCCACGCGCAGTGGTCGCCCAACGAGAAGGTCGCGATGGAAGTCGCCCTCGGCGCCGCCTTCGCCGGCGCGCGCACGCTGGTGACCATGAAGCACGTCGGCCTCAACGTCGCCGCCGACCCGCTGTTCACGGCGACCTACACGGACGTCGAGGGCGGGCTGGTCGTGGTGTCGGCCGACGACCCGGGCATGGCGTCCAGCCAGAACGAGCAGGACAACCGCCACTACGCCCGCGCCGCCGCGGCACCCATGCTCGAGCCGATCGACTCGCAGCAGGCCTACGACTACACGCTGCTGGCCTTCGAGATCTCCGAGCGCTGGAAGATCCCGGTGATCCTGCGGCTCACGACCCGCGTCTGCCATTCCAAGACCGTGGTGCAGCCGCGAGAGGCGCCGGTTGCGACGCCCGCGCCGCACTTCGAGCGGGACGTCCCCGGGCGGGTGATGATCCCGGCATACGCCAAGCCCGCGCACCACAGGCTGCGCCGCAAGATGGAAGAGATCACGGCCTGGAACGAGGCCGATGGGCCGTTCAGGATTCTTGACGGCGACCCCGCCCTCGGCATCATCGCGACCGGCATCGCGGTCGTGCACGCGCGGGAAGTCGCGCCCGAGGCACGCATGCTGGTGCTCGGCATGACCTACCCGCTGCCGATGCAGCGGATCCGCGAGTTTGCCGCCACCGTCGACCGCCTCGTCGTGATCGAGGAGGGCGACCCGGTCCTCCAGGACTCGCTGCGTGCAGCGGGAATCCCGGCCGAAGGCAAGCCCGAGATGTACCGCTTCGGCGAGCTCAACGTCGCGCGCGTGCGGCGCATCCTCGCGGGCGACACCACGCCCGAGCCGGTGCCGCCGAAGGGCAAGCCGCCCGAGCTCTGCCAGGGCTGCTCGCACCGCGACGTGTTCGAGGTGCTGCGCGACATGAACTGCATCGTCTCCGGCGATATCGGCTGCTACACGCTGGGCGTGCTGCCACCGTTCTCGGCCATGGACACCTGCGTGTGCATGGGAGCGAGCATCGGCGTCGGCCTCGGGCTGCGCCACGTGCTCCCGGAAGACGAGGCCCGCCGCGTGGTCAGCGTCATCGGCGACTCGACCTTCGTGCACTCAGGCATCACCGGGATCGCCGAGATGGTCTACAACCCGCCAAAGACGGGTCACGTCGTCGTGATCCTGGACAACGGCACCACGGCGATGACCGGCCAGCAGGAGCACCCCGGCACGGGCCGCACCCTGCACCACGACCCGACCGGCAAGATCAGCTTCGAGGCGCTGGCGAAGGCGATGGGCGTGCAGAACGTCCACCTCGTCGAGCGTTTCGACAGCGACCCGTCGCTCGAGGACCTGCTCAAGGAGCTGCTGGCGAAGCCGGAGACCTCGCTCGTCGTGGTGCGCCAGCCGTGCGTCCTCGCCGCGCCGAAGATCCGCTTCTACGAGAAGGCCGCCGCCGAGAAGATGATGAAGCAGGGGTGCAGTGCCTGCCCTGCGGAATGAACGGCCTCTATGGCCACTGAGGCACAGGGCATCGTAGGTCGGGATGAGCGCAGCGAATCCCGACAAAGGGCTAGATGAAGGATCTTTAGTCGGGTTTCGCCTTCGGCTCTACCCGACCTACGGATGACGGAACGTGGTCGTAGGTCGGGATGAGCGCAGCGAATCCCGACGACGAAAGGACGGGCATCGAATGAAGAAGGTCACCAACGTCGTCATCGCCGGCCTCGGCGGCCAGGGAGTGCTGAAGGCCTCCGACATCCTTGCCGACGCCGCCTTCCGCGCGGGCTTCGACGTCAAGAAGAGCGAGCTGCACGGCATGAGCCAGCGCGGCGGCTCGGTGAGCAGCGACGTGCGCTACGGCCCCGAGGTGCTTAGCCCGATGGTGCCCGCCGGCGAGGCCGACGTGCTGCTGGTGCTGGAGGAGACGCAGGTCGAGATCAACCGCCCGGTACTCAGGGCCGGCGGCGCGCTGATCGGACCGGACATCCTCGAGGCCGGCGCGCTGAAGAACCGCAAGAGCCTCAACGTGGCCCTGCTGGGGGCGGTGTCCACCCTCCTCGACATACCGGAGGAGCACTGGATCGCCGCGATCCACTCCAACCTCGCGCAGAAGCTGCACAAGATCAACGAACAGGCGTTCGCGCTCGGCCGCCGCGCGGCCGACAACCGTCGCGAGAACGCCGCCTGACGCCAGAGAACAGGGGATCGCACATGCCGACCGAACTGTGGAACGACGCCGCCGGGGGCTTTCACCCGGCGAGCGCACCCGACTTCCTGCCCGAGCCGCTCCTCAAGGAGGTCCAGCTCCGGCGGCTCAGGGCAGTCGTCTCACGCGCCTACGACAACGTGGCGCTGTTCCGTGAGCGCCTCGACGCGCGCGGCCTCACACCAGCCTCCATCGAACGGCTCGAGGACGTCGCCAGGCTGCCCTTCACGGTGAAGACCGACCTGCGCGACACCTACCCCTTTGGTTTGTTCGCGAGCCCCATGGGAGACGTGGTGCGGCTGCACGCCTCCTCGGGGACGACCGGCAAGCCGATCGTGGTCGCCTACACGCGCGAGGACGTCGAGGTGTGGTCCGAGGTCATGGCCCGCACCTTTGCGTCCTGCGGCCTGCACCGCGGCGACGTGCTGCAGAACGCCTTCGGCTACGGCCTGTTCACCGGCGGGCTCGGCGCGCACTACGGTGCAGAGGCCCTCGGGGCGACCGTGATCCCGATCTCCGGCGGCAACACCGACCGGCAGATCATGGTGATGCGCGACTTCGGCGTCACCGCGCTGTGCGCCACGCCGAGCTACTTCCTGCACGTCATCGAGCGCGCCGGCGAGCTCGGCGTGGACATGAAGGCCCTGCCGCTGCGCGTCGGCGTCTTCGGCGCCGAGCCCTGGTCGGACGCGATGCGCGAGCGCATCGAGGCCGACGCCGCCATCAAGGCCTACGACATCTACGGCCTGTCCGAGATCATCGGCCCCGGCGTCGCCAGCGAGTGCTCCGCGCAGGACGGCCTGCACGTCTTCGAGGACCACTTCTACCCCGAGATCATCGACCCCTTGACCGGCGAGCCGCTCCCGGACGGCAGCGAGGGCGAGCTGGTGCTGACCACGCTCAGCAAGAAGGCGATGCCGATGATCCGCTACCGCACGCGCGACATCACCTCGATCCTCCCCGAGCGCTGCAGC
>Ga0316622_100001363_pt1 | contig 15841 bp, 12 predicted proteins | sample OWC_Aug_OW2_C1_D_FD_207646 | JGI IMG/M metagenome (GOLD analysis project Ga0316622, IMG submission 207646) | Wetland soil microbial communities from Old Woman Creek delta, Ohio, United States - OWC_Aug_OW2_C1_D5_C | ecosystem: Environmental > Terrestrial > Soil > Wetlands | place: USA: Ohio... | reverse complement strand
CTCGGTACACCTGTGTATCCCTGACCACGTGCGGATCCAATTGGACCTGGAAGAAATCGACAAGAAGGAAGCGACACTCGCCGACGACAGCCGTCAGCTGGTTCCCTACGTGGGACCCATCGAAGTCCGCTTTCGCAACCGCGTGGGATTCGTCGGAGCCTTGGTAATGGGGAACCAAGTGCTGCTCGGTGCGATCCCCATGGAAGATATGGACCTCGTGGTCATTCCGGGTACGCGCACACTGGACGTGAACCCGACCAGTCCGAACATCGCAACCTCCGTGGTCAAGTAGGAAGCGAATGCCCAACGAGGCGGCTGCAGGCGACAGCCGCCTCGGGGGTTGCTGCGGCGCCGCCTTCCACACCGGAACAGGTCGTCCAAGACTACGATGCACTCGCTCTTGCCCAAGTGTATGGCGTCATCCATTACTACCTGACGCATCGCCGGGCGGTCGACGCGTACCTGAAGACACAGGACCGGCTGGATAAGCGACTGCGCCGCGAGCTTGGGGGACAGCACAAACGGTTTCTGACAGACCTCCGGCGCCGGATGGGCGCGCGCCGACGCGCTGGAAACCGGGCCGCGTGAGCCGCGTTCGATTCCTCTTCGACGAAGACTTCAACGGTCACATCGTCCGCGGGTTTCGCCGGCGGCAACCGAACGTAGACGCTCGCGTCTCCGACGATCCCGAGGGCGCCGCAACCAGACCGACCTCAAGGAACATCGGCAGCGGCTCGGGTCGGTCTCCGAGCTGACCGGCGGTGACCCTGAGCGGCACGAAGCCGAGCTTCTCGTCGAACGCCGCGGCTTCAGGCTTTGCGTCGACCACCATACCCACGCATCCTGCTTCGCGCTTGGCGCTACTCAGGACAGGTGACGGCCCTGTGGCCAGATACGGCCCTGGGTCTTCGACGAAACTGGTCGTGAATTGTCAGCGGGCGATTCGGTTCGGCTCAGGCGGCAACGTATTCTCGAATGTCCACCTGGACACCAGCACGTGCAGCGGCTTCCGCAGTCTCGAGGAGCTGCTGTGTCACGTGCTCGTCCACGTACTGTTCCCCACAGTTCGGGCAGACACGTGCCGGCACGCCCTTCACTACCAGCGTGATCTGATCACGCTCGAGCGTTACGGTGGCTTTGCCCGGCTGCACCTCCGCCTGCTTGCATACGACGCACTTCATGCCTTTCGCCTCCTGAAGTCAGACTCCCACTGCTCAGATTCCGGCTCGTACACGGTGATGATGATCGTCTCGTTGGATGCAACGTTGTCCGCTGCAACGACATGGATCGGCCGCGAGCCACGCCAGCCCAGGACCAGATAGCTCGGATAGGGAGTGTCGCTCGAATAGCGTTCGATCACTTCTCCGGTAGTCAGCGCGTGGCGCACAGCGTCGGCGTCAATCCCTCGCTGGAACATGCGTTGGATCGCATGGACGCGGAACACGAGCCGATTGAACACCATGCGATCATCATGTCTCATCCCGGGCATAGAAGCCAAGCGGCAGCCAGGTTTGCGCGAACATGGCGACCTCCAGCGGGGTCGGACCGTGGCAACTCTATCGTCGGCGCGTACGCCTTGGCGGCGCACGGCCTTCCCCGTGCGACAGGCGATATCGACTATGGATACGGTCGCGATGCGCGAGAATGCCGAGCGCCTGGGGCGCCAACGCCTTGGTGCTCGGGGCGGCGTCGTTTCTCACCTTCGATCGGCGGCAGGCGACACTGGCGCGAGTGTCCGGGCTGAGGGTGCCGTCTCTCTAAAGAGCTGGGGCAGTCAACTATGCCTGCGTCGTTCTCGGTCTGTGCGGCCATGATCTGCCGACGTCTGCACGGTCTCGCGACGGAACCCGTTGAGAAATGCGGGCTAGCCCGGGGTGCAGCCGGATTTCGTGCTCGGGCATTGGCGGTTCAGAGAATCGCTAGGGCTCGCCGACTCCACCGCACATGGTGAGCTCGTCCGGGGCCGGATCCGGCCCCACGGTGGACGGGTTCGGATCGTGCAACTGGACATTCCCACCACCCGGCCAGCCCGCGCTCAGCACCCTCGTGGCGACGTGGTACCCATTGGAGAGCCGAATGCCAAACTCGTCACTGCTGCCGGGTTCGCCGTTGTCAATGAGGCGCAAACGGAACAGAAGGGGAGGTTCGTCCGCGTTGGTCGTCGCCACGCCGCAGATGTCGCGGATGTTCGAGCCAGGGAACGGGGTCAGATACCCCGTAATCCTGGTACTGCTCACATGGTAATCGTTCTCCTGATCGACATAGTTCACGTGCCCCCAGAAGTCGCCTTTCTTGCACCCCCCGTGGGCACCGAAGTTCGCCATCGCCATGGAGTCCGTGACGACGAAGCCGCCGCTGGTGGTGAAGTCGCAGGGCGACGGCATGACGCTCGAGCCACCCGAGCCAGAGTCCTGAGCCACGGCTGGGCTCACGGCCACCGCGCCGAGTGGCACCAACGCTGCTGCGAGCGCCGCCGCCCGGACATGCTTGAGCGCTCCCTGCAGCAACTGCTGCGTCTTCCCCCGCAACTCTGTGTGACCAACTTCCTGAGACATCTTCACACTCCTTTCGGGAACTCCTCGCTCAATCCCTCTGGGTGGGATACCCATGGGAGACGGAGCCCTGTTTTGAGATTGCCGCGCCATTCCCTGGTCTGTATTGTTTCATTCCCGTGCGGTTTCTCTTGACCAACAACCACTGCATCAGCGACCCAACCGCTGGCGTAACGCAGAGCCTCCGCACCATCATGCGCTGGCTGGCAGAGGCTGGCCACGAGTGCCACATTCTCACGACGGCCCGCTTCGAGAGTCCCGTGACTTTTACGATTGAGGAGCACTTGCGCCAGCGTGGCGTCCCTCTTCCGTGCATCCCCGCGAAGAGCCGCACGGCGAAACAGACCAACAAGAGACAGCGCCGCGCGGTCGGCCGGCCCATCGTGCACTACACAGCCGACGCGGTGCCCGTCACCTTGCTGCTGACCCGTCACAATGACGAATCGCGGCCCGACCGTGCAGAGGCCGCGCAGTACCAAGTGCTGGTCGAACAGCTCCTGCACGAGTTTGCCCCGGACCAGTTGATCGCCTGCAACGGGCACCCGATGATCCGGCTGGCTTTGGCAATGGCCCGGAAACGCGGCATCACAACCGTCTTTGCCGTCCGAGGCTTCGGCTATTACGAGCGGCGATACTTCGAGCACGCAGATCACGTTCTTACGTGCAGCCAATACCTGACCGATATGTACCGCGAGAAGGTGGGACTGATCAGCACACCTATCGAGCCGCCAATCGAGTGGTCGAGAGTCATCGCACCTACGGAGTCGCGTGCGTTTGTGACCTTCGTCCACCCGGCACCTCACAAGGGGTTGCTGCTCTTTGCCCGCTTGGCCGACATGCTGGGATCCAGGCGGCCGGACATCCCCATCCTGGTCGTCCAATCCGGACAAAGCGGCGGCTCGCTGAACAGCATTCCCGGCATTGACTTCAGCAAGTACCCGCAAATCATGGCGGCGCCGCCTGTTCCTACCCCGGCCGACTACTTCGCGTTGACGCGCATCCTCTTGGTGCCCTCGGTGTGGGAGGAGCCATTCGGTCGGGTGGCGGCAGAAGCAATGATCAACGCTATTCCCCCGCTTGTCAGCGAGCGCGGGTCCTTGCCCCAAGTTGTCGGCGGGGATTTTTCCGCTGGTGGAGGTGGACGGGTATTGCCGATTCCCGCCTGGCTGACTTTCAAGACCTTTCGGCTTCCCAGCGAAGAAGAGGTGCAGCCGTGGTTCGACGCCGTCTGCGCACTGTGGGACGATCCCACTCTGTATCGGCGCATGGGGACCCGCGCGCGTCAGATCGCCGAAGAACGTTACAGTGAACATGTGGCGCGCAAACGGCACGTAGACTATTTCACATCATTGATGCCCGGAGGCCGCTTGTTTGTGTAAGCATTGGTCTGGATAGCGACACGCAAAGGGTGTGCCGTCGCACCCAAGCCCAGCCGAACTCAACCTAAGAGGCCAAGGACCAAGGAGGATCGTGAATGGAGTGCCGCGGCACCAGAAAGATGCCGCTCGCTGGCGCGGCTGATGGAGCTCGGGCTCTAGCAGGATGCTGAAGAAGGACGCGCTCATGCTTCGAGAGCCTCAGCATGAGCGGGAAAGTCCTTGTGAGACAATGCGTTTCGCTCACCCTGAGGCCCTCGAAGGGTGGGCGGAACGCCTTTTTCAGCATCCTGCTAGCGCCTGTCGGAAAAATCCGAAAACGTGCGCCCGGCTCGCCGACGAAGGGGCAACGTAGGGCCGACTCGGCCGAGTTGGGCTGGCCCGCCGAACGCGCTTTACTCGGTCCTCTGTCACGACCTGGCACCTTATCCTTACGCACGAATGACGGTGTTGAACAGGAGCACCCCTGAAGACCATCTCCGATCATCGAAAACCGCGAGAAGATGACCACGGATCTCACGGATTGCACGGATGGAAGCAGCAAGACGGATTTTGCACCTCAGTGCGAACTACATGGGCGGTGTCGTCTGCATCGACATGACCGGCGTGCAATCCGCCGCCACTCCCGAGGCCTGCAGCCGCTGCGCCATCGCCGACTTGCGGGGCGTCAGCTCGTTGAACGTCGTATCTCCTGTCTCGGTGTCGGCGGTGAGGCGCCAGGCCACCACGGCGTTGCAGTAGATGATCAGCCGCTGGGCGTCGGTCTGCGGCGTGAACTCTGCGCGGACGTCGAGGTCGCGCAAGCCGTCGCGGACGTCGGAGGCTTTCCCGAACTGGGTCTCGAGATCCTCGAACATTGTCTTCTCGGCGGGTAAGTCAGCCGCGGGCAGTTTGCCGCGCGTCGCCCGGCAAGCGGTCGCCTCCGCTCCCTGCAGGTCCTGGCAGTGACGTTCATGCGCGCTGCGCGCGTCGTCGCGCTTCTTCTTGAGGTCGGCCAGCCTGAGTGCAATGCCGTCCTGCACGGCCATCGGCAGCGCCAAGCGGATGAGCGAGCAGTCGCGCGGCGCGTCCTTGTCCTTTTGTGGTAGCGCGTCGCACGCCGTCTTCCCCGCGTCGGTGACGCGCAGCACGAGATTCTCGCCAGCAGGGCCCGCTTGCCAGGCTGCCACGGCGGCGACGCGATAGAATGCGACGACGTCCTTCGGAATCTTACCGCCGGGTGCTTCCTTCTCGGCGTCGATCGCGATCTGTGCCAGTTGCTGCTGGATCGGTGCGGCGTCGCTTCCCGCTTGCCGAGTGCTGGCCAACTCCGCTTGCTTGCTGGTTAGCTGAGCGTCGAGTGAGGACAATTTGTTGAGGGGAGGAAGCTGTACGCCGGTGCAGCCATTCACCACGGCAACGAACGCCGAGAGGTAAATGATGGTCGCTGGATTCATAGACCTACTGTCCTTTCAGAAGCTGATTGATTTCCGCGTTTTCGAGTGCGCCCACCGCACCGCCGTGCAGAACGCGGCCGATCAACACCCGGTACAGGAACAACCACTCCTTGCTGCCGAGCTGGCCGGAGTTCGTGCGTACCAGATTCGTCAGCGTAGTGGCGAGGTCCTTCAACGCTGCCCGGTTTGTTAAGGCGGCATCGATGTTTCCCGCCACTGCACGGACGGCGGTGACGATCGCTTCCTGTAGTGTCGGGCCGAACAGCACACTGCCCTGGGTGCGTCCGCCGGCGGCGTGCGCGACTGACAGAAGGTCGCTGATGAGCGCCACACCAATTCCGCCGCCCGGCACTGTGCTGTTGAACAATCGCTGCGGGTTGGCCAACGCCTCCGACGCGACCGCCGAAGCGACGGCCAGCCAGCCCTCGGGCGTCAGCAGCAGCTGCGTATCATGACTCAGCGCCTGCGTGACGCCCTGCACGATTTGTTGCAGCTCCGTGTTTCCCCCGGCAAACATGTCGGGGGTTTGCGCTGCTTGCTTGAGGAAGATTCCAGCCAAATCCGTTAGTTGCCGGCGCGACAACAGGCTCTTGATCCCACCACCGCCGGCGCCGAGCCCGTTCTTCAGCCCGTTGACAACCTGCAACACCATCAAGCCTACGACGTTCTCCCATGGATTGTTCTTGTCGATGAACGCTGGGCCGTATGACTTCAGCGTATCGAGCACGGTGACGGCGAGGTCGATACCGAGATCCGAGTCGAACGGCGGCGACGCGCCCTTCAACGTCGCTGTAACCTTGCTCAAGAGGTCCGAGGCGATCTGCTCGGCCGGTTTGTCCGCACGTCCAAGGAAGAGTTCGGGCCGCTCGGCGACGACGCCCAGGGCGGCTTTGTAGAGGGCAATGAAACCGCCTTGGCTGAATTGGTTCGTCAGCCCGGTCTTGCTTGCTTCGCCGAGCAGCGCTTGGGTCAACGCTCCAATGGCGGTGCTCGAGTCGAAATCGTGGCCGAAGAAGGCGCGGGGGTTGGCGGCTATCGCCGCCAGCGCCGTACTCGCCGCTGGGCCAAGCAGCGCGTCGGTCACGTCGTGCCAGCGACTTTGCTCCGCCAGATTCGCCGGCAGGGCGTCGATCACGGGTTTCAGGGAATTCTTGACCAACTGCTGCAGGTCCTCCTTGCGGAGTAGCAGCCCCGATTGCTCGCTGACCGTCGTCAGACCGGCACGCAGGAAGATGCCGATTGCTCGCTCGGCAAACTGCGTCTTTGGGCCGAACTGTTCGGCGTCGTCGGGAATCAAGCCGCTCAAGTTCGCAGCGAGGCCGCCGATGAGCTTCTCACCGGATCCCCCCACACCCAAGACTGACGGGTTGGTCCCGACGAACTCGAGACCGATATCGGCGATGGTAATGGCAATGCGGCCGAGCGGTGACAATGGTCCCTTGCCGCTCGCCCACTGTTTGATCATTACCGCGCCACCGATCGAGAGTGCGCGCTCCGGAGACCCAGCGGTTGCCTTGGTGATGCTGGCCTTGAGCTGGACCGCGGCTGCGAACAATGTCTGCTCTGCCCCCGGTACGTCGGGCGCGGGCGCGTTGTCCCTCCACAGCGCGACCAGCGGCTCCCGCTGAAGAAGCTCGCGGTGGTCGGGAATGAACGCTTCGGTGATGAAGTCGACGCGGTCAAAGCCAGCGCTGATGCCATTCGGGAAGAGCGCGGCTTTGTCGCGTTCGTACTGGTCGATAGCGGCAGCGCCCTCTCGGCCCAGGCGAATCAGCGAGCGAATAGCGAAAAGAATGAGCTCGGGGTCCATAGCGGTTTCCTTTCTACACAGGTGTGCCCAAAGACATGCACGACGAGACCTCCTGTTTCTCTTGTCGGATCGACTAGCATGAACGCGATCGCGCCAGCGTCTCGCGAGCGTCTGCGGCGGCGTCTTTTTCGGCTTTGGGGTGTGGGCGGGCCAGAGGGAGTTCCGCCGGAGGCAGACGAGTCGGAAAGACGCTCCCGCAGACGCTCATGAGACGTTCGAGAGACGCATCCATGCAAGAAACCCTGTCTGTCTGGAGCGCATTGACCAACACCAGCGCTAAGAGGAAGCACATGATGACCTCGATCATCAACCACAGCAACGGCTGGATCACCGACGAGCGACCGCCCGAAGCCGTTCGGGCGATCAATCGGCGCGCCGTTGAGGACCCCGAGCCACGCTATGCTTGAGTCGGTAACGGATCCGTTCTCGGACGAGGGGCGCATGCCAACACAACGCATTCTGGACGACGACCTCATTCGCGTCCGACCGCGGGGGACGAAGAAATCGACGCAGCGACTCCCGACGCTCTTCTGGGGGGACACCGTCTCGATCGTGGGCGAAGAGAACGGGCAGTTCGTCGTCGCGCTGTCGCGGCAGCGCTTCGATGAGGAGACCGGCAAGACCGTGCAGGAGCCCTTCGAAGGGCTCCTGCCGGCGAAGGCGCGATTTCGCGACACCGGGCTGCTCAAGGTCCGCTTCGTCGACGTCGGGCAAGGCGATGGAGCCATCGTCGACACCCCGGGCGGGCGCCGGCTCATCATCGATGGCGGGGAGGAACGGCATATTCGAAACTACGTCGCAGCTGCTTATGGCCACCTTCTCGTGGACGGTCCCCTGCACTGCGATGCGATCGTGGTGACGCACGGCGATGCCGATCACTTCTCCGGCCTCACGAAGTTGGTGCAGAGCTCCCGCCCCGATGGTTCGCCACTGATCACGGCGGACAGGGTGTTTCACAACGGCCTCGTGAAACGGACCGCCGACAAGGACATCGACGCCTTCGGCAAAGTCGTCGAGTCCGACGGGACGACGTTCGCGGTCGAGCTCAAGAACGATCTCACCGCCGTCCCGGACACGCAAATGAACACGCCCTTCAGGCAGTGGAAGCAGGCGCTCAAGCGCCTGCAGCAGGCGAACAGCCAGCTGCAGATTCGGCGTCTGTCGTACGGCGCTCAAGACGTGTTCGCCTTCCTCGGTGATGAGGGCATCAAATGCCTGGTCCTCGGCCCCATCGTGGATGCGGTCAACGGCAAGCCGGCCCTGCGCTTTCTGCGCACTCCGGGGAGCAAGAGCCTGTCGGCATCCCACACCATCAACGGTCACTCGGTCGTGCTGAAGTTGTCGTACGGCAACGTCCGCTTTCTCTTCGGTGCCGACCTCAACGAGGAAGCGGAGGAGCGGTTGCTGCAACGGGCGGGCGCGGAAGACATTTCGTTGACGGCAGAGGTGTTGAAAGTCCCGCACCATGGCTCAGCCGACTTCAGCCCGCGCGCGCTCGAGGCTGTCCGCCCCGTGGTCAGCGTGATCTCCTCCGGCGACGAGAGCATTTCGAAGGAGTACATCCATCCCCGCGCTGGGCTCGTCGGGGCGTTGGGGCGCTACTCCCGCGCCACGGTCGAAAAGCCGCTCATCTACGTGACCGAGATGGTGGCCTTTTTTGAACGCTTGGGGGACGTGACCGCGGCGGGGAACGGCAAGCTGCTGGCCGGGGGGAAGAGCCTGGACGGCAACAAGATCCACAACGCCTACCGCAAGACGGCCTTCGGCATCGTCCACGTCCGCACCGATGGCAAGCGGGTGCTGGTGGTGACCCACAGTGGAAAGGACGATCAAAAGGAGAGCTACGCGTTCCAGGTTGACGAGCGCGGAGCCGTGGAGTTCGAACGCAAGACGCGCATCATTTGAAGCGGCATCGACTGCGCGGCTTGAGCAGTGGTGTGAGATCCCGTGCGCCGAAGTAGTGGTGACTCCGCCCCGACGGGCGCGAGAATCTTCCGGAGAGACGCAACGACAGACGCCGCGGAGACGTCCGAGGGACGCGGGTCTGCTTAATGGCGGCTGGAGCTGCAATGAACAAAACCACCCTTTTGACTTGAACCGAAAGGAGATTGAGATGGCAACGATTCATGACATGGGTATGGGTTGGCACCGAGACCTGCCCGACATCCGCGACTACACGGGCGACTCGGAGAGCGTGCGCAAGGTGCTGGCGAAGTCGGCCCCACTGAAGAAGGCAGAATCAGCCCGGAAGTTGCCCTCGTCGGTTGACCTCCGCCAGTGGTGTTCGCTGATTGAGAATCAGGGATCGCTAGGTTCCTGCACGGCAAACGCGGGTGTCGGCATGATGGAGTACTACGAGCGCCGGGCGTTTGGCAGACATCTCGATGCCTCGCGCCTGTTTCTCTACAAGGTGACGCGGAACCTGCTCGGTTTCTCTGGCGACGACGGTGCCTACCTCCGTGACACGATGAAGGCCATGGTCCTCTTTGGCGCGCCGCCGGAGAAGTACTGGCCGTACAAGATCAAGGACTTCAACGTCGAGCCAACGCAGTTCTGCTACGCCTTCGCGCAGAGCTACAAAGCGATCAAGTACTACCGCCTCGATCCGTCCGGCACTTCGCCGGCCCAGGTGCTCGCGGCGCTCAAGACCAAACTGGCGGCCGGACTGCCCGCCATGTTTGGCTTTTCGGTGTACAGTTCCATTCCGGGATCCGGCGACGGCAAAGGCGAGATCCCGTTTCCCGCCTCCGGTGACACGCTCGAAGGGGGCCACGCCGTCCTGGCGGTCGGCTATGATGACGCCAAGAAGATCGGCAAGGACAAGGGCGCAATTCTGATCCGCAATTCTTGGGGCACGTCGTGGGGTGAGGCCGGCTACGGCTGGCTGCCGTATACGTACGTCGAAGCGGGCCTGGCGGACGACTTCTGGTCGTTGGTGAAGGCGGAGTTCGTCGACACCGAGCTGTTCAAGTGAACGCGGTTGACAGGGCGCCAGAGGAGAACGTTGCACGGCTATCGTGTCCGCCGGGCGAAGCCCCTGCGCAGTCCAACCTGCGAGCACCACGCTGAAGTTTGGCAGCATCGTGCTTGTGGGCGGTCGTTGCGTTTGATCTGAACATCGCCACAGAGAAGGGGAGTAAGGGTGGTCGACCTCGCACAACGGTTGTCGGAGGACTTTACGCTTGCCGAGCTGCTCAGGTCGGACACGGCCGAGCGAGACGAGGCACTGAGGGCGCAGCAGTACAACCCACCCGCAGAGGTGGTCGCGAACCTCGGGTACCTGGCGACGGCGGCGCTGCAGCCGATTCGCAATCTGCTCGGGTATCCCATGCGAATCACATCGGGGTACCGCTGCCCGGCGGTGAACCAGCTCGTCGGCAGCAAGCCGACATCCCAACACCTCCTGGGCCAAGCGGCGGATTGCCAGCTCGCTCCCGGATTTCTCACCGATCCCGCCACCGCCGCCATCCGCGCGCAGTTGAGTGCCGACTTCCACACCGCGACGGGCCGTCCGCTGCGCCCCGACGTGAGCGCCAACTTCCTGCTGTTTGCGCTCGTCTGCCTCAGGCTCGATCAGCTCGACATTGATCAGGTCATCCATGAGTTTGGCGAGGGCTTCGGCGAGCCCGCCTGGGTGCACATCGCCGCCTCGCAGCAGCAGAACAAACGGCAGATTCTCTTCGTGGGAAGCTACACCAACAAGCGATACCTCAGCTTACCTGCGGCACAGGCGCTCATTCGTGGCGGTGTCGCATGAGGCGCCGAGCACACCAGGCGTCGAGTGTGCGGGTACGGGCGCTGGCGTTGGCCGCTCTGTCGTTCGTGGTGGTCGGCTTCCCTCGGTTGTCCGGCAACCGCGGACCTTGACGATCCCACGCTCGCGGCCGTACGAGGGCGTGACACTTGTAAAGGGTCAGGGAACGTCGTGCGGACGGTTTACGGCCGTCAAGAGCAGTACGGCATCGGGCTCTCGGCGGCTTGGGGAGAGGGGATGGCGGGGGATGACGGCCCTCGAGGAGATCGACTACTCGGCCCGCCGGGAACTCGACCGCGCGCAGATGCGCCAGTTCATCACCTGCCGCTGGGTGCAGGAGCACGACAACGTGTTGATCAGCGGTGCCACCGGCACGGGGAAGACCTCCGACTCCCGGCCGCCCGTCGCGCCGCACTTGGTTGCCTCGTGTAGCACCACCGTTCTCCTAAGCGGAGACGGCCGGCCCCCCCGGGTTCCTGGGGAACCCTGCTGTGCACATGCCTTGCTCAGTCCGCAACGCTCAACCCCCCCTCGGCTGCGCTGCGGTGTTGCCTTCCGCATCTTGAACGGCGCCGGCGCTCATGACGAGTCGGTCTGCGCCGGGAACTCGCGAAAGACGCTACAAAGACGCCTAGACAGACGTCACAGAGACGCGCGGGTGCCACTTGTGCCCGAAATGGTTATGGATCGATCTATTACCGCGAAACGATCAAGGCCATCGCCATCGAGAAGTGTTCGTGACGTGTCACCGGGTGGCGGTCGGGAACGCAGGTTTACACGGCTCTTTCGCCGGGCATAGTGACATGGCTGTCTCCTCCACCTGTGCCCATACGACCGTCCCTGAACGTTTTATCGATGCGCAGCGCCGCCTCCTCTTGCATGCCTGGCGCGACAATCGTTCTTGTTTTGCAGGTTCGCCTGGTCGTCACCCGGCTTCCTGCTCCGGCTGGCGTGACGCACGGGTGCGCTAGTGAACCAGGGTTGGGGGGAACGCCACGCCGCGGTCGAGGCGCACGGTACTGTCCTGATATGGAACGACCCGTTGTCAACTTCTGGCCATTGCTCATGGTGACAGCTCCTGGGGCGTTGTTTCAGTGCGAGTTCCGAGCCCTATCTTCTTCAACAGGAGGCTTGCGATGAAACCCAGTGGCCGAAACTCGGCGCGTATCGGTTTGGCGCTCGCCGTGGCGGTGGCCGTATCGACGGTCGGCGTTCCCGCGTGGGCCAAGAACCCCAACACCTTCGTTCACCTGTTCGAATGGTCGTGGAACGACATTGCCCACGAGTGTGAGGCGTTTCTCGGCCCAAAGGGCTTCGACGCGGTTCAGATCTCGCCGCCTAACGAGCACATCCAGGGTAGCCAGTGGTGGACCCGCTACCAGCCTGTCTCCTACGAGCTCGTGAGTCGGAGCGGCAACGAGGCCGCCTTCCGCGATATGGTCGCGAGGTGCCAGGCGGCGGGAGTCAAGATCTACGTGGACGCGGTGATCAACCACACGGCCGACCAAGTGCCCGGCCCCGGCGTCGGCGGCACCGTCTACGGCCGCAAGAACCATCCGACGATCCCGTTCGGCGCTGGGGACTACCACGGCGACTGCGACATCAACAACAGCGACTATTACAACGACCGCGGCCGGGTCTTTGGCTGCGAGGTCTCCAACCTTCCTGACCTAAACACCGGCCGGGGCGAGGTCCAGGACCGGATCGCCGCCTATCTCCGCAAGCTGGTCGAAGACGAACACGTCGACGGCTTCCGCATCGACGCCGCCAAGCACATCGCGCCAAGCGACCTGCAGGCGATCCTGGACAAGGCCGGCAACCCCTTTGCCTTCCTCGAGGTGATCGGCGCCCAGGGACAGGTTGTGCAGCCCAGCCAGTACACCAGCATTGCCAACGTTACCGACTTCAAATACGGCACCGACGTCGCCGGCAAATTTCGGGGCGACTTCAACGGCAGCTTGAGCCAGTTGCGCACCTTCGGCGACACGTGGGGCCTGGTGCCCTCCGACCGCGCTGTGGTGTTCGTCGTCAATCACGACCGCGAGCGTGGCCACGGCGGCGGCGGCAACCTGACCTACAAGGACGGCGCCCGCTACGACCTCGCCAACGTGTTCATGCTCGCCTCGCCCCAGGGCTACCCGCAGGTGATGTCGGGCTACAAGTTCACCGACGTGGATGCCGGCCCGCCCAGCGGCGGCGGCTGTGCCAACAACGCCTGGGTATGCGAGCACCGTTGGGGCAACATCGCCAACATGGTGGCGTACCGCAAGCACACCATTGGCGCCTGCCGCAGCGGCGCCGAGGTCAACGTCGACAATTGGTGGACCAACGGGCAGAACCAGATCGCTTTCGGCTGCGGCGACAAGGGCTTTGTCGTCATCAACAACGAGGCGGGTCCGCTGAGCCAGCGCCTGAAGACCGGTCTCGCCGCCGGCCGCTACTGCAACATCCTCTCCGACGATGATCCCTGCGGCGGCGAGATCATCGAGGTCGACGCCTCGGGCTTCGCGACTGTCAATCTCGCCGGCATGAGAGCCGCCGCCATCCACGGCGGCGCCCGTCCCGACGGTAACGGCACTCCCTTCGCCAAGACCTTCAGTAGCCTGTTCTTCCGCGGCACGCCCAACAACTGGAGCACGACGCGCATGAGCCTCGTCGCCGACCACACGTGGGAGGTGCAGGCGACCTTCGACGGCCAAGGCGGACAGCGCTTCAAGGTCGACGTCGCGGGCGACTGGTCCCACAACTACGGCGACAACAACGCCGACGGCACCCTCGACCGCACCGGCCGCGACATCTTTACCGGCGTCGTTGGCACCTACCGCGTGCACGTCAATGATAAGACGCTCCGCTACAACCTGAGCCGCGAGGACGCCGGCACCGGCGGTACGGGCGGCGAGACCAGCACCGTCGCGGTCGACACGCTCGGCGCCGTCTACACGCCGGCGCGCACCACCTTCTCGCTCTGGTCACCCGACCACCCCGATGTCCAGTTGTGGTTGGACGGCCAGACGCACGCGATGCGGAAGGTGGGCGATTTCAACGGCTACACCGACGTCTACCTGGTGACGGTCGACGGTGACCACCGGCTGCAGCCTTACCACTTCCTTGTCAACGGCATCGGCGTCCGCGACCCGTACGGCCGGATGGTCGAGCCCAACACCACCAACAACATCGTCATGGATCTGACGAAGATCCAGTTGCCCGGCGGCTGGGCGCCGCGCCCGGCGCTCGCCGAACGCGAGGACGCCATCATCTACGAGCTGCACGTGCGCGATTTCACGATCGATCCCAGCTCCGGCGTGTCCGCCGACAAGCGCGGCAAGTTTCTCGGCCTGGTCGAGCCGGGCACGACCCACAACGGCAAGAAGACCGGCCTCGACCACCTCGCCGAACTCGGGGTCACCCATGTCCAGTTGATGCCCGTGTACGACTTCGGGTCCTGCCCCAACGTCACCGACCAAGCCTGCTACAACTGGGGTTACGATCCCCGCAACTTCAACGTGCCCGAGGAGCGCTACTCACTGACGCCGTTCGACTACGAGAACCGCGTCGTCGAGTTCAAGCAGATGGTCGACGCGCTGCACAAGGCAGGGATTCGGGTGGTCATCGACGTAGTCTACAATCACACCTTTCAGAAGGAAATGTTCAGCCCGATCACCGGCCGCTACTACACGGCCACCGATCTCTCCGGGACGGGCAACTCCATCGACGCCGACGTCCCGATGGTCGGCCGCATGATCCGCGATTCCCTCGAGTACTGGGTGCGCGAGTACAACGTCGACGGCTTCCGCTTTGATCTGATGGGCATCTTTGACTACGACGAGGTCGGCAACTGGGCCCGCCACCTCAACACCACCTTCCCTGATCGGACGTTGCTCGTCTACGGTGAGCCGTGGAACGGCTTCGCCGCCGATCCGCGCGAACCCCAGCGGGTGCGCCTCGGCACCATCGCCCGCATTCACGACGCCCACGTCGGCGTCTTCAATCCCAAGTTCCGGGAGGCGATCAAGGGCATCAACGATTCGGGGGGCTGCAACTCCGGCGACTGCTACGCTTTCAATGCCAACCCGGATTTGTGGCGGATCGTGGTGGGGAGCCGCGGCGGCATTCGCTTCGCCAACGATCCCTTCGTGACCATCGATACCTGGGATCCAATGTTTGCCGCCGACCCGGAGCAGAGCATTAACTACGTCTCCGCCCACGACAACCTGACCCTGCGCGACAAGATTCTGCTCTGGGCCGACAGCAACGGCCGCGACCGCGGCGATCAGCACCTGCGCCGCATTCAGCAGTTCGCCAACGGCATCGTGCTGACGAGCCAGGGCATTCCCTTCCTGCACGCGGGCGTAGAGATGCTCCGCGACAAGCAGGGCAACCACAACAGCTTTCAGTCCAGCGACGAGATTAACAAGATCCGCTGGGAGTGGAAGACGAACAACGCCGACATCTTCGCCTACTACCAGGACGTGATCGCCCTTCGGAAGACCCACCCGGGCTTCCGCATGAACACGTGGCAGGAGATCAACCAGCACGTCACCACGACCACGCCGCGCCACGGCGTCGTCGTCAGCCACATCCGGGCTGGGCAGAACGGCGACGACTGGTCGGAGATCATCGTCATCGCCAACAGCGCCAACAACTACACCTTCAGCCTACCGCCGGGGACTTGGAAGGTGGCGATGGAGAAATCGGACCCATCGGCCGGCAACGCTCGCACGGTCTCGGGTAACGTCGTCGCCGAAGGCACCGCGGTGACAGTCGTCTACAGGGACTGAACGAACATTGACGAATACGGCTACCTCGCGCCGCCGCGTCACGCTGCTCAAGGTGATCGCGCCGCGTCTCCTCGCCCAGCTCTTGGCGCTCGACCGGTGCACGGCGCGCAGGGGTCGCGGGACCGTCGAGCACCC
>Ga0316622_100001362_pt1 | contig 15843 bp, 11 predicted proteins | sample OWC_Aug_OW2_C1_D_FD_207646 | JGI IMG/M metagenome (GOLD analysis project Ga0316622, IMG submission 207646) | Wetland soil microbial communities from Old Woman Creek delta, Ohio, United States - OWC_Aug_OW2_C1_D5_C | ecosystem: Environmental > Terrestrial > Soil > Wetlands | place: USA: Ohio... | reverse complement strand
GCTGCGTTCGGGTGCCTCGTGCCCAGGCTGGTGAGCGGCGCTTTCGACCCGGTGCGGAACAAGGCCGTGTGGCCGTCCACGGGCAACTACTGCCGCGGCGGCGCGTACGACTGTGCGCTCCTGGGATGCACGTCGATCGCGATCCTGCCCGAGGAGATGTCGCGCGAGCGGTTCGAGTGGCTCCGGAGCATCGGCTCCGAGGTCATCGCCACGCCGGGATGCGAGTCGAACGTCAAGGAGATATACGACAAGTGCTGGGAGCTGCGCCGCGACCCCGCGAACGTCGTCTTCAACCAGTTCGATGAGTTCGGCAATTCGATGTTCCACTACCAGGTGACCGGTCCGGCCGTCGAGGAGGTGTTCGACGAGATCCGCAGCCCGGCAGGGAGACTCGCCGCGTTCGTCTCGAGCACCGGCTCGGCGGGCACGATCGCGGCCGGCGACCACCTCAAGAAGAGCCGCGCAGGCGTGATGGTCGTGGCGGGCGAGGCGATGCAATGCCCGACGCTCTACATGAACGGCTGGGGTGGTCACCGCATCGAGGGAATAGGCGACAAGCACGTGCCGTGGATCCACAACGTGCGCTCGACCGATGCGATCGCCGCGATCGACGATGAGGACTGCATCAGGCTGATGAGGCTGTTCAACGAGCCCGAGGGGCAGGAGTACCTGGTCTTCCGGGGAGTGGATCGGAGCGGGGTCGAGAGCCTGCCTCTCCTCGGCATCTCGGGGATAGGCAACCTGCTCGCCGCGGTCAAGACCGCCCGCTTCTTCGAGCTGGGCCGGGACGACATCGTCTTCACCGTGTTCACGGACTCGATGGAGCTCTACGGCTCGCGTCTCGAGGAGCAGCGCCGGATGAAGGGCCCGTACAGCGCGGAGCAGGCGGCACGCGATCTCGAGAGGCTGCACGGCCAGTCCACCGACTGGTTCCGGGAGCTCGGGTACCGCGATCGCAAGGCCCTGCACAACCTGAAGTACTTCACCTGGGTCGAGCAGCAGGGCAAGACGAGCGAGGAGCTTGCGGCGTTGTGGGACCCGGAGTTCTGGCGTGCGAAGTTCGAGGACGAGGCTCGCCGCTTCGACGATCTCATCCGCGGGTTCAACGCACAGGTGGGCATCGGATGACAGCCGCCAGGGTCGACGGCTGGGACAAGATCACGGGCAGGGCCCGGTTCCTCGACGACATCCACGTCGATGGCGCCTGGATCGCGGGCGTGGTGCGCGCGGGCGTACCCAGGGCCCACGTCCGCTCGGTCGGTTTCGATCCCTCGTTCGACTGGAGCCGCGTCGTCCGCATCACGGCCTCGGACCTCGGCGTCGACAACGTGGTCAGGATCATCGCCGAGGACATGCCGATCCTGGCCGCAGCCGAGGTCAGCCACGCGGCCGAGGCGCTTTGCCTCGTGGCCGCACCCGACCGCGGGATGCTCGCGAGGGCCATGGGCGCGGTCCACGCGGACCTCGAGCCTCTCGACGCGGTTGCCGATCTCGAGGACGCGCTGGCATGCCGCACCGTGATCCGGGGCAACGACAACACCCTCTGCTCCTGCCGGGTCTCGTGCGGCGACGCGGCGGGTGTCCTTGCCTCGGCCCCGATCGTCGTCGAGGGCACGTACCGCACGGGTCACCAGGAGCACGCCTACCTCGAGCCGAGCGGTGTCGTCGCCATCCCGGGCGGCCGATCCATCGAGATCGTGGGCTCGCTGCAGTGCCCCTACTACGTCCAGTCGGCTCTCGAGCGCGTCCTGCCGGGCCTTCGTTTCCGGGTCAGGCAGAGCGAGATCGGAGGCGCGTTCGGGGGCAAGGAGGACTACCCCTCCGTCATCGCGCTCCAGGCCGCGCTCCTCGCCCTGAAGGCCGGCCGGCCGGTCCGGCTGTCTCTCGACCGGCACGAGGACATGGTCGCGACCACGAAGCGCCACCCGTCGCGCATCTTCCACCGCACCGCCGTGGACCGCGACGGAGCCATCCTCGCCATGCAGGTCGACGCGATACTCGACGGCGGGGCCTACGTCACGCTGAGCCCCGTGGTGCTCCAGCGGGCAGTGCTCCACTCGACAGGTGCCTACCGCTGCCAGCACGTCGACGTGCGCGGGCGCGTGGTCGCCACGAGCACGCCGCCCAACGGCGCCTTCCGCGGCTTCGGCGCGCCGCAGGCGATCTTCGCGGTCGAGAGGCAGATCGACCTCGTGGCCCGCACTCTCGGCCTGTCGCCGCTCGAGGTCCGCCGCAGGAACGTGCTTCGCCCCGGAGACCGCATGCCCTGCGGCCAGATGCTCGACGCTCCGGCAGCGAGCGAGGTCCTGGAGCGCGCGGTGGCCGAGAGCGGCTACGAGAAGCTCCGCGCCCGGAAACCCTCGGGCCGGCCCGCGCGCGGCGTGGGCCTCTCCCTGTTCCTGCACGGCGGCGGGTTCACGGGCGGCGGCGAGGCGCGCATAGGCGGCACGGCCGCGATCTCGCTCGCCCGCGGCCGCGCCGAGGTCCTGGTCTCGAGCACCGAGATGGGGCAGGGGGCGCGCACGGTCCTTCCCATCATCGCTGCCCGGGCGCTCGGCTGGCCGCCGGAGCGTGTGAGCATGCCGCTAGCCGACACCTCCATCGCGCCCGACACGGGCCCCACGGTCGCCTCGCGCACAACGATGGTCGTGGGCCGGATCGTCGAGGACGCCGCGCGCAGGCTCGAGTCCCGGATCCGGGAGCACCTGGCCTCGATCCACTCGCTCGGCGCATCCGAGATATCGATCCGGGAAGGTGTCTACGTGGATTCCGGAGGCAGGAAGCTCGCCACGATAGATCAGGCGTGCGAGTCCCTGGGACCCGTGCGCCAGGAGGCCCGCTACTCTCCTCCGGAGGGTCACAGCTTCGACGACGCCACCATGAAGGGTGACGCGTATCTCGACTACGCCTGGGGCGCGGACGTAGTCGAGATCGAGGTCGACACCGAGACCTGGGAGGTGAGGCCCATCCGGCTCACGCTCGCCCACGACGTGGGCCGCGCCGTCCATCCAGTCCTCGCCGCGGGCCAGATGGAGGGCGGGAGCCTGCAGGGGCTGGGCTGGGCTTGCATGGAGCAGATCCGGACCGCTCGATGCCGCTACCTCGAGGACCGCATGAGCACCTACATCGTTCCAACCGCGGCCGATGCTCCCGAGTTCTCGACCGTGATCGTCGAGTCGCCCGGACGCTTCGGCCCGGGAGGCGCCAAGGGCCTCGGCGAGCTTCCTGTAGGCGGCGTGCCTCCAGCCTACGCTTCGGCGATCGAGCACGCCACGGGCCTGATCGCCGCCGAGCTGCCCATCACCCCGGAAAAGCTCTTCCATCTCGGCTCCTCGACCGGGAGGCGGGGATGAGGGTGAGCTTCCAGCTCAACGGACGCCCCTGCACTCTCGATCTCGACCCTATCCGCCGGCTCATCGACGTCCTGCGCGAGGACCTGGATCTGACGGGGACGAAGGAAGGCTGCGGCGAGGGCGAGTGCGGCGCCTGCACCGTGCTCATGGATGGACTCCCGGTCAACTCGTGCCTGGTCCCGGCCTGCCAGCTCGAAGGCGTGTCGATCCTCACGATCGAGGCCGTCGCCGACGATCCCCGCAGGCGGCGGCTGCTGGAGTCCTTCGTCGAGGAAGGCGCCGTGCAGTGCGGCTTCTGCTCGCCGGGAATGGTGCTCTCGGCCATGTCGCTGCTCGACAGGTGCCCGGATCCCGCGCTCGAGGACGTCCGCAGGGCACTCGCCGGCAACATCTGCCGCTGCACTGGGTACGAGCGCATCTTCCGCGCCATCGACCGGAGCAAGGGGAGGGCGCCATGATGCCGTGCCACTCACCGCGCACCGTCTCCGAGGCCGCCGCGCTGCTCCGGGAGCGACCCACGGTGATCGCCGGCGGCACGGACCTCATGGTGGCCATCCACCAGAAGGCGATCGCGCCAGCGTCTCTGCTCGACGTCACCCGGCTGACCGAGGCGCGGGGGATCCGCGTCGACACGGCGCTAGACATCGGTGCCGCCGAGACCTTCGCGGCCATCGCATCTCACCCCCTCGTCCTCTCCCACGCTCCGGCGCTCGCCGCCGCCGCGTCCTCCGTCGGCTCCGAGCAGATCCGCTCGCGCGCCACGATCGGCGGCAACCTCGTCACCGCCTCCCCCTCGGGAGACTCGATCCCGCCGCTCCTCGCCCTCGACGCCACGACCGTCATCGCCGGCCCCGGGGGCCTGCGCGAGCTGCCCCTCGCCGGCTTCATCGTCGGCTACCGCCTGACCGCCCTCGACCCCACCGAGATCCTCCTTCGCATAAGGATCCCCATCACGTCCCGCTTCCAGTCCTTCGCGAAGGTGGGCCCGCGCCGCGCCGTGGCATGCTCCAAGGTCTCGCTCGCCGGATGCGCCGGGCTATCCGCCTCCCGCTTCAGTTCGGTCCGCCTCGCAGCGGGAGCAGTGGCCCCGACGGTGATCCTGCTCGAGGAGACGGCCGCCGTGCTCCTTCACAACGAGCCCACCCCCGATCTCGCGGAGAGGGCCGCCGCCGCGGCGGAGCGCGAGGCCCGGCCCATCGATGACGTCCGCTCCACCGCTCAGTACCGGCGCCACGTCCTCGGCCGCCTGGTCTCGCGGTTCGTCCGGTCCGCGCGCTGACGCGCGGAGCCGGTGGGGACGTCAGAAGCGCGTGGCGACGGCCTTGATCTGCTTCGTCGTGAGCGTGTCGATGATCATCGCCTTCTTCTCCTCGGTGTAGGTGCACGTCTCGAAGGCTGTCTCGACGAGCTCGAGCGTCGACGGATCGTCGATCTTGATGAGGGCGTTCGTCACGTTGTCGACGAGCTTGAGATCGGTGACCAGGATATCGACGAGCTTCGGGACGGCTCGGGCGTCCTTGAATGCACCGTAGGCCTCGACCGCCTCGACCGTGGCAGCGTCCTGGCATGCGAGGATCGGCTCGAGTGCACGGGCGTCGCCCAGGCCTCCCAGCGCCGTGATGGCGGTGCGGCGCACGGTGCCGTCCTCGTGGCCGAGCAGCGCGATGAGCGGCTCCACGCAGGACGGGTCCCCGAGCTTTGCCAGGGCGCTTACGACTGCCCGGAGGGCGGCGGGGTCCTTGTCGATCAGCGCTCCGAGGAGGGATTTCACGGCTCTCGCGTCCCCCAGCTTGCCGAGGATCCTCGCCGCGGCGATCCGCATGTGCGGGTCCGCGTCGCCGAGAACCCCGGCGATGTTCTCGAGGATCTTCGCGCAATCCATGTTCTCGAGCGCATCGAGGGCTGCGCGCCTGACGTCGAGATCGGCGTCCACGAGGGCCTTTGCCAGGACGGGAACGACTTCGTCGCCCCCGATCGCGACGAGGGACTCGACCGCGGCAAGCCGCACCGCCGGATCCTCGTCGCCCAGCACCTTGCCGAGAGGCTCCACGGCCGAGGGATCGCCGATGCGGCCCAGCGTCGCGGCCGCCCGCCTGCGCACGAGGGCGTTCGTGTGGCCGAGGACCTTGATGAGGGCTGGTACGGAGATCTTGCCTATCGTGACGAGCCCCTCGGCCGCTCGCTCTCCCTCCTTATCCTTGCCGAGGGTATCGACGAGCGCCTGGGCGGATCGTGGATCGCGGAGCTCGCTCAGGGCATCGATCGTGCCGCTTCGCACCGCTTCCGGCGTCTTGGGGTCTCCCAGCGCCTGGACGAGAGTGGCGATCGTGTTATCGTCCCCGATCTCGATGAGGAGCGCGACGAGCGCCTCGCGTCTTCCGATATCAACGTCGTCCTCGGCAAGGTTCTCGAGGATCACGCGGGTCACGAGGCCCGACCGGGCGCTCTTGGCCTTGAGCGACGTGATGGCCTTGTCGCGGGCCACCACGTCGTACCTGTCGATCTTGTCGAGGGCGCCGTCGATCACGACCCACCTCATGTACCTGAACAGGAGGACTGACAGGATTGCGACCACGGCGACGGCTGCCGCGATGAGGGCGGCATGCTTGGCAGAGAGCTTCTTGGGCCTGGGTTCCTCGTCCGGCATGGTTCCATCCTCCGCGCGTTTAAGCGATCGGCGACGCTATCCCAAACCAGGCCCGCCAGCAAGGATGGCGCTCGGGCCGTTGCCTGTTGGCCTGCGGGAGATTATGATGTGCAGGCATGAGCAAAGATCCGGGTCGACGCTCCGGCCTGGCGAGGTATCCATGAAGACCATAGCCGTCGCAGAATCGATTCTCGCGGTTCTACTGTCCGCTGGCTCCGCCCTCGGATCGACGCGATCCCTGCCGGAGGCCATGCAGGAGTTCTCGGCAAGGTACGGGCATCAGGCGATCGTCGCGCTCGACGAGGAGGACCGTGGGGTCGTGTTCGCCGGGTTGTTCGCCTCGGACCCGATGGCCGGCGATCCCGGCCTGGCGGCCCTGTCCTTCCTCGAGGCGTGGGATGGGCTCTGGGGCTTCGACCCCGTGGAGCACCTCGTGACGGGCGAGGTCAAGAGCATCTCGACGCTCACGTTCGTCAGGCTCGACCAGGTCCATGCGGGTATCCCGGTCGTGGGATCGGGCGTCAAGGTAACGCTGGATCCTCTGGGCCGCGTGAGGCAGGTCGTGTCGCGGTTCGGCTGGTCGCAGGGCTTTGCCGGCCCCGTGCCCGCGCTCGGGCTCGCCGAGGCGATGGACGTCCTCTCGCGAAAGGCGCCCCACCTAGTGCCGACGGGCCAGAGCCTCCTCGTCTACCTGCCAGGCGGATCGGGCGAGGCCCCGCTGTGCTGGGTCCTTCGCACGCACTCCCGATCCGGCCCCGAGGCGCCCGCCGTCTACGTCGACGCGCACACGGGCGAGATCGCATGGATGGAGGATACGAATGTGTACGCCGACGGAAACGTCTACGACCCCAACCCGGTCGCGGATCCCACGGTGTACCGCCGCGAGCTGCCGAACCTCACCTCATCGACCAATCTCGACGGCACGTACGCCCAATCCTACTCCTGCACGGCCACGGGCGGCGGGTATGACCTGTGCCCTGACCGCGTGCGGTACGCCGGGCCCGACGTAAGCGGCAACTACCTGTTCGATCCGACCGAGCCGTCGACGACCGATCCCTTCTCCGAGGTCATGGGCTACTATCACATGGACAAGATCAACACGCACATGGAGACCGCCTACGGCCACGCCTACTCCTGCGACGGCAACCGGTGGATGGCCATCCAGGTCAACATGGACTACGGCAACGCCTGGTACGGAGACCAGGACGACGATGGGTGCCCGGATCTGACGGTCGGGCAGGACGCCTACGACTACGCCTACGACTCGGCCATCATCTACCACGAGTTCGGCCACGGGATAAACCACGACTACTCCGAGTTCAGGGGGCGGTTCGACGGGCAGGGGCCTGATCCCTCGCCCGCCGGCATCGACGAGGCCATGTCCGACTACTGGGCCGGAAGCTTCATCGGCAGGCCCGTGATCGGCGAGTACGCCTCGCTCGGCACGCCCGGCGAGCTGGGGTTCCGCGATCTCAGCGAGTTCGCCTCGTGCCCGGACGGCTTCTTCGGCGAGAGCCACTACGACAGCCCCATGCTGAGCACCTGCATGTGGGACATCCGCGAGGCCATCGGCCAGGACAAGGCCGATCGTCTAGCCCTGGCCATGCTGGGCTCCCTGTCGTCGAGGCCGACCTACGACGAGGCGGGCCGGGCCCTGCAGTCGCAGGCCGCGGCCCTCGTGTCCACCGGAGTTCTGACCACGACCGACGCCGCTGCCGTGGACACCGCGGTCGCTGCCCACACCCTCGTGGGCTGCCCCCGCATCGTGACGCTCGAGGACGGGGACCGGCACACCTTCATCGGGACGGGCCTCTGGGGCGGGGTCGTCTGGGCCGCTGGCGTCCAGTTCATGCTCTACTCACCGCCCGGCGCCACGCGCGTCACCGCCGTCCTCGAGGACTACGGCTCGGGCGACTACACGATGTACGTGCGCAAGGGCATGCCCGTCCACATGACCCGGGTCGGCGACTGGCCTCCCGAGCTCGTCGTCGACGGCTACGACTATTCCTTCGCTGGCTCGCCCGACCGCGTCACGTTCACCGAGTGGAGCGACCCGATCATCGAGGAGGACACCGAGTACTACTTCGCCTTCACGTACCCGAACGACATCATGCTTCTCGACGTCTCCGCCATCATCGTGTGGGTCACGCCAGCCGAGGAGGACGAGGATGCCTCGATCGATGTGGTCGTCGACACGGTGGAAGACCCCTCGACCGACGTGCCTCTCGACCCGGACGCCACCACCGACGCTCCCACCGACGTCAGGCCCGACGGCGGCACGATCACGGAGGAGAAGGGCTGCGGCTGCACGCTCGCGCGCTAGATCCCTCCTCAGACCTTGCACTTGCCCTTCTTGCAGCCGAGGCCGGGCGCGCAGTCCGCGTCGATGCCGCACTTCTCACCGGCCTTCGCGAGGTGGTCCGTGCACGCGCCCGCGATGCACGCGAGCGGCAGCGCGCAGTCGAGGTCGCGCTTGCACGCCTGGCCGGCGCCGAGCCCCTTCTCGGCGCACTTGCCCATGACGCAGAAGTAGATGTCGCAGTCGGAGTTGTAGAGGCAGCTTCCTCCGAGCGGCACGAAGTCGAAGCGGCACTTGCCAGCGATGCACATGTCGGTGGAGCAGTCCATGTCGTCCTTGCACGCGGCCCCCTCTGCCAGGAGATCCATCCGGCACTTCCCGAGCACGCAGTAGCCGCTCTCGCAGTGCACGTCGTCGTAGCATTTCTGGCCGATCTTTGCGTAGCCCTGGGCGCACCGGTACGCGTTGCACACGAGGGACGGGGTGCAGTCGTCGTCGATCTCGCACACGGCTCCCATCGCGCCGCCGCCTATGGGCGTGCACTTGCCGTCGAGGCAGACGGTGATGGTGTCGGGCCCATCGCAGTCCATCGTGATCGAGCACGCCTCGCCCACCTTCGCCTGCCTCTCTGCGCACTTCTTCCCGATGCAGAGGAGTGCGTAGCCGCAGTCCTCGTCGAACATGCACGGCTCGCCGAGGGTGAGCATTCTCGTGCACAGGTCATCCACGCAGTCGAGCCCGTAGGCGCAGCTGCTGCCGCCGTCGCACGCCTCGCCCATGGTCTTGCCGTCCGCTGCCTGGCACCAGCCGCCGTGGCACCTGGTGCCAGTACCGCAATCCGCGTCCTCGAGGCACTCCGCCCCGTGGTCGGCCGGCTGGGTCATTCCGACCGGAGGCCCGGTCCAGGCCGGCTCCGTCCCGGTGATCACGGCGGGCGGGTTCGGGAGCGGGACGAGGATCCCGCCGCCTCCCTGCACCGCGGCGCACTTGCCGGCCTTGCACTCCTCGCCGGGACCGCACTGGTCGCTCGACCTGCAAGCAGCGGCCGTGCTCGCGACCCGGATCTGCACGCACGTGCCCTGCACGCACTCGAGCCCCGGGCCGCAGTCGCCGGCCATGGCGCACTGGGCCGCTGGCGCGGCTTCCTGCTCCTGCGCGGGTGCCTCGACGCCCTTCTTCGGCCCGCACGCGGCCAGCACCATCGAAAGCGCGAATGCTGATATCATCTGATGCTGTTTCACGCGACATCTCCGTCTCAGTCGGGGCCCACGAGGTACCATTTGCCGTCGATGAGGATCGTGACGATCTCGTCCGTGTCCTGCTCGGTCGTGCCGCCCTCGGTGACATTGACCGTGACCATGACCTCGCGCACCGTGATCTCCATGCCGGCCGTGCAGCCGTCCTCCACCTCCTGGCCGACCATGTACGTCTCGGTCTTGCCCAGCCGCGGCACGATCTCCACGAACTCCATCCAGACGTTCCCCTCGGCCATCTCCGCCATCCCGTCGTCGATGTCCTCGACGGCCTCTCCCATGGCCTCCTCGAGGATGTTCCCGCCCGGGCACACGAACGCCTCCTTGACCACGCCCGCCGGCGGAAACAGCGACATGACGAGGTCCCGGTCCTGCTGCTGGAGGCCCTGGATGAGGGCTCGCACCACCTCCTCGACCGTCGCGCGCCCCTCCTCGTACGCGACTGGCTCGGGCTCGGGCCGATCCCCGGCATCCATCACTTCCACTGCGGGCTCCACGACCTCCGGCCTGCCGCCGCACGCCAAGAGGACCACCGCCAGAGCGACAGCCGTCCGTCTCATCCCTTCTCCTCCTGCCCGAGATCTACTCCAAGGTTTCCGCTCCAACAAGCGACCGCCTCGTTGCGGGCACGCCGCCTCACCTGATGATGGAGCAGCCGCAGCCCGCGTCCTCGCCGCTTCCATCCCCGCCCGGGTCCGAGGCCGCATCCCAGCCGGGGTCGTCCGCGGGATCGTGGAGGGCGTCGGTGGACGCGTCCCATGACGGCTCCGGTGCCGGATCGACGGGCAGAACTCCTCCTCGCTCTATGGCCACCATGGCGTGCGCAAGGGAGGTTCACGTGCTTCCGCGTGCCGGGGAGAGTGCTCTCGGCCGAGATCGTGCGCCGGTGTGTGCAGGCTAGCGGACCTTGCGGATGGCGTTCACGATCGGGACGTAGCCGGTGCAGCGGCAGAGGTTTCCGGAGATGGCGACCTTGATCTCCTCGTCGCTCGGCCGGGGATTCGCGTCGAGGAGAGCCTTGGCGCTCATGATCATGCCCGGAGTGCAGAAGCCGCACGCGACCGCATCCTCCTCGAGGAACGCGGCCTGGAGGGGATGCAGGCCGTCCCTGGAGAGGCCCTCGATCGTCTCGACGCTCCTTCCCTCCACCTTGCCAGCCAGGTAGAGGCACGAGAGCACGGCCTCGCCGTCGACGATCACGGTGCACGCGCCGCACTCGCCGACCTTGCAGCCGGCCTTGGTCCCCGTCATGCCGATGACGTTCCTCAGCACATCGAGGAGCGTCTGCTCCGCCCGGACCTCGATGGCCACCGGTTCGCCGTTGAGCATGAAGGATACGCTAGCCATCGAACGCCCCCTCGAGCACGCGGCGAGTCAGGGCCGCGGCCACGGGCTCCTTGTACGGCGTGGACCACCTGCGTCCAGCCGCCGCGATCATGCACCTGCTCATGGCCCGTCCCGCCTCGTCGAAGACCTCCCGTCCAGGCACCTGACCCTCGAGGATCCCCTCGACCTCGGGAAACCTCCTCGCCGTGGGTGCGACCGAGCCGGCGGCCACCCTCACGTCCCGCAACGTTCCGTCCAGCCATCCAACGACCGCGAAGTTCATCCTCGAGATCGAGCAGGCGTTCCTGCGCCCGAGCTTGAGGAACGCCGTCCTCGCGCCGACCGGATCCCGCATCTCGATCCCGGCGAGGATCTCGTCGTCGCGCAGATCCGTCAGGTACGGTCCCTTGAGGAAGTCCTCGATGGCCACCTTCCTCTCCCCGGCCGCCGATCGGATCTCGAGCACGGCGCCACACGCGACGAGCGCGGGCACCACGTCCGCGCACGGTGAGGCATTGCACACGTTGCCCCCCACTGTGCCCATGGCCCGGATCTGCGGCGAGCCGACCGATGCGGCCGCATCCGCGAGCACGTCTGCGGCGCGGCTCCCTGCGAGCCTCGCATGGGTGACGAGCGGCCCGATCCTCACCTTGCCGCCCGCCTTCTCCAGGTAGGCGAGATCCGCCACGGCCGAGATGTCGAGGATCGTCGAGCCCTGGTCCAGCCCGCGTATCATTGGCACGAGGTCGGTGCCGCCGGCGTGCACGAGGCCGGAGCGTCCGAGCCGCGCCTTTGCCTCCAGCGCCTCCGGGAGGCTCGTGACCCTCAAGTACCTCATCGCCTCGACCCCCTCGGCCCTTCCCGCACGAGCTTGCGTCCGAGGACGATGGTCTCGAGGTCCGCGGGCAGATCGGTCACGCGCCTGCCGGTGGCCCTGTGGATGGCGTTCGCGATGGCAGGGGCCGCGATCTCGGTCGCCGGCTCGCCGACGCTCTTCGCACCGAAAGGCCCGGCCTCGTCCTCGTTCTCGACGATGTCGATCCGCACATCCGGCATGTCCATCGAGGTGGGCAGCAGGTACTCGTCGAAGTTGTCCTGCGCCGGCACGCCCTCATCGCTCCGGTACTCCTCGAGGAGCCCGTACCCGATGCCCATGGCCACGCCGCCGTAGATCTGGCTCCTGACGCCGGCAGGGTTGATCGCCCTTCCCACGTCGTGCACCGACGTGAACCTCGCGACGTCCACCTTGCCGGTCTCTGCGTCCACGTCCACCTCGGCCACGTTGGCCCCGTAGACATAGGTGAAGTACGCATCTCCCCTGCCGTCGTGCCAGCTCGTCTCCGGAGACCTGTGCCAGCCGCAGCCCACGAGAGGCCTGCCCTCGGCGTATGCGGCCCTCACGGCCTCGTCGTAGTCCCCGCCGCCGAGCACCGCCTTCACCTGCTCGGCCGCCTTCTTCACGCTCTGGCCGAACATGCAGGTCGCCCTGCTCGCCACCGTGGGCCCCGAGTCCGGCACCCTGTCGGTCCTGACCTCGGCGAACCTGACCCTGCCGACGTCGATGCCGAGGACCTCGGCCGCGATGATGGCCATTGCGGTGTGCGATCCCTGGCCCATCTCCGTGACCCCGGTGGCGACGATCACCGACCCGTCGGGCTGGACCATGACGATGGCCCCAGTGGCGTCCACCCCTTCCGCGCCCAGGCTGACCCCGCGGTAGGAGCACGCGAAGCCCAGGGCCCTGCCTGCGGCCCTCTTCTCCCTCCACCCAGAGAGATCCGCCGCCCTCGCGATCACCTCCTTCAGGCTCACCCTTCCGAGCACCTGCCCCGTCGCGGTCTCCGCGCCGTCCTCGAAGCAGATCCGGAGCCTCAGATCGATCGGGTCCATGCCGATCTTCTCCGCGAGCTCGTCGATGATCGACTCGATCGAGAAGTTCACCTGAGGCGATCCGAATCCCCTCATGGCCCCCGTGTAGCAGTTGTTGGTATGGACCCCCCACACGTCCGTCCTCACGTTCGGACACACGTACGGCCCCGTTGCCTGCACCGCGCTCCTCCATGTCACGAACGGGGTCATGGATGCGTATGCGCCGGCGTCCGCGACGATCCTGGCCTCGATGGCGATGAGCGTCCCGTCCGCCCGCGCCCCCACGCGATAGTCCATGACGTACGGATGGCGCTTGTATGACTGCGCCATCGACTCCTCCCTCGTGTACGTCATCTTGACCGGCCTGCCCGCCGCCCTCGCGAGGACCGCCGCCCGGGCGGCGATCTGCGTCATCACCTCGTCCTTGCCGCCGAACGACCCGCCGATGGCGCTCTGCCTGACCGTCACCCGGCTCAGATCCAGCCCGAGGATGCCCGCCAGAGATCTTCTCGTGGAGAAGAGGTTCTGGATGCACCCGACGACCTCCATCCCGCCGTCGTCGCGCGGCACGGCCACGACCGACTCCGGCTCGATGTACGCGTGCTCCACCCGCTGCGTCGTGAACCTCCTCTCGACGACGACGTCCGCCGCCCGCATCCCCTCCTCCACGTCGCCCTTTCGCACCCTGTGGTGCACGACGACGTTCCCGCCCTCGTGTATCGGGGGCCCCTCGATGGCCTGCTCGGGATCGAACACGGCCGGCAGGTCCTCCCACTCCACCTCGATGATCCCGAGCGCCGCCCTCGCGATCTCCTCGGTCTCGGCCGCGACGAGGGCGATCCCGTCCCCCCAGTACCTCGCAGTGGCCGTGATCACGGGCTGGTGCGGCACGACCACCCCGAACGTCTCCCTCACGTCCTGCGGCGTCAGCACGGCCCTCACTCCGTCCATCGCCTTCGCCCTGTCGATCCCGAGCCGCGAGATCCTCGCGTGGGGCCTCCTGCCCATCAGGACGGCGCCGAACAGCATCCCCGGAACCTTGACGTCGTCGGCGAACAGGGCCCCGCCCGTCACCTTGCCGATCCCGTCGACGCGGTTCCAGATCCCTCCCACGATCCTCCTCTTCACGGGACCACCATCGTGCAGAGCTGATCGCTAGAACGAGAAGCCATACCCGGGTCCGGTCCAGCCGCTCTCGGCCACGAGGCGGAAGACGTAGAGGACGCTGGGATCGAGGACGATCCTGTCCGGTGCCGCTGGCATGGCGATCGATGCGGTGTCCGCGTCGGTTCCGGCAGGCAGGTCGACCGTCGTCGCGTAGCGGTCCGTGCCCGCGACGAAGATCACGTCGAGCCCCCCGAGATCCTGTCCGGCGCCGTCGACCCGGTTCACGGTGACGCTCGCAACGCCGCCGGTGTAGGAGTAGCCTCCGAGCTCGAGGGTGGGAGCGGGCGTTACGTAGACCCAGTCGTCGAAGAGCGGCGCCCAGTACGTGGAGTCGCCGGTCGCGACCCCGAGGAAGGTGAGGAACTCCTCGGTGGTCGCCTCGTCGAGCCTGTTGCCCGCGAACCACGCGGCCAGCACGGTGTTGAGATCCGTCGAGAAGTCGCGGATCAGGCGCTGGTTGACCATCTCCAGGAAGGTCGCCCCGTAGACGTAGAACAGGCTCATGTTCGAGAACCATTGCATGATGCAATCGTCCCCGTCGTCGAAGCGCAGCGGCCCCGGCATGGGCGACGATGACGAGGAGGGATAGGTCAGCTCAGCGGCCTCGGTCCTGTAGTACAGCTTGAGCAGGGAGAAATCCGCTTCGCTCAGAAGCTCTCCCAGTATGTTGAAGTTCGTGTGCCACTCGTCGAACCCCTCGGCGAGCCAGAAGTGAGGCCAGTCGGCGAAGCGCACGTTGTCCCCCCACCAGTGGTGCGCCGTCTCGTGCACCACGATGAAGTCCCCTTCGAAGCCCGCCACGATCGAAGCGGAGTCGAGCCAGATGAGCGTGGAGTGCTCCATGCCTCCGCCGTAGTCCGGGATCTCGGCGAGCGTCAGGTACCCGCCCCAGTCCCAGGGGCCGACGGTCGCCTCCATCCAGTCGATCGTGGTGATGGCCGCCGGGAAGCAGGCTTCCGCGTCCGAGCGCGTAGCGGCGGTCACTGCGCCGAGCACCTGGACGCCCGAGGCGGTTGTGCCGACCGGGAAGACCTCGTAGTCCGGCGACGCGGCGAAGCTCACGGCGTAGATGGGCTGGGGGACGTCGAGCGAGAAGCTCCAGGTGAGGCCCACCTGCGTTCCGGGCCCGCCCGGGCCGACCACGATCCAGGAGTCGTCGGGAGCCACGACCGAGATGCCCACGCTCTGCACCGCCGGGCTGTCGTCGTGCACGTCGTCCACCGAGTACATGGACTGGGGGACGAGGATCCAGAGCGACGCGAAGTACGGCTCGGTGGACGGGCCGATCACGATCCCGGTCGAGCCCTCCCACCTTCGCAGACCGACCGGGAAGAAGAACTCGCTCGAGACGAACTCCGCCTCGACCACGACGTCGTCGCCCGCCCCGAACGGCCCGGTGCAGAACGTGGCAAGGTGGCCGTCGTAGTCGTAGCCGGTGCTGGCCCACCCCATCTCGAAGTCCTCCCCGAACAGCGAGATCGCCTCGCCCGCTTCCGCCGCGGTTACGGTCGCTCGCTCGCGCGTGGGGTACCTGCCGTCCTCGTACTCGGACAGATCGACGACCAGCTCGAGCCTGAGGCTGTCCTCGACGACGTTGGCCCCGGCCGTGCATCCGGGGTTCACCCACTCCCCGGCGTCCGCATCGTCGTCCTCCGCCGGGTCCTCCGGGGCGTCTTCCCCTTCCTCCCCTACGTCTTCGTCGTCGACGAGGTCGACCGTCTCGATGTCCGCATCCTCGTCGCCGTCCGGCTCGCCTCTCTTCGATCTATCTCCGCAGCCCGCCGCCAGGAACATGGCGGTGAGCAGGGATATCGTCACGACGCGTTCCATGCCTGTCTCCTCCGTCTCCATCACCGGGGATGATACATCCTGCGGGCTGCTCCTGTGAACGGGCAGTCTGCCTCCCCTGCTCCCCCCCTCACCTCACCT
>Ga0316622_100001361_pt1 | contig 15843 bp, 9 predicted proteins | sample OWC_Aug_OW2_C1_D_FD_207646 | JGI IMG/M metagenome (GOLD analysis project Ga0316622, IMG submission 207646) | Wetland soil microbial communities from Old Woman Creek delta, Ohio, United States - OWC_Aug_OW2_C1_D5_C | ecosystem: Environmental > Terrestrial > Soil > Wetlands | place: USA: Ohio... | reverse complement strand
CGTCGCGCTCCCGGGCGTCGAGGACGGCCTTGCGGATCGGGCGGGTCCGGCGTCCGGAGGGGTCGACCTCCAGGGCGATCACCTCGACCCCGGCCCCGAGCAGGAAGGTTGCGGCGACGTCTCCCTCCCTGGCGCCCCGATCTCGGCCAGAGGGATGAGCCCCGTGCGCCCCGGCGCCAGGAAACCGATGACGCCGAAGCGCTCGTGGCGCTCGACCTTCCCCCTGAGTCGCGCCCCGTTCCTCGTCATCCTGAACCTCGCGATCCTCCTCAAGGTCGGCGCGGGCCTCTTTGCGGGGTTCATGGCCCTCGTCCTCTTCGACCGAGTGACGGGCCCGACCGCCGACGAAGGAGGCGACGCGTGACCTTCTACGCCCTGACCCTCGCGCTCCTCGGCGTCGGGCTGTACGGCCTGCTCGCGAAGAAGAACATGCTGAAGAAGATCCTCGGCCTCGTGATCCTCGACTATGCGGTGAACCCCCTGCTCGTCGCCGTCGGATACCGCTCCGGGAAGGGAGCGCCGATCCTGCTTCCGGGCGACGACCCCGCGGCGTTCGCACGATCGAGCGTGGACCCGCTTCCCCAGGCGCTCGTCCTCACGTCGATCGTCATCGGGCTCGGCGTGACGATGCTGCTCGTCGCGATGGCGCTCCGGCTGCAGCAGCGGTACGGCACCCTCGACGTCGACCGCATGGATCGGTTGAAGGGGTAGCGCGATGGGCGTCTTTCTCCCCGTCTTCGTCGCCCTCCCTCTTCTCGCGGGATTCGCCTGCCTGCTCCTCAAGCGCGCGGCCCCCCGCGCGACGCCGTGGATCTCGGTCGTCTCGATGCTGGGCTTGCTGCTCACGAGTCTCGTCGCGATCGCGGGGGAGACCACCGGCGCCACCTTCGCCGGGGGGTGGGGGATGCGGGGCGCCGGCGCCGGCGCCTTCGTCACGGGCATCGCCCTCGTGCTCGACGGGCTCTCGCGGCTGTTCCTTCTGCTCGTGGCCGTCGTCGGGCTCGCGTCGGCGGTCTACGCCCTCCGCTACCTCGACCCCGAGGAGGGCCGGCCGCTCTTCCACGTGCTCTTCAACCTGCTCGTCGCAGGGATGAACGGGGCGCTCCTGGCGGGGGACCTGCCCTGGGGATGCGCGAGACCGTGCCGCGCGACGACCGGACGATCGACCGAACCGACATCCAGCGCATCCTCTGTCCGGCCTGCCGGCGCGCCGTCACCCTCCTCGACGAGTGGGGGCCGATCGCGTGACGTTGGCCTCCGAACTCGCGCCGCTCGTCGCGCGACCCTGGCTTCTCGTCGGCATCGGGAGCGACCTGCGCGGCGACGACGCCTTCGGTCCCTTGCTCGCCCGGCGTCTCGCCGAGGACGGCTTCCCCGCGCTCGACGCAGGAACCTCTCCGGAGAGCATGACGGGGCCGATCGTGCGCTCCGGCGCCGAGGTCCTGATCCTCGCGGATGCCGGGAACCTGGGCGCGCCGGGCGGAACGTTGCGCTTGCTCGATCCCGACGCCGTGGTGGAAGGAGGCACCTCGACGCACGACCCGAGCCTGAGACTCTTGATCGCCTATCTCCAGGCCCAGCGGCCGTTCACGGTGCGCATCCTCGCCGTCGAGCCGGTGCGCAAGGGGCTGGGGAGTACGCCGTCGCCGGAGGTTCTGGCGGCCATCGAGAGGGCGGTGGAGGCGTGGAAGGCCGCTTCTCCTTCCGGGAAGAACGAGAGAAGCTGAATGCGTCCTGCAAGGATGAAGTGCTCCAGCGAGAATAGCGGAGCGAAAGCGCAGAGGCTGTCGGGTCGGACCAGCACGACGGGAAGAGCTTTCGGACGCGAAGATCCGACCGAGATGGCAGCCGCGCGGAGACGTTCGAAGCTCAAGGAGCGCCGCCGTCCGGAGGAGGGGTGAATTCGATGCGTCGACTTTCGTGGATCTTGGCCTTGCTGTGCGGCGTCTGCGTCGTCGCCGCCACCGACCCCGGGACCCGCGGTCCGTTCGCGGTCGCGAAGCGGACTGAGAGCGTTCCGGTGCGCGGCGGCGCGACGCGGGTGACCGACATCTACTTCCCTTCGGCGAACGGCGGGACCTCCGTCGACCCGGCGGCGGGGCGGCTGCCGGTCGTGGTCTTCGGACACGGCTTCTCGCGCAACAAGGACCGCTACGATCTCGGCGAACACATGGCGAGCCGCGGCTACGCCGTCCTCCAGACGAACTACGACTGCTCGTTGTTCGGATGCAACCACTCGGCGAACGCGGACGAGATGAGCGACGTGATCTCATGGATCCTCGCGCGCGACGCGGATCCGTCGTCGCTCTTCTTCGGGCGGATCGCGACCGAGCGCGTCGGCACGTCGGGCCATTCCGCCGGAGGGCTTCAGGCTCTCGTCTGCACCTCCCGGGACCCGCGGGTGAAGGCATCGGCCCCCATGGACGCGGTCGACAACAACGGCCTCGGCGTCGGCTCGCTTCCTGGCGTCCGCAAACCGATCGCCATCTCGTACTCCGAGCCGTCGAGCTGCAACGCCGGAGGAAGCTCGTCGAACCTGTACGCGGCGGCGAACCCGCAGAAGCGCGGCGTCAAGATCGTGAGCGCCAACCACTGCGACCCCGAGAAGGACAACGATTTCCTTGGATGCGCGCTGACGTGCGGCACCTGGAACGCCGCACGCCATCAGGCCTACCTGCGCTATGTCACCGGCTGGTTCGAGTACTACCTGAGATGCGATCCGTCGTACTTCGAGTGGGTGTGGGGCGGCCGAGTGCAGAACGATCTCGGAGGTGGAGTCGTCACCTACGACGCTTCGGTGGCCCCTCCGCCGCCTACCGGGGTCACCGCCGAAAGAGGCGCCGCGTCGATCGCGATCCGGCGCGATCCCCCCTCGCAATGCGCCGGAGTCGACGCGTGGCGCGTCGGACGGAGCCCGACGGCGGGGGGCCCCTACGATCTCGTGGCCGACGGTCTCGCGCCGTCGGTCACGACCTGGACCGACGCCAATGTGGAGCCCGGCATGACGTACTACTACGTCGCCCGCGACGTCTTCTCGGACTTCCGCGGTGCGGCCGAGAGCCCGGATTCGAATCAAGCCTCCGCATCGATCCCGTCGTCTCCCGGCGAGGCGAGCCGTGCCGGGTCCGAGATGCTCGCGGCGCGAGGAACGGGAAACGCGGTCGAGATCTGGTTCTCGCCCGCCTCCTGCGCCACCGACCACGTCGCCGTCTGGGGTAGCGCCCCGGGACCGATCCTGGGCCAGGTGACGTGGTCGGGGCAGGCCTGTGCGCTCGGAGCCACGGGACAGGCGACCTTCGATCCCGGCCTTCCCGCGCCCGGCTGGCTTCTCTACTTCGTCGTCGTCGGGAACGACGGCGTCTACGAAGGATCGTACGGTCGCGCCTCGTCCAGGGCCGAGCGCCCCGAGGCCGCGGGTCTTCCCGGCTGCGACTATCCACAGCGGCTCGAGGGGGCGTGCCCCTGACCGGGCCTTCCCTCACCATCTTACCGTCTGCGTTCAATCTGCATGGATTCCGTCCGGGCTGTTGATACCCCGTCGGGCTGCGGGGCGACCTCATGGACGGATGGATCTGGTGCATCCATCCCGTCCTGACGTCCTCTCGACTCTCCGCCGTCCTCACGCATGTCGGCGGTCTTTGAGCCCGAGCCGGCCGTTCCGAAACCCGACTCTTCGACTGACGGAGCGCTCCCGCGGCGGAAGTCCGGGCGCGTCATACCGGACGCTCCGGGTCGGCAGCACGGGCAAGCCGAGCGTCCTCAAAATCGCGGGTCGTTCGCCTCATCCGCGGCAGGGGGATGGTGACGAGGCGGTCGAGGGCGGCCATGCGGGCCTCCAACGAGTCCGTGGGATCGAACCTTGCAGACGCAGGATAGGGCGCTGAGGAGACAGGGGTTGCGCTGGAAGAGGGGTCATCGACAATCGATGGCGCGGTGCACCCCTTTTGGGACCGGACACCCGTCGGGCCCGCCACCGGACCCCACGGCCGCCGCAGCCAATGTTGGCCCGGTATCCCGCGAGACAACCTCGGGATCTCCCGGCTTGCCGTGGCGTGGTCCGGGGCCGATATTCCAGGTCCCGAGGGTCGTCGGGCGGTCGGGATGGGGGTGGAGCGTGGGATCCAACATCTCGTTCGGGAGCATCACGTTCCGCTACGCGGCGTTCGGCGTCGCCCTGGGTCTCGCGTTTCCCGCCGGTGCCCTCGTCTATCTGGTCGCCTCGGGCGCCCTGCCCGTCGGCGACGGCATCCCCCGCGCGGTCGTCACCGCCCACCGCACCGAGCCCCTCATGCTAGTCCTCTGGGCCGCGCCGGTCTTGCTCGGCGCGCTGGCGGCGTTCGCGGGGGCCAGGGAGGCGCGGATCCGGACGATTTCCGTCAGCCTGGAGGCCGAGGTGGAGCGCAAGACCGCGTCGTTGCGCGAGGTCCTCGCCGAGGCCCGCCACGCCAACGAGATGATCGCCCACATGGCGGATCACGACCCGCTGACCGGCCTGTTCAACCGCCGCCGCCTCCGCGAAGAGCTCAACCGCATCGTGGCCGTCGCGCGGCGACATCACCGGGTGGCGGCCGTGCTGTTCCTGGACCTGGACGACCTCAAGAGGATCAACGACGCCCACGGCCACGAGGCGGGGGACGAGGCCCTGCGGGCGGCCTCCTCCATCCTGAGGGAGGTCACTCGGGCGACGGACTTCGCGTGTCGCTGGGGCGGGGACGAGTTCGCCATGCTCCTGACCGAGACGACGCGGGAGGGAGCGTGCGTGGTGGCCGAGCGTCTCGTGAAGGCGTTCCGCGAGCGCCGGATCCGCGTGGGGTCGTCGGAGCGAGCCCTGTCGTGCAGCGCCGGGGTCGCCGTGTTCCCCGACACGGCCGGCAGCGCCGACGAGCTCGTCGCCCACGCGGACGCCGCCATGTACCGTGCCAAGCGGGCCGGCGGAGGCGCCTGGCTCCTCTATCGGGGGGATCACGCCGAGCAGGGACGCATCGCGGAGTCGCGCCGTTGGGCGAATCGCGTGAAGCAGGCGCTCGAGGGGGACCGGTTCGTCGCCGTCTACCAGCCCGTCCTGCGCCTCGCCACCGGGACGTGCCAGGATTACGAGGCTCTGGTTCGCATGGAGGACGCCCGCGGCGTGCTCATCGAGTCCGGCGTCTTCGTGGAGGCGGCGGAGGAGTGCGGGTTCGGGGAGGCCCTCGACCGGCTGGTCCTCGGCAAGGTCCTTCGCCGCATGGCGAGCGGTGACGGAGCTCCCGATCGCTTGACCGTCTCGGTGAACTTCTTCCCGTCCACCGTGCTCGATCCGGCGTTTCCGGCTCTCCTTCGCACCTCGGCGGCCGAGGTCGGAGCCGACCTGGCCCGGCTGCGCGTGGAAATCCCCGACCGGATCGCCGCCCAGAATGTCGGACCCCTCGACGTCGTGGCGAAGGAGCTGCAGCGCCTGGGGTGCGGTCTGGTGATCGACGACATGGGGGCCGGCTTCCTCACGCTGGTTCAACTGCGTCGCCTCGGCGTCGCCACCGTCAAGCTCCACCGCTCGCTGCTGGAGCACGCGGAGACAGACCTCGAGGCGCGCGCGATCCTGAGGTCGTTGATCCAAGGCCTCCACGGGATCGGGGTCGAGGCGGTGGCCAAGTGCGTCGAGCGCCCGTCGAGCCTCCCGTTCCTGGTGGACCAAGGCGTGGACCTGGTCCAGGGATACGCCATCGGCAAGCCGAGCGAGGTGCTGGCGCCCGTCTCCCGGATGTCTCTGACCGTCGGCGCGTGAAAGGCGCCTTCCGGCCGGCGGCGTCGGACGCGCCGGCGGGCCGCCGCGACGGGACCCGGGACCGGGTGTTCGACCTGAGAGCTGCCGGCGCGATCCGTCTCGCGGGAGCCGGGGCCGCGGAGATCAAGGCGGTCTCGCGCTCTCCGGGTCTGGACCCCGCTCCCGCCGGGTCGAGCGGTCGCGTCCTTCTCGAGGTCCGATTCGTCCCCGCCGGTCCGTGGGGGCGGAGGCTCCGTTTCATCGAGTCGGGGCGAGCGGGGTGGTCAACGTAAATGCCACATGCCGGACGCTCGGGGTCGGCAGCACGAGCAGGCCGAGCGTCCTCAAAAAAACGCGGGTTGTTCGCCTTGTCCGAAAAACGATGGCTCAGGGTTGCCGTAAACGCAACGAACCGGGCCCGTTTCACCTTCCATCCTGCCAAGATCTGACTTTTTGCACATCAATCTGACTTTTTGAAGGTGGATTGTTGTTGTGTTCTGCTTTCTCGCTTGGGTAGATTCGAGAACGCCGGTGGCTTCCCATCCGTGATCTCGGGAGCGACCGGAGGGGTGGGGTGGCTCGCAGTCGTCGCGCACCTGTGAGGACGCGGGGCGCTCGGCAACTGCGAGGCTCGCAGAGGTTTCGTCTACATCCGCCAGGAGGGCCCAGTCATGGTTGCACGGAAGGTCACGCTTGCCGAGATGCTGTTCATGGCGTGCGCTGCCAGCGGTGTGGCAGCGGGGTCCGACCCTGGTGCGGTCGTCGCCCGCGGCAGCGGGCCCTTCGAGGTCTCCGGGTCGGCGGGCTCCCTTGCAGTGGCGTGGCTGGACGCGGGGTCGGGGGCGGGCGTGCTGAGCATCGCCGTGATCGACGAGACGGCGCGGGTGCCGATCGTGAGGCGCGTCTCGGAAACGGCGCAGGCCGGGGAGCGGATCCTGCTCTCGAGGTACCTCGAGAGGGTCGCGGTGGCTTGGCGCGAGCGAGGCCGATGGCACCTGGGGCTTCTCCGTTCGACGGAGCCCGGAGGCTGGACGGAGACGACGCTCCGCGGCGCGGCCGTGCCGATCGCACTCTCGCTCGGTCCGGGCGGGCTCGTCGTGCTGATCTCCCCCGCAACGGAGAAGACCGAGGAGCGGATGGATGGGGAGGACGAACGTCGCGGCTTTGCGTGGCCGGCGCTCTCCGGCTCGGCGCTGCTGCGAGTGGACCCGGCGAGCCGCGAGATCGAGGTGATCCACGAGTTCGACGAGGTGCTCGTGGCGGGGGCGCTGCGGTTCCGGGAGAGGAGTTGGAGCGTGGCCGGGGTCGGACGCGTCCCCGACGCAGTGCGGTACGCGGAGATCGATCCATCGGGGCGCGTCGTGCTCTCCCGCCGCTTGAGCGCGGCTCCGGAGCCGGGCGTGGCTCCGGAGCTGCAGGAGACGGCCGGGAGCACGGTGCTGGCGTGGGTGGAGCGGAGCGCGGGGCGACGCGTGGCGCTGCTCGGCCGGATCGGGCGGGGGGAGGCAGATCTCGAGTTCCGGGAGCGGACGCTCGGCGCGGGCGAGGCCTGCGAGGTGCGGCTGTCGGAGGGAGGGGGACCGTGGGCTGCGTGGCGGGAGCAGGGAGGGGCAGCGCCGGAGATCCGGCTCTCGCGCCTCGACGGGTCCGCGGGGGCGGCGTGCTCGACGGAGGTCTCCGCGGAGGGTGTCGAGCGATTCTGGCTGCTCGACGGCGGGGAGCAGGCGCGGCTCATCGTACAGACGCGCGCGGCGGGGGGTGCGAGCGAGCTGCGGGTGCGGGACGTCGAGTGCGCTGCCGCCTCGGTGCAGGAGACGACGGCGATCTCCGACGTGAACGCGGCGAAGAGCCATGTGACCCCGGACTTCACCCTGGCCTCGCCGGCCATGCCCCTGGGTGGCGTCGAGGAGCCGTGCGACGGCCGCGACAACGACGGCGATGGGTACATCGACGAGGGCTGCGACGGGATCTGCGACAGCCCTGAGAAGGTCGGAACGGATGTCCGGGTGACGAGCAACGCCTCGTACTCCGAGTTCCCTTCCGTCGTGTGGACGGGGAGCCAGTACGGAGTGGCGTGGCAGGACAATCGGGACGGGAACTACGAGATCTACTTCGCGCGGCTCGATGCGTCGGGCAACAAGATCGGCGGCGACGTTCGGGTGACGAACAACCCCTCGTTCTCCCTGTCGCCCGCTCTGGTCTGGACGGGCAGCGAGTACGGGGTGGCCTGGGAGGACTTGCGGGACGGGAATCTCGAGATCTACTTCGCAAGGATCGATGCTGCAGGCACCAAGATCGGCTCCGACGTTCGTGTGACCACCGCGGCCGCCGATTCCAGATACGCCTCCTTGGTCTGGGCGGGAGGCGCGTACGGCGTGGCGTGGACGGACGGTCGGGACGGAAACAACGAGATCTACTTCGCGCGCATCGATGCGGCAGGCAGCAAGATTGGCTCTGACCTGCGCGTGACGAACGCCGCCTCCGACTCCACGTACGCGTCCCTGGTCTGGACCGGGAGCGCCTACGGGGTGGCGTGGCAGGACAATCGGGACGGGAACTACGAGATCTACCTCGCGCGGATCGATGCCGCAGGCAACAAGATCGGTGCCGATGTGCGGGTGACGAACAACGCTTCGGGCTCGGGATCACCCTCTCTCGCTTGGACGGGGAGCGAGTACGGGGTGGCTTGGGATGACCTTCGGGATGGGAACTACGAGATCTACGTCGCGAGGCTCGATGCGGCGGGCAGCAAGATCGGCCCGGATGCCCGCGTGACCAACAGCCCATCGTACTCGGGTCTTCCTTCGCTCGTCTGGACGGGAAGCGAGTACGGGGTGGCGTGGCGGGACCAGCGGGACGGCAACGACGAGATCTACCTCGCGCGGCTCGATGCGGCGGACAGCAAGATCGGTCCAGATCTTCGAATGACGAGCGACGCCTCGTTTTCGGAATCTGCCGCCCTGATCTGGACAGGAACCGAGTACGGCATGGCTTGGCGCGACGATAGGGACGGGAACGCTGAGATTTACGTTGGCCTCGCGAGATGCTGCGACGACGCGGACGCCGACGGCTGGACGGAGTGCGCCGGGGACACGAACGACCAGGATCCGGCGATCCATCCGGGTGCCACGGAGATCTGTGACGGCCGCGACAACGACAGCGACGGGACGATCGACGAGAGGTGCGACGCGATCTGCGACAGCCCCGAGAAAGTGGGATCCGAGGTCCGGCTGACGAACGACCCGGCCGCATCCGAGGCCCCTTCCCTCGTCTGGACCGGGAGCCAGTGCGGCGTGGCGTGGGTCGATTATCGGGACGGAAACGGTGAGATCTACTTCGCGCGGCTCGATTCGTCGGGGACCAAGATCGGGCCCGATGTCCAGGTAACGAGCGCCGTCCCAGGTTCCGACGCCCCATATCTGGTTTGGACGGGCAGCGAGTACGGCGTGTCGTGGCAGGATTTCCGAGACGGGAATTCGGAAATCTACTTCGCGAGGTTGTCCCCTTCCGGTGCCAAGATCGGTGCCGACGTTCGCGTGACCAACAACACCGCGCTGTCCTACTGGCCTTCCCTGGTCTGGACGGGGAGCGGGTACGGCGTGTCGTGGCAGGACTTTCGAGATGGGAACCTGGAGATCTACTTCGCCAGACTGGATGCATCGGGGAACAAGATCGGCGTCGACATCCGGGTGACGACGAACGCCGCGCGCTCGTTCGCGGGAGGTCTCGCCTGGACGGGGAGTCAGTACGGCGTGACTTGGCTTGACGAGCGGGACGGACACGGCGAGATCTACTTCGCCACGCTGGATGCTTCGGGCAGCAAGATCGGCTCCGATGTCCGTGTGACGAACGACCCTTCGCCCCGGGGACCGCCCAAGGCATTGGTTTGGACGGGGACCGAGTACGGACTCGCGTGGAGCGACAGTCGAGACGGAAACTACGAGATCTACTTCGCGAGGCTCAATGCGACGGGGACCAAGATCGGATCCGACGTCAGGGTGACGAGCGACCCCTCGAGCTCCGGGAAACCCTCTCTGACCTGGACGGGAAGCGAGTACGGTGTGTCATGGGACGACGCTCGAAACGAGCCCGGGTACCCGGAGATCTACTTCGCGCGATTGGACTCGTCGGGCGCGAAGATCGGCTCCGATGTCCGCGTGACGAACGACGCTTCCGCTTCCTGGAAACCCATTCTCGTCTGGACGGGGAACGAATACGGAGTCTCGTGGTACGACGCTCGGGACGGGGACTTCGAGATCTACGTCGCCCGCGTCCGCTGCTGCGACGACGCCGACGCCGACGGCTGGACAGAGTGCGCGGGGGACACGAATGACCGGGATCCGGCGATCCACCCCGGGGCGCCCGAGATCTGTGACGGCCGCGACAACGACGGCGACGGGACGGTCGACGAAGGATGCGACGCGATCTGCGACAGCCCTGAGAAGCTGGCACCCGATGTTCGGGCAACCAACGACACGGCGGCCTCCAGCTACCCTTCCTTGGTTTGGACGGGGAGCGGGTACGGGGTGGCGTGGCAGGACAATCGGGATGGGAACAACGAGATCTACTTCGCGCGCATCGATGCGGCGGGCAACAAGATCGGCGCGGATGTTCGGGTGACGAACGCCGCCGCGGATTCCAGCGCGCCTTTCCTGGTCTGGACGGGGAGCGAGTACGGGGTGGCTTGGCAGGACGATCGGGACGGGGCCTACGAGATCTACTTCGCGAGGCTTGACCCAACGGGCAACAAGCTCGGCACCGATGTCCGGCTGACCAGCCACGGCGCACTGGGCATGTATCCATCTCTGGCCTGGACGGGGAGCGGATACGGTGTGGCCTGGGAGGATGGGCGAAATTGGGACGTGGAGATCTACTTCGCGAGGCTCGATGCGGCGGGTACCAAGGTAGGCGCCGACGTGCGGGTGACGTACAGCGTCGAATGGTCCTACGAGCCGTCCCTGGTTTGGACAGGGAGCGGGTACGGGGTGTCGTGGATGGACTGCGACCACCTCCCCTGCGAGGTCTTCCTCGCGAGGCTGGATGCGGCGGGCATCAAGATCGGCGCCGACACTTTGGTGGCGAACACGGACTCCTACCTGCCTTCTCTTGTCTGGACGGGGAGCGAGTACGGTCTGTCGTGGCAGGATTATCGGAACGGGTACTCGGAGATCTACTTTGCGCGCGTCGATGCCTCGGGGACCAAGATCGGCGCCGACCTCCGCGTGACGAACGACGCAGCAGCCTCCCGGCATCCGTCCTCTGTCTGGACCGGAAGCGAGTACGGGGTGTCGTGGCAGGATAATCGGGACGGGGACTATGAGATCTACTTTGCGCGCGTCGATGCCTCGGGGACCAAGATCGGCGCCGACGTCCGCTTGACGAACCACGCCTCGGGCGGTGCTTCGGACCCATCCGTGGTCTGGACGGGGAGCGACTACGGCGTGGCGTGGATAGACAGTCGGGACGGGAACTACGAGATCTACTTCGCCCGCGTCCGCTGCTGCGACAACCTGGACGGCGACGCGTACAACGAGTGCCACGACTGCAACGACGCCGACGGGACGGTCTGGGGGATCCCGGGCGAGGTGCCCTGGCTCGGCTTCCTGAGCAAGACGAGGCTGTACTGGACGGCGCCTACGGAACCGGGGTGCTTGGCCCCGCTCTACGACACGGTCCGCTCGGGAGTGCCCTTGGACTTCACGGCGCCCGCCGCGGTCTGCGTGGAATCGGACGACGCCTCGGACGTCTTCGCCACGGACGTCGCGACGCCTGCGAGCAGGTCCGTGTTCTTCTACCTCGTTCGCGCCGAAAACTCCTGCGGGGACGGCCCCGTCGGTCTCGCGGGAAGCGGCCTGCCGCGTGTCGTTCGAAGCTGTCCTTGATCCGCGCCGAGGGAGCTGTCGTTAGGCGACGAACGTCACAGCGGGTCCCACAACTACCGGGGCGGCCGCGTGCTGTGATCCGTCGACAGGCACGCGGCCAGAGTCGCGTGGCCTTGGTCGCGGCGCGGGAGCGAGCGCCGCGTCGGGTTCTTTCCCCGCGATGGGGCCGCTTGGCGGTTCCGGGGCGAAGACGTCGACGGGTTGCAGGAAGATCGTGCGGATCGACGAGGCACTGTGCGATGGCGGCGGCGAGTGCTCGACGGCCTGGTCTCCAGCGCGGGTATCGGCGAGAACTCCGCGGAGATCCGGCGCCTCGCTAGCTCACACGAAGACGGCCGCTGCGCCCGCATCGTCCTGGGAGGCCATCACCAGCAGATACCAGCCCAGGAGCACCAGCAGGGGGAGGTCCCTGCAGGTCTCCGCGCTCGAGTGGATGCGGGCTTCCATCGACATCTTGAAGAAGCGGTTCTCGGGCAGGAACTCCACGAGCCGGTCCTTCCCGGCCGCATCGAAGAACGCCCATTCGGCCTTCCAGAAGGACAGTTGATCCCAGCGGTATCGAACCCCTCCGGGCAGGACCAGGTCGCCGCGGCGCCAGTCCATCACGAATCGGCCGACGTCCAACTCTCCCGTCTCGGGTTTGCGAATCGTGACGGCCGGCCGCCAGAAGCCGACGCGCTTGAACGTCCACGTCTCCTCGCCGATCCGCCCCTCCGCCAGCGAGCCGAAGGTCTTGGGCCAGTTCAGGGTCGCCAGGACTCGCTCACCCGCGCCGAGGACGTACTGCTGGGTGAACGCGCGCGGCTGGCTCCAGAGGAGAGGCGTCCCTTGGGCGCTCTTGAGAATGTCCATCGCGGTCGGCATGCGGGGATTCTACCCAGTTCCCGGTCGGTTTTTCGATCGCGTCCCCGTCGGAAGCAGGCATGCCCTCGAGCGAGGGGATCCGGGTGTTGAACAGGTGCGCGGCGTAGTTCGGGCGGAAGAACCGCTCGGTACCCTCGAACAAGCCGGCCTCGTGCTCGTGCCAGGCGAATCCCGGGCCGGTCCGGAGAGCCTCCTCGATCCTCGGTTCGTCCTTGACCACCGAGGAGATGATCTGGAACGCTCCGGGGATGAACACGGGATGGCTCTCGTCCGCCAAAGCGTCGGCCTGCTTGTCCGAGAGATGGTAACGGCCGGCTTGCCGGTCGAAGTTGACGAATCCGGCCGAGTTGCGGATGGGTGTGTCCGAACGGCGCCCCGCGGGGGAATGCTCCGCTGCGTAACGGGATGGTTTCTGGGGGCGATCGGGGTGGTCAACGCAAATGCCACATGCCGGACGCTCGGGGTCGGCAGCACGAGCAGGCCGAGCGTCCTCAGAAACGTCTCTTGTTCGCCCTAGCGCGGCGATCCCCGTGAGCTCCTGCCAGGCTGGGCCCGTCCGGCCAAGAGGAGGGGCGATCATCATGCCAACGACCGACACGTTGATCCTGATCACGCGCGAGGGGATGGGGCACGGGAACCCCGAGCTGCAGAAGGACCTGATCAAGAAGTACCTCCGCCTCGTCCACGAGAACGACACCGCCCCCGGCGCCATCGGCTTCTACACCGAGGGGGTGCGCCTGGTGTGCGAGGGCTCGCCGGTCCTCACCGAACTCGAGATGCTGGAACGGGCCGGAACGCACCTGATCATCTGCCCGACGTGCATCAAATACTACGGCCTCGAGGACCGGGTCCGGGTCGGCATCGTCGGGGGGATGGGGACATCATCGCCGCCCACGCGCACTTGGCGAAGGTCGTGACGATCTGACGCTGTGTGTCGGTCGCTGATGTTTCGGGGTTCGGTTGTGGAACTGCCCTCCGAACTTCGTGTTCGGACTCTGAGAGGCGTGCACGTCGGCACCGAGCATTCTCATGAAGCCGAGCCGGGGGGCTTCCAGTTGTAGACCGCGCGCACCCAGTGGACCGTGCAACGGAGACCGAGGAGCGGGCAGGCGTACGCCAGGGCGGTGTTCACCTCTTGGCTCCCGGTCGGACTGCAGAACTCCGACTTGTCGTGGAGGCGCGCCGGCGTGTCGAGATCCTTCTCCAGAGACAGCGCCCGGAACAGGGGCCTGGGCCGCCCTGCCTGAATGAAGAGGTCCCGGATCTGCCTTCGCGACCCGCGCCATCGGTTCGAGCGTACTCTCGCGCCCGTCCGTGCGTCATGGAAACGGGGCGCGCTTCTCGGCCGATCCCTGCACAGGTTGGCGATCCGAGAAGCGCTCGCGGGGCACCGGAACCGAGAGGGTCTCGCCCGAACGATCCGGGTGGAGCCGTTCAGCGTAGGGTCGCAGCCGGCGATTCCCGGGATGCCCGTGCACGACGCGGTTTGCCCTCCAGGGGCGGCCGATCGCCGGCGAGCGGGACTCCGCGGAGAAGCGAGTTCGGGGTCGCTGAACTGTCCGGCGCCGCACTCGTTCCGGGAAAGAGCTTCGAAGAGAGATTGTGCTCTCACCGCGAACGGCGTAGGCTCTGCGCAGTCACATGAGCGTCTGGAAGGGGCAGGAGGCTCGGTCCGGTCCGGGCCTTCCTTCGAGAGCCAACACAACCATGGAGGACTGTCCCATGAGTATCCGTCTGTCCAGCGGCAAGGAAATCCCGATCGAGATGCACAAGGTCCGCATCCTGCAGAAGATCCGCTTGGCCTCGGTCGGCGAGCGGCTCAAGGCCATCGAGGAGGGAGGGTACAACACGTTCCTGCTGCGCACGCGCGACGTCTTCCTCGACATGCTCACGGACAGCGGTGTGAACGCCATGAGCGATTATCAGCTGGCCGGCATGATGGTCGCGGATGACGCGTACGCCGGCGGTGAGAGCTACTATCGTCTCCTCTCGGCCGTGGAGGACGTGCTGGGCTACCAGTACTGCATGCCCGCCCACCAGGGCCGGGCGGCGGAGCACCTGATCGACAAGGTCTTTCTCAAGTCGGGTCAGGTCGTCCTCACCAACTACCACTTCACCACGACGCGGGCGCACGTCGAGCTGCTCGGCGGTCGGATGCTGGAGATCTACGGCGACGAGGCCCTGAAGACCGAGAGCTCGCACCCCTTCAAGGGCAACATCGACATCGAGCGCATGAAGGAATGCATCAAGAAGTACGGCCGGGACGGCATCGCCTACGTGCGGATCGAAGCCACCACGAATCTGATCGGCGGTCAGCCGTTCTCCATGGAGAACATGCGGGCCGTCCGCGAACTGTGCGACAAGCACGGGATCCCGTTCGTGCTGGACGGCAGTCTGATCAGCGAGAATGCCTATCTGGTCAAGGAGCGGGTCAGGGGCTACGAGACCAAGAGCATCGCCGAGATCATCAAGGAGATGTGCTCCCTCGCCGATGTCTACTACATGAGCGCGCGCAAGAACGCGAGCGTGCGCGGCGGTCTCATCGCCACCAACAACAAGGAGTACTTCCTGAAGCTCAGGGACTGGCTACCGGTCTACGAGGGGTTCCTGACCTACGGCGGCATGTCGGTCAAGGAGGTCGAGGCCATGTCCGTCGGGCTCCGGGACATCACCGACGAGGACGTTGCCGGATGCTCCGTGCGGCAGGTGAAGTACTTCGTCAACCGCCTGTTGGAGTACGACGTCCCGGTGGTGACACCGCCTGGTGGACTGGCCTGCCATCTCGATGCCCGCCGGTTCCTGCCGCAGGTGCCTCAGCACGAGTATCCCGCAGGGGCGCTCGCCGCGGCCATCTACCTCGCGTCCGGGATCCGGACCATGGAGCGCGGCACGATCTCCACCGACCGAGACCCCAGCACCGGCAAGGAGATCATGGCGGACGTGGAGCTGACCCGGATCGCGGTGCCGCGCCGCGTGTACACGATCTCGCACATCGAGTACGCCGTGGACCGGGTGGCCTGGCTCTATCGGCATCGCGATCTGGTCAAGGGACTGAAGTTCACGGACGAACCCCCCGTCCTGCGCTTCTTCTTCGGAAAGCTGGCGGCTCTCGACGGCTGGAGCGAGCGTCTGTGCGAGGCGTACAGGAAGGAGCTGGGTGAGTACTGACGAGGTCCCGGCCTAGTGCGCGAGGGGCGTGGACGATCGCAGCGGTGTGACCCGCGCCGGCGATCGCCCCGGCGGTCTCCGAGCCGGAGCCGGAAGACCGGGAAGTCGACCCCCTTCGACTGAGCGAGCGCTCCCGCGGCGGAAGTCCCGGCGCGTGGCGGGTGGGTGTGTCCGAACGGCGCCTCGCGG
>Ga0316622_100001360_pt1 | contig 15844 bp, 11 predicted proteins | sample OWC_Aug_OW2_C1_D_FD_207646 | JGI IMG/M metagenome (GOLD analysis project Ga0316622, IMG submission 207646) | Wetland soil microbial communities from Old Woman Creek delta, Ohio, United States - OWC_Aug_OW2_C1_D5_C | ecosystem: Environmental > Terrestrial > Soil > Wetlands | place: USA: Ohio... | reverse complement strand
GGCGGCATCAGCACCGCTACCAACACCCTCGCCGATGTGGCGCTGTACTACTACAAGGCCGATCTGCGGCCGTCCGGCTCGACAGGTGCGCTCGGCACCGATGTTTCCGAGAACAACGTGCGCACGACGACGAAGGACTTCAACGCCGCGCAGCACATGACTACCTTCACCTTGGGGATCATCGACGGAAAGATGACCTACCGCTCCGACTATGAGTCGGATACCAGCAGCACCAACGATTTCTATCGCATCAAGACCGGCGATAACGGCTGCTTGTTCAGCAGCACGACCAAGTGCAACTGGCCGTCGCCGACGTCGGGGGCGATGACCGCGATCGACGACTTGTGGCACGCAGCCGTCAACGGCCGCGGGATCTACTACTCTGCGCGCGATCCGCAGACGCTCGTCGGCGGTCTGGCTGACGCCTTGCTGAATCTGGAGGCCGAAGTGGGTGCAGCGTCGGCTTCCGCGACCAGCAGTCCGAACATCACGCCGACCGACAACGCGATCTTCAGTTCGACCTACACCACGGTCGAATGGTCGGGCGAAGTGGTGGCACAGACGATCGACACCGCAACCGGGGAAGTCGTTCCGACCATCGTGTGGTCCGCACAGGCCAATTTGGACTCCATGGTGGCGGGATCCTCGGATTCCCGGACGATCTACTACCCGAATGAGTCCGGTACCTTGACCTCGTTCGCCTTCTCCTCCATGAGCACTGCGGAGAAGGGCTTCTTCAAGGACAAATGCTCGCCCGCCACGCTCAGCCAGTGCCCGACCCTGTCCGCTGCCAACCTGGCGATCGCCAACGATGGCGCCAACATGGTCAATTTTCTGCGCGGCCAGACTCAGCACGAGGCAGGGGCGTTCCGCGACCGCGAGCACGCGCTGGGCGACACGGTCAACGCGAAGCCGGTGTTCGTGCGCCAACCGATGTGGAGCTTCGCAGACGAGGTCAGCCCGACGTACACCGAGTTCCAGATCGAGAATGAAGACCGCCAAGGGGTTCTCTACATCGCAGCGAATGACGGCATGCTGCACGCCTTCAACGGCGATACCGGCGCCGAGATGTGGGCCTACGTTCCGCGCATGCTCCTTCCCGAGTTGTACAAGCTCGCGGAAGACAACTACGCCTCGATGCACCGCTACTACCTCGACGGCTCGCCCGAAGTGATGGACGTCTACGACGGTTCCGACTGGAGAACCATCCTCGTCGGCGGCCTGAACTCGGGGGGGCGCGGCTACTACGCGGTGGACGTCACCAATCCCTCCAGTCCGGTGGCCCTGTGGGAGTTCTGCAGCAACGCTGTGCTGTGCTCGAACAACGATGAAGATCTGGGCATGTCCTACGGCAACCCGATCATCACCAAGCGGGCCTCGGACGGGGCCTGGGTGGTGCTGGTCACGTCCGGCTACAACAACGTCTCGCCAGGGGATGGGAAGGGTTATCTGTACGTGCTGGACGCCCTGACTGGAGACGTTCTGGAGAAGATAGGCACGGGCGAGGGCAGCACGACTTCTCCGTCCGGACTGGGCAAGATCGCAGGCTGGGCCGACAGCTTCGGCATCGACAACACGACGAAGTACGTGTATGGCGGCGACCTGGCGGGCAACGTGTACCGCTTCGATCTGACCACATCGACCACCTCGGTCCAGCGCCTTGCGACTCTGGTGGACGACGACGGACGACCGCAGTCTGTGACCACCAAACCGGAGCTAAGCCTGGTCGAAGAGCACCGGATGATCCATGTCGGCACGGGGCGTTACCTGGGTGTGAGCGACCTGACCGACCCCGCCGAATGGTCGCCCCCGTCCACGGACGCTTATCAGCAAAGCCTGTATACGTTCAAAGACAAAGGGACCGACTACGGTGACCTGCGCGACAATCTGGTGGAGCAAACCATCCAAATTGTGGACGAGGACACCCGTACGGTCAGCACCGAATCGGTGGACTTAGCGGTGACCGAGGGTTGGTATGTGGACTTCAACCCGGAGAACGATTCGCCTGGCGAGCGCATCAACATCGATCCACAGCTGATCCTGGGCACCCTGGTGGTGGTCACCAACGTGCCGAACGACAACGCCTGCACCGTCGGCGGAGAAAGCTGGATCTACTTCTTCGACTACAAGAGCGGCCAGTACGTGAGCACCAGTCCAAACCAGGCAGTCGCTCAGAAGCTCGGAAATGCGATCACGGTCGGTGTGGTGGTGTTCCAGCTCCCGAGCGAAACCAAGAAGGGTATTGCCACCGATGCAAAGGGCAACAAGCAGTCGGTGGACATCCCGATCGGCAGCGGGTCGATCAACGCTCGCCGCACCTCCTGGAGAGAGCTGATCAAAGACTAAGCGCCCTGCCAACGAACAACGGGCTGCCCGCGGGCAGCCCGTTGTTCGTTCTCCAGCCAGGGAAACTCAGCCCACCAGGGCTTTGGGCAGCGGGAATACCACCGATTCAACCAACCCGTCCATCTCGCGCACCTCGCGCGCACCCAGCTCACGCAGCCGGCTTACGACCGCCTGCACCAGAACTTCCGGTGCGGATGCGCCGGCGGTAAGTCCGATCCGCGCCTTGCCTTCGAGCCAGGCCGGATCGAGTTCGGCCACGCTGTCGATCATGTAGGTCGTCACCCCCAGCTTCTCCGTCAGTTCGCGCAGCCGGTTAGTGTTGGAGCTGTTCTGCGAACCGACGACGATGACGACGTCGCTGCAAGAGGCCAGCGCCTTGACTGCATCCTGGCGGTTCTGCGTCGCATAACAGATATCGTCCCGCTTGGGGCCCAGGATGCCCGGGAAGCGCGCCTTGAGCGCGGCGACGATGTTGGCGGCATCGTCGACCGACAGCGTGGTCTGCGTGACATAAGCCAGGTGCGTGGCATTCCGCACCCTCAGTCGTTCCACATCCTTCACCGTCTCCACCAGGTAAATACCGCCGGCGCACTGTCCCATCGTGCCTTCCACTTCCGGGTGGCCCCGATGACCGATCATCACGATTTCCCGCCCCTGGTCGCGCATGCGGGAGACTTCGGTGTGTACCTTGGTGACCAGCGGACAGGTGGCGTCGTACACGTGCAGACCGCGCGCCTGAGCATCGGAGCGCACGGCTTGCGAAACGCCATGTGCGCTGAAGATGACAGTGGCGCCTGGTGGCACCTCGTCGAGCTGGTCGACGAACACGGCGCCTTTTCCCCGAAGATCGTCGACAACGAAGCGATTGTGCACAACCTCGTGTCGTACATAGATCGGCGCGCCATGCTGCGCCAGTGCGCGCTCGACAATGGCGATGGCACGGTCTACACCGGCACAGAATCCGCGGGGCTGAGCAAGGGTGACCATCATGATCTGCAACTCACGAAAGCTTGGCTCCTTCGACATGCGGACGCCTGAAGCTGTCCCAGATGAGCAGCGCAGCACCAGCGGTGATGGCGCTATCCGCTAGGTTGAATGCCGGCCAATGATACCCGGCGACGTGGACATCCAGAAAATCCACCACCGCTCCAAGGACCAGGCGGTCGATCACGTTGCCGAGCGCGCCGCCCAGAATGAGCGAAAGTGCGAAACAGAAATACGGGTCGCCGGCGTGACGGCGCAGCAGATAGAGGATGAGTGCGCTCGCGCCAAGGCCGATGGCGACGAACAGTTCGCGCTGCCAACCCGACGCCGTACTCAGAAAACTGAAGGCGGCACCCGGGTTATAGACCAGCACCAAGTTAAAGAACGGCAATACCGGGACCGTTTGACCGAACACCAATGTCTGCTGGATGAGCCACTTGGTGAGTTGGTCGAGCAGGATCACGCCCAAGCTCAGGCTCGGCCACTGCCACCAGCGCAGCCTGCTCAGGTCAGGCATGGGTGCGCGTCTCCCCCGACCCATGCAGGTTGCTCACACATCGCCCGCACAATTCCGGGTGCGACCCATCAGCCCCGACGTCGGCGCGATAGTGCCAGCAGCGCCCGCATTTGGCATGTCCGCTCGCCCGGACCGCGACTTCCGGCCTGGCGGCCGCATCGAACGCCACCACCTCCGCAGCCGAGGTGATGAACACGAATCGCAAGTCGTTCCCCAGGGATGCCAATGCCTCGTATGCTGCCCCGCCTGCCCGGACCGATACTTCTCCCTGCAATGAGGAGCCGATGTCGCCCTTTACGCGCAGCTGCTCCAGTTCTTTTTGCGCCAGCGCGCGCACGTCCCGCACAAGCGTCCAGCGGCTATCCAGGCCCTCCCCGTCCATCACCTGCGGCAGTACGTACGCAGTGTGCACGAACACGCTGTCCTGATCGTCGCCAGCGAACTGCTCCCACGCCTCGTCGGCGGTGAAGCTCAGTATCGGCGCCAGCAGGCGCAGAAGGCAGTGTGTGATGTGATGCAATGCACTCTGCGCCGAGCGGCGTGCAGGGCTGGCAGCCGCGCTGGTATACAAGCGGTCCTTCAGAATGTCCAGATAGAACGCCCCGAGGAACTCGGAACAGAAATTGTGCAGCTTCTGCGCGGCGAGGTGGAACTCGTAGTTCGCATAGTCCCGCATGACGCCTTCCTGCAGGCGTTGCGTCATCACCAGCGCGTAACGGTCGATCTCGATCCAGCGCTCCACCGGCAGCAGGTCTCTGCGTGCCTCGAAGTCCGAAACATTCGCGAGCAGGAAACGCAACGTGTTGCGGATGCGCCGATAAGTCTCGACCACCCGCTTGAGGATTTCCTGCGAAATGGACATTTCGCCCGAGTAGTCGGTCGATGCCACCCATAGCCGGAGAATGTCCGCGCCCAGCGTGTCGGAAACCTGCTGTGGTGCGACGACGTTGCCCACCGACTTGCTCATCTTCCGACCCTGCCCATCCACGACAAAACCATGGGTGAGCAGCTGCTTGTACGGGGCACGGCCATCGATGGCGCAACCGGTCAGCAATGAGGACTGGAACCAGCCGCGGTGCTGGTCGCTGCCCTCGAGATAGAGATCGGCGGGCTTGACCAGCACCTCCCGCCGCTCGAGCACGCTCGCGTGCGTGGTGCCTGAATCGAACCACACGTCGAGCGTGTCGGGCACCTTCTGATAGTGCTGCGCATCGGAGCCGAGCACTTCCTCTGCGGTGAGACTGAACCAGGCCTCGATGCCGCCCTGCTCCACCTTCTGCGCCACGCGCTCGACCAACGCCGGCGTATCGGGGTGCAGTTCACCGGTGTCCTTGTGCACGAACAAGGCCATCGGCACTCCCCAGTTACGCTGGCGTGACACGCACCAGTCGGGACGATTGCGGATCATCGCTTCCAGGCGCGCCCTGCCCCAATCCGGGAAGAAATGCGTATCGGCCACGGCGCGCATTGCCACTTCGCGCAGCAGCGGGCCGCCGCCGGGCGCGTGGTTCGATTCCATGCCGATGAACCACTGGCGTGTGGCGCGGAAGATGATCGGTGTCTTGTGGCGCCAGCAGTGCGGGTAGCTGTGCTTTAGCGTGTCCGCCTTGAGCAGTCTTTCGTTGGCCGCGAGCGTTTCGATGACGATGGGGTTGGCCTCCCACACGCTCTTCCCCGCGACGATGTCGGCCCAGTCGTAGAAGCGGCCGGCATCGTTAACCGGGTTGTCGGTCGGAAGGTTGTAGCGCGACCCGACCACGTAGTCGTCCAGGCCATGCGCGGGCGCCGTGTGCACCAGGCCGGTTCCCGCGTCCAGGGTCACGTGCTCGCCCAGGATCACCGGAACTTCCCGCGCGTAGAACGGATGCCGCAACAGCAGTCGCTCCAGCGACCTTCCCGTGGTGGTTCCGATAACCTCGCCGCTCAGCCCGTGTCGCTGCAGGGAGGCTTCACGCAGTTCCTCGGCTAGCACCAGCAGCCCCTTGGGCGTGCGCACTAGGCTGTAGTGCAGGTCGGGATGCACGGCCACAGCCTGGTTGGCCGGGAGCGTCCAGGGTGTGGTCGTCCAGATGACCGCGAATGCAGGATCGAGGAGGTGCGTGAAGCCGAACGGCCTGGCCAGTTGGCGCGGATCGACAAACTCGAAGGCGACGTCGATCGCGGGCGACACGCGATCCTCGTACTCGACTTCGGCTTCCGCAAGCGCGGATCCGCAGTCCACGCACCAGTGCACTGGCTTCGCGCCCTGGTAGAGGTATCCGCGCTGCTGGATACGGCCGAGCGAGCGAATGATATCCGCCTCGGTACGGTAGTTCATCGTCAGATAGGGGTCGAACCAGTCCCCCAGCACGCCCAGTCGGATGAAGTCCTTGCGCTGGCGCTCAATCTGACTATGCGCGAAGGCACGGCACAGCCTTCGAAACTCGTTCGGCTCGACGTTCTTGCCATGCTGCTTCTCCACCTGATGCTCGATGGGCAGCCCATGACAGTCCCAACCCGGAACGTACGGCGCATCGTACCCCGCAAGCGATCTGCTCTTCACGACCATGTCCTTGAGGATCTTGTTCACCGCATGGCCGATGTGGATATCGCCGTTGGCGTAGGGCGGGCCGTCGTGCAGGATGAACTTGGGCCGGCCCGCGGCCGCCTTGCGGATACGTTCGTACAGCTTGGTTTCTTGCCATTTCGCGACCCGGTCGGGCTCGCGTTTCGCAAGGTCGCCGCGCATGGGGAAAGGCGTCTCGGGCAGGTTCAGGGTGTTCTTGTAATCAGCCATCAGGCTGGGCTCCAGAATCGATACTCGGTGATCTCAATGGATGCGCGCCGCACGCTCGCGAAAGAACTGCCGTGTAGTGTCCACGTCGCGCCGTATCGCTTCGACCAGCGCGGCAAGATCGGCGTATTTAGCTTCGTCGCGCAGCTTCTTCAGGAAGTGCACCTGCAGGCGGCGTCCGTATATGTCGCCCTGGAAATCGAGCAGGTGCACCTCGAGCACTGGCTTCGCGCCGCTCTTCACGGTCGGACGCACGCCCAGGCTCGCGGCCCCCGCCACCGGGGCATCGCCCAGTCCGGTCACCTGCACGGCAAAGATGCCCTGCAACGGTACGGGATCGCGTCGCAATGCGACATTGGCAGTCGGAAAACCCAGTTCCCGTCCCAGCCGGTCGCCGCGCACCACCCTTCCACTCATGCTGTACCGTCGGCCGAGCAAGTCCGAAGCAGCGTCCAGGTCGCCCGCACCGAGTCGCTCGCGCACAGCCGTGCTCGACACGCGCACCCCCGCGACCTCGATGCTGCTCACGCGCTCTACCTGGAAGCCGTGCACCCGTCCTGCCGCGGACAGCGTATCGAAATCCCCGAGACGACGCGCGCCAAAGCGGAAATCGTCCCCGACCAGTACGTATCGGGCACCCAGAGCACCCACCACCAGCCGCTCCACGAACGCATGCGCTTCGACACGGGCAAAGTCGAAATCGAAGCGGCACACGAGGACCTTGTCGATTCCCATCCCGGCCAGCAACTCCAACTTCTCCCGCAGCGACGTCAATCGCGCGGGTGCCTGATCGGGCGCGAAGAATTCGCGCGGATGCGGCTCGAAAGTCATCACGCAGGACTCCATTGCGCGCGACTTGGCATGCGCGATCACGCGCTCGATCATGGCCCGATGCCCGAGGTGGACACCGTCGAAGTTGCCGATCGTGAGCGCGACCGGGTGGTTCGCGCGGACGGGAGGATGACGCAGGACGACCATGGGACCCGGCAGGGGCAGCCAGACGGCGCTCGCCGGAGCACCGCTAACCACTTGTAAAGTTTGTCATTGTAGCAGCGGGCAGGCGGCCCTGGCGAGGGCGCGGCACAGACCTCGCTGCGCGCTAGCGCGGCCGATCTCCAGCCAGCGTGATCCGGTGCATCACGCGTCGGTAACCATGGTAGTCGTTGATTGGATTGTGCAAGGTGCACCGGTTGTCCCACCAAGCGAGCGAACCGGGCTCCCACTTGAAACGGCAGGTGAACTCCGCCTTGATCTGGTGCGCGAACAGATACTGCAGCATGGGCGCACTCTCCTCTTCGGACATACCGGAGAATCGAACGGTGTGTGCGACGTTGACGTACAACGACTTGCGCCCGGTTTCAGGGTGCGTGCGCACCACGGGATGCTCCGCAACATATTCGGCGCGCGCGTCGGTCCTCGCGTCGCTGCGGATGCGGTCCTCGCGCGTGCGCGTAACGTCCGCCTTGGCCGAGCTGTTCACTGCGCGCAGGCCTTCGACCAGTCGCTTCATTCCGTCCGAAAGCGTCTCGAACGCGAGGTACTGGTTGGCGAACTCCGTGTCGCCCCCGAACGGCGGCACCTCGCGCGCCAGCAGCATGGAACCCATCGGCGGGCTCTCGAGATAGGCGGTGTCCGTGTGCCAGATGCCGCCGAAGTTGATGCGCTCGTGCTCCAGCTTTTTCACTTCGATGATATGGGGGAAGTCGGGCAGTCCGGTCACGAATGGATACTCGACCGGCGTCCCCAGCGCCTGCGCGAACGCAGTGAACTGGCCTGCGTCGAGCGGCTGGTCGCGGAAGAACACCACCAGGTGCTCGAGCAAGGCGGCACGCACCTCTGCCGCCGCCTGCAGCGTCAACCCCAGCCGAAGATCGATCCCGGAGATCTCTGCCCCGAGTGCGCCTGCGATGCGGCGGATGCGAAGCATGGCTCAGCGGGCGCGCTTGACGAAATCGCGCGGGCGCATGCCAGCCAGAGCGAGCACGGCGAAGTAGCTCACTGCGCCGAGCACGACGACCCAGGTCAGCCGCAGCGCACGCTGCCAGGGGTTGCCCGTGAGCCAACTGTCGACGCTGCCCATTGCGAACCACAAAGCGATGCCCATCACCCCCAGCGCAGCTGCCACCTGGAAAGCGAAACGTTGCCATCCGGGCTGTGGCTGGAACACGCCGTGCTGACGCAGCTTGCCGTACAACAGCCCGGCGTTGACGCAGGCACCCAGTCCGATCGCCAACGCCAGACCCGCGTGACGCAACGGATAGATGAACGCGAGGTTCATCAACTGGGTGACGGCCAGAGTGATGAGGCCGATCTTCACCGGCGTCTTGATGTTCTGGCGCGCGTAGAAGCCTGGCGCGAGGACCTTCACCAGGATCAGACCGACCAAGCCGATGCTGTAGGCGGTGAGCGCCTGACTGCTCATGCGCACGTCGTGAGCGCTGAACTGGCCGTGGTGGAACAGCGTGGCGATGAGCGGCACAGCCAGGATGGCCAGCGCGAGCGCCGAAGGCAAGGCCAGCAGCAAGGTGAGCCGCAATCCCCAATCGAGCAGCCGCGAATACTCCTCCGTGCTCTTCTCGGCGAAGCTGCGCGACAGGCTGGGCAGCAGGATGGTGCCCAGCGCCACACCGAGCACGCCGGTGGGGAACTCCATCAGGCGGTCCGCGTAATAGAGCCAGGAGACGCTTCCAGTTATCAGGAAGGAAGCGAAGATAGTGTTGATCAGCAGGCTGATCTGCCCGATGGAGACGCCGAAGATCGCCGGTCCCATTAGTTTTAGGATGCGCCACACGCCGGGGTCCTTCAACTCGATCCGCGGGCGCGGCAGCAGGCCGAGCTTCGCCAGGTGCGGTAACTGAAAGCCCAGTTGCAGGATTCCGCCCGCGAACACCGCCCAGCCTAGCGCCATCACGGGAGGATCGAAGTAGGGCGCGAGCCACAGGGCGAACACGATGAACGCCAGGTTGAGCAGCGTGGGGGTGAACGCCGGAATGGCGAACCGACCGTAGCTGTTGAGGATCGCACCGGCGAGCGAGGCCAGCGATATGAACAGGATGTAGGGAAACGTCACACGCAGCAGGGCCACGGTGATGTCGAACTTGTGCGGAACATTGCTAAAGCCGGGGGCCGTCGCATAGATAATCAGCGGAGCAGCCAGAACGCCGAGCACGGTCACGACGAATAGTGCCAGCGCCAGCAATGCGCTGACGTGATCGATGAGCAGTTTGGTGTCGCCTGCCCCGCGCTGGGTCTTGTACTCGGCCAGAATCGGCACGAACGCCTGTGAGAACGCGCCCTCGGCGAAGACGCGCCTTAGCAGGTTGGGCAGCCGGAAGGCGACGAAGAACGCGTCGGTGTACAAGCCTGCTCCGAACGCGCGCGCAATCACCGCATCCCGGACAAACCCGAGAGTGCGGGAGATCATGGTCATCGAACTGACCGTGGCGAGCGATTTGAGCAGGTTCATGAACGATGGCGCGCCGGCCACTCGCCGGTGGGAAGTGTGACGAACGGCAACCGGGCGCCGACGGGCCTGGCCGCGCGGTGGGCGAAGCATACCCCAAATACCGGCCGGATCCTCTTGCGCCCAGTGATTTCAAGGCGTATCATTCCGCCCTTTTTCAAAGCCTTAGCTTCCAAGGAGCCGAAATGGCCAACACCGCACAGGCGCGCAAGCGCGCCCGCCAGTCGGAAACCCGCCGGGCGCAGAACGATGCCTTGCATTCCATGCTGCGCACGTCCGTGAAGAAGGTCCGCAAGGCGATCGCCGGCGGCGACAAGGCAGCCGCCCAGGCCGTGCTGGACGCTGAGCGCTCCAGGATCGACTCGGTTGCCGCGAAGCGCGTCGTGCATCGCAATACCGCCGATCGATATAAGAGCCGCCTCCAGGCAGCGATCAAAGCCCTGGCTTGATTCCGGCCGGGTGAGCCGCAATCGGGGCGGGCAAGGGCGCTTGATACGCATGCCCGCCGCCGGATCGTTGATCTTGCCGCTCACCTCCGCGTCCGCGTTGACCCACTGCATCGACGCTCGGCACACCGCCCTTCCCTACCCACCCGTGAACGACGGGGACACGGGGCAGGCACCCGCCTCGAATCGTTCCCTGGACCATCTCCCTGCAGTCCTTTCCCGCAGCCCGCGCTGATTCGTGGACAAGGGTGTAAACATGCGTAAGCCGGTCAGCCGAATCCTGGTCATTAACGACGAGGGCGGAGTCCTGAAGGAACTCATCAAGGGACTGAACGCCGCGGCCAAGAGCCTCGACAACCCGCTCGGCATTGTCTTCACCGGCGTGACGACCGCCCGTGACGCCCTCAAGGCAATCGAAGAAGACGGCGACATACAATCCATCATCGTCGACGACACGCTCTATACCCTCAAGGCCGACGGCGGCAATTCCCGCGTGCTCCAGATGTCGGCACTCGAACTGGTTCAGCGGATCACGCGCTTCCGTCCCGAGTTGGACATCTACGTACTCATCGCCCAGGAACAGGAGGACGAGGTGGTGGATGCGCTGTTCACCGAGGCGGTGGACGGCTATTTCTACCGCGAGGAGCGTGACTACCGCGGCATGTACCGCATCCTGAATGCGCAGATTCAGGAGCGTGCGGACACACCTTTCTACGACGCGCTCAAGAGCTACGTCCTGATGGCGAAGGACGCCTGGCACACCCCCGGGCACTCTTCCGGCGACAGCCTGCGCGACAGCCCATGGGTCAGCGACTTCCACGAGTTCATGGGCGAGCACATCTTCGACGCCGACCTATCGGTGTCGGTGCCGATGCTCGACTCGTTGATGGAGCCGACCGGCGTGATCCAGGAGGCTCAAAAGATGGCGGCGAAGGCGTTCGGCGCGCGCCGCACCTTCTTCGCCACCAATGGCACGTCGACCAGCAACAAGGTCATTTTCCAGACGCTGATCGCTCCGGGCGAGAAACTCCTGCTGGACCGCAACTGCCACAAATCGGTGCATCATGGCGTCGTGCTCTCCGGGGCGCATCCGGTATATCTGGACTCGTCGGTCAACCGCAAGTACGGCATCTTCGGCCCGATCCCGAAGAAGACCCTGTTCAAGGCGATCGAGGAGCATTCCGACGCCCAGGCGCTGGTGCTGACCTCATGCACCTACGACGGATTCCGCTACGATCTGCGACCGGTCGTGGAGGCCGCGCACGCGAAAGGTATCAAAGTGGTGATCGACGAAGCGTGGTACGGCTTCGCCCGGTTCCACCCGGCGTTTCGCCCGACCGCGCTCGAATCGGGTGCCGACTACGCCACCCAGAGCACGCACAAGATACTGTCCGCCTTCTCGCAGGCGAGCATGCTGCATGTGAACGACCCGGAGTTCAACGAACACATCTTCCGGGAGAATTTCAACATGCACACGTCCACGAGCCCGCAGTACAGCATGATCGCCAGCCTGGACGTGGCGCGCAAACAGGCAGTGATGGAGGGCTACAAGCTGCTCAATCGCACCTTGTACCTGGCCCAGGAATTGCGCCAGCAGATCAATTCGACCGGAGTGTTCCGCGTCCTCGAACTGGAAGACCTGCTGCCCGAGGAAGTGCGCCACGACGGCATCCAGCTGGATGCGACCAAGGTGACGGTCGACATATCCGAATGCGGCTACACGGTCGAGGAGCTTCAGCATGAGCTGTTCGAGCGCTATAACATCCAGGTCGAGAAGTCGACGTTCAACACGCTGTCCCTGTTGCTCACGATCGGCACCACCCGCAGCAAGGTCTCGCGCCTGTACGACGCGCTGATGCGCATCGCGCGCGAGCGCCGCGCGCCACGGCGACTGTACCGCACGCCGGAGATTCCCACCTTTACTTCGTTGAAGTTCCTGCCGCGCGACGCGTTCTACTGCGGCGGACAGGGGCTGCCGATACTGGACGACCAGGACCGCATCAACCAGCGGCTGAATGGAAAAGTGGCTGCGGATCAGATCACCCCCTACCCGCCCGGTATACCGGTGCTGGTTCCGGGTCAGCTGATCACCATGGACATCCTGCAGTATCTGGGCGGATTGCTGCGCAGCCACAAGCGCGTGGAGCTGCACGGCATCGTCTACGATGGCTACGTGCCGTGCATGCGCGTACTGACCGCGAGCGACGAAAAGGGGCTCAAGCGACTGAAGGGATCGTGAGGCGCGGTCGTGGGGTCCCACGTCTTGCCTCGGCACAGCGATTCGGTTACATATAAACTCGATTTTGCGTAATGTCCTACCACGGCGGCCCGGGTCGCCGTGTTGCTTTTTTGGAGCACGAGAATGATGGGTCAGCACCTGATGAGCACCTACTCGCGCCTGCCGGTCGCGTTCGAGCGCGGCCAGGGCGTATGGCTCTGGGATACCCAAGGAAAGCGCTACCTCGACGCCCTGTCCGGCATCGCCGTGTCCGGCATCGGGCACGCGCATCCACGGCTGGTGCAGGCGATTGCTCATCAGGCGGCGCGCATCGTGCACGCATCCAACCTCTACCACATTCCCGAGCAGGAGCGCTTGGCCGACCTGCTGTGCGAACTATCGGGGATGGAGACGGTGTTCTTCTGCAATTCGGGCTGCGAGGCGAACGAAGCCGCGATCAAACTTGCGCGAATGTACGGGCATCAGAAAGGGGTGGAACAGCCAACGATCGTGGTCATGGAGAAGGCTTTCCACGGCCGCACCATCGCAACACTTTCCGCCACTGGCAGCCGCAAGGTGCAGGCCGGTTTCGAGCCGCTGCTCTCCGGCTTTGCCCGTGTCCCGTACGACGACGTCGAGGCCCTCGGCCTGCTCGCCGGCAACAAGAACGTGGTAGCGGTGCTGGTCGAGCCGATTCAGGGCGAAGGCGGCGTGCAGGTCCCCGCGGGCAACTATCTGCGGCATCTGCGTAGCGTGTGCGACCGCCAGGGCTGGCTGCTGATGCTCGACGAGGTCCAGACCGGCATGGGGCGCACCGGAAACTGGTTCGCTTATCAGGGTACGGGCATCGAACCGGACGTCTTCACCTTGGCCAAAGGCCTCGCCAACGGCGTCCCCATGGGCGCCTGCCTTGCGCGCGGCGCCGCGGCGCACGTGTTCAAGCCCGGCAGCCACGGCTCCACCTTCGGCGGAAACCCGCTCGCCAGCGCAGCGGCCCTGGCGACCCTCGGTGTGATCCGCGACGAAGGGCTGCTGGAGAACGCAGTGCGCATCGGCGATTCGATTCGGGCAGGACTGCGCGAGCGGCTTGGGACATCGAGCAGCGTCAAGCAGATCCGGGGGCAGGGACTGATGATCGGCATCGAACTCGACCGTCCGTGCGGCGACCTGGTCAAGCAAGGTCTCGAGCACGGACTGCTGATCAATGTCACCGCGGACAGCGTGGTGCGCCTCCTGCCGCCGCTGGTCATGCAGCCTGCCGAGTCGCAATTGCTGGTGGACGGCGTTGCCGGATTGATTAATCGCTTCGTGGCCGAACCTGTCGGCGTGGCAGGCTGATCGTGGCGCCCGCCCGCGCCGTACGAATCAAGGACGCAAATTCGCACAACGAAGCCGTGTCACGCTCCACCCGACATTTCCTGCAGCTCAAGGACTTCACCCGCGCCGAACTGGAACACCTGTTCGGACGCGCTCGCCTGCTCAAGGAACGCCAGCGTTCGCACGCCCTATACCAGCCGCTGCGTGGCCGTACCCTGGCCATGATCTTCGAGAAGAACTCCACGCGCACGCGCGTCTCCTTCGAAGCGGGCATGGCGCAGCTCGGCGGCTCTGCCCTGTTCCTGAGCAGCCGCGACACCCAGCTCGGGCGGGGAGAACCGATCGAGGACGTCGCCGAAGTCATTTCGCGCATGGTCGACCTCGTGATGATCCGCACCTTCGAACAGGACATCGTGCAGCGCTTCGCCGCACATTCGCGCGTGCCGGTGATCAACGGGCTGACCGACGAGTACCACCCCTGTCAAATTCTCGCCGACATCTTCACCTTCATCGAGCAACGCGGCCCGATCCGCGGCAAGACCGTGGCGTGGGTTGGCGATTCGAACAACGTCTGCAACACCTGGTTGCAGGCGGCGAAGATCTTCGATTTCAACTTCCACGTTGCAACCCCGCCCGGTTATGAACTGGAGCCGGAACGCGGCGAGAGTTACGAGAGCATGCACCTCGAATGCTTCAACGACCCGCACGAAGCCGTGCGCGACGCTGATCTGGTGACGACGGACGTGTGGACCAGCATGGGATTCGAGGATGAAGCAGAGGCGCGCAAGCGCGAGTTCGCCGATTACCGCGTGGACGCGGAGATGATGAAACTCGCCAAGCCCGACGCCGTGTTCATGCACTGCCTTCCTGCACATCGCGGCGAGGAAGTCGACGCCGAGGTGATCGGCGGACCGCAAAGCGTGGTCTGGGACGAGGCGGAGAACCGGCTGCACACGCAGAAAGCGCTGATGGAGATGCTGCTCCTCGGCAAGGTCGAGGCCTGAGCCCGCGCAACGATTCGGCACGCCGGCTGTCCTAACCGCTGACCGGGCACGCCAAGCCGACGCCTTGCGGGCTGCCTCGGCCCAGCGTCGGCGGATTTTCCGCAGCGAGGCATTAAACTACGAGGCCGTTCAGCGCACGCCGGATGGCTGCGCGCCCGACCGTCGCCAATCCCACCGAGGACCAATCATGAGACTGATTCTTAATATTTTTGCGGCCCTTTCGTTTGCTTTTGGCACGGCAGCAGGTGCGCAAGCCGCAGCGGACGGTGATGCGGGATGGATTGCCGACAAAAACGGCTGCAAGGTCGGCAATCCCATGCCCCAACCAAACGAGACCATCACCTGGACCGGCCCGTGCAAAGACGGTTTGGCCGACGGCGAGGGCGTGCTGACCTTCTTCGTGAGCGGCACGCCACACAGCCGCTACGAGGGTGTGCTGCGGCAAGGCTGGGCGGAGGGCCGCGGCAAGCTAGAGCTTCCAGACGGCAGCCGCTACGAGGGACAATGGCAGCAAAGCATGGAGCACGGCATGGGGCGGCGCGACTGGGCGGACGGCAGTTCCTATGACGGCCAGTGGAAAAACGGGAAGCCGCACGGCGCAGGCCAGTATCGTCTGCCCGACGGCCGCCTGCTGATGGGAACCTGGAACGAGGGCGTGTTCGAAGGCGACGAAGACGCGCCTGCCACGGAGCAGGAACAGCCCGACGACCCCAACCGCACCTGAATCAACCAGAAGAGAAACCGCGATGAGCGCAGTGAAGAAAGTCGTGCTGGCA
>Ga0316622_100001359_pt1 | contig 15845 bp, 14 predicted proteins | sample OWC_Aug_OW2_C1_D_FD_207646 | JGI IMG/M metagenome (GOLD analysis project Ga0316622, IMG submission 207646) | Wetland soil microbial communities from Old Woman Creek delta, Ohio, United States - OWC_Aug_OW2_C1_D5_C | ecosystem: Environmental > Terrestrial > Soil > Wetlands | place: USA: Ohio... | reverse complement strand
ACGAATTTTGCTATCGGTTGAATCGGCGATTTTGGGAAAACCAGATTCCTAATCGATTGCTCACGCTATGCGTTGCACATGAGCCGGTCTTTCTTCAACCTGCAGCTTGTTCATAGCCATTTAAACTTAACGGTATTGCCCTACTTACTACTTACTACTTACTACTTACTACTTACTACTTACTACTTACTACTTACTATTTTCCAATATTAGTTTCCAAGCGGGACTAGGTAGTGATCATCGATTTGATAGAGGAAAGCAGACAGAATGGATGAAGGGTTTCACGCCGATTTTCACGGCTTCGTGATTGATGGCGAACAAGGGCTCAGTTTTGCCGGCAAACCGGTCAACATGCATCCTAAGGAATTAGGGGTGTTACTGCTATTGGTAAGAAACGCCGGTAGACGGGTGTCCAAGGAAGACTTGATTTCGACGGTCTGGAAAGGCGTAGCAACCTCCGATGAAAGCATCGCCCGCAGCATTTCGGTCATCAAGGCCCATCTGCGACACGCCAGTCCGGGCGCCGAAAACCTGATCAAAACCGAGTACGGCTTAGGCTACCGCTTCCTCGGCCAGATAGGCAAACCGGCCAGCTACGTCAACGAAGAAAACTTCTTCATGTTGATCAATGTTTCCCCCAACTTTATTGCCCTTAAGAACGGCGAAGGCCGCTGGCAAATCGTCAATCGCTTCGGCTTGGAGCTCTACGGGTTAAACGACAAACCTTGGCAAGGCAAGACCAATGCGCAGTTGGCGGAGATAAGCGATACCTGCTATCGAGAATCCTTTGAATGGAACCGGCTATCCGACGAAGAGGTATGGCAGTCCGGCCAAGCACAACGCTTTACCGAGACAATGCTCTTATGCGGCGGCTGTAAAAAGCGCATTTTCGACATCACCAAAACACCGATCTATAACCTGGACGGCAGCCGCCGGGCGTTAGTCGTATTCGGAGAAGAGGTGACCGATCGCCTGGAAGCCGACCGCCAGCTTCGTCTTGCCAACCTGGTATTGACCCAGAGCGATGAGGCAATTTTGATCAGCGATGCCGGCAATCATATCGTGTTCGTCAATGACGCCTTTACCAGAATCACGGGCTACACCTTAGCGGAGGTCATTGGCCAAAATCCACGCATCTTGGCATCCGGACGGCAAAGCCAAGAATTTTATGCCGAGATGTGGCAAAGCTTGCTGAATGAGGGCAGTTGGCGTGGCGAAATTTGGGACAAGCGCAAGAATGGCGAAATCTACCCGAAATGGCTGAACATCAGTTGCGTCCATGACGACAGAGGCGCCATCTGCAATTATGTCGGCATCTTTACCGACATTTCCAAACGCAAGGCCAACGAAGCCTTAAAGACTTTTCTGGTCTATCACGATCCCTTGACAAAACTGCCTAACCGCCTTCTGCTTAAAGACCGTTTCGACCAGGCTGTCGGCCTGGCTTCCAGGGGCAATAACGGCATGGTAGCACTGTTATTTCTGGACATAGGCCAACTCAATAGCATCAACGACAGATTCGGACACCGCGTTGGTGACCGGCTTCTGGTTGCCGTAGCCAAACGACTGCAGTCCTGCGTCAGAGACGTCGATACCATCAGCCGGGTGGGTGGAGATGAATTTGTCATGGTACTGACGGATATCACCACTTTTAACGCGGTGTCCTTAGTCGCGCAAAAAGTACTCGACCGCCTTGCCGAAGCATTTGAAATTGACGAGTACCGGCCGACGATTTCGACCAGCCTTGGAATAGCGCTGTATCCCAGCGACAGCACTGATTTTGATACCCTGCTAAAATTGGCGGATACCGCCTTGTATCACGCTAAGGACTGTGGGCGAAACACCTATCGTTTTTACACGGAGCGCATGAACGTCGATGCCATGGAACGGCTGCATATGCGTAAGGCGCTAGACCAAGCAATTAATAACAACGAATTCCTGCTGCATTACCAACCGCAGTTTGATCTGCGGAACGGCCAGCTGCTGGGTGTTGAAGCGCTGATACGCTGGAATAAACCCGGAGCCGGCCTGTTAATGCCGGCTAAGTTTATTTCCATCGCCGAAGAAACCGGGCAAATCGTGGCTATCGGCGAATGGGTGATTCGAGAAGCCTGCCGTCAGACCCGCGATTGGCAACAACAGGGGTACACCCCGGCTCGGGTCGCCGTAAACCTGTCGACTTTACAGTTCAAGCGCGGTGACGTGATCGAAGTGATTACCGATCTGGCTCACGAAGCCGGACTGGACCCGGAGTGGCTGGATCTGGAACTGACCGAGTCGATCATGCTGCATGACGTAAACACTATTTTCGATGTCGTCGAGCATCTCAAATCGCTGAGTTTCACGCTATCAATAGACGATTTTGGTACAGGCTATTCCTGCCTGACCCATCTGAAACGCTACAAAGTCGACAAGCTCAAGATAGACCAGTCATTTGTGCGCAACATGGAAGTCGATCGCCACGACGTCGCGATTATTCACGCCATCATACAGCTGGCGAAGGGCTTGGACCTTCGCACCATCGCCGAGGGCGTGGAAACGGTCGGCCAGCTTGAATTACTGCGTGCCGAGGGTTGCGATGAAGCGCAAGGCTATTATTTCAGCCATCCCTTACCAGCCGATGAAATCGTGCGCTTTATGCGCAAAACCTAAGCTTGAGTGAATACGCGGTTCAGACCTTATAGCTTTCCACACGGTTTCTGCCATTTTCCTTGGCCAGATACAGGCTCTGATCGGCGCGACGTAGCAGCTCTTCAAATTCCATCGTTTCGTCAGGCACCACGGTTGCGGCACCCAGACTGATCGTTACGAACGAGGAGATTTTTGACCCCGGATGCGGTAACTGCATGTCTTCCACGGATTTCCTAAGGATTTCAGCCAATTGGGCAATCTGATCGGTATCGCAGGCGGCCACGACACAAAACTCTTCGCCGCCGTAGCGGGCAATCAAATCCCCTGCGCGCCTGAAATACCGCCTCATGGTTTTGGCCACATGTTGCAGACAATGATCGCCCTGAATATGGCCCATTTTATCGTTGTAAATCTTGAAGTAATCGATATCGATCATGATCATCGACAAGGGATAACCTTGGCGCATCGCCCGCTTCCATTCCCGATTGACGAAAAAATCGTAATAACGCCGATTAGGCAACTGGGTCAGCACATCCATATAGGCTAATTGCAAATGACGTTTGGCCTTGGCGAGCCTACGTGTCATTTTTTGATGGGTAAAAAATGCCACCAGCAATACGACCAAACCGGCCAGCGCGATGCCGATATGGGTAAACTCCAGTTGCCGGAGACGCGCGGACACAAATTCATCAATGCTTCCGGCGGGGATGCTAATGCTGAGCCCCCCATAGTAGCCACCTGCCTTGACACCTTGCTGAGCGTGGCATTTCAAACAGTCGTTATCGATCTTCAACGGCGCCATGTAACGGTAAAACGGCACGCCATCGATGCTAGCCGCTTCGCTAAGACTGGCTTCACCTTTTGTAAACGCTAGCAACGCGGACAACTCCCACGAATCCGGCTTATTTTCGGGACGCAATGGATTGCGGCTGGTAATGTGAAACCGAATACCGGTTTTGCCCTGCTCTATTTCGCCGATCTGAGGAGTCATATAAGCGGGGTTGATCAAGGTGAGCTTGTGGCCATCCTTGGTTTCCAGATCGCGTTCGGGAAGTTTTTGATAGGGATTGGGCTGAGTGTCGTCGCTAATCGGCACATAAACGCCACCATGCAGCGCATTCCAATGCCTAAGCAACACAATATGATCGAAAAACATCTCGGCCTGCCGGGTAGCGATCGCTTGCGCATAATTTTTTGTATCCGTCATTTGCTGATAGAAGGTCGATGCAATCAGCAGCAGCCAAAGCATGCCGTAAATCAGAAATGTATGCTTTTTCACTCATCCCTCCGATAGATATTTGCAGTAATTTCGCTCATGCCTACATTACCATCACGATATTAGTACAATTTCCTGCAGCCACACTCTGTGGCGTTTTAAAAACTGGGGACTTTATCATTTTCTAGGCGATCATTGATATATCCGTTTAATTAGCCACACTATAAATCAAGTATCCTAGTAAAATGAACGAACTAAATCTCCATTTTACAATGACACAGCCCGAACACGACCACGATCAATGCATCCGCAAGGCCATCGCCGCCGCCGAACAGCTCTGCACGACGCGCGGCGCGCAACTAACGCCTATTCGCCATAAAGTACTTGAGTTGATCTGGAATAGTCATAAAGCGGTAAAAGCCTACGATTTGCTGGATCAAATCAGACCCCTAAACGACGCAGCCAAGCCTTCGACCGTCTACAGGGCGCTGGATTTTTTGCTGGAACAAGGCCTAATTCATCGTGTCGAGAGCTTGAATGCCTTCGTCGGCTGCCATTGTTCGGGTACTCAACATGATCAGTTATTATTGATCTGTACTGCCTGTAACAATGTGGAGGAGCGCGCCGCCGCCGCAGTGATCCAATCGCTGAGCGAGGAACTTCGTGACGCCGGATTTACACCGCAACGCAAAACCATAGAAATTCACGGTTTATGTCATTCTTGCCAACAAAACCACACTCCGCCAACAAAAAACCCATAAACATTGACATGTATCAATATCCCTAGGTTCGTCTGACCTAGAATACAACCCATGTCAGACGCTTTCCTACCGTTGACATGATCCTCTTGAAAGATAGATGCTTGGGCGGGCGAGAATTTTTCTCCCCGCCTTTTTTTTTGGGCTCGCGGAATTATCCCTCTATAATCGCCACTCAACTCCAAGCCGCTCTATTTTTCGCCATGCTCACAGCCAGTCAAAGAACGCTCATCCGTCAAGCCGACCTATCTCTTGACACCCTTGATGAAGGGAGCTTTTGCGAGTTAATGAAGCACCCTGATCAAGTTGCGGATTGCAGCGACGATGAACTGATCGCTTTTTTAAAAATAGCCAATGCTCTGTATCGCGGCGGCGAACCCATCATCAGCGACGCCGACTACGATTTTATCTATCTGGCCGAATTAAGGCATCGCCAGCCTAACCACCCGCTGTTACACACCGTCGAACCCGAGCCGATATTTGCCGGCAAGACCGTCGATCTACCGGTCGTCATGCTTTCCACAGACAAGGCTTACAGCCGTGAAGAAGTGGAACGCTGGGCGGGTAGGATAGAAAAAGCCGCCACCGAACTAGGCAAAAATTTCGCCGAAATCGAGTTCAAAGTCACGCCTAAACTGGATGGCTATGCAGCCTACGACGACGGGCGAATGCTCTATACCCGTGGCGACGGCCGCAAGGGCACCGACATCACGCGGGTTTTTGAACGGGGCATGCAGGTCGCGGATCACGGTAATCGGGGCCTGGGTGCCGGGGAAATCGTCGTCAGCCGCAGCTATTTCAATGAAAATCTAGCCGACTTTTTCGACAACGCTCGTAACTTTCAGGCCAGCGTGATCAAGGAAAAGGATCTCGAAGAACATGCCGAGCAAGCCATCAACGATCATGCCGCGGTGTTTTATCCGTTTGCATTGTTGCCTTCATGGACTGGACCTTGGACCGAATTGATTGGCGACTTCGAAAACATCGTCAAGACCATCTGGCATCAGCTCGATTACGATGTCGACGGCGTGATTCTGGAAATTACCGACGAAGACATCAAACAAGCCATGGGCGCTACCCGCCACCATCACCGTTGGCAATTGGCGTACAAGGAAAATCTGGAAACCGCCGAAGTCGCCGTGCTTAAGGTAACACCGCAAACCTCTCGTTCCGGCCGCATCACGCCGGTCGCTGAACTGGAGCCCGTTCGGCTGAGCGGCGCATTGTTGTCCAGAGCCACCGCGCATCACTACAAAATGGTGGTCGACAAGCGCATAGGCCCCGGCGCAATCATTCGCCTGGCCCGTTCCGGCGAAGTGATTCCGAAGATTGAACAGGTGCTTAAACCCGCCGAACCACAAGTCCCCGAGCATTGCCCAAGTTGCGGGCACGAACTGATCTGGGACAACGATTTCCTGATCTGCCCGAACAATTTGGCCTGCCCGGCGCAAATCAGCAACAGCATGGAACATTTTTTCCGGGTGTTGAAAAACAACGACGGTTTCGGCGCGGCGACCATTAAGAAGCTATACGAACACGGCATCCGTAGCGTCGATGAGATTTATACGCTTGGCGCCGAACAATTCGAAGCCATGGGTTTTGGCCCCAAACAATCGCAAAATCTGGTCGATCAGCTGCTGCGCAGCCGTAACGAGGCGGTTGAAGATTGGCGTTTTCTGGCCGCCTTCGGAGTGTTCCGGATGGGACTCGGCAACTGTGAACGCTTGTTGGCACATTACGCCCTGCCGAATATTTTTAGTTTGACCGAAGCCGACATCGTCGCCGTAGAAGGCTTCGCCGAAAAAACCGCGACGGCGATCACCAACGGTTTCGCCAACATCAAGCCACTATTCGATACTTTGATGAACCTGGGTTTCAAACTCCAAGCCACTCAGAACAAATCGGCTGACAATAGCCACCCTTTGGCCGGCAAGACTCTGGTGTTTACCGGCACATTGCACAGCGGCAGCCGTGACGAACTCAGCAAACAGGCCAAAGCCAAGGGCGCCAAGGTCGGAGGCTCGGTTTCGGCTAAGACGGATTATCTGGTGATAGGCGAAAACGTCGGCGCCAACAAAATCAATGCCGCCCGCGAAAAAGACGTCGCCGTGATCAGCGAACAGGAATTCCTGCAATTGCTGGCCGGAGAAAACGCATGAGCCGCGATCGCCCCGTCGTATTATGTTTTTCCGGCCACGACCCCAGCGGCGGCGCCGGCATCCAGGCCGACATCGAAACCATCATCAGCCACCAGTGCCACGCCGCCAGCGTCATCACCGCGCTGACGGAGCAGGATAGCCACAACGTCAAGAAGCTGATTCCGCAACGGCCCGGCGACATCATCAGCCAAGCCGAAACCCTGCTGGCCGATTTTTCGGTGGCCGCGATCAAGATAGGCCTGATCGGTCATCATGAAACGGCCAAAGCTATTCAACAGATTTTGCGGGACCATCCAGCCATTCCGGTAGTACTCGACCCGGTATTGGCCGCGGGCGGAGGCACTGCCCTGGCCGACCGGCAGTTACTCGATGCGATAATCGAAGGTTTGCTGCCGCTCACCACGGTATTGACCCCCAACAGCCAAGAAGCCCGGCAACTTGCAAATCAGGACGATTTGGCCGACTGTGGACGTAGTCTTCAAGCCAAAGGCGCCGAATTCGTACTGATTACAGGCACTCACGAAACATCGGACTTGGTTCATAACCGACTGTTCATGCCGGAAGGCAAGACCGAAACCTTCAACTGGGAGCGCTTGCCGCACAGCTATCACGGTTCGGGCTGCACCTTGGCCAGCGCCATCGCCGCCCTGCTCGCCCAAGGTCTCGATGCCTTTACCGCGATCACTGAAGCTCAGGAGTTTACCTGGCAATCGCTGGCCGCCGCCTATAAGCCCGGCCAAGGTCAATACAATCCCGACCGTCTGTTTTGGGTGGAGTCATGAAATTCCCCAAACGCGGCCTGTATGCCATCACCCAGACCGAAGGCAGATCCATCGCCCAGGTCATTCAGGACGCGGAAGCCGCGCTGAAAGGTGGCGCCGTGGTGATTCAATACCGCGATAAACAGCCATTGGACGCCCACTATCTCGCCGCCCAGTTGTTGCAACTCTGCCAGCGCTACCAAGTACCGCTATTGATTAACGACGATGTGGAACTTGCGCTGACCGTCGGCGCCAACGGCGTACATCTGGGCCGAGACGACGGCGACATCGCCCTCGCCCGTCGGCGGCTCGGCCCGGAAGCCATCATCGGCATCTCCTGTTACAACGACCTAGAAAAGGCGCAAGACATGGCGGCCAAGGGCGCCGATTACGTCGCCTTTGGCAGATTCTTTCCGTCCGGTTCAAAACCCCTGGCGGCGCCGGCCGACATCGCCACGCTACGAGAGGCCAAACAGGCCTTGAGTCTGCCCATCGTCGCGATCGGTGGCATCCTGCCGGAAAATGGTGGACAGTTGCTGGCGGCGGGTGCAGACTTGCTGGCGGTGATAGGCGGCGTATTCGACGGCGATCCGGAAACCTCGGCTCGCGCCTATCAGGCTTTGTTTAACCTAAGCAACGGGGAATAACCATGACTGATCACGTCTATAAAAAAATCGAACTCACTGGCTCATCCAGCATCGGATTACAACAAGCGATAGAAAATGCGGTGGATCAAGCCTCGCACTCGATAGACAACATGCGCTGGTTCGAAGTCGTCGAAACCCGCGGCCATATCGACGACGGCAAGATTGCCCACTGGCAAGTGACCATCAAGGTCGGCTTCACGCTGCCAAGCTGATTGTTGTTATGCTTTTTTTCCAAATGGCCTCGAGTTCCGGGGCCATATCTTGGTCCTCATGCTGAGCTGACGCGATGGATATCAAGTTGCCGCTGGATGTCAACCTGCAAACGGCCACTACCAAGGCCGCTAATAATCCGCTGAACCTGAAGCTAAATCAGATCCTGGCTGCCAAGGTGGTCGATACCCAAATCATGCTCAATACCTTGACACTGAACGTAGCCGACAAACGTGTATCGGTGCAGACGCAACAACCATTGAACCTGCAACCCGGCCAAGCCTTACAGTTGCAAGTGGTCAAAATGCTTCCGGTTCTTGAATTCAGGATCGTCGGTCCCGCTTCACCGCAAGCCCCCAATCAGACAGCCACTCAGACTGCCGATGCCTTGACACTAAAACTGCTAAGCCCGCAAACACCCATTTCAGCCAACGCCTCCGCCAACCTATTGCTAAACCAGTTGGCGAAAGGTCAGCAGCTACAAGCCGCTATCGTCGATATCGCCGGCAACAAGCTAACCTTGCAGCTATTACCGGCACAGGTTCCGGCAAATGGCGGCCGAGCGACGCCAACCGCCGCACCGACAAATATCGGTAATCTGGTAATAACGCTGGACACCAAGCAATTAATTTTTACAGGCTCCGGAAACCAAGCCGCGCCCTCGCCCTCCCCGCTTAAAATGCCTGCGCTGGAGTTACCTGTGCTGACACCAGGCACCCAAATCAATCTGCAAGTGTTGAAAACGGGCGATCCACCGACTTTTTCCGTCAGCCTGCCGGTTACCAGCACGGAACAAAAAATCATCGAGCTATTTAAACAATTGTTGCCAATTCAGACTTCTTCCGCGCCCTTACTCAATCACCTGAATCAAATCCTGCCGGCACTGGAAAATGATGCCACGATCGCCGAAACACTGAAGCGGTTGGCGCAAGAAATTTTACGTTCGATTCCGCTCAAAACCCAATTGACCGAACCTGCGCAACTAAAACAATCGGTCGATCAATCCGGCCTTTTTTTGGAAAGTAAACTTGCCGAGCTGTTATCAGGCAAGGACGGTACCTCATTACAGGACGACCTAAAGTTTAAATTGGTCAAATTCGTGCATTTGCTGTCCCTGGAGATTGATGCGCAAGCCGAACAAAAATCGGCCATGGACAACACCACCGTTCTCAAGGAAGCCTTACAAAAAGCCCATGCCGCCTTGGCGAAATTGACGCTCGATCAGTTCCAATCCCTACCCAGGGATGAGTCCGCAAAACTTGCATGGGTACTGGAGTTGCCATTTTTCCATGACCAAAAAGCCGACACCGTGCAAATCGAAATTGAACGGGACAAGCAAGGCGCCCAAGACACTGATCAAAAAAACTGGGCAGTCAGCATTACCATTACTCCGCCCGAACTTGCTACAATACATTGCAGAATTTCCTGTTACGACGGCTCGGTCAATACCCGCTTCTGGAGCGACGGGCCTGATACCGTTGACAAAATCAACGCTCATCTCGATTATCTTAAACAACAGTTCGAACGAAATGGACTAAAAACCGGATTTATGGAAGCGCATCAAGGCAAACCCACACCAACAGATTCAGTTAAGAAACCACTGAGCAATCTGTTGAGTGAAAAAGTCTGAAGCACCCAATCCCCGAATACTGGAACACTCATGGACACCCAACTCGCCATCCAATCTCGCCGCTCGGTTAAACAATACGATCCCGAACATCGCCTGTCGGACCGAGAAATCGGCAATCTATTCTCGCTAGCCATGTTGTCTCCGACGGCCTTCAATATTCAGAACTGGCGCTTCGTCGTGGTTCGCGACCCCGAACTGCGCGCCGAAATACGGCAAGCAGCCTGGGATCAGGCACAGGTGACCGATGCCTCGCTGCTGGTAATCCTTTGCGCCGACCTGAAAGCCTGGAAAAAGCAACCCGAGCGATATTGGCGCAATGCCGCGCAACCGCTTCAAGATTTTCTGCTGCCAGCGATACACGATTACTACGCGGGCAAGCCTCAAGTGCAGCGCGACGAAGCCATGCGCTCCTGCGGCATGGCGGCCCAAACCCTGATGTTGGCCGCCAAGGCCATGGGTTACGATTCATGTCCGATGGACGGTTTCGATTTCGATCGGGTCGGCAAACTGATACGCTTGCCCGAAGACCATATCATCAGCATGTTCGTCGCGATAGGCAAGGCCCTGCAGCCGGCCCAGCCGCGCGGTGGACAACTGAGCATGGACGAAGTGATCATCAACGATCGCTTCGCCTAATATCTTTTACTGGACCACAACTCCGCATGAATACAGAGACCGAAAACCTGTCAGAGCAAGTCACCCTCACTCAATTTATTATCGAGCAGCAACGCGGCCTGCCCGATGCCTCCGGCACATTCACGCTGCTGCTCAACAATATCGTGACGGCTTGCAAGCAGATTTCCCATCGCGTCAATCGCGGCGCACTGATAGGCGTACTCGGCAGCGCCGAATCCGAGAATGTTCAGGGGGAAGTTCAGAAGAAACTGGACATCATCACTCACGACATCATGGTTAAGGCCCTGGATTGGGGCGGACACTTGGGTGGCATGGCCTCGGAAGAAATCAGCGATCCCATCCAGATCCCCAAACAATATCCGAAGGGTAAATATCTGGTGTTGTTCGATCCGCTGGATGGCTCATCCAACATCGACATCAACCTGACGGTGGGTACCATATTCTCGATCTTGCGTTGCCGGGAAGGTGTTCCCGCCGAAACCGAGGATTTCCTGCGCAAGGGCTCGGAACAGGTTTGCGCGGGCTTCGTGCTGTACGGCCCGTCCACCATGCTGGTATTAACCACCGGCAACGGCGTCAATGCCTTTACGCTGGATCAGGATATAGGCGAATTCATCCTGACTCACTGCAACATGAAAATCCCCGAAAAATGCAATGAGTTTGCGATCAATATGTCCAATCAACGTTTCTGGGAAGCTCCCGTCAAACGCTATATCGACGAATGCGTGGCGGGCGTGGACGGACCGCGCGGCGAAAATTTCAATATGCGCTGGGTGGCATCGCTGGTGGCCGAGGTTTATAGGATATTGAATAGAGGCGGCGTTTTTCTCTATCCATACGACTTGCGCGACCCCGCCAAACCCGGCAAACTGCGCCTAATGTATGAAGCCAACCCCATGGCCTTCATCATCGAACAAGCCGGCGGGGTTTGTACCACCGGCTCGGAACGCATACTCGACATCAAACCCGGTAGTATTCATCAGCGCGTGCCGCTGATTCTTGGATCAAAAAACGAAGTGGAGCGAATTATGGATTATCACCACGAACACCATCGGGCGGATACTTAATATGTTGCGCCACCCTGCCTCTCTTTACCTAAAAAACCAGCCCGTATCGAAATATAACCAGGTCAGCTGCGCCAATTGCGGCCTGGATAATATTTGTTTGCCGCGAGGCCTGTCACAGGCGGAAATCAACGACATCAGCCAAGTGGTCAAAGCCAAAAAGACCCTGCAGCGCGGCGAATTCATCTACCACGAAGGCGATAATTTCCGTGGCATCCTGGCGATCAAATCCGGCAGTGCCAAACTGGTCGCCAGCGATCAGCACGGCAACGAGCACATCCTCAACATTCTGTTGCCGGGTGAATTGCTGGGTTTCGACGGTTTGTCGGATGAAAAGCACACCTGCGCGGCCATTGCGCTGGAGACCACCAGTTTTTGCGTGTTGCCGGCCGACAGCATGGATGAACTGTTTCAGAACCTGCCCGGCTTGACCCGTGAATTATTCCGCCACACCGGCGAAAAAATGAGCGAAGACAAGAATCAACTGATCCTCAGCAAACGTCCGGCCGAGGAACGCCTAGCTTATTTTTTGATCAGCTTGTCGGAGCGCCTGAAACGGCGTGGATTTTCGTCATCGGAATTCAAGCTTTCGTTGACGCGTCAGGAAATCGGCAACCATCTGGGATTGGCATTGGAAACCGTCAGCCGCTTGCTGAAAAAATTTCAGGACGATAATTTGATCGTGGTGCAAAACCGTTTCATCACCATTACCGACCAAACCGCCTTGAAAAAATTGCTACAAGTCACCGAATAACGGCATCAGTTTTTAATGCCTATGCCTTTGTGCAACAACAGCAAACTGGCGGCGGTGAGCAATACGATAAAGCCAGCCGTGATTGCAAACGCCAGCTCGATATTGACATCGCTAACCCCGAGCAAACCGTAGCGGAAGGCGTTGATCATATACAGAATCGGATTGCCCAAGGCTATCGTTTGCCAGATGCCCGGCAACATGGTCACCGAATAAAATACGCCGCCCAGATAGCTCAGCGGCGTCAACACAAAGTTCGGAATGATGGAAATATCGTCGAAACTGTCGGCGAACACCGCATTGATGAAGCCCGCCAGTGCAAACAATGTTGACGTCAACACGAATACCGCAATGGCCACATCCCAATGGTGGACCGGAATATCGGTAAACAGCATCGATATGCCCGCCACCACGCAGCCGACCAGAATACCGCGAGCTATCCCGCCGCAAACATAGCCCGCCAAGATCACCCCGTTCGGCACCGGCGCCACCAGCAATTCCTCGATGTGGTGCTGAAACTTGGTGGAGTAAAACGACGACACCACGTTGGAATATGAATGGCTGATCACCGACATCAGGATGATGCCGGGCACGATGTAATCCATGTAGGTCTCGCCATGCACGGTACCGATCCGGTCGCCTATCAGCTTGCCGAAAATCAGAAAATAAAGCGCGGTCGTAATAGCCGGCGGCAGCAAGGTTTGCGGCCAGATGCGGGTAAAGCGGCGGATTTCCTTGACGAGCAAGGTCTTGAAGGCGACGGAATAATTCATTGCACCAGATCGATGAACAGTTGTTCGAGGCGGTTGGATTTGTTTTTCAGGCTCGATACCGCGACACCCTGAGCGGTGAGTTGCTGGAACAAGGGATTAAGGCCCTGGCTCTTCGGCACAGCCACATTCAAGGTCCTGTTACCGGCCAGTTCGATCTGATAACCTTCGATGAGCGGCGCATGGGTCAGTGGCTGGGTAATATCCAGCACGAAGTGCTCGGTATGAATCCGACCCAACAAACTGTTCATCGCCGATTTTTCGATAATTTGGCCATTGTTAATGATGGCGATACTGCGGCACAAGCTTTCCGCCTCTTCCAAGTAATGCGTGGTCAGGATGATGGTTGTACCTTGCGCATTGACCTCCTTCATCATTTGCCACATGGCACGGCGAATTTCGATGTCCACGCCCGCCGTCGGTTCGTCGAGTATCAATAGCCTGGGCGAATGAACCATGGCCCTGGCGATCATCAGCCGCCGCTTCATGCCGCCGGACAGCCGCCGGGAAACGCTATCGCGCTTATCCCATAAATCCATTTGTTTTAGACAGGTTTCGGTACGCTGCACGGCCTGTTTGCGTGGAATCCCGTAATAACCGGCCTGATTCAGCACCACATTTCTGACCGTTTCGAACTGATTGAAGTTGATTTCCTGAGGCACCAGGCCGATACAACTCTTGGCTCGCTCATTGTTCTTATCCAGATCGTACCCGAATACTTCGACCGAACCACTGCTCTTGGTAACCAACGAACTGATGATGCCGATCAGGGTCGACTTGCCGGCGCCATTGGGACCGAGCAACGCAAAAAAATCGCCGCTTTCCACCTCGAGATTGATACCCTTCAAGGCTTCAAAGCCGTTGTTATAGGTTTTTTTTAGCTGCTTGATGGATAAGGCCTTCATTCTCTACGTTATAATGGCTGTGTCAGTAGACGAGGCGGGACTGCTTTCCGCTACAAATTGTCGAAATTTTATCAGAATTTCCAATTCCTCCGCAGATTGAACAGGATTGTAGCCTTGCCAAATCAAATTCCCACCAGCGTTGCCGCCGTCGATCTGGGTTCCAACAGCTTCCATATGATTATCTGTAGCCTGAAGGACGGCAAACTGCAGACCATAGACCGCTTGAAGGAAATGGTGCGTCTCGCCGCCGGCCTGGATCACAACCGGAATCTGGACCAAGAAACTCAGGAAAAAGCCTTAGCCTGCTTGGAACGTTTCGGACAAAGAATCAGCAACTTCCCGCCCAACAGCGTCAGCATCGTCGGCACCAACACCTTGCGGCTAGCCAAAAACTCCCAGCAATTCATCAGCAAGGCCGAAAAAGCCCTTGGCCACCCCATTCACATCATTTCCGGCATCGAGGAAGCCCGCCTGATTTATCAAGGCGTCGCTCATAGCCTGGCCAGTAACGCCAACAACCGTTTCGTGATGGATATCGGCGGCAGTAGCACCGAATATATTATCGGCCAGCACGATGTCGCTCATGCCAAGGAAAGCCTGAACATGGGTTGCGTGACTGTCAGCCAGAATTTCTTTAAAAAAGGGGCGATTTCCAAGAAAGCCTTCAAAAAGGCCACGCTGTTTGCCGAGCACCACCTGGAACCCTTTCAAGGCAAGTTCAACCGCAGCAAATGGGATGAAGCCATAGGCGCGTCCGGTAGCCTAAAAACCGTCAGCAATGTGCTGAAAACCTCGGGCTGGAGCGACAACGGCATCACCATGGACGGTCTTGAACAACTAGTCACGCATCTGCTCAAGCTGACTCATACCGATCAAATCACGTTCCCGGCCCTGAGCATAGAACGCCGCCCGGTGTTCATCGGCGCGGTCGCCATCGTCTACGCCACATTTAAAACATTGAATATCGAACAAATGACAGTATCCGACGGCGCCTTGCGGGAAGGCTTGGTGTACGATCTGTTGGGCCGCATCTACAATCACGACATTCGCTCCCAAACCAGCCGGATGATTGCGGATCGTTATCACACCGACCAGAAACACTCCGAGCAGCTCAAGGAAACCATACGCTATATGGTACAGCAACTGGATACTCATCCGTGCTTTAACGATAACCCAGCCAGCCTGCAGTTCCTGGAATGGGCCGCCGAGTTGCACGAGATCGGTTTTGAAATCGCTCATAGCCAATATCATAAGCACAGCGCTTATATCATCGAGAACGGTGATCTGGCCGGTTTTTCCAAACAGGATCAGCAGGTACTGTCCAGACTGGTCCGCAGCCAGCGCAAGAAGTTCAGTCTTGAGCGGTTTGCCGACTTACCCGCGCCCTGGCGGCAATACGCGCCGATACTGGCCATCATTTTTCGGATTGCATCGTTGCTGCACCGCAATCGCCATACCTCTCGTCCCGATTTCAGGATCGCTATCGAAGACAACGACATCGTGCTGGAATTTCCCGAACAGTGGCTGGAACAAGCACCATTGACATGCGCCGATCTCGACCAGGAAATGCGTTACCTGGAAGACGCCAAATTCAATCTGATTTTCGATAAATGCTGAAATCGCTTGGCAGCCGTTTAAACAACATCGCCAACTTTTTCAACGGCCTGCTGACCAGCAGAATGCCGCTAAAGACACGAAGTTTTTTTT
>Ga0316622_100001358_pt1 | contig 15847 bp, 6 predicted proteins | sample OWC_Aug_OW2_C1_D_FD_207646 | JGI IMG/M metagenome (GOLD analysis project Ga0316622, IMG submission 207646) | Wetland soil microbial communities from Old Woman Creek delta, Ohio, United States - OWC_Aug_OW2_C1_D5_C | ecosystem: Environmental > Terrestrial > Soil > Wetlands | place: USA: Ohio... | reverse complement strand
CGATGGCGGTCAACGCACCTAAAGCCATCGTGTCCGCGGGAGCGGTGCTGGTCGGAGGCATCGTCTCGCTGGCCGGACAGCTCGTCGCTGGAAACGGTGGCGTTCTACTGTACGACACGCTTAGCCTGCTGCGGGACCCGTGCGTGGACAAGTTCCAGCTGGCGTTCGGCGGGATCCACAACTGGATTCGGCAGCAGAACCAGCTGGCGGCCCAGGGCCGCAGTATCGAAGCGGCTGTCAACCTCAGCGATGCGATGGGGTCCTTCGTCGTCAACTCGATCGCCGAGCCGCTGCTAGCAGAGATGGTGATAGCGGGAGTGATCCGCGTTGCCGGCGGTTTTATCGACACCGCGGCCGATGGGATCAGCGCCATTGCGCAGCTACGCAAGAGAGGGCGCGCGCTGGATCGCGCCAGCGACGCCTTCGAAATGGCATCCAGTGCTGGCCGGGCAGCGCGAGCCGAGGCGCTCGCGCAGGGCGCGACGGCGGAAGCGGCGGCACGGGCAGAGCGGTTCGCGCGGTGGAACGTGTTGAAGGAGGCGGACCGGGCCGCCTACGTGGCGCGAGCCGAAGCGCTCGCGCAGGGCGCGACGGCGGAAGCGGCGGCAGGGGCAGAGCGGTTCGCGCGGTGGAACGTATTGAAGGAGGCGGACCGGGCAGCCTACCTGGCGCATAGTTATGCAGACGATTGGGTGGAAGCGATCCGGCACGACGAGCTGCTCAGGATGCTGCAGACGGGGGTCAAGCAGATGCCCGATGGACGGACCGTGCGTCTGGGCGACGATGCTCTCCGCTGGGCGAGATGGACTCTCGAGCGCGAGGCGCGGATCGATAGGGCGCTGGTCGCCGGCAAGAGCGGAGTGCTGTTCGGCAACGCACCGAAACCCCCCTCGCTGGGCGATGCCGTCTCGAGGCACGTTAAGGAAACGTTGACCAAGCTTTTCGGGCCGCAGAGCGCAGCCACTACCGCTGAGCGGATGGCTCTCGTGGAGTTCGCGAAGGCAAATGAACTGGAGATCGCGATCCGCGCGACCGATCCGCTCACTGCCCGGGTTACGCGCATCCTCAACCGGCTTGGCTTGCCCGGCAAACCGGAATGGGTGAAGGACAAGAGCGTCTACGGTTTGGTGTCGGCCGAGCGCCCGGACTACCTGCCAAACCTTGGCAAGGACGGGCACCGGTATTTCCGCTCCGATCTAGACATCGCTTGGGTGATCGACAAGACGACCGGCCAGCCGCTGACGAGTAAACAGGTTTGGGAGAAGGTCATCGATCCGCTGAACCGGATCATGATGACGCGTGGCCAGAAGCACGGTTCGTTCTATCACGGCCCGCATTACAACATGTATCCGGAGATGGGTGGGTACATGAGTCGGCGCCAGATCGCGACGGTCGGGGATCCTGGCGCCGTCAACATCTTCAGCGGCGACGGCATGGCGACGCTGACCAAGATCGAGGCGCAGCGGTACGCGATCAACACGCCGGGACTGCGCCAGGGGGGGGGCTGGAAGGACTGGATCGCACAGGAATCCCGCGCGCTCAGCCAGGAACTCGGTCGCCCGGTGCCTGCTGATTATTCGATGCCAGACGTCAAATTCGTTCCCGTCAGGCTCACGGCGGGCTCGGTGTCGGGGTCGTTCGGGAGTGGCGAAGCGCTGTTCGCGAGCCGGTCGCTCGTCACGCTGGCCGACACCGCACAGTCGATCTGGCAACAGGCGCTCGGCGTGTCGGTCCCGTTGCAGCTCACGGTGTCGATCGCGGACCTGCCCGCAGGCGAACTCGCGCGCGCATACATCACGCAGCTCGATACCGAGGGCGTGCCGCTCGAGGGCCGGTTGGTCGTCGACTGGAGTGCCGACGGACACGGCTGGTTCATCGATCCAACGCCGCTCGATGCGTCCGAATTCGGCGCGTCGGGATCGCCCGCCGACGGGCGGTACGACCTGTTCAGCGTCGTCGCCCACGAAGTTGGGCACGTACTCGGAATGGCCATCGGTTACGAAGGCTACGAACGCTATTTGGAACGCCGCGACGATGGCCGCCTGTACTTCGTGGTCGACGGCGTCACGGTCGTGCTGTCGGAGGACGGCAGCCACCTGGACGGCCTGATTTTCGGCGACGACCTGATGTCATCGACGCTGCAGGCCTCGGAGCGGAGGCTGCCTTCCGTGCTGGGCGCCTGGATCGTCAATGCCGCGCGCGAGTCGGTCACGACCACGCCCCAGCCGACGACCGTCGAAATCGGCTCGGTCACGGCGCTCGTTGAGCTCAGAGACCGGTTCACGAACGGCGACTTCACGATCAGCGACACGGGTGCTGCCGAGTTCGGCTGGTCGGCCCTCGGCTCAGCGTCCGCCATGGACGGCCGCGGCGTGCTGACCGAGAACGCGACGCTGGCCTCGCGGCTGATGCAGACGGTCCTCGTGCCGCAAGGTGCGACGGCGATCCGGTTCACGCTGGTCGACGCACTCTTCGACGCGCCGGGCGCGGGCCCGCCGGACGCGTTCGAAGTCGCATTGCTCGGCCCGACGATGCCTACACCGCTGGCAGGCAGCATCACGCTCAGCAATACGGATGCGCTCCTGAACGTCCAGGCCGATGGCACGGTCTACGCGGCCACGGGCGTAACTGTGCCCGGCGCACAGGGCGGACAGCTGCCCGCGTCGTTGAGCGCGCCCATCGTGATCACGGTGGACCTTGCCGGGGCGAGCGCCGGCGACGCGATCTCGCTGTACTTCGACCTGGTCGGCTTCGGCAGCCACGGCAGCCGCGTCGTGATCGACGACGTGCGCTTCGTCCTGCCGGGCGAGTCCAACGCAGCTCCGGTCGCGATCGCCGATGCCGCCAGCCTCGAGGAAGACAGCAGCGTCCCCGTCGATGTCCTCGCGAACGACACCGACGCAGACGGTGACGGGCTGATGCTGACCGCCGTGGGCACACCGACACATGGCGCCGCCACGATCGAGGACGGGAAGGTCCGTTACACGCCGGTCGCGAACTACTTCGGCAGCGACCGCCTGACCTATACGGTCATGGATTCCGTCGGCAACCTCGCGACCGGTACGCTCGAGCTGACGGTGGCGTCGGTCAACGACGCACCCACGCTGCAGCCGCTGCCGAACGTCCAGCGTGTGGAAGGCGCGGTCTTGACGGTTGCGGCCGTGGGCGCGGACCCCGACGGTGACGCGCTCAAATACCAGCTCGATGCGGCGCCGCCAGGCGCCACGATCGACGCGAACACCGGGGCGATCCTCTGGACCGCCAGCGGCGCCGGCACAACCGTCACGTTCGCCGTGTCGGTGAGCGACGGCCAGGCCCTTGCGAGCCGCAGCTTTTCGGTCGAGGTGCTCGAAAGCGCTCCGCCGAACGCTGCACCCGGCGCCCAGGCGGACCAGGCGACCGTCGCCGAGGACTCGAGCGTCCTGGTAGACGTGCTGGCCAACGACACGGACCCGGACGGCGACACGATTAGGCTCACGGGCGTGGGCACTGGGCAGTACGGCACGGCCGTCATCGAAGGCGGGCGTGTGCGGTATACTCCAGCCGCCAATTACAACGGCCCCGACACGGTCAGCTACGCCGTGACCGACACGGTCGGCAACGTTGCGACCGGCATGATCGACGTCGTCGTGACGCCCGTCAACGATGCGCCCACCTTGCCGCCGCTCACGGATGCGACGATCCAAGCCGGGTCCACGCTGAGATTGACGGCGCAGGGCGGCGACATCGACGGCGATGTCCTGACCTATGACCTCGATGCTTCACCCGCCGGTGCGACGATCGACACCGCGACGGGCGTGATCTCCTGGCTCGGATCGGGTCCGGGCACCACGGTGTCCTTCACCGTTTCGGTCACCGACGGCCAGGCGGCAGCCTTCAGCAGCTTCAGCGTGCAGGTCGTACCCCAGGCGCCGACCAACAAGGCGCCGCAGGCGCTGGCGGACACGGCCGGCGTCGGTGAGGATGCAAGCGTGCTCGTGCCGGTGCTGGCCAACGACACCGACGCGGACGGCGACCCGCTCGCGATCATTTCGGTCGGCTCACCGTCGCACGGTGCCGTGGCGATCGAACAGGGTGCGGTGCGCTACACGCCGGCGTCGAACTACTTCGGCACGGATTCCTTCACTTACGTCATCGACGACGGTCACGGCGGTCGGAGTACCGGCACGGTGCAGCTCACGATCGCGCCGGTCAACGACGCACCGGTGACCGCAGCCGATGCTGCGACGGTGGCGGAAGACAGCGCGGTGCTCATCGACGTGCTCGCCAACGACGTCGACATCGACGACGGCCGCGCCGCGCTGACGTTGCGCATCAGCCAGCCGCCCAGCCACGGGATGGCCACGGTCCAGAACGGGCAGATCCGCTACACGCCTGCCGCCAATTACAACGGCACCGATCGCTTCGAGTACCAGATGGTCGACGCGGCGGGAGCAATCTCGACCAGCGAAGTCAACCTTACTGTGACGCCGGTCAACGATGCGCCGACGCTGGCGCCAATCGCGGATACGGTGGTGAGACCGAGGTTCGGCTTCACCACCACTGCGGTAGGTAGCGACGTCGACGGCGACACGCTGCGCTACAGCCTGGTGAGCGGTCCGTCGGGGGCGTCGATCGACCCGGCGACGGGACGCCTGACCTGGAGAACCCCGATGAGGGGCGTAACCGCGGAGTTTGTGGTCAGGGTCACCGATGGCACCAGCAGTGCGTCGCGTGACTTCTCGGTGACGGTCGTCGCGGAGCCGAGACAGGAATTCCGCCTCGGCGTGCCGCGTCCGGGTTCGAAGCTCGTCAGCGGCACGCCGGAGACGGAGGACCAGCAGCGACATCCGCGGCTCCCGGTGCTCGAGTTCGAGACCTCGCCGATGCTCGTGGCGATGCCGCAGGCCCCGGTCATGGTCGAGACCACGGGGCGACCCGTCCGCAGCGTGCGGCCCGACGGGCAGGCCACGGCGCTCGATGCCAATGCGCCGGCCGGACGCGACCCGCGCCTGCTGCTCTGGGTCGAGCGTTTCGTCCCGGCGCTGAACGGGTTCGTCGTGCGCTTCAGCCAGCCGATCGAGACGCCGCGCCAGGCGCGCGCCGAGTCGACGACGACCGATGCGCTCGAAATCCTGGTGCTGGGTGCGGACGGCAAGCCCGTGGCAGGCACCGTAGTCATGGATGCCGACGGCAAGGGTTTCCGGTTCGTGCCGCAGGTCGAGCCCATGCAGCCCGGGACCTATCAGGTCATCCTGCGCAGCGGCACGGACGGCATCCACAGCTTCTTCGGCGTGCTCGACGGCAACCGCGACGGTGTGCCGGGCGACGACTATCGCCAGACGCTGCGGGTGCCGGCCGCGCAGGGCGCGAGCCTGCGGCTCGAAGTGCCGGCGCTCGACGCGACGGCTCACGGCAAGCCACTGGCGCTGCCGCTCACGCTGCACAGCGCGGGCGACGTGCGCCAGCTGTCCTTCGCGGTAAAGCTCGATCCACGGCTCTACGAGGTGCACGGTGTTGCGATGTCTTCGCAACTGCCTGCCGGTGCGCAACTGACGCTCAGCCACGGCGAGGACGGCATCTGCCGGTTGTCGCTGCTGTCGCCGATCAACCTGCCGGCGGGCATTCTGCGGCTCGGCTGCATCGAAGTCTCACAGAAGACAGACGACCCGCCGCCGGACCGCATCGACGCCCAGGGCGGCGACGTCGTGATCGATCTCGCGGCCGGCTTCGGCGGGTTCGCGCTGGCGGGAGCGCTGGCCTACGCGCGGGCCTCCCGCGACAGAAAGCCGCAACGCGACTGGCGCACGCAGTGGCTGAGCCGTCGGCGGGCCGAAGACGGCGACCCGAATGGCCCACCGTCGATCCGGATTTCACTGGATGAGTGAGCGTGGCCCGACCGCTTGCCGACGGCGCCCCGGATCGGTGGAGAGAAACGAGAGCAGGAAACAGCAAATGAGCAAGGTTTCTGGAAGGAACTCTGAATCGGTAAGTGCCTCGGCCAATGTCTCGCAGGGGGCCGCCACGCCGCTGCCCAGCGCTGCGGCCCCGGCCATGCGGTTCAATACGACGAACCTGAAGAGCACCTACTGCAACATGTGCAACGCGAACTCCACGCGCGAGGAAGTCGTGCTGAACTTCGGCGTCAATGAAGCATGGGACCGCGGGGGCGGGGACGTCGAGGTGGCGCTCGAGCACCGCATCATCCTGAGCCCGTTCGCGGCCAAGCGTCTCGTGCAGATGCTCGGCCGGTTGGTGGAAGAATACGAAGCGCGTTACGGCGCACTGAACTGACGGCAGTGCGCGCATCCGCGTGAAGGGGGAGGAGCACCCGGTGAGTTCGGCAGGCGCGCGGTTCGACGTGGTGTCCGGTGGCCAGGCCACTGGGGACGTCGACTCGCTCTGGACACAGCTGGCAGGGGCGACCGACGCCGCGACGTTCTGCCGTGCGTGGCTCGGGCTGCAGTGCGCCGAAATCGAGGGCACCCAGCGCGGCCTGCTGCTGCTGGAGGACGACGCGCGCACATTTGTGCCGGCGGCCGTCTGGCCTGCCTCGGACGCGGACGTCTCGGCACTGGTGCCCGTTGCGCGTCGCTGCCTCGCCGAGCGTGCCGGCTGTGTCGAACGCATCGGCGAAGGTCCGGTGCGATTTGCCGTTGGTTACCCGCTGGAGCAGGGCGGCCAGCTGCTGGGCGCAGTCGTGCTCGACCTCGGGTCGCGCAGCGAGTCGAAGCTGCGCGAGGCCCAGCGTCGTCTGCACTGGGGTGCAGGCCGTCTCGAGCTCCTGGTCCAGGCTCGGCAGGCGCAGGTGCAGGCGCAGGCCCTGGAGCGTGCCCGCCTCGCGCTCGATTGCGCCGTCGGCGTGGGAGAGCAGGCACGGCTCGATGCCGCCGCACTCGTCTGCGCCGACCTGCTGGCGGAGCGCCTCGGGTGCGATCGGGTCGCCGTCGGTGTCGAACGCGGGGGCCGCGTCCACCTGCACGCGATGTCCGGGTCTGCCTGGTTCGATCGCAAGTCGGACCAGGTGGGCGCCATCGAGAACGCCATGGAGGAGGCGGCCGAGCAGGGTTGCACGGTCGCGCATCGCGTTGATGAAGGTGCGAGAGGGCTGATCAGCATAGCGCACCGTGACCTCGCGGGGCGGGGTGCGGCCTACACGGTGCTGATGCGCATGCAGGGGCGTGCCGTCGGCGCGATCACCGTGCTGCACCACGAACCCGTTGAGGAGCGGACCCGCGCCGCCGTCGAGGCCGTCGCGGCGCTGCTGGCGCCGGAGTTCGACCTGCGCCGCGACCTCGATCGCTGGGTCGCGGGCCGCCTCGCGAACCGTGCCCGCGAACTCTGTGCCGGGCTCAAGGACCCGCGGCGGCCAACGTTCCGCATCGCGGCAGCGGGAATCGCGGCGGCGTTGCTACTGCTCGCGTTCGTGCCCGGCGAGTACCGCGTCACCGGTAAGGCCGTTGTCGAGGGCGAGGTGCAACGTGCCATCGTTGCACCGTTCGATGGTTTCGTCGCGACTTCGCATCTGCGTGCCGGTCAGTCAGTCCGCGCCGGGGACGTGCTGGCCACGCTCGACGACCGCGACCTGGCTCTCGAGCACCAGAAGTGGCTCGCTGAGGCGGAGCAGGCCGATCGACGCTACCGCGACGCGCTGGCGAAGCACGACAGGGCGAACGCCCGCATCCTCGCGGCCCAGTACGAGGAAGCGAGCGCCCAGTTGGCGCTGACCGAGGAGAAGCTCACGCGCGCGAAACTTACCGCGCCGTTCGATGGGGTGGTCGTGAGTGGCGACCTGAGCCAGATGCTTGGCAGCCCGGTGGAGAAGGGCAAGGTCCTCTTCGAAGTGGCACCGCTCGATGCCTACCGGGTGATCGTCAAGGTGCCCGAGGCGGACACGCGCGAACTGCGCCTCGGGCAGCCAGGTCGCATCGTGCTCGCAGCGATGTCCGATTCCGCCGTTCCGTTCAAGGTGCACAACATCGGCATGGCCGTCGCGGAGGATGGCAACAACCTCTTCCGCATCGAGGCCGAGCTGCAGGAGGTTCCACCGGGCATACGGCCCGGCATGGAAGGCGTCGGCAAGATCGTCGTCGGCGAGCGTCGCCTGCTCTGGATCTGGACCCACCGGTTATTCGACTGGGTGGCCCTGAAGCTCTGGCAGTGGTTGCCCTGACGTGAATTCCGGGTTCCGCAACGAGATGTGGTACCGGGTCGCCGAGTTGCGGCCACGGCTGCACTCGGGGATGCGCATCTCGCGCCAGCGCTATCGCGGTCGCTCCTGGTACGTGCTGTACAACCCGGCGACCGGGCGTAGTCATCGCTTCACGCCGGCAACTTACGCGCTGATCGACGCCATGGATGGGAGCCGGACACTTGACGAACTTTGGCTCGGCCTTTTGGATTCGCTGGGGGACCATGCGCCGAGCCAGGGCGACGTCATACAACTGCTCCACCAGCTGCACGCGGCCGATGTGCTGCAGGGGGGCGGGTTGCCGGAGCTGACCGAGACCCTCGAGCGACGTCGCAAGCAGGCACGGCCCGCTTGGCTGCGCAGCCTGCTCACCCCGATGTCGATGCGGTTCCCGCTCTGGGACCCTGCACGGTTCCTGGACAGGACGTGGCCCCTCGTGCGATGGCTGGTCTCCCCCCTGGGGGCGGCGCTCTGGCTCGTATGCGTCGTCCCGGCCGGCTTGCTCGCCGCCCGGCACTGGAACGAGCTCACCGACAACCTGGCCGACCGGGTGCTTGGCCTCGAGAACCTCCTGCTGCTGTGGCTCACGTACCCGGTCGTCAAGCTGCTGCACGAGCTGGGCCACGCATACGCGGTCCGGCGCGGCGGCGGCGAGGTTCACGAGATGGGCGTCATGCTGCTCGTCTTCGCACCGGTACCGTACGTAGACGCCTCGTCGTCGGCGGCCTTCCGGAGCAAGTGGACGCGCATCGGTGTCGCTGCCGCGGGGATCGTGACCGAGCTGTTCGTGGCGGCCCTGGCCATGTTCCTCTGGGCGGCCGCGGAGCCCGGCATCGTGCGGGCCATGGCGTTCAACGTGCTGCTGCTGTGCGGTGCTAGCTCGGTGCTGTTCAATGCGAACCCGCTGCTGCGCTTCGACGGGTACTACGTCCTGTGCGACCTCATCGAGATTCCGAACCTCGCCCAGCGCGCGAACCAGTACCTGCAATACCTACTGCGCCGCCACCTCTACGGCGACCACGACGTCCCGTCCCCGGCGCATGGTCGGGCCGAAGCCGTCTGGATGGCGCTGTATTCCCCGGCGTCGTGGCTCTACCGGGTCTTCATCACTATTGGCATTGCGCTGTTCATTGCAGGCAAGTACTTCTTCATCGGTGTGCTGCTCGCGCTGTGGACGATCGGCGGAATGCTGGTCGTGCCGCTGGCAAAGGGCCTCAAGTTCCTCGCCGGCCAGGCACAGTTCGATCGCCAGCGGCGTCGCGCGATCGGTCTGACCGTGGGCGTCGTCGCTGCGGTGCTCGCGTTCGTCTGCTTCGTGCCGATGCCGTACACCACGGTCGCCGAGGGCGTCATCTGGACTCCGCGCAATGCCGAAGTCCGTGTCGAGACCGGCGGGTTCGTCAACCGCCTGTTCGTCGATAGCGGCGTGCAGGTCGAAGGTGGGGCACCGTTGGTGGAACTGCGCGACCCCGAGCTGGCTGCGAACCTCTGGGCGAGCGAGGCGAGGGTCGAGCAATACGAGGCGCAGTACGCGAGCGAGATGTTCGCGGACCGGTTGCAGGCCGCGGTGACGCAGCAGACCCTGGCCACCGAACGGGCGGCGCTGGAGCGGCTGGAGGCGCGCGACGCTGGTCTCGTCGCGCACGCGGGCCGCCGCGGAACGTGGCACGTGGCGAACCCGCAGGACCTGTACGGCCGCTATTACGAGCAGGGTGCGCTGCTCGGCTTCGTGCTGTCCGGCCAGTCGGGCACAATCCGGGTCGTGGTCCCGCAGGGCGAGGCCGACCTGGTCCGCAACAGCACCCGGCGCATCGAGGTCCGTCTCGTCGATCGTCCCTGGCAGACTTTCCGGGCACGGCTCTCGCGCGACGTCCCGGCTGGCAGCGACCAGTTGCCCACGAAGGCCCTGGCCCTCGACGGCGGCGGTCCGTTCGCGACGGACCCCACGGACTCGAGCGGCCTCAAGACGCTGACGCGCACGTTCCAGTTCGACCTTGACCTGCTGGCCGACGCGAGCGACCTCGCCTTCGGCAGCCGCGCCTACGTTCGCTTCGAGCACAGCGCGCAGCCGATCGTCAAGCAGGTCTATCACAGCGTGCGCCAGGTCCTGCTGGCCCATCTCGAGGTGTAGCCGAGCCATGTTGCGCACCGTGCTCGATAGCTGGTCCGTGCGAACACTGGGGCAGGGCAACTACCCCCAGCGCGACGACCGTGCCGCGCGTCCCCTAGACCGCTGGTTGGGAAGGTGTCTCGGCGAGGCCAGTCTGTGGCTCTCGGCGCTGCGCCGGAGCCGGGCCACGGCGTTTGCAAAGGCGGTGCAGCGGGCGGAGTCGGCACTGGCAGGCCTGCCGGAAGAAGCGCTGCGGGCGCGGATCGATGCGCTTGGGGCGCGGGTCGTACGCGCGGGCCTCGACCGCGCCGCACTCGTCGAGTCATTCGCCGTCACGGGCGAGGTCTGCTTCCGCAAGCTCGGCAAGCGCCCGTATCTCGTCCAGCACATGGGCGCCTACGTGCTCGTGCACGGCGGGCAGGCCGAGATGGCGACGGGTGAGGGTAAGTCCCTGACCGCCGTGATGCCGTCGGTGGCCGTCGCCCTGGCGCGGATGGCCGTCCACGTCGTTACCGTCAACGATTACCTCGCCCGCAGGGACGCCGAGGCGATGCGGCCGGTGTACGAGTTTTTCGGGCTCACGGTCGGCTGGATCGAGTCCGACCAGCCGCCCGAGGTGCGCCACGCGATGTACCGGTGCGACGTCACCTATTGCGTCAACAAGGACCTCGTCTTCGATTACCTGCGCGACCAGCTGCGGCCGGTGCCCCTGGGCGGCGAGCGAAAACTGGCACTCGATGCCTACGTCGAGTGTCGGCGGTCGGCTGGCGACAAGCTGCTGCGCGGCCTGCATTTCGCAATTGTCGATGAGGCCGACAGTATCCTCGTCGACGAGGCGCGCACGCCCTTGATCATCTCCCAGGAGCGTGCCGATCCCGAGGGCGCATCGATCTATGCGACGGCACTGGCCATCGCATCGCAGCTTGCGGCGAACCAGTTCGAGCTGCTGCCGGCCGAGCATGCGGTGCGGCTGCTGCCGGAAGGCTGCGTGGCGGTCGAGCGGGCTTGCGTCGGGCGCACGGGTCGGTGGCGGTTCCGCAAGGCACGCGAGGAACTGGTGCGACAGGCCCTGAGCGCCCTGCACCTGTTCGAGCGCGACCTCCACTACATCGTCCGGGACGGCAAGGTGGTGATCGTCGACGAGTTCACCGGCCGCACCATGGCCGACCGCAGTTGGGAACGCGGCCTGCACCAGATGATCGAGGCGAAGGAGGGGCTCGTGGCGAGCGACCTGCGCGAATCGATCGCGCGCCTCACCTACCAGCGCTTCTTCCGTCGCTACCTTAGGCTCGCGGGCATGACCGGGACGGGCGCGGAGGTCGCCGCCGAGCTGCGTGCGGTGTTCGGCTTCAATACGCTGCGCATCCCGACCCATCGCCCGTGTGTCCGGCGACGTCTGGGCGAGCGCGTGTATCTCGACGCGCAGGCGCGCTGGGCCGCAGTCGTCGACCGTGTCGTGCAGATGCACCGGGCGGGGCGCGCCGTGCTCGTCGGCACCCGGTCGGTCTGGGCGTCCGAGCACCTGAGCCGCCTGTTGTCGGCGGCAGGCGTCGATCATGCTGTGCTCAATGCCCGGCAGGACAGCGCGGAGGCGGAAATCGTGGCGCAGGCCGGCCAGCGTTGCCGCGTGACCGTGGCGACCAACATGGCCGGCCGGGGGACGGATATCCTGCTCGATGATTCAGTGCGCGCGGTCGGCGGATTGCACGTCATCCTGACCGAGTTTCACGAGTCGAGGCGCATCGACCGGCAGCTGTTCGGACGCGCGGGGCGCCAGGGAGATCCCGGCAGCTTCGAGAGCCTCGTCGCGCTTGACGACGAGACCTTCCGAACGCACGCGGCGGGGCTCGTGAAGATGATACGGTCGCGCCGCTGGCGTGCGGACACGCTGCCTGGTCCGGTGGGATGGATGCTGCGGTTCGTGGCGCAGAGTTCGGCCGGACGGCTGCATGCCCGCATTCGGCGGCGAATGCTCGAAATGGAACGGACGATGGACAAGTCGCTGGCGTTCTCGGGACGTGGAGAATGAGGTCGATGTCGCAGTTGATGGCGAGCTCACCGGCGTGGCTTGCCGTGGCCGCCGTGATGGCAAGCAGCTCCGCGCGCGCGGCGAGCGAGTTCGACTGTATCACCGAGCCCAGCCGCATCGTCGAGATCCGTGCGTCAGTCGAAGGGCTGCTGTCGCAGGTGCTCGTGGACCGCGGCCAGACTGTAAAGGCCGGGCAAGTGGTCGCGATGCTGGATGCGGGTCTCGACCAGGCCAATGCGGATCTTGCGCGCTACAAGTCGCGGATGCAGGGTGCCATCAGGTCGGGCGAGAGCCGTCTCGCGTATGCGGGCGTGAAGGCGCACCGCAACGAGCAGCTGCACGCCGAGCGTCTCGTCTCGGCGCAGGATCGCGACGAAGCCGTCACCGAGCGTAAGCTCGCCGAGGCGCAGCTGCAGGAACTGCGCGACAACCAGAAGACGGCCGAACTCGAATACCGGCGCGAGTCCGAGCGCCTGCGGCTCCGGACGCTGCGCAGCCCTATCAATGGCATCGTCTTGGAGCGACAGATGAACGTCGGGGAGTTCGCGGACAACAAGGACACCCGCCGGCCGATCATGAAGATCGTAGACATCTACTCGCTGCACGTCGAAACGTTGCTGCCGATCGAGGCGATCGGCAAGGTCAGGCCGGGCCAGATGGCCACCGTGTACCCTGAAGCGCCGGCAGGCGTCGCGTTTCCGGCCCAGGTAAAGGTGGTCGACAGTGTGCTCGACGTAGCGAGTGGGACGTTCGGCGTCCGGCTCGACCTGGCGAACGCAAAGCTGGAGATCCCGGCGGGGGTGAAATGCCGGGTACGCATCGACGGCCTGGAGCTCACGAGATCCGCGCGAGCAGGCCTAGCACCGGCCCGACCGGCCACGCGACGGCCCGAGAAGCCCCAGTGAGCGGGCCCAGCCGAATCAGTAGCCAACGCAATAACGACACGAGAAAGTAATTCAGCCATGTCCAGCAAATCTACGATCCTCGTGGTGGTGCTGAGCGGCGCTTGCGCCAATGCCGGCGCGGCGGGACTGTTCGAGGTCTACAGGGACGCGCTCGCGAGCGACGCACGCTTTGCTGCTGCCAAGGCGCAGTACGCGGCGGCAGAGCAGCGCGTGCCGCAGGCGACTGCGGCGCTGCTTCCGACGCTGGCGGTCTCAGGGAACTCGCTGCAGAACGACAATGAGAGCAACACTATTTACGGCGACGGTGAGTACGACAGTTACGAGTACTCGGCCGACCTGACGCAGCCGCTGTTCCGGCGCGATGCCTGGGTTGCTCGCGACAAGTCGAAGCAGGCGCTGCGACAGGCCGGGGCCGAACTCGATCTGGCCCATCAAGACCTCATCCTCCGCGTGAGCCAGGCCTATTTTGACGTGCTGCTCGCACAGGACAACCTGCGCAGCGTCGAGGACCAGCGCGCGGCCTACAGGGAACAGGCGGCCTCCGCCAACCGCAAGTTCGAGCTCGGCACTGCCAGCATCACCGACGTGCGCGATACGCAAGCGCGCGCACAGCTGGCCGTTGCCCAGCAGATCGCCGCGAAGGTCGACGTGCAGGCGAAGCGTGATGCCCTGGCGATGTTGCTTGACAAGGATCCGGGCGACGTTGATCCGCTGAAGCCGGACGTTGGGTTCTCGATGCCGGGCGATGCCAACCTCGCCGGTCTCGTCGACACGGCGAAGACCCAGTCGAAGACGGTGCAGGCAGGTGAGGCGGCCGTCGACGTGGCCGATCGGGAGGTTCGCAGGGTCCAGGCGGGCCACCTGCCGACGGTCGATGTCATCGCGAGCTATGGCCACTCGCTCTCGGCGACGACCAGCACGGTCGGGACGGACCTGAGGGGAACGACGTACGGCGTCCAAGTCAATTTACCGATCTACAGCGGTGGCAGCGTCATGTACCAGACCCGCGAGGCGCGGGCACTCCTCGACAAGGCTAAGGCCGACCTGGAGGGCGCGCGGCGCGAGAGCGCGCTGGAGGCGCAGCAGGCCTACCTGAGCGCTACCGCCGGCATGGCGCAGATCGCGGCGCTCGAAGAGGCACTCAAGTCGGCCCAGGCGGCGCTCGAAGCCAACAAGCGGGGACTCGAGCTTGGTGTGCGCGTGGATATTGATGTGCTCAACGCCCAGCAGCAGCTGTCCGCCACGCAGCGTGACTTGGCGAAAGCTCGCTACGACACGCTTATGGCGCTGCTCAAGCTAAAGCGGGCGACCGGCAGGCTTGGGGAAGACGACGTCAGGCAGATGGCCGAGTATTTCGGCCGATAGTGTTGCGAACGGTGTATTCGGCCGGGGTTGCGAGAAGTAGGCTTCACATAAGTTAACATAATATACATTATGCGTACCTATGATATTAGGGCCAAGTAGAAGTGTCCGGTTCTGGCTAAGTTCAAATGTCCGCCTGGCGTGAGGTTACGGCAGTGTTTCGCTCCCGGTTCCGGGGTTCGGAGACCTGCCATGCGGCAACTCGCCAGGGTGACCATGACGATGCGGGATCTGGACCGTTTGAAGTGCATCCAAGCCGTGGTGGATGGCAACTTGAAGCCCGGCCGGGCCGCTGAGCGGCTCGGTCTGACGACGCGCCAGGTGCGTCGGCTGACACGGCGTTACGCGCAGGAAGGTCCGGTGGGATTGATCTCGAGACACCGCAACCGGCCGAGCAACAACCGACTCGACCCGAGCCTGGCGGACCGCGTGATCGGCATCCTGCGCGAGTCATACGCTGATTTTGGCCCGACACTGGCCGCGGAGAAGCTACGCAGCAGCCACCAGATCGATCTGGCCAAGGAGACGGTTCGCCAACTGCAGATTGCCGCCGGGCTGTGGATTCCGCGGCGCCTGCGACCGCCAAAGGTCCAACAACCCCGAGCTCGCCGTGCCTGTCTCGGCGAACTGGTGCAGATCGATGGCTGCGACCATCGTTGGTTCGAGGACCGGACACCGCCGTGTACCGCGCTGGTATATGTCGACGATGCCACCAGTCGACTGATGGTGGTGCTGTTCACCGGCGTCGAGTCCACCTTTGCGTACTTCGAGGCGACGCGACAGTACCTCGACCGGTTCGGCAAGCCGCTCGCGTTCTACAGCGATAAGGCGAGCATCTTCCGCGTGAACCAGAAGTCGGCCACCGGTGGTGATGGCCATACGCAGTTCGGCCGTGCGCTGTACGAACTCAACATCGACGGCATCTGTGCCAACACACCCGCCGCCAAGGGGCGCGTCGAGCGGGCGCATCAGACGTTACAGGATCGACTGGTCAAAGAGCTGCGGCTGCACGGCATCTCGACGATCGAGGCCGCGAACGCCTTCATGCCGACCTTCATCGCTGACTATAACGGGCGCTTCGGCAAGGCACCGCGGGACGCGCACGACGCACATCGACCAGTCCGCACGGATGAAGATCTCGACTCGATCTTCTCCTGGCGCGAACTGCGCAAGGTGACGAAGAACCTGACGTTGCACTACGAGCGCAAACTCTACCTGCTGACCGAAACGCCAGACGCCCGTCGACTCATTGGCAAGTACGTGGAGGTATT
>Ga0316622_100001357_pt1 | contig 15847 bp, 12 predicted proteins | sample OWC_Aug_OW2_C1_D_FD_207646 | JGI IMG/M metagenome (GOLD analysis project Ga0316622, IMG submission 207646) | Wetland soil microbial communities from Old Woman Creek delta, Ohio, United States - OWC_Aug_OW2_C1_D5_C | ecosystem: Environmental > Terrestrial > Soil > Wetlands | place: USA: Ohio... | reverse complement strand
AAAAAGGCCCATCTGCGGACACCCATCTGGCGATGGGTACCCGGCGCTCCCGCGGCGCTGTGGCGTACGGACCAAGTACGCCTCCGACCCACCTGCGGTGGGTACCCCGCGGATCGCGCGCCGCCTTGCACCTAGCCCGCATTATTCGCGAATGGAGCCCGCGAACAATGCGGGCTTAACAGAAACCCTTGCGATCGGCGGTCCGGGACGGATCAAGCATTGCCGGTGCTCGGTGACACTGCGCGGTGTCCGCCCACCACCGAGTAACCTCCCGCTGCAGGCGGGAATGGCCACCGGCCAAGTAAGCCCGGATTATTCACGTGTCCTTCGTGAATAATCCGGGCTAGGCCTTTTTGAGCAGCCTAGTGAAATGCGAGGTTTTCGGCACCCTACTGAGGGGCAACCCCTGGAGGTGGTCGGGTGAAACGTACAGAGATCCGCATCGCAGGCTTTGGCGGGCAGGGCGTCGTCCTGGCCGGTGTCCTGCTGGGGACGGCGGCAGCAGTCACGGACGGCCGCCGGGCCGTCCAGACCCAGTCCTACGGCGCGGCGGCGCGGGGGGGCGGGGCGCGGTCCGAGGTGGTCATCTCGGATGACCCGATCGTTTATCCCCGCGTGACCCACCCCCAGATCATGGTGGCCATGTCCGAGGAGGCCATGAGCAAGTACGGCCCGGACATGGCGCGCGGGGCGCTGCTCATCATCGACGGAGATCTGGTCAAGAACGTGACGCGGGACGACGTGCGGCTGGTTGCGGTGCCGGCCTCCAACACGGCAACCCAGGCGCTTGGCCGGACCATCGTGGCCAACCTGATCATGCTGGGGGTCCTGGTTGCCAAGACGGGTGTGGTGAGCGTGGCCGGCATGGAGGCCGCCATCCGCGAGAATGTCCCGCCCAAGACCATCGACCTCAACCTGAAGGCGTTCCACACAGGACTGGAGATGGGCGCCGCGGCGTCCGTCCAGGAGCCGGTGAGTCATGCGGCTGCATGAGTTCGAGGCGGCGCGGCTGTTTCAGGCGGCAGGGATCCCGGTTCCACCCTTCGCCGTCATCCGGTCTGCTGATGAGGTGCCCGACGCGATCGCCCGGGTCGGGCTGCCTGCGGTCATCAAGGCCCAGGTGCTCGTCGGCTCGCGGGGCAAGCACGGCGGTGTGGCCTTTGCCGAGACGCCGGAGGAGCTGGGCGCGAAGGTGCGCGGGCTGCTGGGCTCGTCGGTCCGGGGGCTTCCTGTCGAGTCCCTCATGATCGCGAAGCGGATCTCGATCGCCCGGGAACTGTACCTGGGGGCGACCATCGACCCGGCGGCCGGAGCCATCACGGTGCTCCTGGGGACGGCGGGCGGGGTCGAGGTCGAGGCCACGGCGAAGGATCGGCCCGGCGCGCTCTTTCGCCGGAGCGTCTGCCCGCCCGCGGAGCTGCGCGGCCACCAGGCCCGGGCGCTGGCGCGGGAGGCCGGCCTGCGCGGCGAGCTGATGGTCCGGGTGGCCGACGCCCTGACGGGGCTGTACCGGGTGTTTCGGCGCACCGATGGCCTGATCGCCGAGATCAACCCGCTGGTCGTCAGCCCGGAGGAGGCCGTCTGGGCGGTGGATGCGGTCCTGGACGTGGACGATGCCGCCCTGTACCGCCATCCCGAGCTGCCGGCGGACCCCATCGCCCGCCTGGAGCATCCCCTGGAGCGCGCCGGCAAGAAGATCGGCGTCTCCTACGTGGAGCTGGACGGGGACATCGCCATCATCAGCAGCGGCGCCGGCCTGGGCATGGCCACCATGGACGTCGTGGGACAGCGCTTGCGGCCGGCGAACTTCCTGGAGACCGGGGGCGGGATCACCGAGGAGCTGATGTACAAGGTGACGGACCTGGTCCTGCAGAAGCCGGGGCTGCGCGGCCTGCTGATCAACCTGTACGGGGGGATCAACCCCATCCACGAGGGGGCCAAGGGGATCGTGCGGGCACTCACGGAGAAGCAGGTGGCCATCCCCGTCGTGGCCAAGGCCCTGGGCAATCGCCAGGAGGAGACCTGGGCGACGCTGGCCGAGGCCGGCGTCATCATCGTGACCGACATCACCACCGAGGCGGCGGCGGACGCGCTCTGCGCGGCGCTGGGCGCGAAAGACAAGGACACCGTAACGCGAGAAACGTAAAGCGTAATGCGGACGGTGCGAGAGGCGCGTTCCCTTACGTTTCACGTTTCACGTTTTCTCGTATGGAGTCTCGCATGAGCATCCTCCTCGACCGGAGTACCCGCGTGCTCGTCCAGGGCATCACCGGCCGCATCGGCCGCGCCCAGGCGAAATGGATGCTGGAGTACGGCACCCGCATCGTGGCGGGCGTGACCCCCGGCAAGGGCGGCGAGCGCGTCGAGGGGGTGCCCGTCTTCGACAGCGTGGTGGACGCCGTCCGGGAGACGGGGGCCGAGGCCTCGGTCTTCTTCGTGCCGGCCCGCTCGGTCAAGGACACCGTCTTCGAGACCCTGGAGGCCGGCATCCGGCTGATCGTGGTCGTGACGGAGCACGTCCCGGTCCACGACACGATGGAGATGCGGGCCGAGGCGCGGCGCCTCGGGGCGGTCCTGCTCGGACCCACGACCCCGGGAATCCTCACGGTGGGCGAGGCCAAGATGGGGATCATCCCGGGCAACCTCTTCCCCAAGGTCGGCGGACCGGTGGGGGTCATCTCGCGAAGCGGCACGCTGGCCTACGAGGTCGGGGGCATCCTGGCCAAAGCGGCCCTTCCGCCCAGTACCGTGGTCGGCATGGGTGCCGACCCTGTCGTCCTGACGGACCTGGCTGACCTGCTGCGCCTGTTTGCCGCGGACCCACAGACGAAGCTCGTGACCATCGTGGGTGAGGTCGGTGGCCTGCAGGAAGAGATGGCGGCCGAGTCCATCGCCGCGGGGTACCCGAAGCCTGTCATTGCCTACATCGCCGGGCGCCACACCCCCGAGGGTAAGCGCATGGGTCACGCCGGCGCCATCGTGCAGCGCGGCATGGGCAGCGTGGCGAGCAAGGTGGCCGCCCTGGAAAAGGCTGGCGTGGCCATCGCGCGCATCCCCGCCGAGATCGGTTTCCTCGCACACACACTCCTGGGTTGACAGCACCTGGCCTGTCCGGCATGGTCATCCGCCTGGGCCGCGGGTCCTCGTGGGCGCCGAGCGGCTCAACAGCCGTGCCGCGCTGGTCCGCGACCTGACGGGCATCCCGCAGGGAGCTGGCGGGGACGGCCCTCGGCGCGTGGCTTCACCCAGGGAGGGGGACGATGCAACCTGCAGACTCTGCGACAGGCACCTTGTATTTTGCGCGGTGCACGATGTGCCAGCGCGCGTGGGAGACCCGGGCGGATTTCCTGGCGGATCCTCATCTGGGGATCATCGGCTATCAGGTGGCCTTCAGCAAACTCGCCGAGGGCTTTTTTCTCTTCAACCACTCCTGCGGGACGACCCTGGCCCGGCCGGTCGGGGAGTTCCAGGATCTGTACGACGGCCCCGTCATCGCCCACCGGGCCACCGGCAGCGACGAGTGCCCCGGCTACTGCCTGCGCAGGGGTGAGCTGCGTCCCTGCCCGGCCGAGTGCGAATGTGCCTCTGTGCGGGAGATCATCCAGATCATCCTCAACTGGCCGGGGAAGGCCGCGCAGCAGGGCGTCGCGCAACTCCCGCACCTGATCGGGTAGGCCGCCCCCCCAGGGTCCGCTGCCGGACTTGCGCACGAGTTCGTGAATGCTGCGGGTCAGGGCCTGGCCGTGGCAAAGGTATTGCAGTTCTTCAGGCTGCCCGTCTCGATCCCCCGCCGAAACCACTGAACCCGCTGCGCCGAGGTCCCATGCGTGAAGGCGTCGGGCACGACGTACCCCCGGGCCTGCATCTGGAGACGGTCGTCTCCGATGCTGCTGGCGGCCTTCAGCGCCTCCTCCACATCCCCGGCATCCAGGATCTGACGCGTCCGGTCGGCGTGAAAGGCCCAGATTCCCGACAGGCAATCGGCCTGCAGCTCCATCTGGACAGAGAGACGATTCCCTTCGGCTCGGCCCGCCCGGCTTTGCAGGGAGTGGACCTTCTGGGAGACGCCGAGCAGGTTCTGGACGTGATGTCCGATCTCGTGCGCGATGACGTACGCCTGGGCGAAGTCCCCCGGCGCCCCAAAGCGGTCCTGGAGCTCGCGGAAGAAACTCAGGTCGAGATAGACCTTGCGGTCCGCCGGGCAATAGAAGGGCCCCATGGCTGCCTGGGCGAACCCGCAGGCCGAGGACACGGATCCCGAGAACAGAACCAGCCTGGGCTCCTCGTAGGTTTTCCCCGCCTGCCGGAAGATCTCGCGCCAGGTATCCTCGGTCTCGGCAAGGACGACCCGGACGAAGTCCGCGAGTCGATCCTCGGCCGGCGTCGAGGAGGCCGGGGCCGTGCGGGCCGGGGGCCCGGCGGGCACGGGCGAGCCCTGATTCAGGAGGACCGTCGGATCCACGCCGAAGAACAGGGCGACCAGGACCAGGACCACCCCGCCGAGACCCCCGCCCACCACGCCGCGAGACACCCGCATCCCCCGCCGGTCTTCGACGTTCTCGCTTCGCCGGCCCATCTCCCAGCGCATGGGACACCTCCAACGTACTCGGACGGTCCGAGACCCAAAGACCGCCCCGGTCCTTACGCGATTCCCGGCGGCTGCACAGCTCCCGGGACGCCACGGTAGGCGGATCATCGCATGGAACGTCCGGGGAGGCAAGCGCGTGGGCGACGCGACGCGGAATTATTTGACATCCCCCCGGGCGTTCAGTAACTTGTTGCCCGCAAAGGGATTGGTGACTGTTGCGGTGGTGCGGGGCAGGGCCGATGCGCCCCCCGGGCGCCGTGCCGGGATCGAAGCAGGGGTCGGGCGGAGGGGAGACAGGAGCGGAGAGATGGGGAAGGAGATTCGCGGCATCATCCCGGCGGTGATCACGCCGTTCACGCCGGACGAGCGGGTGGACGAGGCGGCGTTCCGCAAGGTTCTCGCCGCGATGATCGAGCGTGGCGTCCACGGCCTCTTCCCGGTGGGGACCGGCGGGGAGTTCTTCGCGCTGAGCCGCGAGGAAAAGGAGCGGCTGATGGCCGTGGCGGTCGAGGTGGCCGCGGGCCGCGTCTTCGTGATGCCGAATGTCGGCGCCATCACCACGGCCGAATCCGTGGCGCTCGCCAGGCACGCCGAGTCCGTCGGGGCGGATGCCGTCTCCGCCGTCACGCCCTACTTCCTGAAGCCGTCCCAGGAGGAACTGTTCGAGCACTACCGGGCCATCTGCGGGGCGGTGAGGATTCCGGTGCTCGCCTACAACATCCCGGATCGGACGGCCGGCGTGGCGCTGGCGGTCGGCACCGTGGCCCGGCTGGCGAAGGCGGTGCCGAACTTCATCGGCATCAAGGACAGCTCGGGCGATCTCACCAACACGGCGGACCTGATCCAGGGCTGCCCGCCGGGGTTCCGGGTCTTCATGGGACGGGACACCCTGATCTACGGTGCGCTGCTGTACGGGTGCGTCGGCGCCGTGGCCGCGACGGCGAACGTGGCCCCGGCCTACGCGGTCGGGATCCAGAAGGCGGTGGAGGGGGGGGACCTAGCGAAGGCGCGGGACCTGCAAGCTCGGCTGTCTCCCGTCCGCAAGCTCTTCAGCGTCGGCTCGCACCCGGCCGGCATCAAGGAGGGGATGGTCCAGCTGGGCCTGCTGGAGTGCGGCAAGTGCCGGCGCCCCACGATGGATCTGACACCGGCGCAGAAGGAGGAGGTCGGGAAGATCCTGAAGGAGGTCGGGCTCAAGGGCTAGAGCATCTGGCGGTAGTCCGCGGGGTCGATGGGGACCTCGATGACGGTGGGACGGTCGGCGGCCAGGCCGGCGGCCAGTGCTGCCTGGAACTCGCCCCAGGTGATCGCCCGGAAGCCCAGGGCCCCGAAGCCAGGGGCAATGCCGGCATAGTCGATGGGACCGAAGTCCACGCCGCCGGCCGTGAAACCCTTGCGCTCCTGATGCATGCGGATCAGGTACAGGCTGCGATCCGACAGCACGATGACGACGACGGGTAGCTGGAGGCGTGAGGCGGTCTCCAGCTCCGCCAGCACCATGGCGAGCCCGCCGTCTCCCGTAACCGCAATGACGGCCCGGTCGGGATACTCGAGCTTGGCGGCCATGGCCGTCGGCAAGGCGTAGCCCATGGTGGACAGCCCGTGGGAGACGAAGTAGGTCAGCGGCTCGTACGCCGGCCAGACCTGGCCGATGAGCAGCTTGTGGGCGCCGGTGTCCACCGCGAGGATGGCATCCCGCGGGGTGAGGTCGCGCAGCAGGCCGATCAGGCGGGCGGGCGAGAGCCCGAGCTGGCTGGCCTCGACCGCTGGGGTGAGGAAGGCCGCCAGACGCCGCCGGAAGGCGAGGACGGCCTCCCGGGTCCAGGCATGTCGAGGCGGGGGGCCGGCGGCCAGGGCGTCGAGCGTGTCGCCGACGTCCCCGACCAGCTCCAGGGCAGGGGCGAACTCCCTCTCTGCCAGGCTGTACTCGGCGATCGAGAGCAGCGGGCGCTCGGTGTAGAAGGTCCGGATGGCCTCCACCGGGTCGAAACCGAGCCCGATCAGCAGATCGGTCTCACGCAGGAGCTCGACGAACAGCGTGTCTCCGGCCATGCCCGTGCTGGTGGCCACGAAGAGCGGATGATCCTCCGGCACGAGGCCCTTGGCCTTGGGGGTGACGGCCACGGGAATCCCCGTGGCCTCGAGCCAGCGCAGGATGGGCTGGCGCGCGGTACGCGGATCGACCCCGATGCCCGCCATGGCGAGCGGGCGTTTCGCGGCGGCGATCATTGCTTGAGCCCGCGCCAGCGCGTGCGGGTCTCGGGCCGGCACGAGGGTGGGCCGGTGCCGGGCCTCGTCGGGGCCGGCCAGGCGGGCAGTGCCCTCTTCCAGCGGCAGTGCGGGCTGGGTGTGCGGCGACCCTGGCGCAGCGGATTCCTCCTGGCGGCGGGCGATGTCGCTGGGGAGGCTCAGGTACACGGGGCCGGGGCGGCCCTCGGCGGTCAACTCGAGCGCCCGCTGGACAGCCTCCGCCGTGCCTGTGCCCGTCAGCGTGGCGCTCCACTTCGTGATAGGGCGGAAGAGACGTTCCAGATCGATGAACTGGTGCGGGAGGATGGGCGACAGCTCGGTCGGCAGTTGGGCGCTGATGACCAGCAGGGGCGCCCGCTCGAGCCAGGCGTTGGCCACGGCATTGACGAGGTTGGTCGCCCCGGGGCCCACCGTCGCCAGGACGACGCCCGGCTGACGGGTGAGCTCACCGATGGCGCCGGCCATGAGGCAGGCCGCGTTCTCGTGACGGCAGAGCAGGAAGGCAATGCCGGCCTTGCGGCAGGCGCCCATGATCTCGGCGATCTCGCCGCCGGGCAGGCCGAACACGCGGCGGATCCCGTTGGCCTTCAGGGTCTGGGCGATGAGTTCGGCCGTGGTTGGCACCAGGTCCTCCAGCGGGCTGCTGAAAAAGGCCCACCTGCCGCGTTGGCGCGCTCGCGCGGCGCTGCGGCGTACGGACCGAGTAGGCCTCGCGCCTCGCCTCCCGCGCCGCCTTGCCTCTGGGCCTCTTTGAGCAGCCTGGCGAGAAGCGGGTTTCAAGCAGCCTGCGGGGCGACGATGAGCGCTTGCTTGTAGCATCCGAGGTGGGGGCTGTCAAGGCGGCGAGGTGTCCGGCGGTGAGGGGAGTCGGGGGGCGGGGCACGGGCATCCGGCATCGGGAGACGACATGGCAGAGACGCTGATCGGCATCATCGGCGGAAGCGGGCTCTACGAGATGGAGGGCCTCGAGGCCGTGCGCGAGGAGCGCGTCTCGACCCCATTCGGTGATCCGTCCGACCGGTACCTCCTGGGGCGGCTCGGGGGACGGCCCGTCGCCTTCCTGGCGCGGCACGGCCGCGGCCACCGGCTGATGCCGTCGGAGCTGAACTTCCGGGCGAACATCTTCGGCTTCAAGCGGCTGGGGGCGGAGTACATCCTGTCGGCCTCGGCCGTGGGCAGCATGCGCGAGGACATCAAGCCCCTGGATATCGTCATTGTGGATCAGTTCTTCGACCGGACCCGCTCCCGCGCCAGCACTTTCTTCGGCAACGGCCTGATCGCCCACGTGAGCTTCGCCGACCCCACCTGCCCGGCGCTCGGGGAGCTGCTGTATCAGGCCGGCCGCGGGGTGGGGGCCACCGTCCACTGGGGCGGGACCTATCTCTGCATCGAGGGGCCGCAGTTCTCGACCCGGGCGGAGTCGCGGATCTACCGCAGCTGGGGCGTGGACGTGATCGGGATGACCAACCTTCAGGAGGCGAAGCTCGCCCGGGAAGCGGAGATCTGTTACGCGACCATGGCGCTGGTCACGGACTACGACGTCTGGCACGAGACCGAGGAGGACGTGAGCGTCGAGGCGGTGATCCGGATCCTCACCCAGAACGTGGAGACCGCCAAGCGCCTGATCCGGGCGGCCATTCCGCGGATCCCCGAGGTCCGGAGCTGCCCCTGCGCCCATGCCCTGCGGGATGCCATCATCACCGCGCGCGATGCGATCCCGGCCCAGGTCAAGCGCGACCTGGCGCCGATCGTCGGGAAGTACCTCGGGGATTCGTGAGCTGGTGGGCTGGTGAACTGGTGGCGCGGTGACCCTGTGGGCACGCAGACAGAGCTCTCCACGAATCCACCATTCGGCAAGAGGTGAGAGATTAGATATGGGCATCCTGGTCGTGGGCTCTGTGGCGTTCGATACCGTCCGCACCCCCTTCGGCACGGCCGACGAGGTCCTGGGGGGATCGGCGACCTTCTTCTCGGCGGCCGCGAGTTTCTTCACCGACGTGTCGCTGGTGGCGGTGGTGGGCGAGGACTTCCCCGAGCGGCATCTCGAGTTCCTGCGGGAGCGTAACGTGGACCTCCGGGGCCTGCAGCGGGCGCCGGGACGGACCTTCCGCTGGGTGGGCGAGTACGGCTTCGATCTGAACGAGGCCCACACCCTGGACACCCAGCTCAACGTCTTTGCCAGCTTCAAGCCCACCATCCCCGAGGCCTACCGCGACGCCCCGGTCGTCTTCCTGGCCAACATCGACCCGGACCTGCAGCGGGAGGTGCTGACTCAGGTCCGGCGGCCCGCCCTGGTGGCCGCGGACACCATGAACTACTGGATCAAGGGCAAGCCCGAATCCCTGCGCGGGACCCTGCGCCTGGTAGACACGCTCATCATCAACGATGCCGAGACCCGGCAGCTGGCCAACGAGGCCAACCTGGTCCGGGCGGCGCGCACGATCCTCGGCTGGGGACCCCGGGCCCTGGTCGTCAAGCGGGGGGAGTACGGCGCGCTCATGTTCACCGAGCGGGACTGCTTCGCGGCGCCGGCGCTGCCCCTGGAGCGGGTGCTGGATCCGACGGGCGCGGGAGACTCCTTCGCCGGCGGTTTCATCGGCTATCTCGCCAATGTGATGAACTTCGACGACGCCACAATCCGCAAGGCCATCATCATGGGCTCGGTGATGGCCTCCTTCAACGTCGAGGCGTTCTCGATGGATCGGTTCCGGACGCTGACCCACGCGGAGATCGAGACTCGCTACCGGGTCTTCAAGCGGCTGGCGCACTTCGAGGACCTGTAGCCCCGACGGACCCCCGGCCCGGAGGCCACGGCGGCCCATGACGCCCCAGCGCATCCTGATCGTGGCCGCGGAGCCCGCGCTGATGCAGATGCTGCGGGCGGCGCTGGAGCCTCTCCCCGCCGAGGTGCTGGAGGCCCGGCACGGGGACGAAGCCCTGCCCTTGGCCCGGATGCAAGCCCCCCAGCTCGTCCTGATCGAGACCATCCTCCAGGGCATGAGCGGCTTCGAGGTAGCGGAGGCGCTGACGCGGGACGCCGCCACGGCGGCCATCCCCTTCGTGTTCGTCGGCGCGCTGGGTGCACCCCAGGAGACCGTGCGCGGGCTGGGGATGGGGGCAGAGGATTACGTGGTCGCGCCCATCGATGCCGAGGAGCTGCGCGCGCGGCTGCGCCGGATCCTGCAGCGCCGCCCGCCCGCCGCGGCACAGCCCGTCCTGGCGAGCGGCACCCTCGACGTGATCTCGCTGCCCTCGCTCCTGCAGGTGCTCGAGGGGGAGCGGACGTCCGCGCGCATCCGGCTGCAGCGCGGCGCGGAGGAGGGTGAGATCCTGCTGGCGGGGGGCCAGATCGTGGATGCCGTCCAGCGGACGCGGCGGGGCAAGCCGGCGCTGTATCAGCTCCTGAGCTGGGGCGAGGGCCGCTTCCAGATGCTCCCGTCGCCGGCCGCCGCGCGCGCCGGCCCCTCCATGGACGACCCCACCCAAGCGTTGCTGATGGAGGGCCTGCGGCGGCTGGACGAGGGCCGCCGGCTCCGACAGGGGCTGCGGGACGGGGGAGGGCCGCTCGGATTGCAGACGCGGCTGCTCGACACCCTGCTCCGCGAGGCGCCCGCCGGGGCGGCGGGCGTGGTGCGGCTCCTGGACGGCTCCCGGACGCTCGATCAGGTCGTGACGGAGAGCCCGGTCGAGGAGTGGACGACCCTCCGGATCATCGACTACCTCTTCCAGGTCTCGGCGCTGGAACCCGCCGCGCTCGGACGGGGCCGCCGGCAGAGCCCGCGCATCCCCCTGGAGGTCCCGGAGGACAATCCGGCGCTGCGGGCCAAGCTCACGGCGCCGACCTACAACCTCTCTGCCGGGGGGGTCTTCCTGCAGAGCGCGACCCCGCGCGCCGTGGCAGACCGCGTGCGGCTGCAGTTCCGTCTGCCGGGGCGGGAGCGCCCTGTGCAGGTGATCGGCGAGGTCGTCTGGCAGAACACGGATCCCTCCAAGGCCGGGGGCGTGGGCATGGGCCTGCGCTTCCTCGACCTGGCCTTAGAGGATCGGGAAATCGTCGAGCGCTACCTCGTCGGCGCCATCGTCCGCCAGATCGGGGACAGCGCGTAGCCCAGAGAATTCCCGAAAGAGCCCGGGAATTCTCCGGGCTAATTGACCAATGAGGATTGGGAATTAGACCTTCCCGCAGTGCTCGCGAACGCGTTCGTGAAGACTGCGGACCAGGGGGCTGGGCGCCCGCCCGGGGCGGGCGCCCGGGGGCGAGACGGAGACATGTACCAGTGGCGGATCCTGCTGGCCGAAGATGAGGCCTTGATGGCCCAGATGGCGGTGGACATGCTCTCCGAGCTGCCGCTCCAGGTGTTGGTGGCCCGGGACGGCAAGGAAGCCCTGGCCCAGGCCCAGGAGACGCTCCCCGACCTCATCCTGCTGGATGCCATGATGCCCGAGCTGGACGGGTTCCAGGTGGCGGCGGCCCTGAAGGAGCACCCCGCCACCCGCGACATCCCGATCATCTTCATGACGGCCCGGACCCGGATCGAGGACAAGGTCCGGGGGCTCGACCTGGGGGCCGAGGATTACCTGGTCAAGCCGATCCGGCGCGAGGAGCTGCTGGCCCGCGTCCGCAACGTGCTGCGGCGGACCGAGTCCCGCCGGGCGACGAGTCCCATGGAGACCTCCCTGATGCGGGGCCGGCTGGACATGATGAGCCTGCCCAACATCGTCCAGATGGTCGAGATGGAGCGGCGCTCGGGCACGCTGAACCTCTCCGCCGAGGGCCGCCGCGGCGAGATCCTCTTCCGGGATGGGCAGGTCGTCGGGGCGATCGAGGGGCCGCGGCGGGGCGATGCCGCGGTCTACGCGCTCCTGGCCTGGCCGTACGGCGAATTCGCCTTCAAGCTGGCTTCCGGGGAGGCACCGCCTGACACCCGGACCTCGCGCGGGAATCAGTCCCTGCTGATGGAGGGGGCACGGCGCCTGGACGAGACCCCGGCGCTGCGGCAAGCCTGCGGGGCGCTGACCGGCCCCGTCCGGCTCTTCGCCCACTACCGCGACGCGCTCCTGGGCCTGAATCTCCCGGCCGGGCACCGGGAGCTGGTGGAGCTGTGCGACGGGTCGCGGACGGCGGCACAGATCCTGGAGGCCAGCAGTCTCGACGAGTGGGGATCCCTCGCCCTGCTGGACCGGTTCCTGCGGCTTGGCATGCTGGAGCAGGGGGCGACGGCCAAGCGGGCCTTCCCCCGCCTCAGCGGCCAGATGCCCGTCGAGTACCAGAGCCTCAAGGCCTTCCGCCGCGGGGCGAGCAGCGACGTCTCGTCCCGGGGGCTGTTCCTGCGGACCACCGAGGTCTTCCCGGTCGGGGAGGACCTGGTCCTCCAGTTCACGCTGCCCGGGCTGGGGCATGCCTTCCGGATCCTCGGGCGAGTGGTCTGGAGCAGCGCCGTGGACACCCCCCAGGGGCTGCCTGCCGGCATGGGTATCCAGTTCCTCGAGGTGACTGGCGAGGAGCAGCGGACCATGGACCGCTGCATCGTCCAGGCCATCGTCGAGCGTGCCGTCCAGGACCCGCCACAGCCCTGACCCCCATCATTCGCGACCCCTTCGCGAATGATGGGGGAATGACCAAATCCCAATTATCAATGACCAAGCCGGAGATCATGCCAGCCGGCCCCTTGCGGGACGGGGCTGCCGTGGTATGATACTCGCTCGCCGATCGCGAAGAGTTCTCTCAAGCCCGCATTGTTCGCGGGCTCCATTCGCGAAGAATGCGGGCTAGGGGGTGTCCTGTCGTGTCCAGCAGTGTCATCCAGATCCGCGGCGCCCGCGAGCACAACCTGAAGTCCATCGACCTGGACATCCCCCGCGAGAGGCTGGTCGTCATCACCGGGGTGTCGGGCTCGGGGAAATCGTCGCTGGCCTTTGACACCATCTACGCCGAGGGGCAGCGGCGCTACGTGGAATCGCTCTCGGCCTACGCGCGGCAATTCCTGGAGCAGATGGACAAGCCGGACGTGGACCTGATCGAGGGGTTGTCGCCGGCCATCTCCATCGAGCAGAAGACGACCAGCAAGAATCCGCGCTCCACGGTGGCCACGGTCACCGAGATCTACGACTACCTGCGGCTGCTGTACGCCCGGATCGGGCGGCCCTTCTGCTTCCGCTGCGGCAAGGCCATCACTTCGCAGACCATCTCGCAGATCGTGGATCAAGTGCTGGCGCTGCCCGAGGGGACCCGCATCCAGGTCCTGGCCCCGGTGGTCCGCGGCCGGAAGGGCGAGTACCGGCAGATCTTCACCCAGATGCGAAAGGAGGGGTTCATCCGCGCGCGGGTGAACGGGACGCTGCACGAGCTCGACGCGCCCATCGAGCTGGACAAGAACCGGAAGCACACCATCGAGGTGGTCGTGGACCGGCTGGTCGTCGGCGCCGAGGTGGCGCGGCGGCTCGCCGACTCGCTGGAGACGGCCGGCAAGCTGGCCGAGGGCCTGGTGACGGTGAACCTGCCCGAGGGGAGCACGGATCTCACGTTCTCGGAGCGGATGGCCTGCATCGAGTGCGGGGTGAGTTACCCGGAGATCAGCCCTCGCATCTTCTCCTTCAACAACCCGCACGGCGCATGCCCGGCCTGCGATGGGCTGGGGACCAAGGTGGACTACACCTCCGCCGTGCGCGATCCGGACCTCCGGGTGCTGGGGGAGGAGTTCTTCGGCGCCAGCCTGGGCATCCTCGACCGGCGCTACAAGGAGACCCAGTCCTCCCGGGTCCGCGAGGAGATCGAGGAGTACGTGGACCGGCTGGCCAGCGTGCGGCCGTGCCCGGAGTGCGGGGGCGCGCGCCTGCGCAAGGAGTCGCTGGCCATCCGGGTCGGCGGGCTGAATCTGGCCGAGCTGACCCGGAAGTCGGTCACGGACGCCGCCGCCTTCTTCGCCGCCCTGGGGGCGCCGGAGTCCGATGGCACGGCCCTGGACCTGACCGACAAGGAGCGCGAGATCGCGCGCCGGATCCTCAAGGAGATCCGGGAGCGGCTCGGCTTCCTGGTGAACGTGGGCCTGGACTATCTCACCCTCGACCGCACGGCCGCGACGCTGGCCGGGGGCGAGAGCCAGCGCATCCGGCTGGCGACCCAGATCGGCAGCTCCCTGGTGGGGGTCCTGTACATCCTGGACGAGCCCAGCATCGGGCTGCACCAGCGGGACAACACGCGGCTGCTCAGTACGCTCAAGCGGCTGCGCGATCTGGGCAACACCGTGCTGGTGGTGGAGCACGACGAGGAGACGATCCGCTCCGCCGACTGGGTGATCGACCTGGGGCCGGGGGCAGGCGTCTCCGGCGGACGCGTGGTCTCGGTCGGGTCCCCCGAGGCGATCCAGGCCGATCGCCGCTCGCTCACCGGACGCTACCTGGCCGGGGAGCTGTCCATCCCGGTGCCCCGGGTACGGCGCCCGCCGACGGGCCAGGTCCTCACCATCGTCGGGGCACGGGAGCACAACCTCAAGAACATCGACGTGGAGATCCCCCTGGGGCTCTTCACCTGCGTCACGGGGGTCTCCGGCTCGGGCAAGAGCACGCTGGTCGCCGACATCCTGCGCAAGGCCCTGGACGCCACGCTCTACGGGGGCCGCCAGCAGCCTGGCGAGCACGACAAGATCCTGGGGGTCGAGCAGATCGACAAGGTGATCGACATCGACCAGGCCCCGATCGGCCGGACGCCGCGCAGCAACCCGGCCACCTACACAGGCCTCTTCGCCTTCATCCGGGAGCTGTTCGCCATGATTCCCGACGCGCGCATGCGCGGGTACACGCCCGGCCGATTCAGCTTCAACGTCAAGGGCGGCCGGTGCGAGGCGTGTCAGGGCGACGGCCTGATCCAGATCGAGATGCACTTCCTGCCGGACGTCTTCGTGACCTGTGATGTCTGCAAGGGCAAGCGCTACAACCGGGAGACCCTCGAGATCAAGTACAAGGGGGCGACAATCGCCGAGGTGCTGGACATGACCGTCCAGGAGGCGCTGCGATTCTTCGAGAACGTCCCCCAGCTCAAGGCCAAGCTCCAGACCCTGTACGAGGTGGGACTGGGGTACATCCGCCTGGGGCAGTCAGCGACGACGCTGTCCGGCGGCGAGGCCCAGCGGGTCAAACTGAGCCGGGAGCTGTCGCGCCGCTCGACCGGGCGGACGATCTACATCCTGGATGAGCCCACGACCGGCCTGCACTTCGCCGACATCCAGCAGTTGCTCGACGTCCTGCACCGTCTGCGGGATGCCGGCAACACCGTCCTGGTGATCGAGCACAACCTGGATGTCATCAAGACTGCCGACCACATCATCGACCTCGGTCCGGAGGGCGGGGATGGGGGCGGGCGGGTGGTCGCCACGGGCACACCCGAGGACGTGGTTCGCATCAAGGGCTCGTACACCGGGCAGTTCCTCAAGCGAGTTCTTCGGGACGGACGGAACGGACGCAACGGACGCAACGGAAGGTCCCGCTGACTGGAGCCGCGCTGTTGCCGAATGCCTCAACCCGGGACGGTCAAAGAGACAAAGTGGCCCACCCGCTAAAATCGGATCGCCTCCGTGCGGTTCAAGAGTGGATTAAGCAAAGGCGTAAAACGTAATGAATTTAAATGATTACAATACCTCGTCGGCGTCGACTCGTGGGTGAGGGATTTGTTGCTAGTGGCACTGGGATTGCTTATCTGATTGGCGGGAGCACGGTCATAGTCTGCATCATCCCAGGCAACTCGGGTCCCTGATCATGGCCGAGACCTGGATTTCATACTGTAGCCGCGGGGCCGACTCCCCCCCTCCCCGGTCCCGCGACCACGCCCCCGGCCCGATCCGTTCGGGCCGGGGGTATTTTTTTGCGAGCGGATGCCTGGAACCGGCAGCGCGATGGCCCGGATCGCGCCGGGCGGATGCGCGTGACGGAGCGGACCGGTCGTCATACAAAGCGGCGCCACTCCGGCCGGCGCTACCCGCTTCGAGCAGCCTGGCGACGCATGGGTTTTCCGGC
>Ga0316622_100001356_pt1 | contig 15853 bp, 11 predicted proteins | sample OWC_Aug_OW2_C1_D_FD_207646 | JGI IMG/M metagenome (GOLD analysis project Ga0316622, IMG submission 207646) | Wetland soil microbial communities from Old Woman Creek delta, Ohio, United States - OWC_Aug_OW2_C1_D5_C | ecosystem: Environmental > Terrestrial > Soil > Wetlands | place: USA: Ohio... | reverse complement strand
GAGCATTGCCATTGTCCTTTCCTTTTTGTGTCGCGTTTTCGTTGTGACGCGTGCTGCCGCCTAACCACCTCTTACGCCGGTCGTCGCCCCTGAATGATCCGCCATAGCACCACGGCAAGCGCAAGCAGTAGCAGGATGTGAATTACCCCTCCCATCGTGTACCCGCTCAGCAGTCCCGGCAGCCACAGAATAATCAGTATTACAGCGACCGTCCACCACAGATGATTCTGCTTTCGATTGGGCATCAGTTCACCACCGGCTGGCGCCCCCTCCAGGGCTGTCTGCTTCCTTGCACTGCTCATACTTGCTTCTTTCTGTTGCTGCATTCTTGAGGATGTCGATACATACAGGGTACGGCATGGGTGGGACCTTCTCTATGGGGTATAACCCTACCCGCAATTATTGGATCTACTGCCCAGAAACAGACTTGCCCACTGCGAAGTCCCGCTCGTTCGCCATCTCAAGTCTGATGCGGCCCGCGGGTGTCCTGAAAATGCTGTCGGACTTTCGCCGCAACTTGATGATCCGTCATCTTGTCAACTGTCTCCACGCCCACGATGCGTCCCATAAGATTGCCTTTTTGAGCCGCTTTTTCAGTTCCCCCTTGGCCTCACCAGGACCAAATATCAGAATCGCGTCGGCATCGCGGATGCACGCGACGACCGCATCATAGCAGATGTCGAGATGTGACGTGAACAGCCTCTGGCGGCGCTACTTCACCCGCCGTTCGCAGACCTTCCGAAAGTGGTGGCCACAGATCGCGAGCATGACGGCTTCGGGGATGAGCCGGGGGCACCGGAATTGGGTCCAAAGCAGAAGCTTCCAGTAGTGCAACCGTCCCTGGCCCACAAGGCCGAGTCGATAGAACGACCGCAGGAGTGCGAGGATGTGGGAGAGCCGTACCCGTCCTCGTATTCGGGGCGGCTGGTATTCACGGAGAAAGGTCCTGATGCGCCGGTAGTAGTGTTCCGGGGAATAGATATGCTGCAGAATTCCTTTGTAGCCTTCCCTCAGAACATCCAGGTTCATCGCCGGGATGATGTTCGTGGTACCGTCGACGTTGTCTCCCGATGCGTCCCCGCGAAGGCGGCCTTCCTTCTTCATCCGCTCATACAGCCGCGTTCCGGGAGGGGCTTGCAGCAAGCCGACCATGGCGGTCACAATGCCGCTTTTCTGAATGAATTCTATCTGCCTCTGGAAAATGGAGGGCCGATCGTGGTCGAAGCCGACGATGAACCCGCCCAGCACCTGAAGCCCGGCTCGCTGGATGCGCTTCACGTCGTCCACGAGGTTCCGGTTTCTGTTCTGGATCTTGCTGCACTCAGCCAGGCACTCCTCGTCCGGGGTCTCGATGCCGATGAAGACCTTGTTGAATCCGGCCTCCACCATCATCTCCATCAACGGTTGGTCGTCGGCCAGATTGATGGATGCTTCCGTGAAGAAGAGGATTCCGGTCTTGTCCCTGCGCCATTCAATGAGAGCCGGCAGAAGATCGTCTTTCAGGAATTGCCTGTTTCCGATGAAGTTATCATCCACGAAGAAGACCTCGTCGCGCCAACCGCGGGCGTACAGGCTGTCGAGCTCAGCGATAACCTGCTGTGAAGTCTTGGTTCGCACACGATGGCCAAGCAGAGCAGTGACATTGCAGAAATCGCAGTTGAAAGGGCAGCCGCGAGAAAACTGGATACTCATGCTGGCGTATCGTCTGAGATTGAGCAACTCCCACAGGGGCCGGGGTGTTTGCCGTAGATCCGCGTGCTCGGCGGACGAATAGATCCGCTCGGGGCTGCCTTGCGTCAGGTCTTTGAGAAAGGCCGGAAGCGTCAATTCGGCCTCGTTCAAGACGAAATGGTCCACGGCCTCGAACTTCTCGTGTTCGATTTGGAACAGGGGACCGCCGGCCACGATCCGCAGGCCTGCCTCCTTGCACCGGGCAATGACCCGGCGCGCCGATTCACGCTGGACGACCATGGCGCTGATGAACGCGCAGTCGGCCCAGGCCAGATCCTTCTTCGTCAGACGCCGTACGTTGGTGTCCACGAGCCGCTGTGACCATTCCCTCGGCAGCATGGATGCCACGGTCAAGAGTCCCAGCGGCGGCAGCACCGCCCGCTTGCCCACGAACTCCAGCGCGTGCTTGAAGCTCCAAAACGTGTCCGGGAATTCGGGGTAGATCAGGAGGATGTTCATTTGAGATTCGTCCCTTCTCAGCAGTTACTTTCGCCGCACGGGTGTTGCTCCAGCCGTCAGCGGCAAGACGCCGGCCATTTCTCCGATCACATTGACGATCTCAGAACCAGACGGAATGACAATTTTTGCGTTTCTGCTCAGGGATTTCTCAACGGCCTCAAGCTTCCTAAGAAGCTGCGCGTTGCCGGTAAAGAACTTGTCTGCTGCCTCGTTGACGAGCTTGATGGCTTCGGCCTCGCCCTCGGCCGCAAGAATCTTGGCCTGCTTGATCCCTTCGGCCTTTTTGATCTCCGATCTCTTTACGCCATCCGCTTGCCGTTCGACTGCATTGGCAAAATCCAGAGCGGCGACCTTCTCATTCTCCGCTTTCACGACCTTGTTCATCGTCTCCTGGACGTCCTTGGGAGGGTCGATCTCCTTCAGCTCCGTCCGCACGATCTCCATGCCCCAGTGCTTGGTTTCCCTGGCCAACGTCTGCAGAAGCGCGGTGTTGATCTTGTCTCTCTCGCTGTTGGCCGACTTCAGCGTTAGCGTGCCGATGATATTGCGCAGCGTCGTGCGGGCGAGATTGACAATCTGAAACTGGTAGTTGTTGACATTGTATTGAGAGCTCTTGACACTGTCCTCGTCGTCCTTGACCTTGAAATAAACCTGGGCATCCACCCTCGCATTGAGGTTGTCATTGGTGATGATCTCCTGCGGCTGGGCGTCCACCATCTGCTCGGTGACGTTGACCTGGACCATTCTGTCAACAAGAGGAATGATCCAGTTGAAACCCCGCGCCGCAAAACGCCTGTACTTGCCAAGTCTCTCGATGAGACCCCGGTGCGTCGGACGGACGATCCTGATGCCCGAGAGAAAGACGGCCACCGCCGCCGCAACTGCAACAAACACAACAACTGTGATCGGATCCACAGGATCCTCCTTTCACCGCCAGCCAAGCTCCTGCATTACATTGAACGCATGTTCTTGCTGTCTGGTCTTGCCTTCGAAACCGGGTCCAAACATCATGAGAGCTTCACCGCCCATTTTGCCGTACTGTCAAGCTTCGGCAACACCAAGTGTGCCCCAGACTTCATGCGGTCACCCGTGTTGTTATACTCTCCTCTCGATCGGCCGGTTCACCGCTGGCTGGTGCCTCCGTCACCAGCCGGCAGCGATCAACGACCCTTCCTCCTCCTGGTCTCCTCCACGGTCGTCTGGTTCTCCAGCCTCCTGTGCATTCCCTACTATGTTTTGGGGTCTGCCATAAGATAATACTACGTTACACGTCGGCCCTCTCCTATGGGGTGTAACCCTACCCGGGATCATTCTGGGTACTGAGCGAGAAGAGATCCGGTCACCCGGAGAGTTCGACAGGCCGTGACGTTGTGGCCCCGCCGCGCGAGGCGGAGTTTCAGCACTTGGCGGCTCAGAAGCCGCGGGGGATGTACCCCGCGAGCAGGAGCACCAGCACGACCACCAACACCAGCCCCAGGACGCTGCTGGGGGCGTACCCCCAATTGCGACTGTAGCCCCACCTGGGCAGGCCACCCAGGAGCAGCACGATCAACACAAGTAGTAATATGAATCCCATAATAGACTCCTTTCGATGTTCTCAAGAACGACGGAAGACACTCTACCAGCTAACCCCATGGCATCCGCCGATAAAAACCGTAAGTACCAGGAGGGCCGTTACGGCTGCTACTAAGACACAGTGGTGAATCTGTTGTGATTTCATGTTACATCTCCATTTGAACCTTGATAATTGTGGATTGGTTGTGGTTCAATGCCGTCACTTCACTCTTTAGCGGCATACGTCCTTTGACTTAGTGCCAACTGATGGCTTGTCTCCTTTATGGTCTCTCTCATCATGCCCTCCTGGTGTCCAGCACGAGCAACATGATGCCGCCGACCAGCGCGACCGCTCCGACGACCGGGGGAATAAAGTGGCTTTCTGTGGTCTCTACGTGCAGCGGGCCGATATCGACAGGCTTTCCTCTGGTCTTGTAAGTGATGCCCGAGTAAGCGAGCACCACGATGCCGAGAACAACGAGTATGCCGGCAATGATGGTTTTGGCTCTCATGGAACCTCCAGTTTCCTTGCCTCAATACGATCGAACCAGCGGCTTCTTACACCAGCCGTCGCCCCTGAATGATCCTGACCAGCACCATGACAACGGCAAGCACCAGCCGGCAGCGATCGACGGGCCTCCTTGCTCTTGGTCTCCTCCATGGTCATTTACTTCGTCACGCCCTTCACACTTTTTTCTTTTGCTGCGTTCTTCGGCCCATCCTTTCGGACATACTACGTCGCGGATCGTTCCTCGTCTGTGGGGTCTAACCCTACCTGGGACTATTGGACGCGCTCTCGGGAGGGCGGTAGTTGTCAAGTACTTTGAGACAGTATGTCTTGGGAATCAACAACCACCGGCTGAGCCGGTGGTATGAGGAAGGCCCCTAAAAGGGGCCATCGCGTTGTTAGTCAAATATCAAGGAACCTTGCTCTTGCTGCTTCTCATGGTCTTCTTGCTCTTGGATGTACTGGCGGACACTGTCCTCCTCGAAGCCTACCGTGCTCACGCAGTACCCACGCGACCAGAAACTGCGCCCAAACAGCGTCCCACGAACCTTCCCGTAATCGCGATGAATCCGGATCGCGCTCTTGCCTTTGAGATACCCCACCGTCATCGCGATGCTAGACCGCGGCGGTACGCTCAACAGCATATGAACATGGTCCACCATCGCATGGCCTTCCAGAAACTCGATCTCCTTCTGCCGGCACAACTGCCGAAACAGCTCCCCGATCTCGTGCCGCAGTTTTCCATAGATGATCTTCTTGCGATACTTGGGTACAATCACCACATGGTACTTGCACTCCCACTTCACGTGGGCTTGACTCTGCCAATCCTTCATGATACTTCTCCTGTGCCCTTCGGGGCCTTCCTCAAGGAGAACTATCCTATAAGAACAACGCATGAAACGGCAGAGCCTTTTCAATTCTCACCGGCAAAGCCGGTGGTTTACGGAACTGCAATTAAGGCAACTCGCTGCAACGAGACCTGCGGCGCCCACGTGAGCATAGCCGCAGCGTGAACGTACCCCTGACCGGAGGCTCGTGCCAAGATGACCGCAGTAAGCCCCGGACCATCACGGTGCACGGCGTTGACCTCGTTTCGGTAATTCATAGACCGTCTGTCTCGATCCGCCGGAGCACCATCCCGTCCATAGGCTCCAAGATCACCTGCCGAGCTGTTTCGCCGTCGTTGTACCGCTCAGCCGAGAAGACGTGCAACGCATCGGCCACTAAGATCCCGCTGCCGCCATTCTTGAGCCGAACACAGGGCTTGTCTTGTGGTACCAGGCTCAAACCCACGGCAATGGTATGCCACTGATCTCCTGCTTGGCTCTGGTCCAGCGATGTGCTCGTGAGCACCTTCCCTGCGGCAACGATTTCGTAAAGCGCCTGCTTCGTCCACTCGTTCGCGTCCGGCGCCGCCGCCCACCAGACCTGGATCGTGTACTGTCCCGGACCGCGCAGATCGAGGTCCCATGTCGCCTCCCCTGTGCCGCTCATCAACTCATGGCAGCGATTGTTCCAGGCATGGTAATATGGCGGAATTGCGTGCCACTCCTTGGTGCCCAACTGGGTCTCGCGCCACAGGCCCGTGGTTCGGAATCCCTCGTTCCCACCGTCATCCAGGACGTACTGGTACTTGGGCGCCTGGTCGCCCTTGAGATGCATGAAGCCTTCCCCCACGTCCACCGTGTGGCGCCGCCGGGTGCCATTGAGCAGCACTAGACCATGCTCGAAGTCCCGCCGGAACACTTCTTCCCCGCGCTCCTTCAGAGAGACTTCATCGATCCAGACCTGTCCCGTCTCTCCACCGAACAGGAACTGAATCCTTGCATCCTGGACCGTCTTTACCGCCTCGAAGGTCAGCGTCACAGATTGCCACTGCGTTGTCAGCGGCACGGTTTGGCTCAGGCCGTAATTGTCCCAGTCGGGTGAACCCTTGGAGGAGATGGCCAGCAGCTCCATGGGATGGCTGGCCCGGGCCCAGAACGTCAGGTTGTAGCTCTTGTCCTGCTCCAACGCACGCTGGGACTGAGTGAACTCGATCCCGCCCTGGCGCCCCGGTCCGGTGATTGTGATGCGAGCCGCCGATGAACCGCTGTGCTGGAAACGTGTGTCACGTGCAGCCGCCGCCGCGCAGCCCTTCTCAGCATCGCACCAGAGGCTCCAGGTACCTGTAAGCTCGCCTTCGAAGCCGCCGTTCTCTATCAATTCGCGATCTGGAGCCTGGTTCACGGCAATTTTCTGTGCCGGCCCAAGGGGCGTTCCCAGCCTGTAATCCAGCTCGTCATACCACCAGTCCTGGCCGTGGTCCGTATCGCCCAGTTCATGGCTGAAATAGCCGTCGCTCATCAGGGTAAAGGCCAGCCCGAACCGCATAGGGGGATAGTAGTCCCGGGCAAAATTCCACGTCGCTGTCGGCATGTTCTTCTGAGGGCTGTAATCGTAGCCGTAGGCGATTTGGTCAGGCACCGCCGACTCCACCGAGGTGATCGCCGGCTTGACCGTCACCGTGCACCAGGCACTGTAGTAATCCCAGAGCTCGTAGAACGCCTTCTTCCCCTCGATCACATCGGTCGTATGGAAACCGATCCCCTGGCCGTTGAAGATCTCCGCGATTGCGGGGTAGGGATAGCCCTGACTGTGGCCGCTGGTCAGAGCCCAAGGCATGAGCTTGCGCCATTCCTGCAATTCGCGGAAAACGCCGTCGTGCCACGCCTTGTCGAAGGCCTCCTTGTCATCCGGCTGGCCGTCTTCATCGGCGTCCAGTTGCACAGGCCGGTCGTAGATGTCGTGGGTCAGCCAGCGTTGCGACATCATGAAGTTGTCAAAGAAGCAGCCATCGTACGTCAGCCCGCTCTCAATCATCTTCCGATACGCATACCGCGCCTGGTATTCCGCGACCTCCGGCCGGGTCAGGTTGAGCCGATAGACCCCGGGCCAGACTTCAATCTTCCGGCCCGTCGTGTCCCGGAGGAAATACTCGTCCGGGACGTCGTTATTCTCTACAGTGTTGATCGAAGTCAGAATGAAGCAATTGGGATTCAGCCGGCGTAGCTCGCGGATCTGATCGGCGTTGAAATGTGCCCCCAGCCACAGATCGATGCGGGATGAATACGTCAACCCCTTGGGGACAAAACGCCACGATCCCCAGAGATTGGCAACACGCGGAAAGCCGGGCTTGGCTGCGGGCAGGCAGCGGTACTGCAAATGCAGCACGGCTTCGGGAGCCGCAGTGCAGCGGATATAGACGTCGTTGACGATGGCGGGGTCCGGATTGAGACCACGAATGACGGTCTTTGGCGAGGCTGATGGCTGAAGATCGTCAAACGGGACCATTTGATCCAATGGCTGATCTTGCCCAAGGCTGTACCGGCAGGAGGTTGGATTGGAGGCGTGAACGGCCAGTTCCAACGTGGTCGCCCCGGCGGGCAGTAGCGTACTCGGAGGTTGGGGATCGTTGAGGGGACCCGCTGTGAACATCTGCTGGAAGTCCTGCAACACGAAGGCCCGCCGATTCCGAGCAGCCGCGACGGGCTGTCCCGCCAGGAGAGACATCGTCACTAGCACAAGCATTGCCTTGTTGACCATAAGACCAACCTCCGGCGTCTTTGCGCCGAGCTTGCCTCCTCCCCACGTTCAACGGACATGGCAACAAGCATATTCGTTCCCCCCCAAGACCGCAAGCCAGGTTGAACGACCCGACCACCATACGACCAGATCAAGCTGGCCCTGGATGCCATGCCACCCGCAGCGCAACAGCTCTATTCTTGACACAAGCGTCATTGCGACATATCATGGGTTGTCGTAGAGGCGTGGTATCTACGGCAGATGCTCTTACCTGGAGGAGCTGGACATGAAGCGCCTGACCGAACAGGAGGACGAAGAGGAGTGGTTAGCCGACCTGATCGTGAGAACATCCTTGTTAGGGAGCGTTGTTCTTTCCTCAGATGCACGGACACGTAACGACTGCCACGCACCTCCGGGATCGTGACGGATCTAGGGCAATTCAATAAGTGTATCGTAGATCAACGGGTTGTAAGGAGGACGTACTATGAGAACTCGAGTAGTCTGGTTGTCGGCCGCTTTGCTGATCGGATACGCGGGATCTGGTCCAAGCCACGCCCAGCAGATTCAAAATCAAATCGTGAACGGCAACTTTGAGACCGGTACTGTTGCGCCGTGGACCACCTGGGGTACTGTGACCATGGAAGTAGTGACCACCTGTGTCGGCGCCACGGTTCCTGAAGGTCCGGTGGAGGGCCGGTATTGTCTCCGTGTCACCGTCCCCACCCCCGGGGCCAATTTCTGGGATCTGGGGCTGTCACCCCGAGGCATGGTGTTTCAAAAAGGCAAGAAGTACACTCTGTCCGCCTTTCTAAAGTGTAAGAAAGGCACTCTGCAGCTCGATTTCAAACCGCAACTAGGGGCAGACCCCTGGACAGGATACGGTCAGAAGACCGTCACCATGACGGAAGAATGGGCCGAGTACAGCACGACAACACCGGTCTTTGCCGAGGACGTGACTCCGCCGAACATCGCCTTCCATGTGGGTTTTGCGGCGGCGGAGTTCTGGGTCGATGATGTCAAATGGTACGAGGGCGACTATGTTCCGACCGTGGTCAAGATCAGCGGCTCGGCGTGGGACCTCAATCCCAAAGACAGCACCTCGGACGTTCCTCGCGACACGCTTCTGAGCTGGACTCCAGGCCCATTCGCCAACACCCATGATGTGTATCTTGGCCCCATCTCCACTGATGTCGACAACGCCACGATCACCAACGCCCCGGGTGTCGTGGTCAGCCAAGGCCAGTCCGGGACGATGTTCGACCCACCGGGCCTGCTCGAATACGGCAAGACCTATTACTGGCGAGTCGATGAGGTCAACGCTCCGCCGGATTCCACGATCTACAAGGGCAACGTCTGGAGCTTCACGACGGAGCCGTACTCTTACGAGATCACGGGTGTGACCGCCACGGCCAGCTCGGCCAGCGTCAATCAAGGCATGACGGCGGCAAAGACCGTCGACGGCTCGGGTCTCAACACCGCGACCGGTCAGCATTCAAGCGTCGATGTGGATGGCTGGCTCAGTGCTCCGACCGCTAAACTGCCGGCCTGGATTCAGTTCCAGTTCGACAAGGCCTATGTCCTCGACGAAATGCACGTGTGGAACTCGAACCAGAAGATCGAGGCCTTCGTCGGCTTCGGCGCTAGGGAAGTTCTAATCGAGACCTCTCTGGACGGCACAACGTGGGTACCGCAGATGACCGAGGAGTTCCCACGGGCCGACGGCACGGACACCTACGCCGGCTTCACAGTGGACATGGGCGGCGTGCTGACGAGGTTCGTCCGGTTCACAATTGAGACCAACTGGGGCGGCTACATTCCGCAGACCGGCTTGAGCGAGGTCCGCTTCCTGTACGTCCCCGTCACGGCACGTCAGCCCAGTCCCCCCGACTACGCCGAAGGCGTGGCTGTGGACAGCGGGCTCATCTGGCGCGAGGGCCGACAGGTCGCCTCGCACAAGGTCTACTTCAGCAACGACAAGGCGGCCGTAGCGAATGAGACGACGCTGGCCGGCACGACAACTGAAAGATCCTTCCAGCCGGCTGCCCTGGAGTTCGGGCAGAACTACTTCTGGAAGGTGAATGAGGTCAATGATGCGGCAGCCACCCCGGTGTGGGCAGGCGACGTCTGGGCCTTCACCACTACCGAGTGGGCGGCTGTTGACGACTTCGAGAGCTACACGAATGACTCCCCGAACCGCGTGTTCCAGACCTGGATCGACGGTTGGGGCTTCTCCAAGGACGATTACTTTCCGAACGGCGATGCGGGCAACGGCACCGGCGCACTGGTCGGCTATGACCCCGCCGTCGGCAACATCATGGAGACGTCGATCACTCACAGCGGCAACCAGGCCATGCCCGTGGAGTACAACAACGTGAATCAGCCGTACTACTCCGAGGTCGAACGGACCTGGGAATCGGGTCAGAATTGGACCGGCAACGGCGCTACGGACGTGAGCCTGTGGTTCCGCGGCAATCCAGCGCAGTTCGAGCAGACCACCGACAATCACCTGATCATCAGCGCCTACGGCGGAGACATCTGGGCCTCGGCCGACTACTTCTGCTTCGCGTACAAGAAGCTCAGCGGCGACGGCTCGATCTCAGTAAAGGTTAACAGCCAGACCTACGCGGCGGATTGGTCCAAGGCCGGCGTGATGGTTCGCGAGAGCCTCGATGCCGGGTCAGCACACGGCATCATGGCCGTGACGCCCAGCCGCGTCCGGGCCTTCCAGAATCGGCCTACCACCGCAGGCACCTCGTTCTCCGCTCACAGCGCCACCGGCACGATCACCCTGCCGTTCTGGGTCAAGCTCGAGCGCAAGGGCAACCAGATCACCGCCTCCTACTCCACGGACGGCAAGGTTTGGACCGTTCAGCCGGCCACGGAGAATACTGGCACGGATGCCTCACCCAATCCGCAGACGATCAGCATGGGCACCAGCATCTACATCGGTCCGGCCGTGTCGAGCAATACCCCCAGCAACGGGTCCTGCGTCGTCGATTTCTCCGACGTGGTCACGACCGGCTCGGTCACAGGTCAGTGGCAGGCCGCGGACATCGGCGGCGAGAACCCCGCCAACGATCCTGACCAGTTGTACATAACCGTTCAGGATACCGCCGGCAAGTCGAAGACGATCGTTCATCCCGATGCCGCGGCCACATGTGTAGCCGACTGGACTCAATGGCGCATTCCGCTGAAGGACTTCACGGGCGTGAACATGGCCAGCGTCAAGAAGATGGTCATCGGCGTCGGCAACCGCGCGAACCCGACAGCAGGTGGCAGCGGCCGGGTTTACATCGACGACATTGGGTACGGCCATCCGCTTTCCACAGAGTAGCCGCACCAGGTATGGTAAACGAATCAGCAGACACACAAGGGCCGGTGGCTCCGTCATCCGCCGGCCCGTATCGCTACGCCAAGTCAGGAATACGTTCTAAGGCTGTACGGCCCGGTCATAGATTCGCACGTCGTCGATCAGGCCGGACCAAGAGCTGTTCTCCTTCGAGGGCGTTTATGCCACATTCGGCTGCTACAAGGCGGTCCGATGGTTGCTTGACAAGCACACTCGCTCCGATGAACGATCACTTTAGTCGTGGCATGTAATTCTCGCCCACCTTCATTCTGACGGCCTTGCCATCAGCTCCCATCTCAAAGGTCACCAACTCTCCGATTTCACCGTAGCTGAACGTCTCCGCGACGATCTTGAACCTGTTCTTCCCTGCGGGCACCAATTTGACCAAGGACTCCTTCGGATCATCCGCCGTCGGATCAATCATCACCAACTCCTCGTTCACAACCACAGTTTCACTATCGCCCCACGGATCGCGATACGTGCCCACGAAATTGTTCCACTCAGGATCGGCTTTCGCGACCGGGCGTGTGGGCGTCACTGCTTTCTTGATCGCCGGAGCAAGCAACGCGAAGATCTGTTTGACGTAGAGCTCCGGATTGCCGTCATCCGCGTTCGTCAACACGATGACCCCTATTTTCTCTTCGGGGCTGAAACAGATCTGGGTACGATAGCAAGCCAACCACCGTGCCCGATGATCGTCCTGTCATCCAGGCGAGTGATGGCAAAGCCGATTCCCAAGCCATGTTTCCAGTCTGGGTGCAACCACTGAACTCGATGCATCTCCCGCAACGTACTGCTCTTCAGAATCAGCATTCCCCCAACCTCTCCCTCGCTCATCTGAAAAGCCACGTAGCGCGATAAGTCTTCCACCGTTGATGATAGATTGGCCGCCGGTGTAATCCCTTTGCAGTCCGTCTCTGGTCTGGCCTCTCGTTTCCCGTCGGGCATACGCCGGCCATAAGCAACCGCCAACCGATCATGAGTCTCTGTCGGGAACAGGACCGTGCTGCTATTCATCCCCAGCGGTTCCAGAATGTGCCTACGCACATAGGCATCGTATGGCTCGCCGGAAACCTCAGCGACCATCGCTCCGCCCAAAGCCAACGCCAAGTTGGAGTACTTCAAATGTGTCTCCGGGGCAAACACAGCCTCCTGATTCGGCAAGGTTTCCTTGATCTGCTCGATGGTCGGGAACTTGTTGTCCGTCCAGTAGGGATAGGCCGCCTCTCTGGGAAGTCCGGAGGTGTGGGTCAACAGATGGCGGACCGTGATGGCAGGTGCATCAACAAACTGACTGTTGATCTTGAACCACGGTAGGTGTTTTGCGACGGGATCATCCAAACTCAGCTTCCCAGCGTCGCGGAGTTGCATGACTGCCGTCGCCGTGAATGTTTTGGTGACGGAAGCCATCCGGTAGATCGTCGCCGGCGTGGCCGGAATCTTCTTCTCCACATCGGCGTAACCAAAACCTCTGGCCCAGACCAGCTTTTGATCGTAGACGACCCCAACGGACATGCCCGGCAAGCCTCGATAGGCCATCTGTGATTGGATCCAGGCCTCCAGGAGTTTGATGTTGCCGACCACTTCCGGATGATCTGAGATAGGGGCTTGTGCCTTAACGATGGATACGAGAAGAAAAGCGTGGAGCAAGATAGTAAGTACGTTCTTCATTGTCGGGTTCTCCTGTGAGATTCTTCTGCCCAGCTCATACAGCGGCTTGCCGGCCTCCAGGGTCCGAGAGGGATCATCATCCTCGGCTCTCTCTGCGATATGGTCTTCGTTCTGGCCCATAAGAACTCCCCTGCCATATCCCGTCTGTCACGGCGATTGTCGCATTTTCAGACTCTCTTCTGCCGCGTCGATCTCCGCGAACGACGGGGCCTGCCAGAGGCGCAGCGCACCACTGCCACCCACCGACACGACTGTGTCGCTCCCTGAGAGGATGGCGAGGCCGAGCATGTACTCACGGTGTCCTTGGAACGTCCCAACGCTCTGCAGAGAACTTGTGTCCCAGACACTCAGTGCGCCTGGTGAGCCGCCTGCAAACACCCGCTGGCCGTCTCGTGAAATGGCCACGCAATTGTAGGAGTTCAATGCCCCGCTGAACGCCTTGATCAAGGTGCCTTTCTGCAAGTCCCAGAGCGTGACTCGATTGTCTACACTCGCCGCCGCCAGGAACCGATGGTCCGGCGACATTGCCACCGCGGGGACAGTATGGCGATGAAAATGAGCCGACAGCAATCTTTGCGGGCCCGAGATTTGCCAAGCCTCCACTTCCCCTCCGCCACAGCCGACAGCCAGCAATTGGCTGTCCGGCGAAAAGGCCAACCTAAACGGCGTGCTCGGGGCAGGAGGCAGGTTCATCAGCGGCGTTTCCGTCTGCAGACCCCAGAGCCTGACCACGCCGTCGTTGGCAGCAAGAGCGAGCGTCTTCTCATCGGGTGACAAGGCCAGTACCAGAAAGTCTCGAAGTCCGGTCTCCAGAACTGCCAAAAACTCGCGGGTCTGCGTATCCCACACGCGTACTTGACCGGTTGGTGTCAGACTGTACAGCCGTCTGCCATCGGAGGAAATAGCCAGTGGCATGGTCCAGCCGCCCGCTGCGAAGTGGATCATGTTTGCGTCTGGGAGCGATCCCTGGGCCAGCAGGCGGAGAGTGGGGGTGTCCCAGACGGCAAACGCATTGTTGGTCGTCAGCACACAAAGCTTGCTGCCATCGGTGGACAGATTGAACGCATCGACCTCGCCGGGCAATCGTTGTTCGGTGCTTCCTCGTGGCTTGGGAGTTGTATCCCAGATGCGTACGGTGGTGTCTCTGCTCCCGCTCGCGAGCGTTTTCCCGTCGGGCGAGAAGGCCAGAGCCCAGACCTCATCCAAGTGGCCCTGTAACCGTCCCGCAACTTGCCAGGTCTCCCGGTCAAAAAGGGTGATCACGTGGGGTCCGCCGGAAATGGCGATTGTCTCTCCATCGGGAGAGAACGCCACGCCACCGAGCCACGGTGTCTCCAGCTCCAGCACGCGGAGCTGCTGGCGCGTTCTAACCTCATATACCATCACCTTGCCGCCGTTGCCGCCTGAAGCACAAGCCAACAACTCGCCATCCGGAGAGAAAACCAGGGAGCCAAGCCAACTCCCGCCGAATCCGGGCAGGGATGTGACCCGTTCTCCGCTGACCGCGCCGAGCAAAAGCACAGTGCGTTCATACGACGCAACCGCTAATAGAGCGCTGTTCGGGGAGAACGCCACACGCCATCCTGCTGGCACCGTTGTTCGCCAGATTTCACGCTGGGTGAGAGCGTCCAGCATTCGGAGGGTCGTGCCCTGATAAATGGCCAGTCGGTTGCCGTCCTGCGAATATGCCGCCGACCCCACGTAGTCCTCACAAGGAATCACAGCACCCGTCCGCTGCCCACTGGGACCATCCAGAAAGCAAACCTCTTTGCCAACAGCCACCGCAACGGTTCGGCTCTTCGGGACAAAGCAAAGACCACGGGGTTTGGATGGGAAGCTGATGGCCGCGAGTTCACGCCGCGCCGCAATATCCCAGATCCTTGCGGAGCGGTCCTGGCTCGATGTGGCGAGCAGACTCCCGTCATCTGAGAAGACGACGAAGTCGACGGCTCGGCTGTGCGACCCCAAAGTGTATAGCTCATCGCTCCGACTGCGACTCCAGACGTGGCGCCATTCCCAGCCGCGCAAGTCAGGGGAAGGTTGAGTGTTGGGAGTCGAAAGGTTGAGGTCGGTCGGACAGTACTTGTCCAACAACTCATTGGCACGGCCAAGGTTGTTCTGGTCTATGGCTTGTTGCGCGAGGACCATGTCGGCCGCATAGAGATGGATGCGGGCGAGCCGTTCACCGGCCTCGGCGCGCTGACGCTGTGTCTCTGCAATTACGGACTTCTCCGTAGCCGTTTGCTCCGCGCGCCTTGCGAGAACGGCCTGCCACGTGCTTACGAGCACTCCGAGCACAAGCACCGCGGCCACGACTGCGGCTGCGGCGAAGACGCCCTTGTTTCGGCGCACCAGCTTCTGGAAGCGGTAGAGCGTGCCGGGCCGCCCGGCCAATACCGGCTCATTGTTCAGGTGACGCTCGATGTCCTCGGCCAAGGCGTGCGCGGTTTGATAACGCCGCACCCGGTCTTTCTCCATCGCCTTGAGAGCGATCCAGTCCAGGTCCCCGCGGAGTCTGCGTCGAAGGGTGGCCGCATCGCTTTGACAACACTTGCCCAGTCTCGTTGATGCCTCCGCATCCAGACTGCTGACCCGAGTACTCGGAGTCCTGGGCTCGGCTTCGCGGATGATCTCCCGCATCTGCTCAAGACTGCCTTTTCGCAACGTCTGGGACTCAAAAGGCAGTGTTCCCGTCAACAGCTCATAAAGCAGTACGCCCAGCGAATAGATGTCCGAGCGGGTATCGATATCCTGGTTCGTCATCTCCGCCTGCTCAGGACTGATGTACTCCGGCGTGCCGATCAACTGCCCCTGCTCGGTCACCAGCGTCCGCTCGGTCAACGGCTGACTGAGCGCCTTGGCCACCCCAAAATCAATCACCTTGGGAATAGCCTGCTCGCCTTGAATGCAAACCTGGATGTTGGAGGGCTTGATATCGCGGTGGATGATGCCCTTTTGGTGGGCATGCTGGATAGCCTCACAGACCTTCACAAACAGCTTGAGACGCTCCTCGATGG
>Ga0316622_100001355_pt1 | contig 15858 bp, 14 predicted proteins | sample OWC_Aug_OW2_C1_D_FD_207646 | JGI IMG/M metagenome (GOLD analysis project Ga0316622, IMG submission 207646) | Wetland soil microbial communities from Old Woman Creek delta, Ohio, United States - OWC_Aug_OW2_C1_D5_C | ecosystem: Environmental > Terrestrial > Soil > Wetlands | place: USA: Ohio... | reverse complement strand
CGCTGTCCTGGGCCACGAAGATGGGGATGTCGCCCATGATGCGGATGTCGCGCTCGTGGGCCTGCCGGCGCACGTCCGCCCACTGCTCGAAGAAGAGCCACTGCTCGAACTCGACCTCGCGGATCTCCCGCGCGAGCTCGCGCCGGGCCCGGGCGAGCGCTTCCGCCTCGCGGTTCACGAGGGGCGGCTCCCAGGTGCTCCAGGCCGCCCCGCCGTTGGCCCGCTTCAGCGCCATGAAGAGCGCGAAGTCGTGGAGCCAGGCCGCGTGGCCCTTCACGAACGCCTCGAGGGCCCCGCGGCGCTTCGCCCCGGCTTTCTGCTCGAAGGCGGCGAACGCCTTCGCGAGCAGTGGCCGCTTGAACTCGATGACCGGCCCGAAGTCCACCTCCCCCGCGGGGAAGGCGGCTCCCTTCTTCAGGTCCGCGGCGGAGACGAGGCCCTCGTCGTGGAGACGGTCGAGCGAGACGAGAAGCGGGTTGCCGGCGAAGGCCGAGAAGCACTGGTACGGCGAGTCGCCGTAGCCGGTGGGGCCGAGCGGCAGCACCTGCCACAGGCCCTGGCCGGTCGCCTTCAGGAAGTCGAGGAAGGCCGTCGCCTCGGGCCCGAGCTCACCGATTCCGTGAGGGCCGGGGAGCGACGTGGGGTGGAGGAGGATCCCGGATGCGCGCTGAGCCACGGCGCTTATTCGATCTTGACGAGGAGCGACGTGTAGATCAGGTTCGTGCGGTCGTCCTTGAGCTGAACGGAGACCACCAGGTTGGCGGGCTTGGAGTAGTCCGAGAGCGTGTAGCTCGCGGTCTGCGCGAGGACGAGCTGGCCGAGGGGCTCGAGGCGCTTGCTGCCCTGGTAGACGACGAGGTCGGACCCGTCGTAGTAGGTGAGGGCGACCTGCTGGCCAGTCGAGGGCTCGAAGACGGCGGCGCTGACGAACAACACCTCCCCGCCGAGGCCGGCCATCTCGGTGATCGTGATCGTGTACGTCGCGGACACGGAGAGGGTGAGCTCGTTCTGGGTCCCCAGGATCGGGTTGGGGTCGACCGTTATGCTGAGGACCGCCCGGGTCACGTCGGGGAGCGTGATGTTGTCGTTCCCGCAGGCGGGCGCGAGGAGCGCGCCGGCGAGGAGGGCGACGAGAAGGGGGCGCTTCGACATGGCGGCCCTCACGCCTTCGGCCTCGGCGGCGGCAGCTCGGCCGCCTCGCACGTCGAGGCGAAGCCGGAGCGGTTGTGCCCGCCGTCGCAGAAGGGCTTGTTGGCCGACTCCCCGCACCGGCACAGCGAGACGAGCGTGCGCCCGGCGAGGCCCCAGGCCCTGCCCGTCTCGTCGAGGATCGTGATGTCCCCCTCGAGGCGCAGCGGCCCGGCGTTCCTGACCGTGATCTTGAAGTCCGACATGGAGGCTCCTGGCAATAGCGGCGAGGCGACCCCGCATTCTAGCCTAGAATCCGACGCGGTCCCGCCCGAGGAGGCCCCCATGCCCCGCCCCAGCCGCCCCGCCCTCCTGGCCCTCGCCGCCCTCCTGGCCCTTCCCGGCGCCCTCCGGGCGGGGTGGGAGTCGATCGGCTCGCTCCCGGCCGCCGGGGCCACGGCGAGCAGCCTCGTCCACCGCGACCCGCGCGTCGCCGTCTCGGTGACCGCCCTCTCCCCCGAGATCGTGAGGGTGCGCTACGCCCCCACCGGCTCGTTCGCCCGCGACCACTCCTGGGCGGTCGTGAGGAGCGATCTCGGGCCCGCGCGGGCCGCCGTCACTCCGGGCCCCTCGGCCTCCGAGATCGTCACGTCCGCCCTCCGCGTGCGCGTCAGCTTCGCCCCCTTCCGGATCGCCTTCTTCGACGCGGGCGGTGAGCTGCTCGACGAGGACGATCCCGTCCGCGGGATGGCCCACGCCGGGGCCGAGGTGCGCGTCTGGAAGCGGCTGCAGGACGACGAGGTCGTCTACGGCTTCGGCGAGAAGAACGGGCGCCTCGACAAGCGGGGCTGGAGCCTCGGCGGCTACCACTACACCATGTGGAACACCGACACCTACGCCTACGACTCCTCGACCGACCCCATGTACGTGTCGGTGCCTTTCTTCATCGTGATGCGCAACGGGAAAGCCCACGGCATCTTTCTCGACAACACGTTCCGCTCGACCTTCGACGTGGGCCGCGAGAGCCGCTCGCTCCTCTCCTTCGGGGCGGAGGGCGGCGAGCTCGACTACTACTTCATCCAGGGCCCGCACCCGAAGGACGTCGTGGCACGCTACACCGCGCTCACCGGCCGCATTCCCCTGCCCCCGCGCTGGGCCCTCGGCTTCCACCAGTGCCGCTGGAGCTACTTCCCCGAGTCCCGCGTGCGGCTCCTCGCCTCGACCTTCCGCGAGAAGCGCGTCCCCGCCGACACGCTGTGGCTCGACATCGACTACCAGCGGGACTTCAAGCCCTTCACCTGGGACCGGGGGCGCTTCCCCGACCCGGGGAAGATGATCGCCGACCTGCGGGCGCAGGGCTTCCGGGTGGTGACGATCGTGGACCCGCACCCCACGAAGGAGCCGGGCTACCCCGTCTACGACGAGGGGATCGCCGGGGGGCACTTCGTGAAGACCGCCGCCGGGACGGTCTTCGAGGGCCCGGTGTGGCCCTCGAACGCGGCGAAGAACGCCGGCAACAGCGTCTTTCCCGACTTCACGCGGCCGGCCACGCGCCAGTGGTGGGGCGGGCTCTACCGGGAGTTCCTCGACCTCGGGGTCGCGGGCATCTGGAACGACATGAACGAGCCGGCGGTGTGGATCCGGCCGGCAAACACGATGCCGCCCGACGTGCGCCACGACAACGAGGGCCTTCCCACCGATCACCGCGAGGTCCACAACCTGTACGGGATGCTGAACAGCCGCTCGACGTTTGAGGGCCTCTCCCGGCTGCGGCCTGACGCGCGTCCGTTTGTCCTCACGCGCTCCAGCTTCGCCGGCGGTCAGCGCTACGCGGCCGTCTGGCCGGGCGACAACACCGCCGACTGGACCTCGCTTCGCCAGTCGCTGCCCACGCTCATGGGCCTCGGCCTCTCCGGCTTCGCTTTCGTCGGGGCCGACGTCGGCGGCTTCGCCCACGACGCCTCGGCGGAGCTCTACACCCGCTGGATACAGGCCGGCATCTTCAGCCCCTTCATGCGCGCGCACTCCGAGGCGGCGGCCGCGGACAAGGAGCCGTGGTCCTACGGCGCCCGCCACGAGGCGGTCAACCGTCGGGCCGTTGAGCTCCGGTACGAGCTGCTGCCCGAGATCTACGACGTGATGGAGGAGGCGAGCCGCACGGGGATCCCCGCGATGCGGCCGATGTTCCTGGAGTTCCCCGAGGACCGCGAGACCTGGTCGCGCGACGACCAGCTCTTCTTCGGTCCCGACCTCCTCGCCGCACCGGTGCTGAGCGAGGGCGTCGTCTCCCGCGAGGTCTACCTGCCGGCCGGCGAGTGGTTCGACTTCTGGACGGGCGCGCCGGTGGCCGGGGGGCGCACCTTCCGCGTGCCGGTGACGATCGACTCGCTGCCGATCTACGTCCGCGCGGGCGCCTTCGTGTTCCGCCAGCCGGTCGTCCAGCACACCGGCCAGATGGCGGGCCAGCCTCTCCTCGTCCACGTCTACCCCGCCCCGCGGTCCGAGGCGTCCTTCTACGAGGACGACGGGGAGACGATGGCGTACGCCCGCGGCGAGAGCGCCCGCCGGCGCTTCGCCCAGCGGCGCGAGGCGGGGAGCGTGACGGTCGAGGCGGCGGCGGTCGAGGGCCCCTACCGTCCGGCGGCGCGCGACCTCGTCTTCACGTTGGTCGGAGAGGGCACCGCCTCGCGGGTGCTGGCCGACGGACAGGCGCTGGCCCGCGTCGAACCCTCGGCCTTCGACGCCGCCGGGACCGGCTGGACCGCTCGCGACGGCTCGGTCACCGTGAAGGTGCGGGACCGGCCGGAGGCGCTTCGCCTGACGATCGAGCGGTAGCCGGGTCGCTACGTCCCGGCCTTCTCGTCGAGGGACGTCCCCACCATCGCCTGGAAGAACCCGGCCAGGCTGTCCTCTCGCCCCTTCTGGAAGCGCTTGTACACGCGGCCCACCGGGTTGCACTCGCGGCCGTCCGGCATCTCGACGCCGATCGGTGAGCTCGCCACCGCCCCCATGCCGAGCTCCTCTGTCGTCCGCCAGCGGCCGCCGGCGTGTCGGACGAGCACCTCGCCCACATAGCAGCCCATCGAGAAGAGGAGCGTCTGGAGGGCCTCGAACCGCTGGTCCCGCCGCAGGTCGTCGACGATGGTGTCGAGCTCCTTCAGGCTCGCCGGGCTGTAGTCGAGCGCCACCCCGTAGTTCTGCTCGACGAACGGCACCGCCATCGCGGCGATCTCGGCGGCGTTCCCGGGAGACGGCGTCAGGCCCACGGGGTCATTCTCCCACCTTCGGCCGGGCGGCGGGTTAGACTCGCTCGATGACTCCTCCTCCGGACCTCACCCTGTACGACGCGCACGTCGCGGGGGGCGCAAGGTTCGCCGAGCGTCGAGGCCGGCCGGTGGTTGCCTCCTACGGCGACGCCGCGGGAGAGTACGCGGCGGCGCGCGAGGGCGCGGCCCTGGTGGACCTTGCCACACGCGGGGTGCTCGAGGTCGCCGGTCCCGTCCGCCTCAAGTTCCTGCAGGGGATGCTCACCAACGACGTGGCCGGCCGCTCGCCCGGCCAGGGCTGCCGCGCGGCTTTCCTGTCGCCGCGGGGGTCGGTGCAGGCCCTCGTTCGGGCCCTCGTGGAGAAGGACGTCGTCCTGCTCGAGACGGACTTCGACCGGGTCCTGCCCCTGCAGAAGGCGCTGGAGCACTACCGCGTCGCCGCGCCCGTGCGTTTCGCCGTCCGGCCCTCTTTCGTACTCGCCCTCCTCGGCGCGGGCGCGCTGGACGTCCTGCAAGGGGCCGGCGTGCCGTCCCTGCCCGCGGAGCCGGAGGCGCACCAGGCCGTGACGATCGCCGGACAGCCCGTTCGCCTGGTGCGGGCCGGCGACCTGCCGGGCGGGGGCTTCGTCCTGCACGCGGTGCCGGAAGCCGCCGCGCCCGCGTGGCAGGCCCTGCTGTCGGCCGGCGCGCGGCCGGTCGGGTTCGACGCGTTCGATGTGCGGCGTGTCGAGGCGATCCGGCCGTGGTGGGGCGACGACGTCACCGAGGAGAACCTGCTCCACGAGACCGGCCTCGTCGCCGAGTGCGCGTCGTTCACCAAGGGCTGCTACGTCGGCCAGGAGATCGTGGCCCGCCTCGACGCGCGGGGCGGGAACGTCAACAAGGCCCTGCGCGGTCTCCGGCTGGAGGCGCCGGCGACGCCCGGCGCGACGGTCACGGCTGGAGGAAGGGACGTGGGCCGCGTCACCACCGCGGTGGTGTCCCCGCGCCTCGGCCCGATCGCCCTCGCCTATGTGCATCGCGACCACTTCGCCGCGGGCACGGCCGTCGAGGCCGGCGGAGCACGGGCGACCGTCGTGACGTCGTTCGATTGACGCGGGAGCGAGCCCTTGAAGATCTACACGAAGACCGGCGACCTCGGCGAGACGAGCCTCCTCGGGGGGACGCGCGTCCCCAAGGACCACGTGCGGGTCGTCGCCTACGGGGACGTGGACGAGACGAACGCCGCGCTCGGCGCGGTGGGCGCCTTTGCCGGAGAGCCGCTGCGCCGGCTGCTCTCCGGGGTCCAGAGGGACCTCTTCGCGATCGGGGCCCAGCTCGCGGACCCCACCCACAGGGTGGCGGCGAAGCGCGCCAAGGCGGCCGTCACCGCCGCCCACGTGCGCCGCCTCGAGAGAGCGATCGACGCGCGGGAGGCGAAGCTCCCTCCGCTGCGGTCGTTCGTCCTGCCGGGGGGCACCCCGGCGGCGGCGTTGCTGCACCACGCGCGCACGGTCTGCCGCCGTGCGGAGCGGTCCGTGGTCACGCTCGCCCGGGAGGCGGACGTCGACCCGCGGATCATCGTCTACCTGAACCGGCTCTCGGACCTCCTCTTCGTCCTCGCCCGCTTCGAGAACCTCCGCGCCGGCCTCGACGAGGACCGCTGGTAGCGTTGAAGCGCCTCCTCCGCCACGTCGGACAGATCCTCCCGGGCCTGCTGGCCGCGGCCCTCGCCGTCTTCGTGCTGCGCTCCGCGGACCTCGCCCGCGTGCTCGCCCTTCTGCGCTCCCTCGGCGCGTGGCTCCCCCTTCTCCTGCTCCCCAACCTGGCGGTGACCCTGATCGAGGCCGTGGCCTGGTGGCGCTCCTTCGGCCTCCTCGGGGCTCGCCCCCGCTTCGCCTCCCTCGTCCGCGTCCGGCTCGTCGTCGAGGCGATGATGCTTGGCCTGCCCTCCGGCGCGGTGATCTCCGAGTCGCTGCAGCCGTACCTCCTGAAGCGCCGCTGCGGCGTCTCCTTCGAGACGGCGGTCGTGGCGAGCGTGGGGCGGAAGTTCTTCGTCGTGGTCTCCCACGGGCTGGTGCTCGCTCTGGCCACGTTCCTCGCCTGGCCGCTCCTCGCTCGCGTCTCCCGCGAGACGATCGGCCGGGCGGGCCTGCCCTGGGCTCTCCTCGGCGTCTCCGCGTTCATGATCGCGACGTTCGGGGTCGGCCTCGCGCTCAGCGGACGGGCCCGCCTCGCCGAGCGCACCCGGCTGGTTCTCGACCGGGTCGTGGGGCGGTGGCTGGGCGCCTGGCTGGAGCGGCACGCCCTGCGCTTCCAGCGCGCCGACGAGCACCTCGTGACCTTCTTCGAGCACGGGCGCGCGGCCCTCGCCCTCCCGTTGCTGCTCTACTCGGCCGGGTGGCTCGTTCGCGGCGTCGAGACCTGGCTCTTCCTGCGCCTCCTCGGAGCGGACGTCGCGTTCCTCGCCGCGCTGGTGGTCGAGACCGCGATCATCGTCGTGCGCTCGGCCGCGGTGCCCGTCCCCGCCGGCCTCGGCGTCCAGGACGTGGGCTACGTCCTCTGCCTGAGGGCCCTGGGCGTCCCCGACGCGACCACGTTGGCGACGGCGTTCGTGCTGCTGAAGCGGGGCAAGGACCTCTTCTGGATCCTCTTGGGCTTCGCCCTCATGGCGCTCGGCGAGCGGAAGCCCTCCGGGACTCCCAGACCAGATACGGCTTGAACACCGGGGGCTCACCGGGGGACGCGATCGAGAACTCGCCCTTGAGGACGCCATCCGGGGTGAGCTCGTAGCTCAGCCGGTACCGCGCCTCCCCGGTCACGGGCTCGCTCACGAACACGGCCCGCCCGGGCGCCGGCGAGGTGACGAGGTACCGGATGACGTGCCCTTCGCTGTCGTAGTAGTCCGCGCGGACGGCACCGCCCGCTGTCGGATAGACGACGAGAAGGTCGTCGTGGCGTGAGCTCGCCGCGGTGCCGGAGGCCGGGTACTCGGCGTAGCTGCTGCGCAGGATGACGCGATCCTGAAGCGCGCGAGAGAAGACCGCCCGGCCCGAGCCCTGGCCGGGCTGTCCAGCGCCCGACGCCTCCCACTCGCCAATCAGGAAGGCGAGCGGCTCGAGCGGCGTCGGCGGTCCGGCGAGCACCTCGGGTCCAGACAGCAGTGCCCCTAGGATCCCGGCAACCATCGGAGTGCAGCGCATCGCCCCTACTCCCCGATGACCTTGACCAGGACGCGCTTGGGCCGCCGACCGTCGAACTCCCCGTAGAAGATCCGCTCCCAGGGGCCGAAGTCCAGGGCGCCCTTCGTCACCGCCACCACCACCTCCCGGCCCATCACCTGGCGCTTGTGGTGCGCGTCACCGTTGTCCTCGCCGGTCCGGTTGTGATGGTAGCGGGTCGGGCTCGGGTCGTAGGGTGCCAGCTGCTCGAGCCACCTCTTGTAGTCCTCGTGCAGCCCCGGCTCGTCGTCGTTGATGAAGACGGAGGCGGTGATGTGCATCGCGTTCACGAGGCACAGTCCCTCCTTCACCCCGCTCGCGGCGACGACCTTCTCGACGTCGCGCGTGATGTTCACGAAGTCCATGCGGGCGGGGACGTTCATCGTGAGGTGGACGGTGTGGGATCTCATGCGGGCCTCCGGGTGACAGGAAGCTACCACGGTTGACGCGGCCGGCCGCATCGGGTCTGCTATCGGAATGCGGCTCGGGTCGGCCACCACCGCGACGCTCGTCGCCCTCGCCCTCGTCGCCCTGCCCCGGGGCGGTGCTTCGCAGCAGGTTCCCGCCCCGCCGGTCTTCGGCACCGGGGTCGACCTCGTGCGCCTCGACGTCGTGGTCCTCGACAAGGACGGGCGGCCGGTCACGGGCCTCTCCCGCGAGGACTTCGTGGTCGAGGAGGGGGGCCGCCGGCAGACCGTCGAGTCCTTCGAGCCGGTCGTCGTGCGGAGCGGGCGGCCGGCGTCTCTCGACGAGCCGCCGCGTCTCACCGGCTCCCGCCTGCGGGCGCCGTCCGAGGGCCGCTGCCTCCTGCTGTTCGTCGACGACATCCACATCGCGCAGCCCACGATGGAGCGCGTGCGGACGTCGATCCGGCGCTTCCTCCAGACGGACGTGCGCGAGGGCGACTGGGTGACCCTCGTCGCGCCGCAGCAGCAGCTGTGGTGGACGGCGCGGAACGCGTGGGAGTACGCGCAGCTCGCGGGCGTCGTCGGCCGCCTCGTCGGCCAGGGTACCGGCGACAGCTACGCCGACTGGGCGAGGGTGCACGCGCTCGAGTACGGCCAGGAGGGAATCGGCGGGATGTCGGCCGCCGTGAGCTCCGCGGGCACCAGCGCGGACGGCGGTCCCGGCCGCTTCGCCGTGGTCGGCGACCCCAACGCCCCGGTCATGCAGGAGCAGGCGATCGCGCAGGTGAGGCGCCGCACCGAGATCAGCCTCGGCGGCCTGCAGCAGGCGCTCGAGTCGCTGGTGCGGCTGCGTGGGCAGAAGGCCCTCGTGCTCGTCTCCGAGGGCTTCCTGCTCCTGCCGAAGATGCCGGGCTACCGCGAGGCGATCGACGTGGCGCGAAGGGCGAACGTGGCGATCCACTTCGTCGACCCGCGTGGCGTCCAAGCGGACCGGAGCGGAACCGCGCTCGCGATGACGCTGAGCGACGTCGAGGGCATCACCGAGGTCACCGGCGGGACCGTCTTCTCCGGCAACGACCCGGAGGCCGGGCTACGACGCGTGGCCGAGCGGTCGGACGCGTACTACCTGCTCGGCTACCAGCCCGACCAGCCGGGCACGGGCGAGCGCAAGGTGAAGGTCCACGTCGCGCGCGAGGGCCTCGAGGTCCGCGCGCGCAGCCGGTACTACGTTCCGGAGCCGGCGAAGGCGACGAAGTCCGCGGCCCCCTCGCCGGGGCTCGTTGCCATGCGCTCGCTCGCCGACACCACCGACCTGCCGGTGCGGACGGCGACGCTCTACTTCGAGCACAACAAGAGAGGCGAGGTCGCGACGATGCTCGCGACTGAGGTCGTCCCGCCTCCCGGCAAGAAAGGGGAGCGGCTCTTCAAGCTCGTCTCGGAGGCGCGCGCGCGTGACGGCGGCCTGCCGGTGCGGGACCAGTTCGAGGGGTCGACCGAGGTCGTGCCCGGCGTTCCCGTGATCCTCGCGCGGCAGTGGCACCTCACGCCCGGCGTCTGGCAGGCGCGTCTTCTCGTCGAGGACACGACGACCGGGCGCATCGGGACCGTGCTCCACACGTTCGAGGTCCCCGACCCGAAGGTCTTCCGGATGTCGACGCCCATCCTCACCGCCGAGCTCGAGGACCCCGACGGGAAGAAGAAGCCGAAGGTCGCCCTCGGTCGCACCTTCCGCACGGGAACGATCCTCTACTGCCAGTACAACGTGTACGGGGCGAGCGTCGACGGCAAGCACGACTGGGTTCCCCACGCGCTCGGCGCGTGGACGCTGCGGCGGGGGGACGAGCTGGTGCGCGAGGTGCCGCCCACGCTGATCCAGCCGGGGGGCGACGGCCGCCTGACCCGCACTCTCGGGATCTCGCTCCAGGGGGCGCTCCCGGGGGAGTACTCGGTCACCCTGACGGTCAAAGACGAGAAGACCGGCGAGACGCTGACGCGGACCGAGCCGTTCACCGTCGCTCCGTGAGTCTGGGTTACCATCCCGGGTTGACCGCCGCGAGCGGCGCGACTTCATCGCGAGAAGGAAGGCCATGACCCCGAAGCAGACCCCGGTCTCCAGTCGTCGTCAGTTCGTGACCACCGCGGCCTCGGCCGCCGTCGCCACGACGATCCTCCCCCGCCACGTGCTGGGCGGCCCGGGGTTCGTGGCCCCCAGCGACAAGGTGAACGTCGCGATCATCGGGGTCGGGGGCCAGGGGCGCAGCAACATGCGCTCCCTTTTCCACGAGAACGACTGCCAGATCATCGCGATCGCCGACCCGTGCGAGGAGTGGGACCTCACCCCGTTCTACTACGGGGGGAAGGCGGGCCGGGGCCCCGCCAGGGCCGAGATCGAGGAGACCTACCGCGCGAAGACCCCCAACTACGCGTGCGCCGTGTACGAGGACTTCCGCGTGATGCTGGAGAAGGAGAAGGCGATCGACGCCGTCCTGATCGCCACCCCGGACCACGTGCACGCCTACGTCTCGATCCTCGCCATGAAGGCCGGCAAGCACGTGTACTGCGAGAAGCCCCTGACCCACGACATCTGGGAGGCCCGCACGGTGGCGAGGGTGGCGAAGGAGACGGGGGTCGCGACCCAGATGGGCAACCAGGGCCGCTCGACCGAGGGTCACCGCCAGACGGCCGAGTGGATCTGGGACGGCGCCATCGGGGCCGTGCGCGAAGTGCACGGCTGGGGCGGCTCGAGCCCGTTCGCGACGGGACGGGGTCGCCCGCAGGGCACGCCGGAAGTGCCCCCGGGCCTCAACTGGGACCTGTGGCTGGGGCCCCGCGAGTTCCGTCCCTATCACCCGGCCTACGCACCGTTCGGGTGGCGCGGGTACTGGGCCTTCGGGGGCGGGGCGCTGCCGGACCTGGCGATCCACCACCTCGACCCCGCGTTCAACGCGCTGGAGCTCGACGCCCCGCAGACCGTGGAGGCCACGGCCGCCGGTGGCGTGGATGCCGAGGTCGTCTCCTTCGGGATGCTCGTGACCTGGCGGTTCGGCGCCCGCGGGAAGATGGGCCCGGTGACCGTGCACTGGTACGACGGGGGCTTGCGGCCGCCGACGCCGCCCGGCATCGACCCCGACGACCCCCGGCAGCGCCTGGGCGAGGGCAACAGCGGGATCATCTTCGTCGGGGAGAAGGGGATCATCACCTGCGCCGGTTGGTCCGGCATGCCCCGCCTGCTGCCGCTCGAGCTCCACCGCGAGTACAAGCGCCCCGAGAAGACCCTCCCCCGGGTCGAGGGACACCACGCCGACTGGCTCCAGGCCTGCAAGGGCGGCAAGCCCGCGAGCGGCAACTTCGACTACGGCGCGCGGCTCTGCGAGTTCATCATGCTCGGCAACGTGGCGGTCCGCGCGCAGAAGCTCATCAAGTGGGACGGCCCGGGCATGAAGGTGGCCAACGCGCCGGAGGCGGACCGCTACCTGAAGGAGCCCTACCGGCCGGGCTGGGAGCTCCCCGTCTGACTCACCCGCCGATGAAGGTGTGCTTCCACTGGACGCGCACCTTCACCGGCACGCCGCCGATCGTCCCCGGCTCGAACTTCCAGCGGCTGATCTCGAGGAGGACCGCCTCGAGAACCCCCCCGCCCCGCTCCACGCGGATGTCGGTGACGAGGCCTTCCTCCGTGACGACGTAGCTCGCGGTGATGGAGACGCTCCGGCCCTTGGGCAGCTTGGGCCCCCACTCCGGGTAGGGCGCGGTCGTCCCGGCGAGCCGGCGCGGCTTCACGTCGACCTCGTCCTCCTCGTAGACGCGGGAAGGGTCGACGGCCGACCTCACCGAGAGCGGCGCCGGGGCCGCCGCCTCGACGGGAGGCAGGACCGCAGCGCCCGGCGGCATGGGGGTCGGAACCGGGGTGGCGCGCGGGGCGGGCGGTCGGCTGGTCGGCCGCGCGCTCACCGTGACCACGGGCGTCGGCGTGACGGGTGAAGGCGTGGGCGTGGGCGCCGGCGTGGGCGTGGGCGCCGGCACGGGAAGGACGACGGGGGGGGGCGCCGGAATCGTCGCGGGCTGAACGCCCCCCGCGCTCACGAGGTGGACGGCGAGCGCCGCGACGGCCGCCTGGGCCACCGCCATCCGCACGAGGGGAACCCCCTCCGGCCGCAGCCCGGGGACGACCGGCCTCGTCTCGTCGTCCGGGTCCGCGTGGGCTCGCGCGCGCCGGGTCGAAGCGCCCGGAACGCAAGCGCGGCACGCCCCTTCCAGGGCGGCACGCATCTCCTCCGCCGTGTCGTAGCGGTCGTCGGGGTCCTTGGCGAGAGCCCGCGCCAGCACCGGCCGCAGCGGCTCCGGCAGCGCCGGCAGGTCGAGGAACGGGGCGTCGTGGAGCTGCCGGACGATGGTCGTCACCGCCGTGTCGCCCCGGAAGGGCAGGGCCCCGCTGAAGAGCTCGTAGACGACGATGCCGAGCGAGTAGAGGTCGCTACGGAAGTCCACGTCCTCGCCGCGGAGCTGCTCGGGGCTCATGTACTCGGGGGTCCCCATCAGGGTTCCGGTGGCGGTGATCGTCGCGCCTCCCCCCGCCGCCCCGTGCTGCTTGGCGATCCCGAAGTCCATCACCCGCACCACCCCGTCGCGGTCGCGCATCAGGTTCGCGGTCTTCAGGTCGCGGTGGACGACGCCCACCTCGTGGATCGCGCTCAGGCCCTCCGCCACCTGCAGGACCGCGCTCCACGCCTCCGCCGGCGGCAGGCCGCCTCCCTCGCGCGCGGCGCGGGCGAGGTTCTCGCCCTCGACGAGCTCCATGCAGATGTAGAGGAGCCCGCGGTCCTCGCCGTCGCCGTAGACCGAGCAGACGTTGCGGTGGCGGACGCGGCGGGCGAGCCGGATCTCCGACCGGAAGCGATGCTCGACCCGCCCCGACTCCCGCGCCACGTCGGGGCGCAGCACCTTGATCGCCACCGTCTCGCCCAGCTCGCGGTCGAACGCCTTGTAGACCATGCCCATGCCGCCGCGGCCGAGGGGGCCGAGGATCTCGAACCGCGACGCGAAGACGGCGCCCTCGGCGAGGCCGGAGAGGGCGGGGCCGAGCGGGGCGCCGCAGGCGAAGCAGAACCTCGCGGCAGGCTCGTTCTCGGCGTGGCAGGAGAAGCAGTCCATCGGCCCAGCCTTCCATCATAGCCCGGCCGCGACCGCGCCGATGTGCGGGGAAACACGCTGCTAGAATGAGGCCACTAGAGCCGATGCCTCTCCGCGCGGCGGTCTTCGACTTCGACGGCGTCCTGGTGGACAGCGAGCCGCTGCACTACCGGGCCCTGCGCGACGCGCTCCTGCCCGAGGGCGTCGAGATCACCGAAGAGGAGTACGTCCGGACCTACCTCGCGTACGACGACCGCCGCTGCATCCGGAAGGCACTCGAGCTCCACGGCCTGCCGGTCGAGCCGGAGCGGATGGAGAGGGTCGAGGCCCGCAAGGTCCGGGCCTTCGCGGACAACGTCCACGAGATCCCGGTGTTCGAGGGCGCCCGCGAGCTCGTGCTCGCGCTCGCGGCGGAGATGCCGGTCGGGATCGCCTCGGGGGCCCGGCGCGACGAGATCGAGAATGTCCTGGCCTGCCTCGGCCTGCGCGACGCCTTCCAGGCGATCGTCGGCGCCGAGGACGCCGAGCGGACGAAGCCCGACCCCGCCCCCTACTCGGAGGCGGCGCGGCGGCTCGCCGCCCGCGCGCCGGGTCTCGCCCCGGCAGACTGCATCGCCTTCGAGGACTCGGCGGCCGGCATCGCCGCCGCCCTCGGGGCGGGCATGAAGGTCGTGGGCGTCGCCCACAGCTACCCCGCGGAGAAGCTCCGGGCCGCGCACCGCGTGGTGAGCTCCCTCGCCGGCCTCGACGCCGGCAGCCTGCGCAGCCTCTTCGCGAGCTGACACCATGCCCTCCCGCCACCTCGACCCCGAGCAGTCCCGCCGCTACGCCGAGTACCGCTACGACTTCAACCGCAAGTCCCTCGCCGGCCGCGTCGTCCTCGTCCCCGGGGGCGCGGGCGGCCTCGGGGCCGGGATCGTCGCCCTCCTCGTCCAGGACGGCGCCATCCCGGTCGTCGGCTACCGCGCGAACAAGGGCAACGCCCTCGCCTTCCAGCAGAAGGTGCAGGACCTCTACGGCGGACTCGTCCACCTCGTGGAGGGAGACGTGGCCGACCCCGAGGCCCGCAAGCGCTACGTCGAGGCGGCCCTCGCGGTGAAGGGCGAGATCTACGGGGTCGTGGCGCTGACCGGCGACCCCGCGCGCGTCAAGGGCGGCGAGATCGACGGGGCGGTGCTCCACGCGTCCTTCGCCGCGAACTTCGAGGCGCCGGTCCTCCTCGCCCGCGCCGCGGCGGAGGAGATGGTGCGGCGGGACACGCACGGCTCGATCGTCCTCGTCTCGAGCATGCAGGGCGTCTTCCCGTTCGAGGGCAGCCTCGCCTACGCCTCCCCGAAGGCCGCGCTGCAGCACGCCGCGCGCATCCTGGCCAAGGAGTACGGAGGCCGGGCCGACATCCGGGTCAACGTGGTGGCGCCGGGGGCGACCGTGGTGGGCATGGCCCGCGCGTCGATCGACGGCGGCAAGTACGACCCCTACGTGGACCGCGGGGTCATCCCCCGCTTCGGCCGGCCCGAGGACGTGGCCCGGGCGGTGCGCTTCCTGCTCGAGCCGGACTCCTACGTCACGGGCCAGGTGATCACGATCGACGGCGGCCTCACCCTGCGCCGCGACCGGCTGGCGTAGCCATGGACCCCGAGGAGTTCCGCCGCTTCGGCCACCGGGTCGTCGATTGGATCGCGGACTACCGCGCCCGCGTCGCCGAGCACCCCGTGATGTCGCGCGTCGAGCCGGGCTCGGTCCGCGCGCAGCTGCCGGCCTCGCCGCCGCTGCAGCCCGAAGGCTTCGAGGCGATCCTGCGCGACCTCGACCGCGTGGTCGTGCCGGGCCTCTCGCACTTCCAGCACCCGCGCTTCTTCGGCTACTTCCCCGCGAACGGCGAGCTGTCCTCGGTTCTCGGCGACTACCTGAGCACGGGCCTCGGCGTCCTCGGCCTGTCTTGGCAGTCGAGCCCCGCGCTGACCGAGATCGAGGAGGTGACGACGGACTGGGTCCGCCAGATGATCGGCCTCTCCGACGCGTGGAGCGGGGTCATCCAGGACACGGCCTCCTCGTGCACGCTCGTGGCGCTGCTCTGCGCGCGGGAGAAGGCGTCGGGCTACTCGCTCGCCCGGGACGGGCTGCAGGGCGAGGACAAGCCCCTCGTCGTCTACGCCTCCGCCCACAGCCACAGCTCCGTGGACAAAGCGGCGCTGCTCGCCGGCTTCGGTCGCGCCAACCTGCGGACGGTCGCCCACGACGCCGTCTACGCGATGCGGCCGGAAGCGCTCGACGAGGCGATCCGGGCCGACCTCGCCGCCGGCCGGCGGCCCTGTGCGGTCGTGGCCACGACCGGCACCACGGGGACGACCGCGATCGATCCCGTCGGCGCGATCGCGGAGGTGGCGCGCGGCCACGGTCTGTGGCTGCACGTGGACGCGGCGCTGGCCGGCTCGGCGATGATCCTGCCCGAGTGCCGCTCCCTCTGGGACGGGATCGAGGACGCCGACTCGCTGGTCTTCAACCCGCACAAGTGGCTGGGGGTCGCCTTTGACTGCTCGCTCTACTACGTGCGCGACCCGCAGCACCTCGTGCGGGTGATGAGCACGAACCCGAGCTACCTACGGACCGCGGTGGACGAGAAGGTCAAGAACCTGCGCGACTGGGGCATCCCCCTCGGCCGCCGGTTCCGGGCCCTGAAGCTCTGGTGTCTGATCCGGGAAAAGGGCGTCTCGGGCCTGCAGGCAC
>Ga0316622_100001354_pt1 | contig 15866 bp, 13 predicted proteins | sample OWC_Aug_OW2_C1_D_FD_207646 | JGI IMG/M metagenome (GOLD analysis project Ga0316622, IMG submission 207646) | Wetland soil microbial communities from Old Woman Creek delta, Ohio, United States - OWC_Aug_OW2_C1_D5_C | ecosystem: Environmental > Terrestrial > Soil > Wetlands | place: USA: Ohio... | reverse complement strand
GTCGATGAGCTGGTGGAGGAGATCTACCGGCCGGTGAGGAACTTCCTGGAGCACAAGAACTACACCACCGCCATCGACGTGAATCCGCACTACATCACGCCGAAGATGCTGCAGTTCCGCCTGCAGAAGATGATGGACGAGTACGTGGGTGGCACCTCGACCTTCTACCAGACCAACGCGGCCATGCTGAAGGTCGCCGAGCGCAAGCTGGGCATGCTCAAGGAAGACGCGCTCAAGATGCGGGCGAAGGACCTGCACGAGCTGCTGCGGGCCTGGGAGAACTACCACCGCATCCTGGCCGCCGAGGCCCACATGAAGCACATCCAGTTCCGTGAGGAGTCCCGCTACCCGGGCTACTACTACCGGGCGGACTTCATGCGGGTCGACGACGACAACTGGAAGTGCTTCGTGAACTCCACGTACGACCGCAAGACCGGTCAGTGGAGCCTGAAGAAGGTGAAGTACGTCCAGATGATCAAGCCGGGCAAGGACGAGCCCGAGGGCATCTCGCACCCGGGTGCCCCGGTCTGACGCAGTCTGACCTGAAGTGAGGAGGGGCCGGGCGCCGAGAAGGCGTCCGGCCCCTTGTCTTTTCTTGGGGGGGCTGACTGATGGCTCGGGTTGCCGGAAGGATTCGGATAGCCACGGATTACACGGATTACACGGATTGCCCTGTCGCGGGTGCCTCTGCGGTGGCATTCCGAGGGCTCTAATCCGTGAGAATCCGTGCTAATCCGTGGCCATCATTCCAGTACCTATGACCGATCCCTGGAATCCCTGGCCCGCGTGGCGGTCTGACGGATCACCAGGCCTGACCGGAGCGAAAGTCCATGACTCATGACGAGCAGCCAGTGGCACCCGAGTTCGAGGGCGGGGCGGACCCCTTCGACGGCGATCTCGGCGCCCCCTTCAAGAGTCCGGTACAGCCTGTGCAGCTGACCCTGGACAGCGCCTTCCAGTTCCACTGCCACAAGGGCATCGCCTGCTTCAACGAGTGCTGTCGCAACATCGACATCACCCTCACGCCCTATGACCTGGTGCGCCTGAAGCGCCGGCTGGGTCTCACCTCCAGCGAGCTGGTCGCCCGCTATACCGTACCGTTCGCGATGGACCATCACGGGATGCCCGGCTTGAAGATGCTGACCAAGCCCGGGAGCAACGAGTGTGTGTTCCTGACTGCCGAGGGTTGCGGTGTCTACGAGGACCGGCCGGCCGCCTGCCGCTACTACGCCCTCGGCAACATGGCGGTGCGTAAGAAGGGCGTGGCCCAGGTCGAGGACGTCTACTTCGTCGTCAAGGAGCGGCACTGCCTCGGGCACCGGGAGCCACGCACCCAGACGGTGCGGGAGTACCGCGAGGAGCAGGGAGTCGACGTCTACGATCAGATGAACCAGGAGTGGCGGGACATCATCCTGAAAAAACGATCGAGCGGGCCGACCGTCGGTCGCCCCTCCGACCGCAGCCTCCAGCTGTTCGATATGTGCAGCTACGACGTCGACAGCTTCCGCGAGTTCATCCAGACCCCGGGATTTCAGGCCGTCTTTGACCTGACCCCCGACGCCATGGCGCGGTTGACGAGCGACGAAGACGAGCTGCTACGGTTCGCCTTCGGTTTCCTCAAGCAGGTCCTGTTCGGCGAGAAGGCCATCCCGATCAAGGACGGGGCGCGCGAGCAGCGGCTGGCCGGGGCCCGGGAGAGGCACGCGCAGCGCCAGGCCGAGCTCGCCGCCCAGGCCCAGCAGCAGAGTGACCAGCGCTACGAGGAGGAGTGAGCTCGAATCGTGAGGGGTACGCCGTCCCTCACGCCTGGCGTCGCATCGAGTCGAAGAACTCGGCGTTCATCTTGGTTGCTTTGACCCGCTCAAGCAGGAACTCCATGGCCTGAACCTCATCCATCGGCTGCAGGAGCTTGCGCAGGATCCAGGTCTTCTGGAGGATGTCCGGGGCGAGAAGCAGCTCTTCCTTGCGCGTCCCGGATCGGTTGATGTTGATCGCCGGATAGACCCGCCGCTCGGCGATCTTGCGCTCGAGGTGGATCTCCATGTTGCCGGTGCCCTTGAACTCCTCGTAGATCACGTCGTCCATGCGGGACCCCGTGTCGATCAGGGCGGTGGCGATAATGGTGAGGCTGCCGCCCTCTTCGATGTTGCGGGCGGCCCCGAAAAAACGCTTGGGACGTTGCAGGGCGTTGGCGTCCACGCCTCCCGTCAGCACCTTGCCGGAGGCGGGCACTACCGTGTTGTGGGCCCGTGCGAGGCGCGTGATGGAATCGAGGAGGATGACCACATCGCGCTTGTGCTCTACCAGGCGCTTGGCCTTCTCGATGACCATGTCGGCCACCTGGACGTGGCGGGTGGCAGGCTCGTCGAAGGTGCTCGCGACGACCTCCCCCTTGACCGACCGCTGCATCTCCGTGACCTCCTCGGGACGCTCGTCGATGAGGAGAACAATCAGGTAGCACTCGGGATGGTTCGCGGCAATGGAGTGGGCGATGCTCTGTAACATCATCGTCTTGCCGGACTTGGGCGGCGAGACGATGAGTCCGCGCTGGCCTTTGCCGATCGGGGCAATCAGGTCAATGATGCGCGGTGTAAGGTCCTCCGTAGTGCCGTTCCCGATCTCGAGCTTGAGCCGATCGTTCGGGAAGAGGGGGGTCAGGTTCTCGAAGAGGATCTTGTGCTTGGCCGCCTCGGGCGTGTCCAGATTGATGTCGTTGACCTTGAGTAGCGCGAAGTAGCGCTCGCCTTCCTTGGGTGGCCGGATCTTCCCGGAGATCGTGTCCCCAGTGTGCAGGTTGAAACGCCGGATCTGGCTTGGGGAGACATAGATGTCGTCCGGGCCGGCCAGGTAGGAGCTGTCCGCTGATCGCAGGAACCCGAACCCGTCCTGAAGGATCTCGAGCACGCCGTCCCCGTAGATGTCTTCCCCTTTCTTGGCGTGGGCCTTCAGGATGGCAAAGATCACGTCTTGCTTGCGCGATCGGGCAACGCCTTCGATGCCCATCGACTCTGCGATGTCGACGATCTCAGAGGCAGGTTTCCGTTTCAGTTCGGTGAGGTTCATGATGGGCTCATGCGGGGTATCGGCGGGGGTCGGTGCACAGTCTCACGGCGCAAAATCTCGTCGGGGACGAGGCGCCGCATGCCGGAGGATAACCAGGGGGACGCCGGGGGACCGGCGGGGTTCTCACAACGCTCTTGCTTCTTAGGCTAGCACTCCGTTAGAGGGGCGTCCAGATGGACCCGGGTGTCCGGGGGTAGGGGTTCAGAGGTTACTCTCTAGGAATGCAGAGAGCTGCGACTTGGATACGGCCCCGACCTTCACGGCCTCGACACTCCCCTTCTTGAAGAGCATCAAGGTGGGGATGCCGCGGATCCCGTAGCGGGGTGGGGTCACAGGGTTCTCGTCGATGTTGAGCTTCGCCACCCGGAGCCGCCCCGCGTACTCCCGGGCGATCTCCTCAAGCACGGGGGTGATCATCTTGCAGGGGCCACACCACTCGGCCCAGTAGTCGATCAGAACCGGCTTGTCGGATTTCAGCACTTCCTCGTCGAAGGTTGTGTCGGTCACGGACCGGATGAGGTCGCCCATCGACAGCTGCTCCATCCACGGCCGGGGGATAGTGTCAGTATAGCGGACAGTGCAATGCAAGTGAGCGGTCTTTTTCGGATATTCTGTAGGCCATGACGGACACCTATCTTACCGACGTACCCCTCAGTCGGCTGGGCCTCTTGCCGGAGCTCCAACGCGGCGCCGAGGACGCAGGGTTCCAGTTCTGCACGCAGATCCAGGCCGAGGCCATGCCGCTGGCCCTGGCGGGCAAGGACGTGGCCGGGCAGGCCCAGACGGGCACCGGCAAGACCGCCGCCTTCCTCCTCGCCGCGATGCAGCACATCCTGAGCCATCCCGCGCCGCCGGGATACCAGAAGGGCCAGCCGCGGGTCCTGATCCTGGCCCCCACGCGTGAGCTGGCCGTGCAGATCTCCAGGGACGCCGAGGTGCTTGGTCGGCACAGCGGGCTGCGGGTCGTCGTCGTCTATGGCGGGGAGGGCTACGAGCAGCAGCGCGAGGCCGTCCGGGCGGGCGTCGACATCCTGGTGGGGACCCCGGGGCGGGTCATCGACTACTTCCGCCAGCACGTCTTTGGGCTGGGGTACATCCAGGTCGTGGTCCTGGACGAGGCGGACCGCATGTTCGACCTCGGCTTCATCAAGGACATCCGCTTCCTGCTGAGGCGGCTCCCGCGCCCCGATCAGCGGCTCAACATGCTCTTCTCCGCGACCCTGTCCTACCGGGTGACGGAGCTTGCCTACGAGCACATGAACAACCCGACGGCGGTAAACGTCGCGCCGGCCGACCGGGTCACGGCCGAGAAGGTGAGCCAGACCCTCTACCACGTTTCGTCCGAGGAGAAGCTGGCGGTGCTGGTCGGGTTGCTGCGGCGCATGGACCCCAAACGGAGCCTGGTGTTTACCAACACGCGCAGGGCCGCCGACCGGGTGCGGGACGTGCTGGTGGCGAACGGCTTCGCCGCCGAGGCCCTGTCCGGGGACGTGCCCCAACGTACGCGGCTGAGCCTGCTCGGGCGTTTCGCCCGCGGGGACCTGCCGATCCTCGTGGCGACCGACGTCGCGGCCCGAGGGCTGCACATCCCCGAGGTGAGCCACGTCTTCAACTACGACCTGCCCCAGGACGCCGAGGACTACGTGCATCGGATCGGTCGCACCGCCCGGGCCGGCGCGAGCGGAGACGCCGTGAGCCTCGCCTGTGACGAGTACGTGTTCTCGCTCCCCGACATCGAGGCATTCATCGGTGCCAAGATCCCGGTAGAGACCGTTACCCCGGACCTGCTCGAGGCGGTGGAGGTGCCACCGCGGCGCGAGCGCTACCGGCGTACCCCGGGCGAGGGACGAAGGGGACGTGGGGGGGGGAGGGCCGAGCGTCCTGGCGAGCCGCGCCGGCGGGAGGCACCGCGCCGCCCCCGTCAGCAGGCTGCCGAGCCGGCGCCAGCTACGCCGGAAGCCGTCCAGGCGCACCAGGCGCAGACAACCCCAGGCGGGGGTGCGTCCGCCACGACCCCCCGCCCCCGCCGACGTCGGCGCCGGAAGCCCGGCACCTCGCCTTCACCCCAGGGCGCGTCGTAGCCAGTGGTCGACGTCCGCGGCCTCCGCGTCACACACGGCGTGCGCCATGGGATAGCGGCGCAGTTGCACCTGGTAGCCAAGGCCCGCCAGGCGTGCCGCCGAGAGCTCGCCGAGGGCCAGGGGGATGACCGGGTCGTGGTCGCCGTGCCCCAAGAAGACGGGTAGTCCCCGGTTTGCGGGCGAAGCCTCTGACTCGGTCGCTGCGGGGAGTGCCAGGTAGGTCGAGAGGCCGATGATGCCGGCCAGGCGCTCGGCAAATCTCAGCCCCGCCTCCAGGGCGAGGACCCCGCCCTGGGAAAAGCCCGCGACGACCAGACGGGTACTCGGCACGCCGGCGGTGATCTCGCGCGCGAGGAAGTGGGTCACCAGGTCTACCGACCCGCGGATCCCGCCCTCGTCGGGGTCGCGGGCGAGGTCGGGGTCGTGCACGTCGTACCAGGCCCGCATCACGTAACCGCCGTTGATCGTGACCGGCCGGCGGGGGGCGTGCGGCAATACGACCCGCACGCCCCGCTCGGCCAGGCCCAGGGCCTGGGCGAAAGGCAGGAAGTCGTAGCCGTCGGCGCCCAGGCCGTGCAGCCAGACCACCGACGCCGTCGCCGGACCCTGAGGCTCCAGCACCAGGGCGTCCTCGCGCTCGATGAGCGATGCCTTCATGGCGCAGGGACTCTGCCCGCCGTCGCGGTGGAATTCAAGCCGCCCCCCACGGGTCGTCGCGGTGCCTGCGCCTCCGCTGTCCCCGGTCCCCCCCGTCTCCCCTCGCCTCGGCGCGATACGTCGCCGTCGCCCGGGTATACTCTGCGCGCCATGACCGCCTTCCTTGCTGGCCGCCTCCCACGGCGTCCCATCCCCTCCTGGCTGTGGCCGGTGCTGCTGGCAGGTGCCATCGGGGCCTGCGGCCGTAAGGGGGACCTGTACCTGCCGCCGCCCCCCGAGGCGGGGGCCGGGAAGACATCGTCGGTGTCCGCGCCCGTGTCGCCGCCAAGCGGTGGGGACCCGGCGATCACCCGGCCCGGGACCGAGCCCCGCTGAGGTGATCGGTTTCGGCTACCTGCAGGGCCGGTTGCACGCCGAAGGGCTCGACCTCGCGGTGATTGCCCGGCAGTTCGGCACGCCGTGCTACGTCTACTCCAGGGCCGTTCTGGAAGACCGTTGGCGGCGCTTCGACCGGGCCTTCGGCCAGCGCCCGCACCTCATCTGCTACGCGGTCAAGGCCAACTCGACCCTCGCCGTGCTCGACGTCCTGGCGCGGCTCGGGGCCGGATTCGACATCGTCTCCGCCGGCGAGCTGGAGCGGGTGCTCGCAGCCGGCGGGCAGGCGGGGCGCGTGGTGTTCTCCGGGGTGGGCAAGAGCCGCGCGGAGATGGCGCGGGCGCTCGAGGCCGGGATCCGGTGCTTCAACGTCGAGTCCGTCCCGGAGCTCGAGCGCCTGGACACGGTAGCCGCAGCGCTCGGCCGGCGCGCGCCGGTCTCGCTGCGGGTCAATCCGGACGTCGACCCGGAGACCCACCCCTACGTCGCTACCGGGCTGCGCGACAGCAAGTTCGGGGTCGCCTTCGACGAGGCGGAGGAGGCCTACGGACGCGCGGCCTCGATGGATCACCTCGAGGTGGTCGGCATCGGCTGCCACATCGGTTCTCAGCTCACCACGCTGGGGCCGTTCCTCGATGCCCTCGGCCGGCTGCTCGACCTTGCCGCCCGTCTCGAGCGCCACGGTGTCCGCCTGCGCCACCTGGATCTCGGCGGTGGTCTCGGCATCCGCTACCGGGAAGAGCAGGTCCCCGGCCCGGAGGACCTGGTGCACGCCGTCCTCGGGCGACTCGAGGGGGTGGAGCTGGACGTCCTGCTCGAGCCCGGGCGCGCGATCGGCGGGCCAGCCGGGGTGCTCCTCACCCGGGTCGAATACGTCAAGCGAGCCGCGGAGCGGGACTTCGTCATCGTCGACGCCGGCATGAACGACCTGCTGCGCCCGGCGCTCTACGGGGCGTGGCAGGGGATCACCCCGGTAGAGCCCCGCATGGGTGAAGGGAGGCGCTGCGACGTGGTCGGGCCGGTCTGCGAGACCGGTGACTTTCTCGGCAAGGACCGGCTCATGAACGTGGAGGCCGGTGACCTCCTGGCGGTCGAGGCCGCGGGGGCATACGGGTTCTCGATGAGCTCGAACTACAATACCCGCCCGCGCGCGGCGGAGGTCATGGTCGACCGAGGCCGGGCGCACCTGGTGCGTCGCCGGGAGCTCGTCGCGGACCTCTTCGCCGGCGAGCGCGTCTTGCCGCAGGGTTAGCCCATGGAGCGCGTCCCGGAGCCGGAGCTGATGGACGAGCCGGAGCAGGCGCGGGCCTACGCCGAGGCGGACTTCGCCGAGTCCAACGCCCTCTTCGTCCAACTCTTCCGGGGACTCCTCGACGAGCGCCCCACCGGGCCGGCGGGGCGGGGCTGGACGCCGGACCGCGTGGCCGACCTCGGCTGTGGGCCCGCGGACATCCCGCTGCGCCTCGCCGGTCTGTATCCGCTCACCCGCTTCGACCTGGTCGACGGGGCCGAGGCGATGCTCGCCCACGCGCGCGACCGGTGGGGCAGGGCAGGCTTTGCCGGGCGGGCGCGCCTGGTGCGTGCCCGGGTCCCCGCGGACCCGCTACCGGAGCCGGTCTACGACGCGGTGATCAGCAACAGCCTGCTGCATCACCTGCACGACCCTGCCGGGTTCTGGTCCCTGGTCAGGTCCTGTTTGCGGCCGGGCGGCTGCGTACTGGTCATGGACCTCAAGCGTCCCCCCTCGCCCCAGGAGGCCGACCGCCTGGTGGGCCGCTATGCGGCGGGCGCCCCCGCGGTCCTGCAGCGCGACTATCGGAGCTCGCTGCACGCCGCCTTTACCCTCGTGGAGGTGCGGGCGCAGCTCGACGCGGCAGGGCTCGGGCAGCTGGTAGTGGAGGTCGTGTCGGATCGGCACCTGGCGGTGCGCGGGTGGGTCTGATAGATCGTCACATTGGCACTGATGAGGTGCAAAGTCGCGACTCATGCACCATTGCGGGGCGGCCGCCCGCGGCCAGTCGGACGGGGGCAGACAGTCCCCGTCTGCGCGGCGTGCCCCGCTTCAGTGGTCGCTGCGGTCCAGGGCCTTGCCGGGGCCGCGATTGGAGACGGGCAGGGGCCTCGGGGCGCGAAGGGAGTTGGACCGGCTGCGGCGATCGACCGCCGTCGGTCCCGCGGGCATGGGAAGAGGGCACTGGTGAAGTTGTTTGTGTGTCTTGTGGCACATAGTTTGCTAATGCTCTGTGCCAGGCGGAAGGGCGAGGGTAGCCCATCCGCAATGAGGGCGGCGATCTTCGGGCTCCAGGGCGGTAGAGTGGGCCTGGTTCCGTATTCTATTTCGTGCAATCCGTAGTCGGGAGGACAGTTCATGACGCCAGATGACGTGCTCAAGACGATCCAGGAGAAGGGAGTCAAGTTCGTCGACCTCCGTTTCACGGACACCCGGGGCAAGGAGCAGCACGTGACCCTGCCCGCCCACTCGGTCGCGGCGGACATGTTCGAGGACGGCAAGATGTTCGACGGTTCCTCGATCGCCGGCTGGAAGGGGATCCAGGAGTCGGACATGATCCTCATGCCCGAGGCCGACACCGCTGTGATGGACCCGTTCTCGGACGAGCCGACGCTCATCGTGCGCTGCGACATCATCGAGCCCACCACGATGCAGGGCTACGAGCGCGACCCGCGTTCCCTGGCCAAGCGCGCCGAGGCCTACCTGAAGTCCACCGGGATCGCCGACACGGCGTACTTCGGCCCCGAGCCCGAGTTCTTCATCTTCGACGACGTGCGCTATGGCGCGGATATCTCGGGCGCCTTCTACAAGGTCGACTCGGACGAGGCCCACTGGAACTCGGAGATGGTCAGCCCGGACGGTAATCTGGGGCATCGGCCAGGCATCAAGGGCGGTTACTTTCCAGTCCCCCCAGTTGACTCGCTGCACGACATCCGCGGGGCCATGTGCCTTGCCATGGAGGAGATGGGGGTCGTCACCGAGGTTCACCACCACGAGGTGGCGACCGCGGGGCAGTGCGAGATCGGCACCAAGTTCGACCGCCTGGTACGCCGCGCCGACACGCTCCAGATCATGAAGTACTGCGTGTGGAACGTTGCGAAGTCCTACGGCAAGACGGTCACCTTCATGCCGAAGCCACTGGTGGGAGACAACGGCAACGGCATGCACGTCCACCAGTCGCTTGCCAAGGAGGGGAAGAATCTCTTCGCGGGTGACCTCTACGCCGGGCTGTCCGAGACCGCGCTCTACTACATCGGCGGGATCATCAAGCACGCCAAGGCGTTGAACGCGATCACCAACGCCTCGACCAACAGCTACAAGCGCCTGGTACCCGGCTTCGAGGCGCCGGTCATGCTTGCCTATTCCGCACGCAACCGCTCCGCGTCGATCCGTATCCCCTACGTGACCAACCCCAAGGCCCGCCGCGTCGAGGTCCGCTTCCCGGACTCGACGTGCAATCCCTACCTCGGCTTCGCCGCGATGATGATGGCGGGGCTCGACGGGATCCTGAACAAGATCCACCCGGGCGAGCCGATCGACAAGGACCTCTACGACCTGCCGCCTGAAGAGGAGAAGGCCATCCCACAGGTGTGCTACTCGCTCGACATGGCGCTCGAGGCCCTCGATAAGGACCGCGAGTTCCTGAAGGCCGGCGGGGTGTTCACAGACGACCTGATCGACGCCTACATCAAGCTCAAGATGGAGGACGTGACGCGGTTGCGGATGACGACCCACCCGGTCGAGTTCGATATGTACTACAGCCTCTGACCGCGGGGGGCTTTGGGCCTCCCCCGGCCCGGCGTAGGGCTGGTGCCGGACGAGAGGGGCGCCCGCGCGGCGGGCGCCCTTTCTTTTTCCCCCGGCGATGCGCTACTTTTCACCCATGCGTCGCGCACTCGCCCTTCTCCTCGCCTTGCTGGCGATCCCCGTCGCGGGACAGGTCTACCGCTCGGTCAATCCCGACGGCAGCGTCGAGTACTCCGACCAGCCTGCGCCTGGTGCGAGGCCGGTCGAGCTACCGCCTTTGCCCACCGTATCCCCGGCCCAGCTGCCGACCCCCCGTTCCGTGGCCAGGCCGGCCGAGGAAGGGGCGGCCTACCGGCGCCTCGCCGTGACCAGCCCCGTGGCTGACGAGGGCGTGCGCGCTAACGATGGGAACGTCGTGGTGAGCCTGGCGCTCGACCCGCCGCTGGGGTCTGGACACGGGATCGTGCTCATGCTGGATGGACAGCAGGTGGGCGACCCGGTCACTTCCCTCTCGCTTGGGCTCCCCAACCTCGACCGAGGCACGCATCAGGTCGCTGCGGCGGTGGTGGACGCCTCGGGCAAGAGGCTCATCACCTCCGCACCGGTCACCTTTCACGTGCTCCGGGTGCACGTGGGCGGCCGGAACCCTGCGCCCCCGCCGGGGTCCCGCTAGTCCCCGTCCCGGCACCTCTCGTCGGGCCTGTCGTGCCGACGCCGCGCACTGTTCTGGTGCGTGCACTAGACTGACGCGTGTCGACCACAGCAGAAACGCCAGTCGGAATGCCCGTGCCCGACGCGCTGGGAGGGCGTGTGCGCTGGCCCAGTACTTGCTAAGGGGTCGGCATGGGGACGCCCATGGAGAAGGCTCGAGCGATCGAGGTCCAGCCGTCCATTCTGGACAACCTCGCGACTGCCGTGCTGTGCTTCGATAGCTGCGGCCGGCTGACCACGGCCAATCCGGCCGCCGAGGCGCTGGTCGGCGCGAGCCTGAAGCAGACCCGCGGGCTCGTGCCGGCGGAGATCCTGCCAGCCGCGACGGCCTGGCTCAGTCTGCTCCGGCACGCCCTGGACGACCGTCGGCCGTGCAGCGAGCGGGAGCTCGAGTTGGTGCGGGTCGGGGCCGACCCCATGCTGGTCGACTGCACGGCCACGCCGCTCCTGGAAGGACGGGACGTGGCCTGGCTTCTGGTGGAGATATCGCCCGTAGACCGGCACCGGCGGATCGCCCGCGAGGAGCTGATCCTCGCCCAGCACCAGACGGTCAGCACGTTGCTGCGCGGGTTGGCCCATGAGATCCGTAATCCCCTTGGGGGTCTGCGTGGTGCCGCCCAGCTGCTCGAGCGTCAGCTCCAGGACCCGGGACTGCGCGAGTACACCCAGGTCATCATCGGCGAGGCCGACCGCCTGCAGGGGCTGCTCGACCGCGTGCTCGGCCCACGCATGGTGCCCCAGCGCCAGATGGTGAACGTCCACCAGGTCGCCGAGCGCGTCTGCACCCTGGTGAAGGCCGAGGCCCCGAGCGGGATCCAGGTTCGGTGTGACTACGACCCGAGCATCCCGGAGGTCCGGGCCGACCCGGACATGCTCATCCAGGCGATGCTCAACATCGCCCGGAACGCCATTCAGGTCCTGGGTAGCGAGGGCACCATCCTGGTCCGTACCCGCGTCCAGCGGCAGGTGACCATTGGTCAGAGGCTGCACCGCCTCGCCGTGCGCGTCGAGGTCGTGGACAACGGCCCCGGCGTGCCACCGGAACTGCTCGACCGGATCTTCTACCCGATGGTGAGCGGGCGGCCGGAGGGGACGGGCCTCGGCCTTTCCATTGCCCAGTCCCTGATCCAGCAGCACGGTGGCCTCGTCCACTGCAGCTCGCGCAAAGGTGAGACGGTGATGACGATCCTGCTGCCACTGGAGGGCGCCGAATGACGCGGCAAGAGAGCGTCTGGGTCGTCGACGACGACCGCTCGATCCGCTGGGTCCTCGAAAAGGCCCTGCGTCAGGCGGGGATGGAGGTGCTCACCTTCTCCGGCGGCAGTGGCGTGGTCGAGCGGCTCGAGGCCGGGCCTCCCGACGTCATCCTCTCGGACATCCGCATGCCGGACATGGACGGACTGGAGCTCCTCAGCCGCATCACGGCCCGCTATCCCGACCTGCCGGTCATCATCATGACCGCCTACTCGGATCTGGACAGCGCCGTCTCCGCCTACCAGGGCGGGGCCTTCGAGTACCTGCCGAAGCCCTTCGACGTCGACGACGCGGTGGCGCTGGTTCGTCGGGCCGCGAGTCACCGACAGCCGGCCGGTCAGGGGGAAGCCGGCGGTGGCACGCAGCTCAGCCGGGAGATCATCGGCTCCGCGCCCTCCATGCAGGAGGTCTTCCGCGCCATCGGCCGGCTCTCGCGCTCCAGCATCACCGTGCTGATCACCGGCGAGTCTGGCACCGGCAAGGAGCTGGTGGCCCGGGCGCTGCACCGGCATAGCCCGCGGGCCCAGGAGCCGTTTATCGCCCTGAACACCGCGGCCATTCCCCGGGACCTGCTCGAGTCCGAGCTCTTCGGGCACGAACGAGGGGCCTTCACCGGTGCCCAGAGCCAGCGGCGCGGCCGCTTCGAGCAGGCCGACCGCGGCACCCTGTTCCTCGACGAGATCGGGGATATGCCCGCGGAGCTCCAGACCCGCCTCCTGCGGGTCCTGTCCGACGGGGAGTTCTATCGGGTCGGGGGACACACCCCGATCCACGCGGACGTCCGCGTGATCGCGGCGACCCATCAGAACCTCGATCGCCGCGTCCAGGACGGCACGTTCCGCGAGGACCTGTTCCATCGCCTGAACGTCATCCGCATCCACATTCCCCCGCTGCGTGAGCGGCGCGAGGACATCCCGTTGCTCGCCCGGCACTTCCTGGATGCGGCGGCCAAGGAGCTCAAGGTCGACCCCAAGCGCCTGCGCCCCGCGACCGAGGCCTACCTGGCATCCCTCGATTGGCCAGGGAACGTCCGCCAGCTCGAGAACACCTGCCGCTGGCTGATGGTCATGACCACCGGCAACGACATCCAGGTGGAGGACCTGCCCGTCGAGCTTCGCCAGCAGGCGGAGGAGGAGGGCAAACGGGCCGGCTGGGAGACAGAGCTGCGTCGCTGGGCGGAGAGGCGGCTCGCGCGCGGCGAGCTCGGACTGCTGCAGGATGCCGTTCCGGTGTTCGAGCGGACCATGCTCGAGGTCGCCCTCGGCCACACCGGCGGCCGGCGCCAGGAGGCGGCACGCCTGCTCGGGTGGGGCCGGAACACCCTTACCCGCAAGCTCAAGGAGCTCGGCCTTGACGATCTCTAGCAGTCGTCGAGAAAAGGGCTCTCCTGCCCTTTTTCAACGCGGGCAGGACATCCCTGTCTCGCCTTGGCATGGCATTTTTCAGCACCCTGCTAGCGGCTGCGTCCTTCGCGATCGTCCGATACACTTCGGCCACGGCTAGGCAGGCAGCGTCCGCCACGGGCCCCCGCCGGGGTCAGGGGCGGGGGCGCAGGGAGGAACCCATGGGGCCGGCAGTGGACGTCGATCCGGCGGCGCGTGACACGGTCGCGGCGGTCGATCTGGGATCCAACAGCTTTCACATGATCATCGCCGGCGTCCGGGTGGGCGGTGCCCTGGAGGTGGTCGACCGGCTGCGCGAGCAGGTGCAGCTCGCCGCTGGCCTCGACCAGGAGCGACGGCTCTCGGCCGAGGCCAGCGACCGGGCGATCGCCTGTCTCGAGCGGTTCGGGGAGCGCCTGCGCGGGGTGCCGGCGGGCAACGTCCGCGCGGTGGGGACCAACACCCTGCGCAGCTTACGCGACCCGGAGCCCTTCTTGCGCGCGGCCCAGCGGGCGCTCGGACACCCCATCGACGTCATCGAGGGGCAGGAGGAGGCGCGCCTGATCTACCTCGGTGTGGCCCACACCCAGGCAGACGACCAGGGCCGGCGCCTGGTCATCGACATCGGTGGGGGCAGCACCGAGTTCATCATCGGTGAGCGGTTCGAGGCCCGCTACCGGGAAAGCCTCTACATGGGGTGCGTCACCGCCTCGCGGCGGCATTTTCCCGAGGGGCTGGTCAGCGAGGCGGCCCTCGGCCGGGCGGAGATCGCGGCCCGCATCGAGCTCGAGGCAATCGAGCGTCAGTACCGGCGGGTCGGGTGGGAGGACTGTATCGGTGCCTCGGGGACGATCAAGGCCGTGCGCTCGGTCCTCGTCGCTAACGGCTGGAGCGACGACAGCATCACGCCCAAGGGGCTGGACAAGTTGCGCCGCGCCGTGATCCGGGGCGGCAGCGCCGAGGCGATCGCGAGCCTGCCCGGACTGAGCAGCGAGCGGGCGCCGGTCTTCGCCGGCGGCCTTGCCATCCTAAGTGCCGCGTTCCAGTCCCTGGGCATCGAGGAGATGAAGGTCTCCGAGGGTGCCCTGCGCGAGGGCCTGATCTACGACCGCCTCGGACGGGTCGACCACGAGGACGTGCGCGAGCGCACCATCCTCGCCGTGTCGAGGCGCTATCAGGTGGCGCAGCGCTTTGCCCAGCGCGTCGCGCAGACCGCCGAGGCTTGCCGCCGGCAGGTGGCGACGGTCTGGGGCCTAGAAGACGACAGGGCCCGCGGGATGCTGCGCTGGGCGGCGTTGCTGCACGAGATCGGGCTCGCCATCTCGCACCATAGCCACCACAAGCACGGCGCCTACGTCGTCCGGTATTCAGACATGCTCGGCTTCTCGCGTCAGGAGCAGGCGCTGCTCAGCACACTCATCCGGCTGCACCGGCGCCGGTTTCCCCGAGACGTGATCGAGGATCTGCCTGAGGGTGCGACCGGAACTGCGGTGCGCATGAGCGTGCTCCTGCGCCTTGCCGTGCTGCTCAACCACGGCCGCAGCCCGGAGTCCTTGCCGCCCTTTCGCCTGGCCGCGACGGAAGACGCGCTCGAGCTGACCTTCGCCGAGGGATGGCTAGGCCGCCATCCGCTCACGCGCGCGAACCTGGAGCAGGAGGCCGAGCATCTGAAGACCGTGCGGCTGAGGCTGGTGTTCGGATAGTGACAGGCGAGGCGTGACAGACTTCCTTGGAAGCCTGTCACGCAGTGCCTGTTACGCCTCACCTGTCACTGTTCTTGCGCCAGCCACCGGGCGGCGCGCTTGGCGAAGTAAGTGAGGATAGCGTCGGCCCCGGCGCGCCGGATGCACACGAGGGCCTCGAGGGCAACGGCCCGCTCGTCGAGCCAGCCCTCGCGCGCTGCGGCCATCAACATGGCGTACTCGCCGCTGACCTGGTAGACGAAGGTTGGGGCACCAAAGCGTTCCTTCACCCGGCGCACGATGTCGAGGTAGGGCAACCCCGGCTTCACCATGACCATGTCGGCGCCCTCGGCGAGGTCCAGGGCGACCTCACGTAGTGCCTCGTCGCTGTTCGCCGGGTCCATCTGGTAGCTGTACTTGTTGCCGCCGGCAAGGCTGGCCTTGGACCCGACCGCGTCACGAAAGGGGCCGTAGTAGCTGGAGGCGTACTTGGCCGAGTAGGCGAGAATACGGGTGTTGCGATGGCCAGCGGCCTCGAGTGCCTCGCGGATCTGGCCGATACGCCCGTCCATCATGTCCGAGGGCGCCACGACCTCGGCGCCGGCCTCCGCGTGGGAGAGTGCCTGCTTCACGAGCACCGCAACGGTCTCGTCGTTGAGCACGTAGCCGGACTCGTCAATGAGTCCGTCCTGGCCGTGGGTCGTGAACGGGTCCAGGGCGACGTCGGTGATCACGCCCAGTTCGGGGAAGCGGGCCTTCAGGGCCCGGACCGCGCGCTGGGCGAGGCCCTGCGGGTTATAGGCCTCGCGGGCGTCGAGGGACTTGCGCTCGGGCGGGGTGACCGGAAAGAGGGCAACGGCCGGTACCCCCAGGCGCAAGAGGTCCTCCGCCTCGCGCAGCAACT
>Ga0316622_100001353_pt1 | contig 15869 bp, 12 predicted proteins | sample OWC_Aug_OW2_C1_D_FD_207646 | JGI IMG/M metagenome (GOLD analysis project Ga0316622, IMG submission 207646) | Wetland soil microbial communities from Old Woman Creek delta, Ohio, United States - OWC_Aug_OW2_C1_D5_C | ecosystem: Environmental > Terrestrial > Soil > Wetlands | place: USA: Ohio... | reverse complement strand
TTGAGGGCGTCGGCGTCGTAGGTGATGCCGAAGTCGGCCCGCACCTTCCGGCGCTCGATATCGCCGGCGTAGATGCAGAGCACGATCTCGGCCCGCTCCTCGAGCTGCTGGAGGAGGCGTGCCTTGACGTTGGGGTCGAACCCCGGCAGGACGCGGGCGGCGTGGTGGTCGTAGAGGAGCTTGCCCCCGAACTCCAGGTACAGCTTGCGGCCGAGGCGCCCGACCCGCTCGAGGATCGCGCGCTTCTGCTCCTCCAGGTAGCGGTCGTTGTCGAACCCGGCCTCCCGGCGGCCGGCCGTGGTCGTCATCCGGCCGGAATCATATCGCGCCGGTGCCCCAACCCGCAGTAAGCTCGCCGGAACGGGACGCCCCGGGAAGGCCCCGCGGCGTGCCGGGGAGGCTGAGGTGAGACACCAGCTCTCGACGATGGTCGTTTCCCTGGCCGTCGCTCTCGCCACGGGGAGCGCGGCCCAGGAGCTCGTGCCGGTCGGCCTGCCGGCGCCCCGGACCGACGGCGGCAAGCCCCTCATGCAGGCGCTCAAGCTGCGTGCGTCCGCGCGGGCGTTCGCCAGGGACCCGCTGCCGGAGCAGACGCTCTCCGACCTGCTCTGGGCGGCGTGGGGCATCAACCGTCCCCAGGAGGGCAAACGCACGGCGCCCTCGGCCCGGAACTGGCAGGAGATCGACGTCCTGGTCGTGAACGCGACCGGCACCTACGTCTACGACGCGACCGCCCACGCGCTGAAGCCGCTCGCGGCCGGCGACCTCCGGGCGCTCGCCGGGACGCAGGACTTCGTGAAGGACGCGCCGGTCAACCTCGTCTACGTGGCGGACACGAGCCGGATGGAGGGCGGGTCCGACGTGCAGCCGATGGCCTACGCGGACGCCGCCTTCATCGCCCAGAACGTCTACCTCTTCTGTGCCTCCGAGGGACTGGCCACCGTGGTGCGGGCGTCGGTGGATCGCCCGGCGCTCGCCAAGGCGCTCAGGCTCCGGGAGAGCCAGCTCGTCGTCTTCGCCCAGTCGGTGGGCTTCCCGAAGAAGTAGCCGGCCCGGGCGAGGGTCGGGGAGCCGACGATGTGCCAGAGCCAGCCGGTCTGCCGCGTGCGTCAAGCGGTACGAGCGCTTCTCCTCGCCACGGCCGCCGTCATGATCCCGTCGTGCGGGAGCGACGACCCGGCGGAGCCGACGGCCGTGGACGTCCGGGTCACGTACGTGTCCACGCTCCCGGCCGGCTGCCCCGACCAGGCCAACGAGTGCTACCCCATGTGCGTGCACCACAACGCCCCGGCGGCGCAGATGGTCGTCCCGTTGTGGCAGGCCGACTCGGTCCGTCTCACGCAGGCGAGCGCCGGCCGCTACGAGGGCACCCTGCCGGCCGTGCCGACGAACGCTCCGCTCCGTCTCATCGGGAAGGACGTCGGGATGTGCTGCTTCGACTCCTGCAACTACCCCCCGGTGCTCGAGGACATCCTCCTGAACGGGACGAAGCTGACGAAGGTCGTCCACGACGGCCTGCCGTCGGGGCTCACGGCCGCTCTCGAGTTCACGGTGACCGGCAGCGGCACGATCCGGAACTAGAGTGGGACCATCGCGTATGCCTTTCCGAACCGCCGTGCTCGCCCTGGGAGCGACCCTGGCGCTAGAAAGGCCCGGCGCCCCGGGCCCGCAGCCGTCGCCCCCCCGTTCCTCGACCCGGCCCAACGTCGTCTTCGTCCTCGCCGACGACCTTGGCTGGGCCGAGCTCGGACGCTACGGCCAGCAGAAGATCCGTACGCCCGCGATCGACCGCCTCGCCGCCGAGGGCGTGCGCTTCACGCAGCACTACTCGGGCAACGCGGTGTGCGCCCCCTCGCGGAGCGTCCTCCTGACCGGGCAGCACCCCGGGCACACGCCGATCCGTGACAACCGGGAGCTGCAGCCGGAAGGACAGGTCCCGCTGCCCGGCGCCGCGGTCACCCTCGCCGAGCTCTTCAAGAACCTGGGCTACACGACCGGGGCGATGGGGAAGTGGGGGCTCGGCCCGCCCGGCTCCGAGGGCGACCCGCTGCGGCAGGGCTTCGACCACTTCTTCGGCTACAACTGCCAGCGCCACGCCCACGACCACTACCCGGCGTACCTCTACGACGACAGCCGCCGCCTCCCTCTCGACGAACCCGGGAAGGTCTACGCGCCGGACCTCATCTGGGAGCGGGCCCGCGCCTTCATCCGCGAGAACGAAGGCCGGCCCTTCTTCCTCTACCTCCCGACCACCGTCCCCCACCTGGCCCTCCAGGTGCCCGAGGACTCGCTCGCCGAGTACCGCGGCCTTTGGCCCGACCCGCCCTACGACGGTGGCAAGGGCTATGGGCCGCACCCCTCGCCGCGCGCCGCCTACGCAGCGATGGTCACCCGCATGGACCGCGAGGTCGGGCGCATCCTCGACCTTCTCCGCGAGCGGGGCCTCGACGAGCAGACGATCGTCGTCTTCACCTCGGACAACGGCCCGACTCACGACCACCTCGGCGGCTCGGACTCGGAGTTCTTCGGCTCGGCCGGCCCTTTCCGGGGGCTGAAGGGATCACTCTACGAAGGTGGGGTCCGCGTGCCCGCGATCGTCCGGTGGACGGGACGGGTGCCCGCCGGCCTCGTCAGCGAGCGCGTGACGGGCTTCGAGGACTGGCTGCCGACGCTCCTCGAGCTGGCGGGGGCGAAGGACGCCCTCCCGTCCCCGATCGACGGCCTGAGCTTCGCCCCGGCCCTCCTCGGCCGGGCCCAGGAGCCGCGGCCGTTCCTCTACCGCGAGTTCCCGGGATACGGGGGCCAGCAGGCCGTCCGCGTCGGCGACTGGAAGGGCGTCCGCCAGGGGCTCGAGAGGCCGGGGCCGGCGCGCCTCGAGCTCTACGACCTGAGGGGCGACGTCGGCGAGACGCGCGACGTGGCGGCGGACCACCCCGACGTGGTCGCGCAGATGGAGACCCTTCTCTCGCGCGAGCACCAGCCGTCGTCGGCATTCCCGATCCGGGCGATCGACGGCGAGACGCCGTGCTATGTCGTCGGCCGGGCCGCGGCCGCGCCTCGGGCCCTCCTCGCCGGCGCGGAGGCCGACTGGGCGAAGGCCCAGCGCATCACCTGGGGGCCCGATGCGGTCGCCACGAGCTTCCGCGCGCTCTGGACGAGGGCCGGGCTCGCCCTCCGCTACGACGTGACCGATCCGTCGCCCTGGCACACGCTCACGCAGCGGGACGAGCGCCTCTGGAACGAGGAGGTCGTCGAGCTCTTCCTCGACGTGGGGTCGACCGGGCAGTCGTACGCCGAGATCGAGTGGAACCCGGTGGGCACGGTCGTGGACCTCTGGGTCGACCGCGCCGACAACCGGTTCGACAAGGACTGGAACGCGAAGGGCCTCGAGAGCCGGGTCCGCCCGAGGAAGGACACCGCCGGCCGGACGACCGGCTGGACCGCCGTCTCCCTGCTGCCGTGGGCGGCGCTCACGTCGAAAGCTCCCCCGGGCACGGCGCTGCCGCCGAAGGCGGGCGACGTATGGCGCTTCAACGTCTTCCGCATCGAGCGCCCGGGTGGAGCGACGGCGCCCGCGAAGGACGCCCAGTTCCTGGCCTGGTCGCCGACCGGCAACCGGAGCTTCCATGTCCCCCTCGCGTTCCGGGAGATGGTCTTCGCCGGTACGCCAGGCGCCGCTCCGGCCGCCGCGCCCTCGCGGGCCGAACCCCCCCACGCGTCGCCGCGCCTCAACATCGTCTCGATCGTCACTGACGACCAGGCGTCCTGGTCGGTGGGTGTCTACGGCAACCCCGACGCCCGTACGCCCGTCCTCGACCGCCTGGCCCGGGAGGGCGTCCTCTTCCGGAACGCGCTCGTGACGACTCCCGTGTGCTCGCCAAGCCGGGCCGGCTTCCTCACCGGGCGCTACGGCACCGAGCTCGGAATCCGGGACTGGATCTCGCCGGACGAGGCGGCGTCCGGCCTCGGCCTGGCCCCCGGCACGCCGACCTGGCCCGCCCTCCTGCGCGATCGGGGCTGGCGCACGGCCCTCGTCGGCAAGTGGCACCTCGGTCGGGGACCCCGGTCGCATCCCACATCCTTCGGGCTCGAGCGCTTCTTCGGCTTCCTGGACGGCGGGAGCACGCCCATGGACCCGACGCTGGAGGTGGAAGGCCGCGAGCGGGGGCTGAAGGGCTCGCTGCCGGACCTGCTCACCGACGAGGCCATCCGCTTCGCGACCGAGAGCCGCGACCGGCCGTTCGCCCTGCTCCTCCACTTCCGCGCCCCGCACCTGCCTTACGGGCCAGTGCCCGAGGCCGATGCCGCGGCCGTGCGAGGCCTCGACCCCGCCATCCCGGACGTCCAGGGCCTCGACCGCGAGCAGGTGAAGGGATGGACACGCGACTACCTGGCGAGCGTCCACTCGGTCGACCGCAATGTCGGTCGCTTGCTGGACGCGATCGACCGCCTGGGCCTCGCCGGCCGGACCATCGTCCTCTTCACCGGCGACAACGGCTACAACATCGGCCACCACGCCCTCCACACGAAGGGCAACGGCCACTGGGTCGCCGGCGGCGTCCCCGGCCCCCCGCGGCCGAACATGTTCGACACCTCGCTCCGGGTGCCGCTCCTCGTGCGCGGACCCGGCATCCCGGCGGGGCGCGAGGTGGAGGAGGCAGTGACGCAGCTCGACACGCTGCCGACGGTCCTCTCTCTCCTCGGCGTGCCGCTGCCGACCGGCCTCGTCCAGCGCGGGAGCGACGCCTCGCCGCTCCTGCGGGGGGAGACGGTGCCCTGGCGCGACACCGTGTTCGGCGAGTTCGACATGCACCACTACACGCTCGCCCGGATGCGGATGATCCGGACCGCCCACCACAAGCTCGTGCGCTACCTCGGGGCGAGCTTCCAGGACGAGCTGTACGACCTCGCAGCGGACCCGGGCGAGACCCGGAACCTCTACAGGAACGAGAGCGCCGTCGCCGCCCGCGCGGAGCTCGAGCGGAGGCTGGCCGCGTGGCGCGAGGACCTGGGAGTCGAGTAGGCCCGTCGAGGACCCGCGGGATGGCGGCGCACGCGCTCTCCCTCTGGCTGGCTGTCCCGGCCCACGCCGCGACGGCACCCGTCCCCCCGGTCGTCTGCCACGAGGAGAGCCGGGAGACGATGGGCTGCACCGGCACCGTCAGGGCCTGCGGGCCCGACGCGGGAGTATTGCCCGCCGTCGTCGGCGCGGCCCTCGACGAGCTCGATCGCATCGACCGGCTGCTGAGCCACTACCGTCGGGACAGCCCGCTCTCCCGCCTCAACCGCGAGGCCGCCGCCGGCCCCGTCGCGGTGGAGCCGGAGCTCGTCGACCTCCTGTCCGAGTGCCTCCGCTGGAGCCGCGAGTCGGACGGGGCCTTCGACGTGACCGTGGGCCCGCTCATGAAGGCCTGGGGCTTCTTCCGCGACGAGGGTCGCGTCCCCGGCGACCCGGAGCTCACCCGGGTCCTCGAGTCGGTCGGGTACCGTCACGTGGTCCTGGACCGTCAGGCCGGCACGGTGAGCTTCGACCGCCCCGGCGTCGAGCTGGACCTCGGCGGCATCGGGAAGGGCTACGCCGTGGACCGCGTGGTCGAGCTGCTGCGGCGTCGAGGCATCGCCTCCGCCCTCGTCAACCTGGGCGGCAGCAGCGTGTACGGCATCGGCGCCCCGCCGGGCAGGTCCGCCTGGGAGGTCGGGATCCAGGACCCGACCGATCCCGCAAAGACCGCCGTAACGGTGACGCTCCGCGACCGTGCCCTCTCGGTATCCGGCGGCTACGCCCGCTTCTTCGAGCAGGACGGGGTCACCTACGCGCACATCCTGGACCCGCGCTCGGGCCGGCCCGTCCAGGGGGTCCTGAGCGTCGCCGTCCTGAGCGGCCGCGCCACCGACGGCGACGCCCTCGACAACGCCCTCTTCGTCCAGGGGCCCGAGCGGGCGGGCCGTTACTTGGGAGTCTCCGGCTCCCCCGAGGCTCTCTTCTTCCTCCCGAGAGGCGAGCGCGGATGGCGCCTGGTCCGACGGTAGCGTCTCAGGCCGGGTGTCGCCCCGCGTCCGCGCGGGCGCGCTCCAGCAGATCGGCGACGCCCAGCTCGGCCGCTCCTCCCTGCAGGTAGGCCTCGTCGCGGGCCCCGCCGGCCCGGAGAACGCCGATCACGTCCGCCCACTGTCGTTCCGACACTTCGCCGCCGCGCCGGAACCACTCCAGCTTGGCCAGGACGGTGTCTTCCGGAGACGAGACCGGGATCTCGTTCCCTTCCTCCGGAGTCGCAGGTCGGGCCCGATCGAAGGCGCGCCGGTCGAACGGGCGGTCCCGGGAAACGAAGACGTCCACCTTGACCATGGTCTCGAGGTGGATCACGTTGAACGAGCCGCGCCGGGAGACGGCGTCCCGGACGCGCTCCTCGGAAACGTAGTAGGCCGCGCGCAGGGCGGCGGCGAAGAGAGCAGCGTGGCGGGGCAGAAGCTCGGCCACCACGTCGGCGTCGATGCTGGACCGCGGCACGCCGTGGGCGGAGCTGGCGATCGAGCCCCCGACGTAATGACGGACGCCCAGCCCGCGCAGGACCTCGAGGACGGGCGCGAGGGCGAGGAGAAGGTCGGGGGCGGTCATGGCCGGCGTGCCGGAAGGACCGCCCGCACTGCCTCGGCGAGGTCCGGCCCGTAGTTCAGGGCCACGAAGCGAAGCCCGACCTCCTCAGGCGAGGCGCCGGGGAGGCCCCGCGCGAGACCGTCGCGGGCGAGGCTGATCGCCGTCCGGCTCAGCGAGAGGGCGAGTCGGAGGCGCCGCGAAGGGGAGGCCGCGCGGAGCAGGGCCAGCTGGACCCGCTCCGCCTCGGGATCGGTGTCGCTGAGGCCGTGCTCCACACCGGCATTCTAGCCGAGGGCGACGAAGGAGCGCCGTCCGGTGGATACTACACACCGCGGCCGGACCGGCCGCGGCAAAGGAGCCTCCATGCGCCACGCCCGCCCCCTGGCCGTCCTTCTCCTTGCTCTGGCCTCCCTCGGTCGAGGGGCCGCGACCGTCTCGGCTGCCCCCACGCTGAAGGGCCGGGCGGTCTGGGCCAGCCCGCGCGAGGCCGGAACCACGGAGGCCTCGGTCGTGGCCTACGTGGAGCAGCTCGCGAAGGCCCACGTCAACACGCTCATCATGGAGCTCAAGACGTCGGCCGGCCTCTTCTGGCCGAGCGAGCGGTTCGCGCCCGCGGTCGTGGCAGGGTACCGGGACTTCGACCTGCCGGCCATCCTCATCCGCGAGTGCCACAAGCGGAAGATCGCCTTCCACGTCTGGTTCTTCGACTTCGCGGAAGGCGCCAATTCCTACGTCGCCCAGCAGCACCCGGAGTGGCTCGCTCTCAGCCCCGACGGCAAGCCGACGAGCGCCGAGGTCCTGCGCGGCCAGCCCTACCGGATGGCGTGGATGTGCCCGGCCCGGCGGCCCGGCTACACGGACCAGTGGCTCATCCCGGTCATCAAGGAGTTTGCCGAGCGCTACGACGTCGACGCCGTCCACCACGACTACGTGCGCTACCCGGGCGACCTCGCCCCCGACACGTACTGCTTCTGCGACTACTGCCTCGAGGCGATCCCCAGGTACGCCTCCTACTACTCGACGACCCACCCCGACGAAGCGCTTCTCGGGCCGATGGACCGGCCGCACCTCGAGGCGCACTGGGAGAGGAGCCCGAAGGTCCTGCCCCCGAACTGGAAGGACTACTCGCGGGGAATGAAGAGCCGTTTCCTCCTCGAGGGCAGCTTCTTCCCGGGCGGAAACCGCGACCTCGACTACTTCTTCTACGAGTACCGTGCGCACCACGTGGCCGAGTTCACCCGGCAGGTCTTCGAGGAGGTGCGGAAGGTCAAGCCGAACATGGAGTTCTCGGCCGCGGTCTTCAAGAACCCCGTGCAGAGCGGCCGCTTCATCGGCCAGGACTGGCGGCGCTTCTCGCCGTGGGTCCAGTACCTCATGCCGATGGACTACCGGAGCCACTTCGGCGGCGACTTCGAGACGCACCTCGACCTGCTGGCCGAGAGCATCCAGCAGCAGAAGGTCTGGGCGCGCGACTTCCCGCACTTCTGGCCGGGGGTCGCGGCCTACCAGCTCTACGAGGAGGAGCGCGAGCCGCTGACCCGCCTTCGCCGGCTCGTTCGGGACGGGGGGAAGGACGTGGCCGGGATGCAGGCGGCCTTCGACGCCGTGGCCGCGCGCGTTCGAACCTGTGCGCCCGAGCTTCACGATGCCCTGGCCGGCTACCTGAAGGAGCCGAAAGATCCGGAGGGCGTCGCCCAGAAGCTGGACGCCTTCCTGGCGAACGTACCCGAAGGCTACTACCCGCCCGAGCGCCTCATGAGGACGCTGGAGCGCGTGCGGGCCCAGGATGTCGAGGGGGTGGTGATCTTCTCGAGCGGCGGGATCACCTCGGCGAAGCTCTGGAAGGCCGTGGAGGAGTTCTTCGGCCGGTGAGCGAAAGGGCCGTCGTCGCGGCGTCCGTTCTCGCCCATGCCCTCCTGGGTGGAGCCCTGCTGGGCACCTTCGAGCTCCTCCTCGTCCACGGCACCGGCTACGCGCCGCCCTGGGAGATCGCGCCCGTCATCGCCGTGGACATGGCCCTGGCCCTGGGCGCCGCCCTGCTGGGGGCGATCACGTCGGGCTGGCACGCCGGCGGCGACGCCGTGCGGGGAGCCCAGCTCGGGCTTCTGTTCGCCCCGATCGTGCTCTTCACCTCTCGAGGCCAGGTCGATCCCCATCAGGTGGCCTACCCCTGGGCGACGGCTCTCCGCGTCGTCGTCGCTGCCCTTTCGGTGGCGCTGATCCTGCGCGTGGCCCGCCCCCGCGGACCGGCGTTGAGCCCTCGGCGGTTCGCGGTCTCGTACGGCACCCTGGCCGCCTCGGGGGCGGCCGCCCTGGCCCTCCGGACGATCGACCACATAGCGGCCCGCGACGTCTACCGGCGAGCCCCCCTCCTCCACCTCGGCGGCGCCGCGTTCGCCCTCCTCCTCCTGATCCTCGGGTACTTCGCCTTCTTCTCCTTCCGCAGCGGGAGGTCGCGCACGGCCCAGACCTGGGCGCTGGCCGGGGGCGCCGTCTACGCGGTGGCGGTGTCGGCGGGCCTCGCCTGGACGGAGGGATCCCGCCTGCCCCGCTTCGAGGCCCACGACGACCCGGCCACGCGACCCGCCCGCGCGCGGCCCGGCTCGCCCAACGTGATCCTGATCGTGATGGACACGGTACGCCGGGATCGGCTGTCGGTCTACGGCTCCGATCGTCCGACCGGCCCCCACCTCGAGTCCCTGGCCCGCACCTCTCTCGTCTTCGACAGGGCCTACGCCCCCTCCACCTACTCGCTGTCCTCGCACGCGTCGATCTTCACCGGGCTGCCGCCGTCGATCCACGGCGCGCACCCGGTCGAAGCTGCCGAGCCGGACGTGGCACGACGATGGATCGTGGGAAACAGGTTCCACGCCGCCCTGAGGCCCTCGGTGCCGACGATCCCGCAGGAGCTCCTCACCGCCGGCTACCACACCGCGGGGATCACGGGCAACGACGTCTTCCTGGCCGAGTGGACGGGTCTGCAGCGAGGCTTCGAGGACTTCGCCAGCACGGCGTACCGCTCGTACCGCTACGTCCCGACGGCGCAGCCCGTGCTGGCACGCCTCGGGCAGGACGCTCGATACCCCTACCATCGTTCCTGGCCGGCCGACGCCATCGCCCGCCTGGCGATGCAGTGGATCGACGCGACACGGGGCGACGGCCAGCCCTTCTTCCTCTTCTTGAACTTCTTCGACGCTCACGCGCCCCAGCTGCCGCCGTCGCCCTACGACGAGATGTTCCTGCCGCCGGGCGGGCGCTCGGGGATGACCGACACGGCCTTTGCCCTGTCTCAGTACGACGGAGCGATCGCGTTCGTCGACGGGCAGATCGGGCGGCTGGTCTCGTTCCTGCGGGAGCGGAACCTCCTGGAGCAGACGCTCCTCGTGGTGACCTCGGACCACGGCGAGCTCTTCGGGGAGCACGGCCTGCAGGGGCACGCTTCGGTCCTCCTCGAGGAGGTCGTCCGGGTTCCCCTCCTCGTGCGGCTGCCCGGCCAGCGCTCGCGCGTCGACGTCCCGTCCCCGGTCTCGCTGTGGCGCGTGCCGGAGCTGATCCGGGAGTCGGTGGCCGGGCCGGTGTCCCCGGCCGAGGTGGCCCAGCGCCTGACCGCGGCGGAGCCCCAGATGGTGTCGTCGGTGTTCGTGGGCCGCGGCCCCGCCCCGCCCCGGTTCTCCCGCGCGGTCGTGGACGGGCAGTGGAAGCTCATCGTCCACTCCGACCGCGCCCCGGAGCTCTACGACCTGCTCGCCGATCCCGGGGAGGCTCGAGACCTCTGGAGTCGGCCGCCCGCCGAGGCGGCCCGCCTCACCAGGGGCCTCGCGCGCTGGATGAAGGTCGAGGCCCCCCAGGATGAGGCCAGCGCGCCCGCCGTTCCGGCCGACGTTCTGGAGAGGCTGCGGAGCCTCGGCTACCTCTGACGCGAAGGCCGGCTCCCGGCCGGCTTCAGTTCGCGGCGCGGAGGTCCACCACCGCGTAGGGGCCGAGCAGGCCCAGCGAGAACTCGGTCGCGCCCTCGGCCGCGAGGAGCTCTTCGGGGACGGTCGGGCCCTGGCCGAAGACCCGGACCTCCTCCGGGACCCAGCGCCCGAGCAGGCGCACCCGCAGGCCGTCGATCGTCCGGCCGCCGTAGTTCAGGAGGTGGAGCCGGGCGCGGCCGGCGTCGCGGCAGAGACGGGCGAGGACGACCTCGCTCCCGTAGACCCGCAGGGACCGGCGCCCGTCCGTCAGGCGGCGGCGCACCGAGAGGGCGAAGCTCTCGGGGTTCTGGGCCTCCTTCCTCGGGAACTCCTTCGACCCGAGGCGCACGTTCAGGGCGACGTCGGATGCCTCCTTCCGCGTCACCGCGAAGAGAAGGTTGCGACGGGCCATGAGGTTGAGGATCTCGGCGACGGGGGGAGAGCCGTCGTCCACCACCGCGATGTCTCGCGCCGCGGGCAGCGCCCGGTCCGGCACCGAAGAAAGGAACGCCATCATCCGCCCGAGGCTCTCGACGTCGGCGGGGTCGATCGCCAGGACCGCGTCCGCGCCGTAGGCGAACGCCTCGGCGGCGGCGAGGGCAGCCTTCCCCGCCGGCACGTCCCCCCAGTACCGGCCCTCCGGTGCGCGGAGGAAGCGCCAGCCGTTCGCGTTGACCCAGGGCCGCACGGTGGCGGAGGCCACCTCGGCCCGCGAGCGGAGGCCGGGGACCTGGAGCCTGGTCCTCTCCGAGCGCTCCCTCTCGCCGAGGGGCACCACGGTGAAGCCGACGTCGCGCCAGGCCGCGGCCGACTCCGGGGGCACGCACAGCCGCTCGATGCCGGCCCCCTTCAACGCTGGCGCCGTCCGAACAGGCTGCGCCCAGTAGAGCGAAGGGAGCGTCGCGAGGAAGAGGAGGAGGCTCACGCCTCGATCTCCTCCACGCGGATCTGCGCGAGGTCGGCGACGCCGAGGCCGAGGCGCCCGGCGTACTCCACGTGGCCCGGCTCGCGGATCAGGATGTTGACGTTGGGGTCGGAGTCGCGCGAACCCGCGTCGTTGAACCGGAGGTACTTCGGCGAGCGGTCCCAGATCGAGATGGCCCCCTCCGCCCTTCGCTTCTCGTCGATGATGTCGAGGAGCAGCCGGTCGATGGCCACCGGGTCCGTCCCGACCAGCATCCGGCGGGGGTGGAAGACGTAGCGCGTCGTCTTCGCGAACGGCCCCCCGTGCCAGACCGCGCGGAGGCCGTCCATGATCTGGAGGACGCAGCGGGAGCGCAGCGGCTCCACCGCGGCGAAGGTGCCGACCGAGGTGCGGGTGTGGGTCTGGCCGCGGGAGTGGCTGCGGGCCACGTTCGAGAAGCAGCCGTAGGCCACGTTCTTCAGGCAGCCCGTCGCGCCCACCGCGCCGTGGTCCTTCATGTTGGGGATGTTGACGATCTTGGTGAGCCTCCGCGTGACGAGGCGCATCATGCCGGAGCGCGTGTCCTCCTCGCCGAAGAAGTCCACCTCCACGTAGGTCTCCGGGTCGTAGGCGCGGTTCTCCGTGCGCCGGTTGCCGCCCTCGGCCGCGTAGACCTCGACCCCTTCCGGGAGGTGGGCCGGGTAGCCGATCCCGTCGAGCTGGTTCTGGAAGCGCTCGAAGACGACGATCTGCGACGGCGGGACGCCCACCGCCATGAGCTGGCGGCAGGTCTCGGCCACGATCGCGGGCGACGAGACGACGTGGGGCACTCCTCCCGCGTTCACCTTGATGCCGACCACGTCGGAGGGCTCGAAGAAGCGCCGCCAGGCGCCGAGGGCCGTCGCCTCGCCGGTGAGCGCCCGCATGCCGCGGTCCAGCATCTCGCGCACGACGTCGTCGACGACGACCCCGGCCTCGTCGAGGCAGCGCGCCGACCGGACGGAGACCACGCGCCCCGGCCAGGGGCCGGGCATGCCGGGCACCGGCGCCGGCGCGTAGCGGCTCACGATCCGGTAGTCGGGCACGAGGATCTCGGCCCGCGCCGCCGGGGCCAGCGGGGCCGCCGCCAGAAGCTCCAGGAAGGTCCGGCGATCCATTCCGCCTCCGCAGTCTGTGGGGGCATTGTATGCCCGCCCGACGGCGGTTACCCTTCGCGCGGCACCCTGGAGGTCCCGCATGGCCGCGTCACCGTCTCTCGCCCCGGAGGCCCCGCGCGCGCCGCGCGTCCTCTCCATCGACCTTCTGCGGGGAGCCGACGTCCTCCTCATGCTGTTCGTCAACGAGGTGGCCGGCGTGAGCGGCGCGCCCGCTTTCCTCCTGCACCGGCCGTCCGACTTCGACGGGATGACGATCACCGACCTCGTCTTCCCGGCCTTCCTCTTCATCGTGGGGATCGCGATCCCCTTCGCCCTCGGCGGCCGGCTGCGCCGCGGTCAGCCTCCCGGGCAGGTGTGGCGACACGTCGTCCTGCGGTCGCTCGCCCTGGTCGTCATGGGTGTTCTCATGGTGAACGCCGAGCACGGGGTGAGCGGCGTGCTCTCCGCCCCGGTGTGGAACGTCCTCGCGACGATCGGCCTCCTCCTCGTCTGGGGGGCTCCTGACGAAGGCTGGGGGCGGGTCCGAAAGTCGTGGCTCCAGGGCGCGGGCCTCGCCCTCCTCTTCGTCGTTGCCGTCGCGTACCGGAACCCCGAGGTCGGCGGCTGGATCCACCTTCGGCCCTACTGGTGGGGGATCCTCGGCCTGATCGGCTGGGCCTACCTCGGCGTCGCGAGCCTCTACCTCCTGTCGAGGGACCGGCCGGCGGTCCTGGCCGGGGCGATCGCGCTCTTCTACTGCGTGGCCCTGGCCGCCGCCGCGGGAAGCTGGGCCTGGCTGTCCGCCCTGCGGGTGGTCGTGGGCCCCGTCGTCGGCACGCACGGCGCCCTCGTGCTGGCGGGGGCCCTCCTCGGCGTCCTCCTGAGGCGCCACCGGCAGGAGGGCGGGTCCACCGGACGGTTCGCCGCCCGGGTCCTCGGCTATGCCGTCGCGCTCGGGGTTGCCGGGCTCCTCCTGCGGTCCCTGAGCGGCGTGCACCCGGCCTTCATCATCAGCAAGAACCACGCGACCGCGCCGTGGGGCCTCGTCTCCTCGGCCCTCACCGCCGCCGCCTGGGTGGCCGTCTTCCTGCTCGCCGACGTCCTCGGCTGGAGGCGCTGGCCCCGCTCCTTCGCGATCGCCGGCGAGAACCCGCTCGTGGCCTACCTCATGGCCCCCTTCCTGCTGTCGCTCTTCGCCCTCTCCGCGCCCCTCTTCGGGGGGACCAACGTCTACGAGGCGCTCGGGGCGACGACGGGCATCGGCCTCGTCCGCTCCGCGGTCTTCGCCTGGCTCGTCGTCCGCCTCACCGGCTGGATGCGCTCGAAGGGCGTGCGGGTCCAGCTGTAGCGCTCGTCATTCCGAGGAGCTTCGGTCCTGCCGGGCGACGAGGAATCCGCCGGGCCGGGCGGCCGCGCCACGCTGGAGCACGAGGACCGCCAGGAACTGCAGCACCACGAGCCCCAGCGCCGGTCGCAGGCCCCACGCCGCCGCGGCCTGGCCGGTGACCCACGGCAGTGTCATGCCGCCGCCGAGGGCCATCGTGAAGAGGAGGCCGAAGACCGTGCCGGAATGGGCGGGGAAGCGGGAAGAGGCCTCGCCGAGGACCGCCGGGAAGATGCCGGCCGCCGTGGCGCCCATCGCCACCACCAGGGCCACCGCCAGCGGCGGCCGTGAGGCCGTCACCAGCAGGGCCATGACGACGGCGGACGCCGCGGCGCTCGCCATCACGAGGCGCTCTCCGCCCAGGGGTGCTCGCCCGCTCCCGAGCCACGCCCGGGTCAGCATGAGCGTGGCCCAGAAGGCGGCGAGAGCATACGAGGCCGGCCCCACGCCCATGCCGATCTCCCTCGTGAGGAAGGTCGTCGCGTAGCCGCCCACGATGAACTCGCTGCCGGACTGGAAGAAGAGCAGGACGCCCAGCAGGAGGACCAGCGGGTTACGGGCGAAGCGGACGGTCTCGGCGAGCGACAGCCCCCCGGCCTGTTTGGGCAGAGGATAGGCCGGCAGGGCGTTGGCCACCGCCACGAGAAGGCAGAGGGAGGCGCCCGCCACGAGGATCCCGCGGAGCCCGACCGCCCGCAGCAGGAGGCCGATCGCGAATGGAACGAGAAGGGCCCCGAACCCGAAGAAGAGGCCCACGCGGTTGAGGGCCGCGCTCTTGGCCGCCGGGTCGTCGAAGAGGTCCGCCACGAGCGCGTTGCTCGCGCCGTTGAGCGCGCTTCCACCCGCGCCGAGGAGGGCCACCGCGAGGAGGAGCCCGCCGTAGGTCCCCGCCGCCGCCACCAGGGCCAGCGCGGCTCCCACCACCAGCGGCCCGGCGACGAGCGGCGGCTTCATGCCGAATCGGTCCTGCAGGGCGCCGAGCGCGAAGCTCGAGGCCAGCATGCCGGCGTTCATCACCAGGAACAGCGTGCCCACCCGGCCGAGGCCGAGCTGCAGCCGCTCCGAGAGGAGCGGCAACGTCGCGCCGAGGAGGGCGGCGGCGATGCCGAAGAGGAACATCCCGGCGAAGGCCGCGGCCTGGAGCCTCCTCGTCGGAGGACGGTCGGACGTCACGGCGCGCCCCGCTCCGCCAGCCGTCGGGCGTAGGCTTCGAACACGCGCTGGTTGTGGCCGGGCGCGACGCCGGGGACGTTCGGCGAGACGAAGGTCGTCGGCGTGTGGCCCCTGGCCAGGAGCCGGGCCCCGGTCTCGGCCACGATCGCCATGGCCACGTAGACGACCGCCATGGTCGAGCCGGCGGCGACCTTCTCCGGCCGGCCGACGTCCACCTGCGAGTCCTCGGGGGCCACGCAGTTGTCGATCGCGATGTCGGCCACGTCGGAGAGCTTCTTCCCCGACGAGTGGGTGGCCACGGCCGCCGCGGCGTTCGCGAGGGAGGACACGCTGATCACGGTGAGCCCGCGCTCCCTTGCGTAGAGAGCGGCCTCGATCGGCGCCGCGTTCGTGCCGCCGTGGGAGAAGGCGAGGAAGCAGTCGCCCTTCCGGAGCGCGTAGCTCTGGAGGAAGACGGGGGCGTAGCCTTCCTGCCGCTCGATCCAGAGCAGCTCGCGCGCCCCGCCCGGCCCCACGACGTTCGACCACATGAGGCGCGGGTCGTAGAGGGGCACGAAGCCGACGAAGCTCCCGTAGCGCGGGAAGACGTCCATGACCGGGATGACGGAGTGGCCGCTCCCGAAGAGCCAGGCGAGGCCGCCCGAGGCGATCGATGACGCGATCGCCTCGCCGGCCTGCTGGACCTTGCCGATCTGCGTGCGGCGGATGTCGTCGAGGACCT
>Ga0316622_100001352_pt1 | contig 15872 bp, 12 predicted proteins | sample OWC_Aug_OW2_C1_D_FD_207646 | JGI IMG/M metagenome (GOLD analysis project Ga0316622, IMG submission 207646) | Wetland soil microbial communities from Old Woman Creek delta, Ohio, United States - OWC_Aug_OW2_C1_D5_C | ecosystem: Environmental > Terrestrial > Soil > Wetlands | place: USA: Ohio... | reverse complement strand
GGAACCGAGGAAACCTCGGTTGGTTGGCCGCTGCGCTGCATCATATACTAACCGCATGGGTACCGTAGAGTTGCAGATCGACGCCGGCGGGCGCGACGACGCACCCGCGGACACCGATTTCGTCCTCGCGCACCTGTCCGATCCGCACCTGTCCTCGCTCGAGGGAGTGAGTCCGCGCGCACTGCTGGGCAAACGCATCCTCGGCTACGTCTCGTGGCGGCTCCGGCGCCGCCGCGAGCATCGGACCGACGTGCTCGACGCCCTGCGCGCCGATCTGCAGGCGGCATGCCTCGACCACATCGCCGTGACCGGCGATCTCACGCATCTGGGCCTGCCGCAGGAGTTCCGCGAGGCCGCGGCATGGCTCGCGCGGCTGGGCCGCCCGGAAGGGATCACCGTCGTTCCCGGCAATCACGACGCCTACGTCCGCGCACCGTGGCGCGAGACGTTCGCGCAGTGGTCGGCCTACATGCAGGGCGACGACGCCGTCGCGGCCGCGGACGCCGACGACGCGTTTCCGAGCCTGCGGGTACGGCGTGACGTGGCGCTGATCGGCTTGTCGACGGCGCGGCCCTCTGCGCCGTTCCTGGCCACCGGGAGCCTGGGCGAACGGCAGCTCCAGCGGCTCGACCGCATGCTCGAACGAGCCGCCGCCGCCGGCCTGTTCCGGGTCGTGCTGCTGCACCACCCGCCGGCGGCACACACCGTGCGCTGGCGCAAGTCGCTGCTCGACGGCGCCGCGCTGCGCGCCGTGCTCGCGCGGCGGGGCGCGGAACTGGTCCTGCACGGTCACGCCCACTTCTCCGCCGCCGCGTACCTCGATCCGGCCACCGGGCGCAACCTCGCCATCGGCGTGCCCTCGGCGTCGGCGATCGGCGACGACGCCGACCGGCACGCGGCCTACCACGTGTACCGCATCGCGCGCCGGGAGGGCGGGTGGCGGCTGCGCGTCTCGGTGCGCGCGTTTGCGCTCGATCGCGGACGCTTCGTCCCCGACGACGGCCGGCACCTGCGCGTGGCGCTTGCCGCGCATGCGGCGTGATGGCCCGCGTGGACCAGGCCATCGACGGGCCCGGGCGTAGGGGGGTGATGCGGTAAGATCGGACCCTTCGCGTCCCTCCCTCACCGCATCGGAGCACGACATGGTTTCGGATCTCAAAGGCAAGGCAATCCTGATCACCGGCGCATCGACGGGCATCGGCGCCGCGGCGGCGCTGGCCTTCGCGCGCTGCGGCAGCAACGTGATCGTCCACTACAACGCGAGTCGGGACGCGGCCGAGGTCGTGGCCGCCGGCGTGCGCAAAGCGGGGGCGCAGGCGGCGCTGGTCGGCGGCGACGTGACCAAGGCCGCCAACGTCGAGCGCATCGTGGCCGAGGCGCTGGCCGCCTTCGGCCGCATCGACGTGCTGATCAACAACGCCGGCGGCCTGGTCAAGCGCACCCGGATCGAGGACTACACCGAGCAGTTCATCGACGACGTGCTGAAGCTCAACGTCACGCAGGTCGCGCTGTTCATGCGCGCGGTGATCCCGGTCATGCGCAAGCAGGGCGGGGGCAACGTCATCAACGTGAGCTCGGTCGCCGCGCGCCACGGCGGCGGCGCCGGCGCGATCGTCTATGCCGGCGCCAAGGGCTTTGTTTCGGCGGCGACCCACGGCTGGGCGAAGGAAGTCGCGGCCGATCACATCCGCGTCAACGCCGTGTCCCCCGGGGTGATCACCACGCCGTTCCACGACCGCTACTCGACGCCCGAGCAGCTCAAGGGAATGCAGGCGACGATCCCGATGAACCGGCTCGGCACGGCCGACGAATGCGCCGGGACTTTCGTCTATCTCGCGTCCGATGAATTGAGCGGCTACGTCACCGGCCAGGTCATCGAAGTCAACGGCGGCCAGTACATGCCCTGAGCGGTGCGGCAGCACTCGCGCGACGGGACAAAAAAAGAAGGGGTTGCCCAGAACGGACAACCCCTTGATTCGCATGGTGGGCGATACTGGGTTTGAACCAGTGACCCCTGCCGTGTGAAGGCAGTGCTCTACCACTGAGCTAACCGCCCCGCGAACCCAGACAGGAGTTGGCATTTAACCATAGCGCCGAGATGAGGGTCAAACCGATTTCGACCGATTGTCAAGTCTTGTCCATGACAAAAGAAGCACCAATGCAGTGCAGTGGATGAGCGTTTTGAGGGCAGTCGCCATTCCATCCCGGGTCCGATTCCGGTAAGTCCCCTGACGGACAAGCGAATTTCCCCGTGGCCCGGTGCTTGCTTGATCGTGGGCACAACATTATGAAAGCCGCCATGTCCCGCCTTCCCTACGATGAAATGCGCCTCGAGGACGGCACCGTTCGGCCCCACTACCAGCCGTTCGCGACCTGGCTGGCGCAGACGCCGGCCGCCCGGATCGCCCAGAAGCGGGAAGAGGCGGAGCGCGCCTTCCATCGTCTTGGCATCACCTTCGCGGTGTACGGAGAAGACTCGGGCACGGAGCGCCTGATCCCGTTCGACATCGTGCCGCGGATCATCCCGGCGTCCGAGTGGACGATGCTGGAGCGCGGATTGAAGCAGCGCGTGCAGGCGTTGAACGCGTTCCTGCACGACATCTACCACGACCAGAAAATCCTCGCGGCGGGCAGGGTCCCGGCCGAGCGCGTGCTCGGCAATTCCCAGTACCGGATCGAGATGCAGGGCATCAAGGTGCCCGGCAACATCTATGCCCACATCGCGGGCGTCGATCTGGTCCGTGCCGGCGAGGGCGAGTGGTACGTGCTGGAGGACAACCTGCGGGTGCCGTCCGGCGTGTCGTACATGCTCGAAAACCGCCGGATGATGATGCGCCTGCTGCCCGAGCTCTTCGCCGCGCAGTCGATCCGGCCGGTGCAGCACTATCCCGACATGCTGCTCAAGAACCTGCACGCGGTGTCGCCGGCCGGCGAGGACGCGCCGACCGTCGCGGTGCTGACCCCGGGCGCCTACAACTCCGCGTACTTCGAGCACGCCTTTCTCGCCCAGCAGATGGGCGTGGAGCTGGTCGAAGGGCAGGACCTCTTCGTCCAGAACGACACCGTGTTCATGCACACCACGCGCGGCGCGCAGCGCGTGCACGTGATCTACCGCCGCGTCGACGACGATTTCCTCGATCCGCGCGCGTTCCGGCCCGATTCGATGATCGGCGTCCCGGGACTGTTCGCGGCGTACCGGGCCGGCCGGGTGACGCTCGCCAACGCCATCGGCACCGGCGTGGCCGACGACAAGTCGATCTATCCGTACGTGCCGGACATGGTCCGCTTCTACCTGGGCGAGGAGCCGGTGCTGAACAACGTGCCGACCTGGCAGCTCGCCCGGCCCGCCGACCGCGACCACGTGCTGGCGCACCTGGACGAGCTGGTGGTGAAGGAGGTGCACGGCGCCGGCGGCTACGGGATGCTGGTCGGACCGGCCAGCACCGCCGCCGAGCGTGCGGTATTCCGCGAGCGCATCCTGGCCGCGCCCGAGACCTACATCGCCCAGCCGACGCTGGCGCTGTCGACCTGCCCGACCTTCGTCGAGTCCGGCCTCGCGCCGCGGCACATCGACCTGCGCCCGTACGTGCTGTCGGGAATGACGGTGAACCTGTGTCCGGGCGGGCTGACCCGGGTGGCGCTGCGCGAAGGCTCGCTGGTGGTGAATTCGTCGCAGGGCGGCGGGACCAAGGACACCTGGGTCGTCGAGAGCTGACGGCGCAGCGCGGAAACGGCCCGCGACGGGCGGCGAACAAGGGGACCAACGAATGCTGTGCCGGGTAGCCAACGAGCTCTTCTGGATGGCGCGCCACATCGAGCGGGCCGAGAACATCGCGCGCATGCTCGACGTCACCTACCGGACGTCGCTGATGCCCTACCAGGTGACCGAGCCGGGCCTCGCCTGGGCCGAGCCGTGGTCGGTGCCGCTCATCACCACCGGGCTCGCCACCGAGTATTACGAGCGCAATGCCGCGCTGTCGGCCGAGGCGGTGCTGAAGTTCCTGATCCTCGACGCCGCCAACCCGTCGTCGGTCTACTGCTGCCTGCGCGCGGCGCGCGAGAGCGCGCGCAGCGTCCGCGGCGCGATCACCTCGGAGATGTACGAGGACCTGAACGCGGCGTGGCTGGAGATGCGGCGCTACGACTACGACACGGTGCAGCAGATGGGCGTCTCCAACTTCCTCGAATGGGTGAAGATGCGCTCGCACCTGTTCCGCGGGGTGACCTTCGGCACCATGCTGCGTGACGAGGCCTACCACTTCATCCGCCTCGGCACCCACCTCGAGCGCGCCGACAACACGGCGCGCATCCTCGACGTCAAGTACCACCTGCTGCTGCCGTCGTCGGCCGACGTCGGCGGCGCGGTCGATTATTACCAGTGGGCGGCGGTGCTGCAGTCGGTGTCCGGCTTCGAGTCCTACCGCAAGATCTACAGCGACGTCATCACCCCGCGCCGGGTGGCCGAGCTGCTGATCCTGCGCGACGACATGCCGCGCTCGCTGCACTGCTGCATCAACTTCATCCACGAGACGATCGAGCACATGGGCGACGGGCGCACCCGCGAGCTGGAGCGCAGCTCCGGCCAGCTCCACGCCCAGCTCCACTACGGCCGCACCGAGGACATCATCGAGCTCGGCCTGCACGAGTACCTGATGGACTTCCTGCAGCGGATCTCCCGCCTCGGCGACGAAATAAGCCGGGTATTCCTGGTGCCGTCGTATTAGCGCGCTCGGCTTTCGGTAAAATAGCCAGTTTTGGACGGCACACCCGCCGACCGCCGATGACCTATTGCGTTGCCATGAACCTCGACGCGGGGATGATCTTCGCGTCCGACTCCCGCACCAACGCGGGCGTCGACCAGATCGCCCGGTTCTCCAAGATGCGGATCTTCGCGCGCGAGGGCCATCGCGTGATCGTCACGCTGTCGTCCGGCAACCTGTCGATCACCCAGAACGCGCTCAACACGCTCGACCAGCGCGCCCGGAGCGGCGACAACCTGCTGCACCTGTGGAACGCCCCGTCGATGTTCGACGTCGCCCGGCTGATCGGCGACGCGGTGCGCGAGGTCAAGCAGCGCGACGGAACGTACCTCGCGCAGAACAACATCGACTCCAGCGCCAATTTCCTCGTCGGCGGCCAGATCCGCGGCGAGCCGCCGCGGCTGTTCGAGGTCTACACCGAGGGCAACTTCATCGAGGCGACCCCCGACACCTGCTACTTCCAGATCGGCGAGAGCAAGTACGGCAAGCCGGTGATCGATCGCGTCGTCAACCGCGGCACCTCGCTCGTCGACGCGACCAAGTGCACGCTGGTGTCGTTCGATTCGACCATGCGCTCGAACATCTCGGTCGGGCTGCCGATCGACCTCGTCGTCTACCGGACCGACTCGCTCGCCGTCACGCTGCAGCGGCGCATCGAGGAGACCGATCCCTACTTCCAGATGCTCCACACGCAATGGGGCGAAGGCCTGCGCCAGGTCTTCACCCAGCTGCCCAATCCCGAGTGGGGCTGACGGCCGCCGGCCGTCCCTCTGGCATGGCTACCCGCGTCGCCCTCCAGCACCGCACGACCTATCGCTTCGACCGCCGCGTCACGCTGTCGCCGCACGAGATCCGGCTGCGCCCGGCGCCGCACTGCCGGACGCCGATCCTGGGCTATTCGTTCAACGCCGCGCCGGACAAGCACTTCCTGAACTGGCAGCAGGACCCGTACGGCAACTGGGTGGCGCGGCTGGTGTTCACCGAGCCGGCCGACCACCTCGAGGTCGTCATCGACCTCACCGCCGACATGACGGTGATCAACCCCTTCGACTTCTTCGTCGAGGCCTACGCCGAGCATTTTCCGTTCACCTATGCCCCGGCGCTGGCGAAGGAGCTGATCCCGTTCCTCGAGACCGCGCCGCTGGGGCCGCGCCTCACGGCCTGGCTCGACCGCTTCCGTGCCGCCGCGAGGGGCGGCGAGAAGACCGTCGACCTGCTGGTCGGGCTCAACCGGCAGCTGCAGGGCGAGATCGCGTATCTGGTGCGGATGGAGCCGGGCGTCCAGTCGCCCGAGGAGACGCTGGCGACGGCGCGCGGCTCGTGCCGCGATTCCGGCTGGCTGCTGGTGCAGATCATGCGCCACCTCGGGCTCGCCGCCCGCTTCGCCTCGGGCTACCTGATCCAGCTCGTCGCCGACGTGAAGCCGCTCGACGGCCCGGCCGGCCCGGCGCAGGATTTCACCGACCTGCACGCCTGGGCCGAGGTCTACCTGCCCGGCGCCGGCTGGGTCGGCTTCGATCCGACGTCGGGGCTGCTCGCCGGCGAAGGGCACATTCCGCTCGCCTGCACCGCGGACCCCGGCAACGCGGCGCCGGTGATCGGGTACACCGACGTCTGCGAGTCGACCTTCGAGGTCGACATGCACGTCACCCGCGTGCACGAGGACCCGCGCGTCACCAAGCCGTACAGCGACGTGCAGTGGGCGGCGATCCAGGATCTCGGCCGGCGCGTCGATCGCGACCTCGTCGCGCACGACGTGCGGCTCACACAGGGCGGCGAGCCCACCTTCGTCTCCGTCGACGACATGGACGGGCCGGAGTGGAACTACACGGCGCTGTCGCCGAAGAAGCGCGAGCTGGCCGACGCGCTGCTGCGCCGTCTCGCCGCGCGCTTCGCCCCCGGCGGCCTGCTCCATGACGGGCAGGGGAAGTGGTACCCCGGCGAGCCGTTGCCGCGCTGGGCGCTCGGCGTCTGGTGGCGCGTCGACGGCCGGCCGCTGTGGCGCGATGCCGCGCTCACCGCCGACACGCGGACCCCGGGCAAGGCCGACGTCGCCATGGCGCAACGCTTCGCGACGGCGCTCGCCGGGAACCTCGGCGTCGATCCGGCCTGCGTGATCACCGCCCACGAGGACGTGCCGCTGCTGCTCGCCGCGGAGACGGCGCTGCCGGTCAACGTCGACCCGCTGCGCGCGGACCTCAAGCGACCCGACGAGCGCGCGCGCCTCGCGCGCCTGCTGCAGCAGGGCCTCGACCGGCCCGCCGGTTTCGTGCTGCCGTTGCGCGCCGCCGCGTCCGACGGCGATTCGGGTGGCGCCTGGCGCAGCAGCCGCTGGCCGCTGCGCCGCGGCCGCCTGTACGTGTCGCCGGGCGAATCGCCGCTCGGACTGCGCCTGCCGCTGTCCTCGCTGCCCGACGTGCTGCCGGCCGACGCCGATCCCGAGCGCGACGTCGACCCTTTCGCCCCGCGCGGTGTGCTGCCGGATCCCGCGCCGCTGCCGCCGCGCGCGGCCGCGGCGGGCGCCGTGACCGCGGCCGCCACGGTCGCCGCTGCCGCACCCGAGGCGCGCTCGGCGCAGGGCCGGCGCGCCGGGGAGGCCGCCCGGAGCTCCGGGCTGGTCGCCACCGCGCCGACCCCCGCGGCCGCGGCGCCGGTGCCGGTCATCGCACCCCGACCGCAGGACCCGGCCCCCGCGGCAACCGCGACCCCGCCGCCGCACGCCGCGAAGCCCGCCGCCGATCCGGGCGCGATTGCGCCGAAGCACGTGATCAGGACCGCGCTGACCGTCGAGGTGCGCAACGGGCACCTTTACCTGTTCATGCCGCCGCTGCCGCGGCTCGAGGACTACGTCGCGCTGCTCGGCGCCATCGAGGCGACGGCGGCGACGCTGGATCAGCCGGTGGCGATCGAGGGCTACACGCCGCCGCGCGACCCGCGCGTGCGCGTGCTCAACGTCACGCCCGATCCAGGCGTCATCGAGGTCAACGTGCATCCGGCGGCGTCGTGGGACGAGCTGATCGCGACCACCGAGACGCTGTACGAGGAAGCGCGGCAGGCGCGGCTCGGCACCGAGAAGTTCATGCTCGACGGCCGCCACACCGGCACCGGCGGCGGCAACCACGTGACCCTCGGCGGAGCGACCCCGGCCGACAGCCCGCTGCTGCGCCGGCCGGACCTGCTGCAGAGCCTGATCACCTACTGGCAGAACCACCCGTCGCTGTCCTACCTGTTCTCGGGAACGTTCATCGGCCCGACCAGCCAGGCGCCGCGCGTGGACGAGGCGCGCGACGACCGGCTCTACGAGCTCGAGATCGCGTTCCAGCAGATGAGCCGCAAGCACGTCGCCGGCGAGGAGTCGCTGACGCCGTGGCTGGTCGACCGGCTGCTGCGGCACATGCTCACCGACCTCACCGGCAACACGCATCGCGCCGAGTTCTCGATCGACAAGCTCTATTCGCCCGACAGCGCGACCGGCCGCCTCGGGCTGCTCGAATTCCGCGCCTTCGAGATGCCGCCGCACGCGCGGATGAGCGCGGTGCAGATGCTGCTGCTGCGCGCGCTGGTCGCCCGCTTCTGGCAGACACCCTATCGCGGGCCGCTGGTGCGCTGGGGCACCGCGCTGCACGACCGCTGGCTGCTGCCGCATTTCGTCGCCGCCGACGCGCACGACGTCGTCGCCGACCTCAACGCCGCCGGCTACCCGTTCGCGCAGAGCTGGTTCGCGCCCTTCGTCGAGTTCCGCTTCCCCCGCTTCGGCACCGTCAGCTACGACGGCGTCACCATCGAGCTGCGGCAGGCGATCGAGCCGTGGCACGTGCTGGGCGAGGAGATGAGCGCCGGCGCCACCGCGCGCTACGTCGACTCGTCGGTGGAGCGGCTGCAGGTCAAGGTCACCGGGATGACCGAGGAGCGGCATCGCATCGCCTGCAACGGCCGCGCGCTGCCGCTCGCCTCGACCGGCGTCCCGGGCGAGTTCGTCGCCGGCGTGCGCTTTCGCGCCTGGAATCCGCCGTCGGCGCTGCACCCGACCATCGGCGTGCAGGCGCCGCTGGTGTTCGATCTGGTCGACGTCTGGTCGCGGCGCGCGCTGGGCGGGTGCACCTACCACGTCGCGCATCCCGGCGGCCGCAACTACGACACGTTCCCGGTCAACGCCAACGAGGCCGAGGCCCGGCGCCACGCGCGCTTCTGGGCGCACGGCCACACGCCGGGCGCGATGCGCCTCGTCGACGAGCGCCCGAATCCGGCCACGCCGACGACGCTCGATCTGCGCTGGCAACCCGCGGCGATGGGCGACGCGTGATCCGCACCCGTTTCGCCCCCAGCCCCACCGGGTTCCTGCACCTGGGGGGCGCGCGCACCGCGCTGTTCGCCTGGGCCTACGCGCGCCGGCACCGGGGCACGTTCATCCTGCGCATCGAGGACACCGACGTCGAGCGCTCCACGCCCGAGGCGGTGAAGGCCATCCTCGACGCGATGGCCTGGCTGGGCCTCGACTACGATGAAGGCCCCTACTACCAGATGCAGCGGATGGACCGCTATCGCGCGGTCGTCGCCGACATGCTGGCGCGCGGGCTCGCGTATCGCTGCTACATGCCGCCCGCCGAGCTCGACGCATTGCGGGCGGCGCAGATGGCGCGCGGCGAGAAGCCCCGCTACGACGGCCGCTGGCGGCCCGAGAACGCCGCCGGCATGACGCCGCCGCCGGGGGTCGCGCCGGTGATTCGCTTCAGGAATCCGCTGGATGGCAGCGTGGCCTGGGACGACCGGGTCAAGGGCACCATCGAGATCGCCAATGCCGAGCTCGACGACCTGGTGATCGCCCGCCCCGACGGCACGCCGACCTACAACTTCTGCGTGGTCGTCGACGACCTCGACATGCGGATCACCCACGTCGTCCGCGGTGACGACCATGTCAACAACACGCCGCGGCAGATCAACATCATCCGCGCGCTCGGCGCCGAGCCGCCGGTGTACGCGCACGTGCCGACGGTGCTGGGCGAGGACGGGCAGAAGCTGTCCAAGCGGCACGGCGCGGTGAGCGTGATGCAGTACGAGGAGGCGGGCTACCTGCCGGAGGCGATGGTCAACTTTCTCGCCCGGCTGGGCTGGGCGCACGGCGACGCCGAGATCTTCGGCCGCGAGGAGCTGGTCGCGTGGTTCGACCTCGAGGGCATCAGCCCGTCGCCGGCGCGCTTCGACACCGCCAAGCTCGCGTGGGTGAATCAGGAGCACCTGAAACGGCTGCCGGGCGACGAGCTCGGGCGGAGGCTCTCGCCGTACCTCGGTCGCGCCGGGCTCGACCCCGCGGCGGGACCGGATCCGGGCGCCGTGGCCGCGCTGCTGCGCGACCGCGTGCCGACGCTCACCGAAATGGCCGACGCCGCGCACTATTTCTACACGACGCCGCATCCGGACGCAGCGGCGATCGCGGCGCAGGTGACCGCCGCGAACCGGCCGGCGCTCGCCGAGCTTGCCCGCGACTTCGCGACGCTGGACTGGACCCGCGACGCGATCCTCGCCGCGCTCAAGGCCGCCGCCGCCCGCCACGGCCTGAAGCCGCCGCAGGTGATGATGCCGCTGCGCGTGGCCGTCTGCGGCACGCGAGAGACGCCGGCGATCGACGCGGTGCTGGCGCTGCTGGGGCGCGACGTCACGCTCCGCCGCCTGGTCGCCGGGCTGACCGCGTAACCCGGCGCGCAGGATTCGGGTAAAATGCAAATTTCCGGAACTTGTCGCCCATGACCAAGTTCGTATTCGTGACCGGCGGCGTCGTCTCATCCTTGGGGAAGGGCATCGCCGCCGCGTCGCTGGCCGCGATCCTCGCCTCCCGCGGCATCCGCGTCACCAATCTCAAGCTCGACCCGTACATCAACGTCGATCCGGGAACGATGAGCCCGTTCCAGCACGGCGAGGTGTTCGTCACCGAGGACGGCGCCGAGACGGACCTCGACCTCGGCCATTACGAGCGCTTCGTCGACGTGAAGATGGGCCGGCGCAACAACTTCACGACCGGCCAGATCTACGAGAGCGTGATCCGCAAGGAGCGCCGCGGCGACTACCTCGGCGGCACCGTGCAGGTGATCCCGCACATCACCGACGAGATCAAGGCGTGGATCGCCGCCGGCGCCGGCGATGCCGAGGTCGCGGTGGTCGAGGTCGGCGGCACGGTCGGCGACATCGAGTCGCTGCCCTTCCTCGAGGCGATCCGGCAGATGGGCATCACGCTGGGCCGCGAGAACGTCTGCTACATCCACCTGACGCTCGTCCCGTACATCGCCACGGCCGGCGAGATGAAGACCAAGCCCACGCAGCACTCGGTCAAGGAGCTGCGCGAGATCGGCATCCAGCCCGACGTCGTGCTCTGCCGCGTCGACCGGCCGCTGCAGGAGGGCGACCGGCGCAAGATCGCGCTGTTCACCAACGTGCCGCCGGAGGCGGTGATCCCGGCGGCCGACGCCGATTCGATCTACAAGATTCCCGCGGCGCTGCACGCCGAGGGACTCGACGCGATCGTCTGCAAGAAGCTCATGCTCGACGCGCCGCCCACCGACCTGTCGACGTGGAACCGGCTGGTCGCCGCGCTGGAGCACCCCGAGCACGCCGTGAACATCGCGATGGTCGGCAAGTACGTCGACCTCACCGAGTCCTACAAGTCGCTGTCCGAGGCGCTGACCCACGCCGGCATCCACACCCGCAGCAAGGTCAACATCCACTACGTCGATTCCGAGGCGATCGAGCGCGACGGCGTCGCGTCGCTCGCCGGCATGGACGCGATCCTCGTTCCCGGCGGCTTCGGCAAGCGCGGGGTCGAGGGCAAGATCGCCGCGATCCGCCACGCGCGCGAGAACGCCGTTCCGTACCTCGGCATCTGCCTCGGCATGCAGCTCGCGGTGGTCGAGTACGCGCGCGACAAGGCGGGGCTGGCGGGGGCCAACAGCACCGAGTTCGATCCCGCCACGCCGCATCCGGTCGTGGCGCTGATCACCGAATGGCAGAACCGCGACGGCTCGGTCGAGCGGCGCAGCGAAGGCTCAGACCTGGGCGGCACCATGCGCCTCGGCGCGCAGCCCTGCGAGGTGGTGCCGGGCTCGCTCGCGCACCGGATCTACGGCACGACCGCGGTGGCCGAGCGCCACCGCCACCGCTACGAGGTCAACAACCACTACCTGCCGCGGCTGGAAGCGGCCGGCCTCGCGGTGGGCGCCTGGGCCAAGAGCGCGATCTCCGGCGACCTGTGCGAAATGGTCGAGCTGCCCGATCACCCGTGGTTCTTCGGCTGCCAGTTCCACCCCGAGTTCACGTCGAATCCGCGGCGCGGCCATCCGCTGTTCATCAGCTTCGTGCGCGCGGCGCTCGAGCGGAAGCGGCGCGAGGCGGGCGAGGTCGCGCCGGCGCCGGTGGCGGAACTCGTCGCCTCGGCCTGAACCCATGAAGCTCTGCGGGTTCGAGGCCGGGCTCGACCGGCCTCTATTCCTGATCGCCGGCCCCTGCGTGGTGGAGTCGCTGCAGCTCCAGATCGACGTCGCCGGGCAGCTGAAGGAGATCTGCGCCGCGCTCCGGATGCCCTTCATCTTCAAGTCCTCGTACGACAAGGCCAACCGCACGTCGGGAACGTCGTTCCGCGGGCCGGGCCTGGCGGAGGGGCTCGCCATCCTGGCCGAGGTGAAGCGGCAGCTCGGCGTGCCGGTGCTGACCGACGTGCACACCGAGGCGGAGGTACCCGCGGCCGCCGCGGTGGCCGACGTGCTGCAGACGCCGGCATTCCTCTGCCGGCAGACCGACTTCATCCAGGCGGTCGCGCGCGCCGGCCGGCCGGTCAACATCAAGAAGGGCCAGTTCCTGGCGCCCGAGGACATGACGCAGGTCGTGGCCAAGGCGCGCGCCGCCAGCGGCGCCGACAACATCCTGGTGTGCGAGCGCGGCGCCTCGTTCGGCTACCACAACCTCGTCTCCGACATGCGCTCGCTCGCGATCATGCGCGGCACCGGCTGCCCCGTCGTGTTCGACGCCACGCATTCGGTGCAGCTCCCCGGCGGGCAGGGCAGCGCCAGCGGCGGCCAGCGCGAGTTCGTCCCCGTGCTCGCCCGCGCGGCGGTGGCGGCGGGCGTGGCCGGCGTGTTCATGGAAACGCACCCGCGGCCGCAGGAAGCGCTGTCCGACGGCCCCAACGCCTGGCCGCTCGACCGGATGCGCGCGCTGCTCGAAACGCTGCTGGCGCTCGACGCGACGGTCAAGCGCGCCGGCTTTGCCGAATCCGAATGGATGGCCGCGCCGCCGGCGTGAGCGTACCCTTGGCCCCGGAGTCCGCCCGCATGTACGTCCACCTGGTCCTGATCAAGCTGAAGCCCGGCGTCCTGCGCACCGATCCGAAGGTCGTGGCGTGGGAAGCGCGGTTCGCCGAGCTGCCGAAGAAGGTGTCCGGCGTGGTGCGCTGGGAGTGCGGCTGGAACACGACGGAGCGCCCGATCGCCTACGATTTCGGGCTCAACTCCGGGTTCGCGACGCGCGCCGACCTCGACGCCTACGGGCCGCATCCGGCGCACCAGGAGGTGGTCGCCCGGCTCCGCGAGATCGCGGACTGGGTGATCTGCGATTACGAGCTTGGAGAGTGGGTCAGCGACTGACCCGCCATCACACCGCCACCCATCACGCCTTTCAGGGAAAATAACGCATGAGTGCCATCGTCGACGTCATCGCCCGCGAGATTCTGGATTCGCGCGGCAATCCCACCATCGAGGCCGACGTGGTCCTCGAATCCGGCGTGTCCGGCCGCGCGGCCGTGCCGTCCGGCGCGTCGACCGGATCGAAGGAGGCCATCGAGCTGCGCGACGGCGACGCCGCCCGCTACTTCGGCAAGGGCGTGATGAAGGCGGTCGACCACGTCAACACCGAGCTGTGCGAGGCGATCATCGGGCTCGACGCGACCGAGCAGGCGTTCATCGACAAGACGATGATCGACCTCGACGGCACCGACAACAAGTCGCGCCTGGGCGCCAACGCGATCCTCGCCGTGTCCTGCGCGGTGGCGAAGGCGGCCGCCGACGAATCGTCGCTGCCGCTGTACCGCTACCTGGGCGGCGCCGGCGAGATGCAGCTGCCGGTGCCCCTGATGAACGTCATCAACGGCGGCGCGCACGCGAACAACCGGATCGACCTGCAGGAGTTCATGCTGGTGCCGCTCGGCGCGCCGAGCTTCCGCGAGGCGCTGCGCTACGGCGCCGAGGTGTTCCACACGCTGAAGAAGATCATCGACGGCCGCGGCATGCCGACGACCGTCGGCGACGAGGGCGGCTTCGCGCCGAACCTGCCGTCGAACGAGGCGGCGCTGCAGCTCCTGGTCGAGGCGATCGACCAGGCCGGCTACGTCCCGGGCACCGACATCGCGCTGGCCCTTGACTGCGCGGCGAGCGAGTTCTACAAGGACGGCAAGTATCAGCTCGAAGCGGAGGGACAGTCGCTCACGGCGCAGCAGTTCACCGACCTCCTCGCGACCTGGTGCGACAAGTATCCGATCATCAGCATCGAGGACGGCATGTCCGAGCACGACTGGGACGGCTGGAAGCTGCTCACCGACCGGCTGGGGCGCAAGGTGCAGATCGTCGGCGACGACCTGTTCGTGACCAACACGAAGATCCTGAAGCAGGGCATCGCGAAGGGCGTGGCCAACTCGATCCTGATCAAGATCAACCAGATCGGCACGCTGTCGGAAACGTTCGGCGCGATCACGATGGCCAACCGCGCCGGCTACACCGCCGTGATCTCGCACCGCTCGGGCGAGACCGAGGACAGCATGATCGCCGACATCGCCGTCGGCACCAACGCCGGGCAGATCAAGACCGGCTCGCTGTCGCGCTCCGACCGCATCGCCAAGTACAACCAGCTCCTGCGCATCGAGGAAGACCTCGGCGACGCCGCGAGCTACCCCGGCCGCGACGCCTTCTTCCAGCTGAAGTAGCCACACCCTTGCGCTGGCTCGCCCTCGTTTTCGTGCTGCTGATCGCCGCGTTGCAGTATCCGATGTGGCTCGGCAAGGGCGGCTGGCTGCAGGTGCGCGAGCTCGGGCGCGCGATCGGCGTGCAGCACGCGACGAACGTCAAGCTCAAGGCGCGCAACGATGCGCTCGACGCCGATGTCCGCGACTTGAAGACCGGCTTCGAGGCGGTCGAGGAGCGCGCACGGTCCGAGCTCGGGATGGTGCGGCAGGACGAGGTGTTCTTCCAGCTGCAGTCGGCGCCGGGACGCGCGGATCCTGCGTCGGCGGCCCCCGGCAAGGGCGACACCGCGTCCGCTTCGCTGCGCAACGAGGGTGCCGCGGCGCCGGCCACGGGACCGCGCTGACGCCGCGCGGCGCAGGGAGCCCCGAGCGCGCGCCGCCGCCCCATGCAACGCGTCAGCTCGCGCCACAACCCCCGCCTGCGCGAAGCCGCCCGGCTCGTCGCCTCCGCGCACGACCGGCGCAAGGCGGGACGCTGCGTGCTCGAAGGCGAGCATCTGGTGGGCGTCTACTGGGATCGCCGCGGGCCGCCGGAAACGCTGGTCGTCACCGAAGAGGCGCTGGCCCGCGCCTCGGTGCGCGCGCTCGCCGAGCGCGAGCCGGCGCGCACGCTGATCGTCCCGACGGGGCTGTTCGCGGAGCTCGCCACGCTGCCCGCCGGCGTGGGCCTGCTCGCGGTGGTGCCGACGCCGTCGCCGTCCGCGGCCGCCGCGGCGGACTTCTGCCTGCTCCTCGACGACGTGCAGGATCCCGGCAACGTGGGCTCGATGTTGCGCTCCGCCGCCGCCGCCGGCGTCGGGCAGGTGCTGCTGTCGAAGCGCTGCGTCTTCGCGTGGTCGCCGAAGGTGCTGCGGGCCGGACAGGGCGCCCATTTCCACCTCGACCTGCACGAGGATGTCGATCTCGCGGCGTGGGCGGCCGCTTACGTGCAGGACGGCGGCGACGTGCTCGCCATGGTGGCGGCGGGCGGCCGCAGCCTCTACGCGACCGCGCTCACCGGGCGGCTCGCGCTGGCGATCGGCAACGAAGGCGCCGGCCTGTCGCCGGCGCTCGCGGCCAGGGCATCGCTCGCGGTCACGATTCCCATGCCCGGCGGGATGGAGTCGCTGAACGCC